>Ga0080006_1126380_pt1 | contig 14617 bp, 18 predicted proteins | sample RS3BMetagenome_FD_69209 | JGI IMG/M metagenome (GOLD analysis project Ga0080006, IMG submission 69209) | Ferric oxide microbial mat and aquatic microbial communities from Rainbow Spring, Yellowstone National Park, USA - RS3B (SPADES... ...
GAAAATATGGCAGGAACAAAGAGGACGCATTGACGTATTATTCACACAAATATAATATTCCCTTATTAAACGCGAAAAAGACACGTATTACTAAATACGTGTTTACGGCGTTGCTTGATATCTGGCTCCAGAAGATCCTTGTGAGGTTTGGCTCAGCGTTAAAGATCAATCTACTTGACGCATATTTAAACTACAAGCAAAAGGAGAAGCTACAGGGGCCTGTCAACGAAATTCATCGAATTAAGAACGGTGAGTGGGTGGTCCCACCAAAGGATTCAGTACTACAATATAGTAGTGGTGCAGCGTATCAGAAGGTGATAGGTCCTGATCAGTACGTGCTCAAGTACGTCACGAAGATTGTTGACACTATTGCGCATGGAGGTAGCGTCAAGGAGAAGGACCAGGCCAAGGTCTACGGCTACTGGCTTTTTGGCAAACGCTTCAACTCCTTCTCTCCCTCGCTCCTCCCTAAAGTCGAGAGGGAGAAGGACCCGAAGTGGCACTTTTTAGGGGTCTTCCTCCTCCTGAATTTGCCCGACTTTATTGTAAACAATTTAATCGTAGACTTAACCGGGCAAATCAAATAGAAAACAAAAAAAAAGTTAAATTCGTGTTGATACGTATCCCGGGCGTTTTTCAGTTTTTGTCGTTTCTTCGGCTAATCTTCTATATTTTTCAGAAAGGCGTTTGTAATACTCCGCCCTCACTGAGCTCATTGCCCTGGAAAACTCAGGTGCTACGTCCTCCTGAACGACCTGGTACCACGTGCTCAACTTCGCTTCAGCAGCAGCTGACCTCATGGGGTCTTCTGCGTAGTCCCGTAAATTATTGAAATACTTCGCGGTCCACTGATCTCGCACCGCCGGGTTGGACTGTGCTACTTTCACCTTCTCCTGCAGATGCTGTATTGTCTTCCTCGCTGTTGCCTCTGGCCCATAGATAGCTAGCGAGTGCCTCCTTCGCGCCATTTTCTCTAAAATTTTAGAGCGATTGGAAGGTTAATATATTAACGTAGTCCAGGTGAAGAAGGCCAAAAAATTGATTTGTTGGGGGGGTGGGTCCCTAAATTCACGTCAAAACCCCGTTAACCCTGCTTTACTTTGCTGTTTTTGCCTCATTTTTCCCTAAAATTGCCCGGCTTGGTCGTAAAAGTCCCTTCAGTTTCACATGTGAAAACCCGACTGGCCCCAAACCTGTTGAACATTCCCGTTAGAATGGGGATTCTAACGCACGTATTTGACGCTTCATCTCACCCTGACGAAACAAATCCTACGTCATCACCGCCCCCGCTTTAGTTATACCATGAAAAATCGCCGGTTAGTTTTTTAGTGTTGAAAACATTAGTAATACTGATGGAGGAGCTGAAGGGCAAGATTAAACATGAAGTTAGTGATAACAGCGTGCTAGAGATGCTAGAAAGTATTTATGAATTATATCGCACTTGCAACATTGCTAGAACCTACAGCGATGTTACTGAAAAAGCGGTAGCGGAGTTCAGGGGGGAAGAGAGAATACCTGTACAACCTCTTTTCATTTGCTTTATGAGGAATCTCAAAGTGAACCTCACATTCCCTGCCATGTTGAGTTGGAAGAAGCGGGCCCAGTTTCTGCTAATTCGTAATGAGCTTTTACCAGTTGAATATTCCTACAACGACTGGAAAAAACATGATGAAATTCAGGAATATCTTGAACACAAATTGCTTACAGCACCTGTGCGAAAAATAATAACAACCCCTGAGACAAAAACAATAACATTGACACAACGAAGTAAAGAATTTATTATGGATATTAAGAAAGAGTTTGATTATGATACTATCGATGGTTCAATACTATATATTTTGCAAAACTCGACGGGGTGGAGAGTGATCGGCTTCATCACACGCCTCCTGCGCGACAACGTGACTTTGAGGGAGATAGAGGAGATGACGCAGGGCTTCGGCGGCTTCACATTCCTCATCGGTCATGAAAAACAAGGGGAAGACAAGATAAAGTTAGTAGCAGAGTTTTACCCATTTGTTTATGGCATCGACTTCGCGACCATAATTAATGAGGTGGAGGCCCATGTCAGAGCAAAATAATGTTGCATCGTCTCCCACCCCTTCGCCGCAGCCGCATTATAGGACGCTCGACGAGCTGAAGCGCCAGTCACCAACCCCAACGCCTACACCACCATCGCTTGACGTTAAAGCGATGGCGAAGAGCCTGGGAGCCTCAGCGTTCGAATGGAATGAATTGAACCGCGCTAACGAAGTTTTAAAGTTCTTCGACAACGCCATAACTGTTTTTCTAAAGAGGTCCTACATCGATCCTAAGTTCATTGCATTATTGCGCATTAGCTTGGCAACAAAGCTAAGCGAAACTATTGTGAGAAAGTTTCAGATGACGTCCACTCCCATCAATCTGGAGACAGCAATAGCAATAATCGATGAGCAATTGCCGAAATTGCGGGAGAAGGCGGGGGGCACGTTAAACGTTGATGAGTTCACAAGAATGTGGAACCTCGCGAAAGAGGTTTTTAAAGCTATAAGTGGTGGGTGAAGTGGTGACACGCACAATTGTTCATGAAGAAGGAGAGAAGGTGATTTACCCAATTGATGAGATCCTTAACGACTTGCCACAAATGACTGCGTTCTTCAACGCAATTGAATTTTCACACAATAAAATTCAAATGGCTTCCCAGCCGAGGGCTGAGAGAGACGTCTTCGATATAATAAATGAAGTTATGCAACTACAGCAATCTCTCTCTAAACAGGAGAAAGAGACCCCCATTGATTGGGTAAGTCTAGCTAATCTGGTCATTCAAATCCTCAGAGCGGCTTCTTCAAACCCCCAGGCCGTTGCCCAGGTCTCTGAAAAACTAAGAGAAGTCCTGAACATTTTGACGGGGAAAAAGTGATTTTTTCAGCTGGCTGGGGATCCTAATGCATGGGGATCCTATTCCCGCGTAGAATAGCAGTTATTATGTCGATATAATCAGAGTTGCTGATAATATCGCTCACGCACATTATGAATATTCAATAAACCCCCCGGTGTAACAGGGGGAAATTCAAAGTAGTTAACCCTGGTGGGATCCCCTATTTTTCGCTTACAAGAGCCCGCTCTCTCGTTGATGGAGTTAGCATTATCAAACTGTTAATCCTGGAGGGTCAGGTCAAGAAAGCTGACTTTCATAGCATAGCAAGGTATTTAACAAAGTGTTAATCCTGTTTTATGCATGAAAGAGAAACTGACGCTAACACAACTCATATTATTGTACTTAGGAAATAGAGGATGCTTAACCCTTGATGAACTTGTGACGCATACAGACGCAAAGAGAAGCGTGCTACTAGTTACGCTGACACGCATGCACAAAAAGGGGATCATCTACAGAAGGTGGCGCGTGTTTGGCGGGAAGAAGTTCAGAGAGTACTGTCTTAAATCAAGAGATGAATTACTGTGACAACTCCGAGTACCCGGCTTTATAAGGGTTTTTGAAGCGAGTAGTTAGAATGGTGACTAAATGACTTCACGAATAGCCTGGTCAGTCAGGCTGACTGAGGAGGAGCAAGCAATTTTGATGAAGATAGCACAGTATTATGATGTTTCACGAGCCGATGCGATCAGAATAGCGCTTAAACAGCTGGCCATGGAGTTAGGACTCCTAGAACGGGGTTGATTGATATGATCATGAAGTAATCGTAAATAAAAAAAGAAGTAGGGGGGTACAAGTTTGCTTTCTGAACGAAGCTATAAAAAGTTTCTGGCCATTCAAGGGGGTTGCAAATACAGAAAACCAGTAAAGTCAGAAAATAAATATATTTGCGAATATTTCGATAGCAGTATTTCTTACTGTAATAAGACGAACTGTCCACTGTTGAGAAAAGATGGTGATGCTGATGCAGAAGCATGAGAATGGGGATGCTAACGCCGAAAAGTTGAAGTGGGCACGCTGGTTCCTGGAACGCGGCTTCGCAATATTCCCAGTCGAGCCAGGAACGAAGAAAGCAGCGGTGAAGGGGTGGCTGAAGTATAGCACCACGCCCCTTTCTGATGAAGAGAAAAAGCAGTATTTGGAGATGATTGAGAGGGGCTATAATTACGCAGTTCCGGGGGGTCAGCACAATTTAGTAATCCTAGATTTTGAGGATAAAGAGCTTCTAAAGACGTGGATCGGTGAAAACGCGTTAAATGAGTTATGTGCCAAAACACTGTGCGTCAACACCCCACACGGCGGGGTACATATATATATTATAAGTGATGACATACCGCCCCAAAAGTTCAATCCCCTCTTTGAAAAAGAGGGTAAGGGCATAGCAGATCTGCAAAGCTACAACTCATACGTCGTGGGCCCTGGGTCGCGTATAAACCACAAACACTGTGGAAGCAAATGCCCCTTTCAGGGTCAGGATTACACCGCTCAGTACTCCATATACACTATTAATGACATAGCTAGATTCAACCTCAAACAACTTTTGAATTTCTTGGCAGAGAGGGGCAAAAAATTAGGAATTGAACTTAGCAGTTCTGCACGGGAGTGGGTTTACCAATCCCCGAGAGCGAAGAGAGAGGAGTTAGAGAAGCTGAAGAAGCCGGAACTGAAGGGCCTGTACGCTGCAGTTTTGCCATGCTTTGAACGGGCAGACAGCAACCGATTTAAACTGGTGACCCACCTGTCAGGGTTTCTAGCCCGGCGGGGGGTTAAGCTAGAAGACGCTGAAGCGTTAGTAAAGGCACTGTACGACGCAACAGGCCTGGTGCCCGAGCACGTTAACGACGTCAAGTATACGTATCGCAATTATGAGAACGGCATAAACGTCACAGGGCTCCCGCACCTAGAGGAGCTGTGCGAAGGGCTAGGCGCTCCAATAAATAAGAGGCTCTTAGAGTTTGACAATGAAAATAAAAAACAGGTTGTTGGAGAAAAACCAATTATGTCATTTGATACACTGAAAATCTACCACGATTTTCAGCACAGAAAGGCCTATGTCAGCACTTATAAAGCAGTGTTGGCGAAAGTTTTGAAAGAAAAGGGAAGAAAGATAGTAGAAGATGAAGAGCCCCTGGTGAAAATTGACAGGACCTATGTCAACGAGAACGGTGAAGTAAAAGTCCTGACAGACGACGACCTAAAAAAACTTAAGGAGGAATACTTATTTATCAAAGATTTATCAATAGACATAAAATATTATACTGATTTCAATCTACCTACGGAAATTAAATCATCGAAAATTTCAGAGGTTTACAAAAAAGTCCTGGAGTTCGTCAGGCAGAGGGTTGACACCCTAAGGCCTGAGGATCAGGTTGCGATCGCAGTGTGGGTCATTGCGTCTTACTTCACCCCAGTTTTCCAAATATTCCCATATTTGGCGCCCATGAAGTTGGGGTTCAACGCAGGGGGAAGCCAACTCCTCAAAACGCTGAAGAAGCTAGCCCCCAGGGCTGTATTGATCTCTGACGTCACGCCAGCGGTCCTTTACAGGATCCAGGAGAAGCTGGATCCAGTGATGCTAATAGATGAGCTGAGGGACAACATAAGCAAGGACATATTTAACGCGATTTACGATATCCTCGTCGCTGGCAACACCAAGGACATGAAGATCCCTAGGGTGGGGGAGGACAGGGGGGTGGAGCTGTTTGAAGCATTCGGAGCAAAGGCAGTAATTGATCAAAGCTTAGTGACGGCGCAGTACGACATTGCCTCAAGGTGTTTGTTTGTTAGATTAATGAGAAACCCTGACAGGATCTCAGATTACAGCACAGATAAACCACAGGAGTTGATCAATGAGTTATACAGTGTGTTTTTGATCTATGCTCCTAGCGCTTATTCCTTGTACAATAACATGGATAGTGGGTTCTCAGGAAGATCTGACCAGGTATTCAGGCCTTTGGTCACGATCGCCCGCATAATAGATCAAGAAGATGATACATTGAAAGTCGAAGATCAACTCAAAGTTGTATTAGACGACAGCAAGAACTTCGCAGAAGCCCTGCTAATCGAGGGCGACCCCCAAAGGAAAGTCTCTAGCTTACTCGTTGAATACGTCAAAGATGCCCTCACCGAGTATATGGAGGGTAAGTCAACAATCATCCCGAGGCCGTGGCACATTTATGAAGACGGCGAGAACGCGCTCTATATCTTCATCAGCGACCTGAGGAGGAAGGTATCAGAATATGCAATGCAGATTCATCAGAAAGATGTAGAGTATAGATACGGCGAGGGGGGGAAGGCAGCAGTGAGCGAGAGGGAGTGGGAGAAGATAGAACCTGAACTGGCCCAATTGTTGGGTGGCCGGCAATTCATAGCAATTATGAAGAAGTTCTTCCCCAACAACATAAAGGAGCACAGGACGAAACTTATCTTCATTATATCCAGAGACGGATGGAATAATTTGAATTTCCAAAACCCTCCTTCGCGAGCCGAAACCGGCGGGAGTGCGCGTGGTAAAGCACCGAATCCGGATTTATCTCAGCTTGGGGGACAAAACACGAATTCCCTAAAATTGACCACACACTCCCCCAGTTTCGGCTCACATTTCGGCTCAGAAATAAAAATACAAGATAAGGGAACAGAAGAAGAAAATACTAAAAACAACGCTGGGGTATTACGTGATTTGCCGTTGCAATTCAGTAATAAAAATTCTGAGCCGAAAACAACTGATTCGGCTCAGTTTCGGCTCGATTTCGGCTCAGAAATAAAATTTGGAGCCGAAAACTTAAGCAGACTCGGCTCAGAAAAAATTCAATCGGCTCAACCTCCACTGAGAAAAATTGAAGCTCAAACACCGCGGCAACAGAGAATTTATGACTTCCTTAAGAAGTTGAACACGAAGAAAGAGTCCAGGCAACCCCTGAAAAAGCTGAGCCGCGAAGAAGTTGAGTTACTACCTGAACTGAGGGAGAAAGGCTATATTAACTTCGATGAAACCCATGTCTGGCTGACGCTGGAAGGACTCTTCTTCATCTCTCAACACCACATACCCCGGTAACCTTTAATAATAAATAAATAGAAAAAAATAAAAATTATATTCTCCTCGATACGTATCCGGGTCGTTCAGTGTTTTTTGTCTCTTCTTCAGCTAATTTTCTGTATTTTTCAGACAATCGCTTGTAATACTCCGCCCTCGCTGAGCTCATTGCGCGCGAGAATTCAGGTGCTACGTTCTCTTCAACAACTTGGTACCAAGTTGTTAACTTTGCTTCAGCAGCAGCGGTCCTGATGGGGTCTTCCGCGTAATTCTGAAGATTGTCGAAGTATTTACTGAGCCACCGATCCCGTATTGCTGGGTCCGCCTGTGCTTCTTTGACTCTCTCTTCCAAGTGCTGTATAGTCCTTTTCGCCGTCCCTTCAGCCCCTTCTATTGCTATAGAATGGCGTCGCCGTGCCATACTCTCTAAGTATTTAGATAGCCTCACAGTTATTATATCAAGGCACTCCAGGCAAATAAGGCCAAAAAATGGATTTGCTGGGGGGGTGGGTCCCTCAAAACACGCCAAACCCCTGTTAATCCTGCTTTACTTTGCTGAATTTGCCCTGTTTTTCCCTAAAATTGCCCGGCTTGGTCGTAAAAGTCCCTTCAGTTTCACATGTGAAAACCCGACTGGCCCCAAACTCGTCGAAAATTCCCATTGGACTGGGGATGCCAACGCACGTGTTTAACGTTTCATCTCACCCTGACGAAACAAATCCTACGTCGTATATACTCCAGTTTTTATTTTTTCCAAGTTACAACTGGAATTTGATTATGGAGAACTTGATTATAGAAAAGACAAAGACTAAACATGAGGTGACTGACAAAACAACATTGGAAGTTTTAGAGAGTCTGTATCAGCTCTACACAGTGTGTGGCATTGTGAGGAATTACAGCGGCGTCGTAGAAACGTCGGTAGCAGAAATGCGAGGGGGGAAGCTCTCTATGATGAATCTCATGCTCTGCTTCATCAAGAACATCAACAAACACCTGACGTTCCCCACAATGGCGGGTTGGAAGACAAACCAGCGATTTCTTCTGATTCGCAACGAGTTTTTGCCAGCTGAATATTCCTACAACGAGTGGAAAAAACATGATGAATTTCAGGAATATCTTGAGCATAAATTACTTACAACACACGTTAGAAAAATAATAACAACACCTGAAACAAAAACAGTGACGCTATCTCAGCGAGATAAAGAATTCATAATGAACATTAAGAAAGAGTTTGATTATGATACTATTGACGACGCAGTGCTGCACATCCTGGAGCGTTCGACGGGGTGGAGATTGATCGGCTTCATCACGCGGCTTCTGCACAATGCAGTCACGCTAAGAGAAATAGAGGAGATTACGCAGGGCTTCGGCGGCTTCACGTTTCTCCTTGGACACGAAAAACAAGGGGAAGACAAGATAAAGTTGGTAGCAGAGTTTTACCCATTTGTTTATGACATCGACATCGCGACCATAATTAATGAGGTGGAGGCCCATGTCGTCAGAGCAGCAAAGTAATGCCGCAGCAACCCCCTCGCCATCTCCCTCGCCGGCGCCGCACTTCGTCCCCATCGACGAGCTGAAACGAAGGGCAGCAGCTTCACCACCACCACCCGTTATCAGGAGCCTGGGGGCATTTGAATGGAACGAGTTAAACCGTGCTAATGACATCTTGAAATTTTTTGACACTGCGATTACAGTGTTTGTCAGAAAAGCAGACGTCGACGCCCCTGTGATTGCGATGATGCGCATTGCCTTAGCGACACGCCTCAGCGGAATTATCTTGCGTAAATTCCAGATGACGTCGACGTCATTCAACCTCGAATCGGCCATCGACATCATCGATGAACAATTGCCCAAATTACTGAAATCGAGTGGTGTTAACGCGGAGGACATCCTCAAGATGTGGAACGTCCTCAAGGACGTTGTGCAGGGGGGTAAGCAATGACTAGAATAGAGCGCACCGCAGAAGGTGAGAAAGAGATCTACACCATAGACGACTTCAGACGGGACTTCGGGGACATCAACACACTGTTTAACGCAATCGAGTTCTCCCAGAATAAGATCCAATTATCGTCCCAGCTTAGAGAAGAGAAAAACGTGTTAGATCTCATTAACGAGATCATTCAGTTGCGCGAGCAACTGGCTCAAAAGGAGTCATCAGCAGATTACATGCCCCTCATCAATTTGCTCATCGAATTTGCGAGGGCCCTTTTGCGAAATCCTGATGCCGTGAATAAACTCAAAGACGCCGTCAACTCGCTGACCGGAAAAAGCTAACTGTTTTTTTCTCTACCATTACAAAAATCCTATACACGTGTATAGGATTTACCAACAAAAGATGAACAAAATTCCAGCCCCCCATCCAGAATTTTACCAATAAGTGAAAATAAAACTGAAGAGAGCAAAAGCGACTCGCATGCGAGTCAATTTTTGGAGACCGAAAGTAAACAAATTCAATAAACCCCCCAGTGTAACAGGGGGAAATTCAAAGTAGTTAACCCTGCAGGGATCCCCTATTTTTCATTTGCAAGAGCTCGCTCTCACGATGACGTGAGCAGTATTAATAAACTGTTAATCGTGTAGGGTCAGGTCAAGAAAGCTGATTTTTACAGCATAGCAAGGTATTTAACAAAGTGTTAATCCTGTTTTATGCATGAAAGAGAAACTAACGGTAACACAACTCATATTATTAGAACTAGGAAACAGAGGGTGCTTAACGCTTGAAGAACTCATGAAGAAGACAGACGCAAAGAAAAGCGTGCTTTTGGTAACGCTAACACGCATGCACAAACGAGGGATCATTTATCGCAAATGGCGTGTTTTCGGCGGGAAGAAGTACAGGGAGTATTGTCTGAAAGCGAGAGATGAATTACTGTGAAGAGTCCAGACTCTTCGCGGTAATACCACAAAACAGTACCCGGTGTTATAAACCTTTTTGAAAAAGAGTAGTTGAGCAGTGAAGAGCATGGTTATGCAACCGACCTCAGTTCGAATGTCAGACAAATACAAGCAAGTTGTAAAAAAACTAGCAGAATATTATGACGTTTCACAATCTGACGCTGTCAAAATTGCTGTGAAGCACCTGGCTCACGAGCTAGGCCTCATTTAAGATAATCAGTTTTTTACTTCATAAATTAAGAAAAATTAAGAAGGTGTGAGAATGCAGAAGGAAATGGGGGGGAGGTGCTCCATTAGAGGCGCCCCAGCCAGGGGAGGAGGTGGATGTGCTCGCTCCCAACGGGGGCGGGGGTCTCCAACGGAGGTCCTCCATAGTTGAGCTCTCCTTCTACCCTTTTAAAGGTTTCGCCAGTAACGCACTGGATTATTTCTCGTTTAGCCCACGAAAATTCAGTCACAGTTACTGTACTATGTACTGAGTACGCAAAAATGCGGGGCATCTCAAAACCCTCAGGCAGACGGGTCCTGTATCGACATCTCAAATCCCTTCTCGAGAAAGGGATTGTAGAACGATTAAACACCCATCCAATCGCATATAAGCTCAAGAAATTGCCCCTCGAATTTGTTTCACAACTATCACACAATTCTCAAAACAGTCACACCTTTGACTTGAGTCAGGGCAATCACATCTCTGAAACTCCGGAAAATGTCGCAACTCTCAGAGAAAAATTACAAGAGTGGATCCGAGAGTTGAGGAAGGCGGGGCTGAGAGTAATTACCCGCGTCAACAATTTCAGGCAGAAGGCCCTTCTCCTGTCACAGCGTGAAGCCATTCGCCCTGGCACCAGGCCCCACGCTGACATCGCTTTTCTCCATGTAGAGAACATGAAGGCCTGGAGCAATAGCGTGCTGGCATTTATGAACGATGACGAGCAAACGATGACGATGCCCATCAGGACGCGTCTCAACGACGACAAGAAGGCTTTGCTGATCTTGCTCAAGAGCAAGAAGGCGTTGAAGAACGCCTTCAAACAGCATAAAGACGCACTCATGATTACGCTCACACTCCCCCGCCTTTTCCCCTTAGTATTGCCCCTAAAACATGAAGGGCAAATTTTCGGTTACGTCCCATTACAGGACTCTATAATAACACAATTGAAGGCCTTGATGACCGCCTGGATCAGAAAGCAATGGAAAGGCCATAAAATCGAGACATTTACTGCATATGAGTACCACACCGATTACACCCTTCATGTTCACGTGCTTGTTTTTGGGATCCCATATCTCCTCAACTGGTCACGCAAGGTTGGCGGGAACAAAGAAGACGCATTGACGTATTACGCCCGTAAATACAATATTCCCTTATCAAACGCGAAAAAGACACGTATTACTAAATACGTGTTTACGGCGTTGCTTGATATCTGGCTCCAGAAGATTCTTGTCAGATTTGGCTCAGCGTTGAAAATCAATCTCCTCGACGCGTATTTAGAATACAAGAGAAAGGAGAAACTGCAAGGCCCTGTTAATGAGGTTCATCGCATCCACGACGGCGAATGGGCCGGTAAGCCACCAGCTGATTCTACTATAGTATATAGTAGTGGTGCCGCTTACCAAAAAGTCCTGGCCCCTGACCAATACGTGCTTAAATACGTCACAAAAGTAGTCGACCTCCTGGCCAGAGGAGGTAGCGTCAAGAAAGAGGACCAGGCCAAGGTCTACGGCTACTGGGTCTTTGGCAAACGCTTCAACTCATACTCTCCTTCTCTCGTGCCTAAGAGGGAGGTGGAGAAGGACCCCAAATGGCATTTTCTAGGGGTCTTCAGTCTCCTCAATTTGCCCGATTTCATCATAAATAACTTAATCGTAGATTTAACAGGACAAATAAAATAGAAAACAAAAAAAAAGTTAAATTCGTGTTGTTACGTATCCAGGCCGTTTTTCAGTTTTTGTCGCTTCTGCTTGCAGTTTCTCGATTCTTTCTTTATATTTGCGTGCTAGCGCATCTGCATAGTCTTCTCTGATTTGAGCATAAGCTCTCTTTATTTCACCTTTATACTCATCAAGAACGTCATACCAAGTGCTGAGCTTATCAACAGCACTTTGAAATTTCACAGGATCGTTAACAAATTTATTTATGTCTTCTAAATACTTCTTTGCCCAATCTCCGCCGTGCGCCTCGTACTCTTCAGCGTACTTCTCTAATACAGCCTCTGCTAAAGCTCTGTTTTTACCAGGTGTATCTGTTACTTTACCTAGCCTGTGTCTGCTCATATTCTCTCTAAAATTTAAGGCGATTGTAAGTTAATAAAACAACGCACTCCAGGTGAATAAGGCCAAAAAATTGATTTGCTGGGGGGGTGGGTATCTCAAAACACGCTAAAGTGCCGTTAATCCTGTATAGTTCTTCTGTTTTTGCCTCAACTTGCCCTCAAACTGCCCGACTGGCCCTGAAAAACCCCTTGTTTTCACATCTAAAAATCGGACTGTCCGCAAACTCGCTGAAAATTTCCGTTGGAATGGGGATGCTAATCCACATATTTGACGTTTCATCTCACCCCCTGAAAAAAATCCTAGAACTTGACTTAGGAAAAATTTAAATGTTCGTGTTACGTATTTTTATTAATGGCAATAAAACACGAGGTCAGCGATGAGAATACATTAGAGATTTTGCAAACAGTTCATAACATTTACACAACGTGTGGTGTCGCCAAAAACTACAGTGACGTCATGAGCACAGCCCTTGCTGAAATTGCAGGTGAGACACTGTCAACGCAACATCTCATATTATGCCTCGTTCACAACATCAACACACACCTGACGTTCCCCGCGATGCTGGCCTGGAAGAAGCGGGCCCAGTTTCTTCTCATTCATGACGAGTTCCATCCACTTGAATTTTCCTACAACGACTGGAAAAAATACGTGAACATTCAAGATTACATCGACGCTAAACTCCTGACTGCCCCCACTCGAAAGATTGAGCCCCCCCCTGAAAAAAAGACAGTTATTGTTGATGAGGAGGAGCGAGCTACAATACTGTATTTTCAAGAGAAGTATGACTATGAGACTGTTGATAAAACAATTTCACATATTTTAGAGCAAACGGCCGCGTGGCGTTTAGTGAACTTCATTACGCGGCTTCTCGACGGGAGTGTGACGTTGGGGGAAATGTCGCTCTTGAGGACCCTCGGTGGCTTCGTGCTCGCAATGGGGGAGCAGAGGGACGGCGATAACATCCAGCTCATCTCAGAATTTTTCCCTTACTTTTATAACTTAAACTTCGCAAATTTAATAAATGAGGTGGAGGTAAGTGCCAGAGCAAAGTGAACAACAGAATAATGCAGCGACGCCCTCGCCAACTCCCTCGCCCACCCCCTCGCCAACTCCCTCGCCGACACCGCACTTCAGAACGCTTGAGGAACTAAAGCGTTCAGCAACACCCCCGCCCCCCCTGATCAGGTCCTTGGAAGCGTTTCAATGGACCGAACTAAACCGCGCGAACGAGCTTTTGAAGTTCTTTGACAACGCCATCGCGGTTTTCCTGGCGCGTGCTAACGTCGACCCCAAACTAATTGGGGCAATAAAAACGCAATTTGCGATTAAACTGAGTGAAACTGTAATTCGCAAGTTTCAAGTGACGCCAACCCCGCTGAGTTTGGAGACCGCGATCAATATTTTGGACGAGCAGTTGCCAAAGCTCGCAAAATCGGGGGTTGACGTTACCGATGTTTTGCAAATGTTAACAAAATTGAGAGAATTTGTGAAAAATGTCGGAGGTGGTAAGAGTGAAAAAGCCTGATGAAGAGAAAGTGTTGTACACTTATGATGACTTTATAAAAGAGTACGGCAGCGTTTTAGCAGTGTTTAACGCTTATGAATACTCTCATAACAAAATTCAATTGGCGACGCAGGGGCGGGAGGAGAAAGATGTGTTCGATGTCATCAACAAACTGTTGCAGCTACAAAAGTCCCTGTCCCCTGGCGAAGACGCAACAGACTTATTGAAAATGCTGAAAACATTTTTCAGTTTGCTGGGCAGCCCTGAAGTTCAAAACTTGCTTAAATTACTAAATGAACGTCTTTTTGGAAAGAGTTGAACGGGGGACGCCGTGTGTCTGACCAGCGAAAGAAGTATAAGATCGACCTTGCCACCCTCCTCTTGAGCTGGAGGGAGCGAGAGGAACATAGCAGGAAGTTCGCTACCAAACATAACAGGAGAGACTGAGTCAAATTTTTATCAGTATCTACTGGTAAAATGCGATCTGGGGAGATCGCATTTCGTTCATCTTTGATTTCATTTTTTTATCAGTATTTGCTGGCAAAATTCCAGCTGGGGGGCTGGAATTTCGTTCATCTTTGATTTCATTTTTCTGTTCTTCAAATTTTTTCAGTTTGGGGATCAAATACACGTGGATAGGATTTACCAACAAAAGATGAACAAAATGCGGTCTCCCCAGACCAAATTTTACTTTCTGTTTCACTAAATAGTGTTGCATGCGACACTATTAGTCTCTTCTGTTTTATCAAAATCCTATACACGTGTATAGGATATAGCTCACGCACATTATGAATATTCAATAAACCCCCCGGTGTAACAGGGGGAAATTCAAAGTTGTTAACCCTGTTAGGATCCCGTGTTTTTCGCTAGAAAGAGCAAGCTCTCACGATGACGTGAGCAGTATTAATAAACTGTTAATCGTGTAGGGTCAGGTCAAGAAAGCTGATTTTTACAGCATAGCAAGGTATTTAACAAAGTGTTAATCCTGTTTTATGCATGA
>Ga0080006_1136306_pt1 | contig 14617 bp, 16 predicted proteins | sample RS3BMetagenome_FD_69209 | JGI IMG/M metagenome (GOLD analysis project Ga0080006, IMG submission 69209) | Ferric oxide microbial mat and aquatic microbial communities from Rainbow Spring, Yellowstone National Park, USA - RS3B (SPADES... ...
GCCGGCGATAGCATAAGCGCAGCCGGGGCCGGCTAAGCCGCCGGCGATTGGGTCAACTCGAACGAGCACGACATCGGGCGGCGGCAGGAAATCGAGCGGCGGTTGCGCGGCGGTCGCAGCAGACATGAAGGCCGTCCAGATGGGGAGCGCCGCCTGAGCCCCTGTCAGGCCGAGGTCCTCTCTTTTATCGAAACCTGTCCACACCACAGCCAACAGATTTGGGGTGAAGCCAGCGAACCAGGCGTCCTTCGAATCGTTGGTCGTGCCGGTTTTTCCAGCGGCCGGCCGCCGGAAGCCAGCTTTGCGGGCGCCCGCGCCGGTTCCGTGGTCGAGCACTTGCTCGAGCATAAATATCATTTCGTAGGCGAGTACCGGCGAAAGCACCTGTTCGGCCTTAAGCTCGTGACCTTCGATCACTTTATTGCTGGAGTCGACGACGGTTGTGACCGCGAAAGGTCGTATCTTGAGACCGCCGCTGGCGATGATTGAGTACGCGCTTGCCACCTGGAACGGCGAAGCTTCGATACCCCCGAGCACTACCGAGGGATAGGCAGGAAGATCAGTGAAGCCCAGCTTGCGCGCCATTTCCAGCACTCGGTCGAGTCCTACGTCGTAGGCCAGACGGGAGGTTGCGGCGTTGAGCGACTCCGCCAGCGCAAATTCCAGTGTGACTAATCCGAAATAGCGATCTTTGTAGTTATTCGGCGTCCAGCTTTGATCGTCAAAGTTCCAAGTGAAGGGAGCGTCTTCGATGCGAGAAGTGGGAAAGATTCGCTGCGGCCCGCCCGACAAGGTCTCGTTTAACGCCGCCAGATAGGTGACGGGCTTAAAGACCGAACCGGGCTGGCGCTTGGACTGAATGACGCGGTTGAACTGGCTCTCGCGGTAGCTGCGGCCGCCGACCATGGCGCGGATCTTGCCGCTTTGCGGCTCCAGGGCGATAAGGCAGCCCTCGAGCCGGTCGGTGGCCTCTTTGCGCACCAGGCGAGGATGCTCCTTTTCAAGCTGCTCTAGGCCCCGGGTCAGGGCTTGTTCAGCAAGCCTTTGCTGGTATACGTCCAAAGTGGTGAAGATGCGCAACCCCTCGCCGGTCAGCACTTCGGGCGGGTAGCGCTCAGCCAATTCGCGCTTGACGAAGTCGATGAAGTACGGCGCGTCGCTGCCCCCGGCGTATGCCTCTCTGGGCCGCAGTTTTTCCGCGCTGGCCGCGGCGTAAGCCGCCTCGCTGATATAACCGTCGTTGAGCATCAGCCGCAGCACTTCGTTGCGCCGCGCAGCCGCGGCCTCGGGATGGCGCAGCGGGCTCAGGCGGTTGGGTGAGCTTATCATGCCGGCCAGAGTCGCCATCTCGCCGATCGTGAGGTCGCGCGGCTCCTTGGAAAAGTAAAATTCCGAAGCCTCCCACACCCCGTAGATCCCTTCTTGCCCGCGTTGGCCGAGATAGATGTCATTGACGTAGTTCTCTAGAATCTCGTCCTTGGTGAAGCGCCGTTCGGCGATGTACGCCATCAGAGCTTCCTTGAGTTTGCGCCGCCAGTCGCGCTTGGGGCTTAGGAAAAAATTCTTCATGAGCTGCTGGGTCAGCGTTGAACCGCCCTGGCGCAAGCGGTGGGAGGTAAGGTCCACCCAGGCGGCCTTGATGATGCGCGCCAAGTCGACGCCGCGATGCGCGTAAAAGCGATGATCTTCGGCGGCCAGAATCGCGTCGATCAACAATGGCGGCAACTCCGATAGCCGCACCAGACGGCGCTGTTCCCAGGCGCCGCTATAGATGCCGCCCAACAGCTCGGGCTCAAGCTGAATCGAGTAAATCGGCCGACCCAGTCCGAGGTCCCGCATCGACTCGATCGTACCGTCAGGCCGAAGGCGAAGCTCGACCAGCGCGCCGTCGAAATCGCTGAAAGGATACCTGAAGTCATGCAAAAAGATGGTCAGCTTGCCGCGCGCCTCGTCGTAACTGTATTCGCCGCGTACCCGAGGCGTCCGCGGTCCGACCGGATGGTAATTGAGGCGCGCCAGACGGTCGAAGAAACCCAGGTCCCGAAGCCTTTGTCCGGGATAGGCGATCAAGGCGTCGGAGTAGATGCGCGAAGGAATGTTCCACCGCTTGCCGGAAAGCCGCTCTACTAGTTGATTCTCAAGCATCCGGTAATAGCTGAAAAAAATATAGAGCAGCACAGGCAAGGCGAGCAGCAGCAGCGATAACGCGCTTAGCAGCGCTCGGCTAAACCAACGTTTAAACAACATAATGGGAGGCGGTCCAGGATGCGCTTGCGCTATTTTGCCGTGAAAGCTGGCTCTGGCAAAGGCCGATGTTCAAACCTCGCCGCAACCAAAACCTTTTGGCACTTAGCTCAAGACAGGCCGCTAACCGGGGTTGCGTGTAGTGGCCGCCTTTACGCTGGCGCAAAACGAAGACGCCTAAGTGTTGGCCGGTGTTATATACCGCCGTCGACAACGACGGGCTCGGGGACTTTCGTGTCCGCGTCCACAGAGCAACCCGCTGGCACCCGCCTACCTAGTCAGCGCCACGTAGCGCATGCGCAGGTCGTAGAGAATCGATTCGAGCAGGCGCTCTTCCTCAGGACTCAAATTGCCCCGGCTTTTTTGCTGCAACATGCCTAGGATGTCGATGAGCTGCGAAGCGCCAGCCAGGTCACGGCTTTGTTGATTGGTTACCGGATCGGGAATTTCCCCCAGGTGCACCAGGGCCTGAGTGGAGAGGCCAACGATAAACGCCGAAAAGGTCACCTCCGAGGGTTCGCCGGCGGTCTTGGTTCCGGATTTGAGCGCCGCGTTCCCTTGCTCGCCCGCTGATGGCGAAGCCTTCTCGACCTCGTCCGGCTGATCGCGAAATTCCGGCTTAACTTCTCCTTCAGCCGAAAAGCGGCGGCGGTCCTCAACCTTAAACCCCCGGTCTTTTTCCTGCTCTTCGGTCATAACATTAGGCGGCTCTCTATGAATCACAGCGAGAGTTTACGTCTGTAAGCGCTCAGCCATTTGCTCTAAACGCTTAATGCGGTCCTCCAGCGGGGGATGGGTCGAAAACAGGCGCATTAAACCCTGGCCACTGAGCGGGTTAACGATGAACAGGTGCGCGGTTGCTGGCCCTGCCTCGAGCGGCAGCCGTTGGTTAGCTATTTCCAACTTACGCAGTGCACTTGCGAGGTAGAGCGGATGACGCGTAAGACGCGCCCCGGTAGCATCGGCCTGATATTCGCGTGTACGGGAGATCGCGAGTTGGATAAGCATCGCCGCGAACGGAGCCAACACCGACATCACCAGCAGGCCCAGCATGCCACCGCCCTCGCCCTCTTCGCGCCGCTCCTCGAAACCGCCGAATATCGCCGCCCACCGGACCCAGCTCGCTAACATCATTACCGCCCCCGCAAGCGTGGCGGCTATAGAGCTGGTCAGAATATCGCGGTTAAGCACGTGGGAAAGCTCATGGCCCAGGACGCCCTTAAGCTCGTCGCGATTGCAGATACTCATAATCCCACGCGTCACCGCCACAGCGGCGTGATTAGGGTTGCGCCCGGTGGCAAAGGCATTGGGTGTGTCGCTGTCGATCAGATAAAGCCGCGGTGTCGGAATGTTCGCAGCGCGCGCGAGTTCTTGAACAATCTCATGGAGCTCCGGTGCCTGCTCCGGCGTTAGCTCTTGGGCACCGTAGGCGGCCAGCACCAAGCGGTCGGAAAACCAGTAGCTGAAGAAGTTCATGCCGGCGGCCAATACGAAAGCGATGATCACCCCGCGTTCACCGCCAAGAGCCCCACCGATTAGCATTATTAAGCCGGTGAGTAAGCCCAAAAGAAAAGTGGTTTTAACAAAATTCGTCATAGTAAAGCTGTCAGTATGCGCCTCTGTTGGCGGCCACCGGGCCGTCCGACAGCGGGCATCACACGCGCAATCTAATCATCAAATCCTCCAACCCAAGGCCTTGTACGCCTTGGGTTGAAGCAGCGCTTGTCCAATCCAAACGCTACGTCAGGGCAGACGGACAGTCAACGCGATAGCTCGGCGCGAAGCGTCCGTGCTGGGCGTTAAGCTTATCGAGAATCGCCATGAGAGATGCTGCTACCTCGTCATAATCGAGCGCTGCGAGTTCAGCCCGAGCGATGATGGCCACTTGACCCAGCGGAGCCCATCGCACAGGTTCGGTGGGGCCGAACAGCGCGACACCGGGAACCCCTAGGGCGGCTGCGGTGTGGGAGAGGCCTGAATCGTTGCCCACAAAAGCCATCGCACACGCGATCAACGCCGCCGCGACCGGCAGTTCAAGACTCGCAAACACAACGCAACCGCGCTTTTCGAAGAAGGCCTTGAGCTGCTGCTCAGCCGGCCCGAGCAGAATTGCGCACGGCACCCGCTTGACGGTTGCCCGAGCAAGCGCGGCAAATTTCTCGGCGGGCCAGTTCTTACCAACGCTGCCGCTGCCGGGCATCAAAATTACAAATTGTTTGCGCCGCAAGCCCGCAGCATTCAGCAACTCCTGGCTGGCTGCAAAGTCCGCGCACGTGGGGAAGATGCGTGCGCGCGGCGCAGGCGCGCTGAAATCGCTGGCCGACGTGGTCCCTAACTGCGCGATAAGGCCGAGTTCTGCCGCATAGCCGGCGGCTATATGGCCCGGGTGTATGGGGCGGAAACGATGAAAGCTGGCCCGGCCTTCGCAAGCGCGGGTGAGGCGTTGTCGGTAGGACGCATTGTCAAAGGCAAAGAACGAATAGACGCGGCTGAAGCGGCCAAAGAATTGGCGCGCCGGGGTCAAATCAGCAGCAGGCTCGGCGAACAATGAGGCCATTTCACTGCGGTCGATCGAGTGCCCCGCAGTGAAAACCGAGCGGCCGGCAAAAAAGCGTGCTAGCTCCGCTGCGGCCATCAGCTCGAATCGTGCCTTAGGATAATGTCCCGCAAGCGCCTCGATAGACGGCAGCAGGCACACTAGATCTCCAAGCGCGCCCGGAAAAATCACTAGCGTTCGCTTAAAGTCGTTCGTGAACATCGACACACGCACCGCCGTCAGGAATGATACGCCCTAGCGCTGAGCAGAGAGTTGCCCCTAAAATCAGCTTTTTTCCAGGCGCAAAGTTCCCGATTCAATCTCGTCGACGACCTTGAGCACCTCCGCGAGCGATCTTGCGCAGCCCACAGCACCGCGAAGTTGCCCCAGATGCCGTCCTCTGCGGTCGAGTAGGAGCCCTGGTATGCCTGCCGAAAGCGCGCCACCAACATCCAGCGAAAGCGAGTCGCCGACGTGAAGCGCTTGGTTGGGCGCCAAGTCGTGTTTGGCTAGCGCGGCCTGAAATATTTCAGGAGCGGGCTTGGCATAGCCCACTTCAGAGGAGATTGTGACCGAATCGACGTAGCGCAGCATCCCGCAAGCTTCGAGCACGCCATAAAGTCGCCAGTCAAAGTTGGAGATTATGCCCAGGCGCAGTCGGCGTTCTTTGAGCGCTTCAAAAACGCCTAGCGCCTCGGGGTCGACGCGCCAAGTCTTGGGATCAGCGAAATGCGCGAACAGGGCTTCGAAAAAGCGCTCGAAGTCATCAAAGCGCCCAAGCTGCTCAAAGGTTGTCCAAACTAAGTCGCGCCACCATAGTTTTTCCAGCCGTCGCAACTCATCGGGCGAGTGGCCCGGGCCGAAGGCCAACCCAGGTGATGCGCGAAACGCGCGGCGGAAAGCGGCGTCAACCACGCTGTCCGGTGCCTCCAGACCGAAGCGCCGAGCAAGCCGCGCATAGATTGAACCCACCGGCTCATGGGTATCAAACAATGTGCCGGCGGCATCGAAAAACACTACTTTCAACATCGCGGCGATCCTACCTAATCAGTGCCTAATCAGTGCCTAATCAGTGACGAAACTGGTCGGCGCAAACGCCGACGAGCCCATCCTGGCACAACTGCCTGCAGGTCTAAAGCGCAGCGCCACGGTGCGGCCAGCCGCGCCGTTGATCGCTCGGCGCGCAGCGCTCAAGCTCCCCTTCTGAGCCAGCCACGCAAGTGGGCGCATCGTCTGACCAGCGCAACGAGAGGCGCCAAAGACCTCAAATCGCGGTCTTAAGGCCCGGGCCGTCGTCCGTGCGCCTGGTAGGGAGTCATGCGCTTTATCAGCGCGGGCAAGCTGCGCAAGATAAGCGGCCATCCTCGCAGTATTTTCTGCGCGTAAATCTTGAGTGATTGGCGCGCGCACGAGCAAAACGGGATTTCAAAGGAACTCCAGGCTGGCTCTGACTGTCTTGCCTTGAGGTTCGACCACAACGTAGCCACCTCCCTTGAACGGCCCCGCGTTAAAAACCAGAGTCGCGCCCATCCGGTCCTGGCCGGGTGATTCATGGATATGACCAGAGATGCATACGTCGGGTTGTATTTCTTCGATGAAGCGGCGCGCGGCTGTGCTGCCGACCGCAGTGCCATTGCGTAGCCGGTCGCATTTGGTATTGTACGGTGGCGTGTGGCAGATCATTATCAGTGGCCGTTGGCCCTGCACTTCGCGATAGCCGCGCATCAGCGTCTGGTAAATCTCGTCCTCGGAAAGCTCGAACGGGGTCTTAAAGGGGGTGACGTTCGATCCACCACAGCCGAACACTGCCAGCCCATCAACCAAGACGCCACGACCGTGCAGCGCAACCTCTTCGCGTTCAAGAAACGAAATCACCTCTGGGCGGTCAAGATTGCCCGGCACAGCAAGAACCCGCCGGCAGGCGCGGCGCACCGCGGCCAACACCTTGGCCGCGTCGCTTTCGCCGCCGAAATTGGTCAGATCGCCGGAGATAATGACAGTGTCGTCCGGGCCAATCACTCCGCTCATGCGCTCTAAGTTTTCGGTTGCCATGTGCACGTCTCCGAAGCTTATGATCTTCATCGGCGGCTTATCCTCTGCTGGCCACTAACGTTCTCTTGTTACAATCCCACGGGTCGGTTGGCATGTTCACGGTGGGCTATCATTACTAGACTACCAATTTGGCAAAATTGAGAGAAAACCCGACTCCTGTACGGTTTATAAGAGCGGCCGGTGCACCTGCCTATCGGCGCCCCGCGCGCAGCAGCGCCGCTCGCTCAGTCGCGCAGCAGCCATACCGCGAGCAGCGTCAGGAGTTGCGCGATGAAGATACTGCGGTGCGTATTCTCGATTCGGTACGCGAGGAACATTTCATCGGCGAGCATGAATGCCATCCATAGCCCGAGACTCAGCGCGAACGCCTGCACAACAGGCGTCGTCCGCGCGCTAGGTTGGAAGATTAGCGCAGCGCGTAAAAAAAGGGCGGCTGCGGCGGCTTCCCAAAGAATAACCCCGCAGAAGAGCAACGCTGGAAACCAACGGGGCGTTTGGTAAATCGCGGTGACCCTGGCTAGCAGCGCATAGTTCCCCGACGCTAGCGGCCAGGAGTCGCTAAGAATCCCCAAGGTCTTAAGTCCGTCAGTCAGATTGGTGACCACGACCATCCCGGTCCACGCACCCCAAAAAAAGAGCAATCCGCGTCTAAGGACGCGGTGGCCCATCACGTTGCTACTGTCGCTGCCGTCGTCAGCGAGCGGGTTGTTTTGAGTGCTCTGCGGTGATTTTGACAGCGACACGGTTTCTTCTATATCACATCGATGAGGCAGATCGCCCTCGAAGGGACAGGCGCTCGATGGCTAAACATCAGCTCGGTCGAAGAGAGTTTGTCGGCGCTATCGCAGCGTCGGGAGCGATCGGGGCAGTGCTTGGGGTTTCATCGCTGGCCAGCGCCGCTGCGTCGAATCCAGCTCCGTTCCGTGGGCTCGACCACGAGCGCTTTATGCGCGCGGCTATCGCGCAGGCCCGCAAAGTCCCGCAACTTCCTTTCGGTGCGGTAATCATCCGCGGCGCGACCGGTGAGAGCATTGCCACCGGCCACAACCGGACGCGCGAGAATCCGACTTTTCACGGCGAGATGGACGCGATCAATCGGTGCGCAGCAGCATATCATGGGATCAACTGGTCCGAGTTAGTGCTTTACACGACCGCCGAACCGTGCCCGATGTGCCAGTCAGCCATCGAGTGGGTTGGCATCGCGATGACAGTCTACGGGACGGCTATTCCCTTTCTGCGACAGCTCGGATGGTGGCAGATCGACATTCGCGCCGCCGAAGTTGTTAGCCGCACGCGGTTTCGTCGCACCGCCCTGCTGGGCGGCATCCTTGAGCAGGAGTGCAACGCGCTCTTCTTCAACGCCCACTTTCGGGTTGGATGCGTCGGGCGTCGAGTTTCGAGAAAAAGGACGCAGGCGTATGTTGAATAATCGAAAGGAGCCCGAGGCTCTGGTCCAACAGGGGGCCGAAAAGGGCCGGGACAGAGTATGCGGTGAGGGAACGCGCTGGAATAACTTCACTGATATCCGTTTCGAGAAATTCTCCTTCGTTCTAGTGCGCCCCAAGGCCGCGGGCAATATCGGGGCAGCCGCTCGCGCTCTCAAGAACATGGGGTTCTCCGACCTGCGCTTGGTCGAGCCGCATGGATTTGCGTGGCCGGCCGCTGCAGCGATGGCAGCGCACGCCGAAGACGTCCTTCGCGGCGCGTCAGTCCACCCAGACTTATCGCAAGCCTTATCAGGGCAGACCCTGACCGTGGGTACCACATGTCGGCGCGGCGCATACCGCAATCGTGCCCGCGAGCTGCGCGATTGGGCTGGCAGCTTGGCAACCGCCGCTGTCAGCAACCGAATAGCCGTGATCTTCGGACCTGAGGATAACGGCCTGTCCAATCAGGAGCTTATGCTCTGCGACCAGCTAATCACGATACCTGCGGCAGCCGGCTACACCTCGCTCAACCTCGCTCAGGCGGTCATGCTGGTTGCGTACGAGTTGATGATGGCGCTGCGAGGGCTTAGCGCCGGTATCGCCCCGGGTGAGGAGTCTGCGCGGCTGGCGCGCATAGCTCGGGCGCCAGTTGGAGCGGTCCAGGCGATGCTTGGGCGGCTCGAGCGAGCGCTGGCCGAGATAGGCTTTCTACCCGCGGAAAACCCAGAACGTATCATGTTCGCGATCCGCGAGATCTTAGGCCGCAGCGGGCTAACTCAGCGCGAAACGGATATTCTCAACGGAATTGCTAGCCAGATTCGTTGGTTCGCCGAGGACGGTTACCATACGCTGGCGCTCAAGCGGCGCAGCGGGCGCAAGATCCGCTAAGCCCGAATCGTTAAGCGCCGGCGTCGCTCGCGGCCTCCAATCGAGCAGGAAATGATTACAAGTGTTTTGTTTCGACCGACGGCGGCATTGAAGTTTGGTCAGCGGCGTTTTGCGCCTCGCTCTGGTCGCTGGTTTGCGCGCCGGCGCGTTTTAAGCTTTAAGTGATTTTCTGGGCTGCGGTTTGGTAAAAGCCGGTAGTCGGCACGGATACGGAATAGATCGTGCCGGATGGTGTATTGCGTACTATCCGGCAACCGTCGGCGTGCCGGATGGGGTCGGGACTTGCGGATCTCTACGAGCAGCAGAGCTGAGCGGCCAAAGCGATGGGTGAAATCATCCAGTTGCCAGATGTGATCAATGCGCGCCGGCGTTTGGCCGAGTCCGCAGTACGCCGGCAGAGTCTCGAACGGGCCCTCGAGATTATTAGGCTCAACGTGGTCTCGGTATTGACCATTCTCAAAGAAGCTCCGGCTTGTGAGCGCGCCGAATTGCTTCAGCGTGCTGAGAGGTTGATCGGGTTGCTCCGGTACGGCACGCGAGTTTTTGACGACGAAGTCAACGACCTTCCTGACAGTGTGGCGCCAAGCTGCACCGGCCAAAAGACCGATACGCCTTGAGCGCCATTTGCGCCTGAAACGGTTGCCCTTCTACGTCGGCCATGCACGGGCTGACTCGAGCGGACCGGAAAACTCACGCACCGTGGCGCCGACGAGGCGGCTTAAGCGAGAGAACGCAGAGGCGTACGGCGACTGACCGAGCGGTTTGGTTGACAAACGAGACCCGCTCGGCTAGAGAAGGATCAACAAGGCGTCGAAAACGCCCCTTATCCAGAGCGGTGGAGGGCCAGGCCCTACGAAGCCGCAGCAACCGGCCCGCAACGGGTGCTGGTGCTAATTCCGACGGAACGCTTGGGCGGCAGCTAAGCGCTCCGAAAGATAAGGTGAGAGCCGCAAAACTCCCCTCCTTATCGGCGGAATGAGCCGGCAATAACGGCTGCTCGCCTCGCGTGTGCACGGCTTATTTGACTCTGCGGCGGCAAAAGAGACTTTACGTGGCGAAAAAGGCGGTTTTGGTGGTCGGCGCGGGCGGGCTTGGAGTCCCGGCGATACTCTCGCTGGCTGCCTGCGGCGAGTTCAGGCTCGGTCTCGTGGACCCTGAACGGGTCGAGCTTTCCAATCTTGCGCGGCAGATAATCTATGGCAGCGGAGAGTTAGGGAGCTTCAAGGTCGAGGCCGCTGCCCGTTACCTGCGCAAGCGCTTTAAGTTTCGCGACGCAATGCCAATGAGCATCGCGCTTGACGCTTCGAATGCGGCTGAGTTGGTGGGCTGCCACGACTTCGTAATCGATGCTACGGACGATCCTGCGGTGAAGTTTCTCATCAATGACGTCTGTGTGGCTATGGGACGGCCGTTTTGTTATGGAGGCGTGATCGGTTTTCGCGGGCAGGTGATGACTGTTATTCCACGTAAGACGGCCTGCCTTCGATGCTTGTTTGAAGCTCCACCCGAGCCAGGCGAGACCGCGAGCTGTCGGGATGCCGGAATAATTGGTTCAGTGGCGGGACTGGTCGGTTTTGTGCAAGCTAAAGAGGCAATCGCGTGCCTGCGCGGCCGCAAGCCTCGGCTGGCCGGGAAATTGTTCGTTTACAACGGCGCTGCCTTGCCGAGCCTGAGAACGCTGGTTGTGCAGCGGCGCGAGGATTGTGTTTGCGCCAGCAGGCGTCTGGGGCTCGGGCCGGCGCCTTGTTGCGCGCCGGCGCAGCGATAAGGTAGGACCCATGAGTTATGTCACTGGGCTGAAGTGCCGCGAGTGCGGACGAGGCTACCCAGTCAAACCCCTGCATGTATGCGAGAATTGCTTTGGACCGCTTGAGGTTGCCTATGACTACGCGCGAATTAAAGCTGCCGTTTCGCCTGGTCTGATCGAGGCGCGGCCGCGTAATCTCTGGCGCTACCGCGAACTATTGCCCACTGAAGGCGAGCCTATTGCCGGGCCTAGCTCGGGCTTCACGCCGCTACTGCGCGCCGAACGGCTTGGAGCGGAACTTGGGCTCAAGCATCTGTATCTCAAAGATGACTCGGTTAATCATCCCACGCTTTCATATAAAGACCGTGTTGTCTCAGTAGCTATTACCAAAGCGCGCGAATTCGGTTTCACCACCGTGTCGTGCGCTTCTACCGGCAACTTGGCGACAGCGGTGGCGGCCCATGCGGCCCGCGCTGGTCTCGCCTGCTACATCTTCATGCCCGAAGGGGTGGAGGCGGGCAAGATCGTTGGCTCGGCGATTTACGGTGCTCGCGTGATCACGGTGAAGGGCAATTACGATGACGTTAATCGGCTGTGCAGCGAGATTGCCGATAAGTACGGCTGGGCGTTCGTTAACATCAATCTGCGTCCGTACTACACTGAAGGGGCCAAGACTTTCGGCTTCGAAATCGCTGAACAGCTTGGCTGGCGCTTGCCTCAGCATACCGTGGTGCCCACCGCGGGCGGTACGATCCTACCCAAAGTGGCCAAGGCGTTTCGGGAATTGAAACTGGTGGGTTTAGTGGCCGATGGCGACTTTAAGATTCACTCCGCCCAGGCCGCAGGTTCGGCGCCGGTGATTCACGCGCTGCATCGGGGCACCGACCTGATCGCGCCGGTCAAACCTAATACCATCGCCAAGTCTATCGCGATCGGTAACCCAGCCGATGGCTACTACGTGCTGCGCGCGGTACGAGAGAGTGGCGGATGGGGTGAGTCGGCGAGTGATGCGCAGATTATAGATGCGATGAAGCTGTTGGCGCGCACCGAGGGTATCTTTACCGAGCCGGCCGGCGGTACCACGCTTGCGGTCACCCTCAAACTCGTCGAGCAGGGACGCATCAAGAACGACGAAAGCGTAGTGGTCTCGATCACCGGTAACGGATACAAGACGTTGGAAGCTGTAATGGATCAGGTACAGGCGCCGTTCGTCATTGACGCGCGGCTTAAGGAGTTTGATGCGCTCTTTGAACAGCTCAAGGACGGCAAAGTCGCCGCCCTGGGGGCGGCGTGAGACTTGGTCGGCGCGTCTTGCACCATTGCGCTGCGGGCAAGAGCACGAGCGGGCCACAGCGCGGCCAGCGCAAAATGAATGATGTATGATTTGGTCTTGGCGGCGGATTAAACGTCGCCTTAACAGGAGGCAGCACGAAAATACAAATGGCAGTGCAGATACGAGTTCCCACCCCGCTTCGAAGATTTACCGGCGGCACCGATGTGGTCTCGGCCCACGGAACCTCGCTTAGGGAGGTAATTGAGGACCTCGAACGCAACCATCCCGGCATACGTGAGCGGCTGCTCGACGAGAATGGCGACCTGAGACGCTTTGTGAATATTTTCATCAATGGCGAAGACGTTCGGTTCCTCGACCAACTTAGCTCCAAGGTGAAGGATGGCGACGACATCTCCATCGTTCCCGCGATTGCCGGTGGGCGCTAGTCCCCGGTTCTTGCCAACCGCGCGCGCCGAGAGCGTAATCGATCTGATTGGCAATACCCCGCTGCTTGAGGTCGGCAAAGTAACCAGGGGCTTACTGCGCCGCGGCGTGCGCATTATGGCCAAGCTTGAGGGCTTTAACCCGGGTGGCTCGGTCAAGGACCGCGCTGCGCGCAAGATGCTGCAGGAGGGATTAAAAAGCGGAGAGCTTACGCCGGGCAAGACGATTATCGACTCGACTTCAGGAAACACCGGCATCGCCTTGGCCATGCTGGGCGCTGCGCTCGGCTACCCGGTCGAGCTGGTGATGGCAGCCAATGCAAGCCGCGAGCGCAAGCGGATAATCCAGGCCTTTGGCGCCAAGGTGACCTACTCAGACCCGCTCGAGGGTTCCGACGGCGCGATCTTGCTGTGCCGCGAGATTGTAGCCAAAAACCCGCAGCGCTACTTCAAACCCGACCAGTACAGCAACGAGGCCAATCCGTTAGCTCACTTCGAAACGACAGGGCCCGAAATCTGGCGCCAAACTAACGGCACCGTGACTCACTTGGTGGCGGGACTGGGTACCGGCGGCACAGTGATGGGAACCGGCCGTTATCTCAAGTCGCGCAACCCGAAGATACGGGTAATCGGGGTCGAGCCGGACGATCCCATGCACGGGCTCGAGGGACTCAAGCACATGGGCTCTTCGATCGTCCCGCCCATCTACCACGAGGAAGAGCTGGACGAAAAAATTTCAGTCAGCACCGAGGATGCCTACGAAATGGTTTATGCGTTGGGCCAGATCGAAGGCATATTGGTCGGCCAGTCGTCAGGGGCCGCGCTGATCGGTGCTTTAACAGTGGCCCGCGAGCTCAAAGAAGGATGCGTGGTCGCAATCTTTCCCGATTTTGGTGAGAGGTATCTTTCGACCAATCTTTGGATCGGGTGGCAGAGCTGGAATCGCAGCCGCCTTGCCCGACTGATAGCCAAATGCAGGAACGAGTCCGCGAGCGCTACTACCTGACCTATCCCAGCGCGCTGATCAAAGAGCCCATTCTCTATCGTTTGGTCAAAAAGTTCGATCTCGTGTTCAACATTCGGGGCGCTAGCGTCTCGGAGGAGGTTGGGCTGGTTGCGGTCGAGCTTGAGGGGCCAGCCAATCAGGTCGACTCAGCAATCAAATGGTTGCGACAGATCGGCGTTGCCGTCGAGCCTATCGAAAAAAACGTGATCGAATAGGCGGGCGCAAGCGAATCGGGCTTGAGGTGGCGAGAATGTCGTCGCGGACTTGACCTTGGTCGCCCATTGGTACCTGGTTAAGCACGCCGTCAGCGGCTTGAGCGCGGCCGAACCAAGACTCTGCCGTTGGTATCTCGCACGATGCTCACCGACGCGCAAATAGACCGTTACAGCCGCCAGATCGTGCTGCCCGAGATAGGCGGCAGCGGCCAGTTGCGTTTGCTTAGCTCGCGCCTCGTGGTAATTAGCGGTCTTGGCGAACTTGAGCCGGCTTTGTCCTACTTAGTCGGCGCGGGGATAGGGACAATCGATATCCATTGTGCCGCGGACATCCAGGAGCGGCGCCGGGTCAGGACTCGGATGCGCGACCTAAATTCGCAGGTGCGGATCATCTGGGGTACGCAACCGGGACAGGTGCGCAAAGGGGTGCAGCCGGCGAGCGAGGCGCTGCTGCTCCTAAGCGCGCGTTCAAAGGCTTCAAACAGCGGCGAGATGCAATGTCTCGATGATGCTGAAGAAAGCACCCGCCTTGCGCCGAATGGTTTGCGCGCGCGGTACTTGCGGCTCCCGCCGCTCCCCACCGTGGCCGCTCATCTGGCCGAACCGTTGGAAATGGCGGTGATCGCATCGCGGCCGCCCTGCCTTGCATGCATCGGTGGATACTACCTTGAGCCGACCGGCGCGCGCGTAACCGATTGGGAGCTGGTCGCGATGATGGCGGTGACCGAAGTTGTCTAAATACTCGTCGGATTCTCCCAAGCGGGCGCCCGTGTGATGCGGCCTACC
>Ga0080006_1086665_pt1 | contig 14608 bp, 12 predicted proteins | sample RS3BMetagenome_FD_69209 | JGI IMG/M metagenome (GOLD analysis project Ga0080006, IMG submission 69209) | Ferric oxide microbial mat and aquatic microbial communities from Rainbow Spring, Yellowstone National Park, USA - RS3B (SPADES... ...
TGGCATTGAAAATATTTGGAAAGAATCTTTACTGCATTCTTATTCCTGCTTTCTATCTATTTTTCAGACAGTTGGGATAGCTGTGGCTATTTATAAAAATATTCAATGCTAATTAGTTATATGCAAAGCAGGAAAACATGAATTTCGCCCTAACTCTTCTCTACAGAGGATCACCCATTCTTCCCTTGAATATCTCCCTGAGGGCCTCATCCGGCAGGTTTGCCATACAGTTTAATGCTAACTACGTGAGAAACTCATTCTTACTACGTCTGATAAAATATTGAAGTTATCAGAAAATCTCTCAATGTAGTCCGGAAATCACTTTATTTTTTTCTTCGAATCGGGGCCTATTTTTGAATTCCCGAGCCTATTTAACTTGCGTTCGTGATACTTTTGAGTCCCGACTTTAAGCTCCTCTTTCTTGACTTGTTAATCATACACGAATCTAAACCATTATTGAATCCCGGCTGCCGAGATAATAGAGTTGGTTTAATTCTTACACCAGATAGGCTATCCAAAGTATTTAAAGAAAAAAGGCTCTTAATAATATAAAAATGTTCGAATATGGAAAAATAAAAATATTTCGCTTATGGTTTAATACCCAAGGTCCAATAAATTCCCACTGGTCTTTCCTTTTAACAAATCTTCTGCACGTTTTAATTTTAATTTTACATATTCCTCAATAAACAGATTAAGCCTTCGAAATTCTGGATATTTCACTTTTGACCATTTGTTCGATACGGTGGAAATAAACTTAGACTCGAACGGATTATAATGAGCATCTTCCGTCTGATCGAGTGTGATCTGGTCTAATAACATATTAATAATTTCTAATGCCGAGTAGGCTCCGTTATATGGAAAATCGCGACATAAAAAAATCTCATCGTCAATAAGTTCAAACGGCGGTGCCTCCATAAGCAATGGTTCAAAGATGACCTTTTGATAGAAATGTACCAATACTTCGGGGAAAATGTTTATTAAATTATTGACTTCCTGTTCAATTGTCCATGGTTTGGTATACCAGTTAGTAAAACTAAATAATTGACAATCGAGATCGCTATTAAGTTTTTTGATTCGGGTATTGATGAATTTTCTCTCCGTAGTATCAATATTTAACGCGCCCAACGCGCCCTTCTCTGCGCAAAATTTCCTAATACTGAAAAACTCCCTCTCCGTAATATCAATATTCCCAACTTCTTTTATCTTATTAATTAGAAAACATTCATTTGCTTGCCATACATTCCCTAAAACCTTTAAGATATAATTCACCTTAAAATTCAGAGTTGATTCGCCAAAGATTTTCTTAGAAAAATCTAAGATTAGAGAAATATTTCTATCATTAGATTCCTCACTATCAACGTAGTTTTCAACAGTAATATAACCATAGGATTCAAAGCCGTCATTCTTCATAGAAATTTTATTATAGTAATCCGATATTTTATTGTAGTGATGAACTGTAAATAAAAGCATGGCCTTGGTCAACTCATCGGATTTTTCTCTACGGATATCTACCAGGTTCCCAAATCCACTGATAAAGCACTCAACGAAAATAGTATCCAAAGACTTTTGGATAATGCTGCCTAATTCCTTGTGCGCCTTCAGTATTTCAATTATATTAACTAGATTCTCAGGTTCCTTTACGTTTAATTTCAAGCGGTTGTTTTCTTCCTTCACTATTTTAAGGTTCAAAAGAGAATCCTTAGCCCTCTGGACATGATAGTCGATCGTTTTAGTGCTCAGGTCACTTAATTTTTCCTTGAGCCTAGTCCGAGACAAAGGCCCCTTCATTATCTCGAGGAGGATCCTAGCACGTGTTTCCAATGGCTTTCCTCTGGGAGCGTTTTTCTCATGCACTATTGGATAACCTAAGCCTAACCATAAACTTTTCGTAAATAGGCCTATGGATATTGGCATTTTTGGTATTATTAACAATCTTAAATAAATTTGGCTAACTCTTTTGGGAAACAATTTAACTATATTCACCGTGGTATTATCTATATCATGCCTTTGGAATTGGAAGACCTGAAATTCAGAAGAAAGGTGCTGCGCATTAAGGATACCTATTACGTTTCTGTTCCGTATCTATTCGCAGAGGCAATTCAATTAAAGGGAGGGCAGTACGTCGATATCAAGATTCAACCTGACGGCTCTATCAAGATCATAAAGGAGGTAGTAGAAGAATGAATGAAAATCCTCCAAACTGGGTTAGATTATGGGATGAACTTGTCAAAGATGCTAAACAGCTTAAAATTCTAATGAAGAAAGATCAGGGATAATCATGACCGGCTCAGACCCCCCAACTAGCGAAGACAAAAGTGGTATCAACCAGTCAAATTTAAATATTTCGGTCACGTATGAAGACGCCAAGAGGCTCGTGAATCAAGGTTTCAGCGTATTCGCCATAAAGCCCAGGGATAAAGTTCCTGCCATATCCTCGTGGAAAGAGTTCCAGCAACGAATGCCTACAGACCAGGAACTCCACGAATGGTTCGATCCGGAGGACAAAAATATTGCAATTGTGTGTGGCAGAATTTCAGGAGGGCTCGTTGTTGTCGATTTCGACGACCCTGCAATTTTGGACTTCTTAGTTGATGGGGGAATTGACAAATTCAGCGAAAGAACCCTTGTCGTGAAGACCCGTAAGGGTTATCATGCTTATTTCAGAGTCTCTGAAAGCTTACTGCAAAATCGAAGATTTGACAACCTGAAAATTGACATTAAAGGCGAGGGAGGTTACGTCGTGGCTCCCCCATCGATCCATAGAGAGGGGACACGGTATGAATTCCTGAATGATAAGGATGTTGAATTCAACGAAAAATTCGACGAATTCCTCAGGGTACTTGAGCAAAAGGATTACGAGTTTAAATATGCCAAAGAAGTTCTGCCCTATTGGGAACCTAGCAAGAGGAACTTCCTCGAGGTCGGACTCACCGTGTTTTTAAAAGCAATGGAAAGATGGGACCTGAACAGAATCATAGATTTCATGCTCGGCATTAAACGGATAAAGCCGTTTCCACAGGATCCACAAAGCGAAAGTGAAATTATAGCAAGAGTAAAAAATGCTTATGAAAAAGAATACAATTTTAAGCGATTCCTCTCCGATGATATAGGCACAGACGAACTTCTAAAGACATTAGAGAGAATAGCCCCCCAGGAAAAAGGAGAAAAGGAGAAACCTGCAGAATGGCTCGATAAAAACGGAAATATTCAAAGGGATATAATCATCAATGATATTTTTAGGCATTTCCCGGGGGTAATCTCGGATGAGGATGCAGTCTATATATGGGATGGAAAAAGATATTCAGACCAAGGAAGGGAAATAATTGCGAAGTATATTCAAAACGCACTACCTGAGATCTCTTCGAGAACCGTCTCCGATATAGTAAACGCAATTGCGAACATAACTTTCCAGACCAGGGAAGACTTTGAAAGAATGAGGCTTCCAGATGACCTTATACCAGTGAGAAATGGCCTTTTGGATTGGAAAACAAAAACGCTTAAGCCTCACAATCCGGATTATTTTTATTCAAAACGTTTAAATGTGGATTATAAGCCTGACGCAAGATGCCCAGGCTTCATTAAATACCTTTTGTCTCGTTTTGAAGGAAATTATAAGGAATTCTTTAAGGTTCTGGAAGATATAGCTATGATTCATTTCCGGGATAACAGATATCAGATAGTTTCTATATGGATGGGGCAGAGCAAAGACCCTTCTGGCCTTGTATCCGGTGAAGAGGGTAAGACTCTCACGGCCGAAGTAATCATAGGGGAGAAATTCCTGGGACCTGAATTATTCTCGAGGGCCAGCTTACAATCTCTCGCAGAAAAGGATACCGAATTCGAGGCATTGAAGGATAAATTGCTTCACGTAGCAAGCCTTGACGAAGCCGGACATATTGCAAATTATTCCGGATTATTGGAACAGTTGAGGGATCCATATATCGAGAAACCTATAAAATTTAAGCGTGGGCAAATGAGATGGAAAAACACGACTTATAATATCCTGACCGGAAATAAATTCCCAAAGGCTACGGCGAACACAAAGGCGTTCTACAGGACCATACCCAAGATTGTTTACTGGCGAAAACCAATAGGAGATGACTGGAAGTACAAAAACGAGATCGACGAGGGAGAGAAATCAGGGATCTTGAATCTAGCCGTAGATATAATGAATATTATCACGGCAAGGGGGAAGCCATACGGCTTGAATGACTTAGAACACGCGATATCGGAATATAGAGCAATATCAGATTCTCTCTCAATGCTCATTTTGGAAATCTTCGAAAAAGATCCACAATCCAGAATCGAACAAAACGAAGCTCTGGAGTATGTGATACAAGAGGGTGAAGCACGAGAGCTAGTTATGGAGGCTCTCACCAAGAATAAATTAACCACTCTATTGAAGGAGAATTTCGGGGTAATAACCGAGGAGACGACAGAAAATAAGGAAGTAAAAAATGACGACGGAAGCAAAACAAAAACAAAAGTGCATAAATATTATTACAAAGGCATTAAAATAAAAGACCCATCAAACGCTAAAACTAAGTTAGATTCTTCAACACAAACAGAACTTTCCGATACGCTTGAGGAAGCCCTTGTAGACTATGTCTCGGACATTCCAAAAGACAAAAATATCGGAATATCGGAAAGTTTTCTATCCCTCTTTTACAATATATATAATAAAAAAGAGGATATAACAAATTCCGATATTCCGATATTAGCACTTAAAAAATGCTTAGAGAGCTCGGATAAATCTATTTCTTGGTGCGTATCGGAAAGTTTAAAACAACTTTCAAAAACATTAAACAAGGGTAATGACCCCTCATTATCTGACCAGGAACCCAAACAATCCTCCGACTTGGACCAGAAAAGTATAAAGCTTTTCAATGCCCTTAAATATAAACTCGGATTTTTCAAACCTCCGGAGGAACACCTAGCTACTAGGGAACCAGACAACGTTATTAGATATCTTTACTATGAAGAGGGCCTAAAAGAGGATGATTCAAAAGCCATAATCTCAAAATGGGAAGAACTCGGGCTCGCACAAGTTGTCCAAAATCAGATCGTATCAAAAAATCAAGCTCAGGAGGTGAATGAAAATGGGAACCAGTGAGATCGCTAACAATGGATACGTAGATCCGCATGGCACCGGCCCTGAAACATCTATATCAAGAAGTCCAAAAGATTGTAAGTTCTTCCACACATGCTCAGCCAGTCTATGCCCCTTAGATCCAGGCGTCTCAACGAAAATATGGCTTCCGGAAGAAAACGATACCGAGGAAATATGCAGAAACCCAGAATTCGCAGGCCTGCAGTTCATAATAACTCAGAAAAAAATTCGAAGGGCATTGAGAAACAGGACAGAGGAAAGGGACGACTATTTCACGTATGAAATGCTGAACCGTAACCTCATTGTGAGACCTGGGATACGAGGAGCTCCTTCGGATCCTCCGGAAAATGTCAAGGACTCTATGGCGTGGTATGCAAGAAAGGAGAAGGCATGGATTTCAAAACATCCTGAGATAAAACTCTCTAGGGATGATATCGAGAAACTGAAGTCACGTTTCAAGAAAGAGGGGAGGTGAGTCTATGACAGCATTTCCAATTTTTGAACAAAAAATGCCTCTTTGCTGGGCGTTATTAGAGATGTCAGGGTTAAGACGAGTAATTAACCTTTTGACCCCCCATCTCTCTCAAAATTCCATAAATGGAGATGAGTTGAGATGATTAAGATTGAATTTTTGCAAATCCCCGATTCAAACTTTACTTTCCATTATGAAATTAAGGGCCCTGATGAGCTCGTGAAATCCGAGCGAAACACTCGCAAGGGTGTCGGCCTAAGAGGCCAGGTGAATATTAAGAAATGATGGAATATGTGGAGAAAACAACGAAGGAAGACAGACAGAAACAGGACAGAATGGCAACAAGGTATAATACGCCCTATGGCTATGGAGTACTGGATAACTTTGGAGCACAGCTTGTCGGAAAACTATTGACCTTTGAGCTAATGAACAATAGGACTTTAACTGGGAAGCTGAAAGGGTACGGACAGTTTGACATTATGGTCACCGATTCAAGGACAAGCCAGGACTATATCATAATGAAGCACGCCATAGTTTCAGTCCAGGGGGACCTGACTGTCAAGCAGAATTCCGAGACTGGGAGGAAAATATGAATAGAGACCTTACGGACGAGGAAATCGAGGCGATAAAAGCTGATATAGACAGGCACCTTCCAATACGAGAAATTGCCAAGAAATACCACATTTCGTTCAGTGTCTATTCACAGATCAAGAATTCAGCCACGGACAAGACTATCCAGAAAGAAACAGTGAATCCAGACGAATCCCTCAAAAAGGAGACTGTGAAAAACAACGAACCTGTTAGTTCGAAAACCTCGGAAAATGAAGAAACAGGCAAAGCAGGGATAGTGAACGAGAAATACACGAATAAAGAAGTCACGAATGACTATATCCTTGATATCAGATCCCCACGCCAGCCCAAGCCCAAGAAATTCCTGTTTCCAAGGATTGGCAAGAGGAATACCTTTCTCATTACATACCTTGGAAAGTTCTATTTTGAATTCATACTCCTTGATTTCCCGAAAGAAATGCAGGACGAGCTCGCCGAGTCTATTGCAGACTGTGTGGTCGAATTCATTAAAAGGCATAAGGAAACCACCTTTACGATAACAAGGGCGGACTGAACACGGCCTTTCTTTTGCAGGAAATCACAATAATGCAATGAATATACCATAAGGACGTAAAGAATGGACCTGAAGGCAAATTTAACAGAGGAAATGATCAAAGCTATCAAGCAAGATATTCAGAGAGGCCTCTCGTCCAAGAAAATATGCATGAAATATCGTATTTCTCCTGTCCAATATGCTGAAATCAAGGATTCTATGATACAAAAAGAACTACTACTACCACATAACATCATTGATAACACCATACTATCAAGGACCCATTATGTTAGTCCTCATATTGAGCCAAGAGGAATAGGCACTGGGTCTGATTCTCTTTACTCTGTTCGTTATATTACTTATTTACTCTATTTATCTGATATATTTCGGCCTGTAGTATCTTCTTCCTACACTGGTAATCCTAGTCCTTATTATTCTCATTGTACTACTCGCATCATTTATTAATGAAGACTAATGACCTTATTTGTGTGAAACCAGTAGAAGGGGCTATGAAAGCCCATAACATAAATACAATTTCATTTTCCTTTCGGAATTTTTCAAAGTCCTGAGAATATTCAATGTAGAGTGAATGACTTTAATTCAGAGTTTCGATAATGTCGTTGTCTTTTCCTTTCAGCATTTTACGGGATCTTGAGAACTCATTCTCGCTGATCACCATAAAGTAAGGGACACCCATTAGTTATACAATCGTAAAAATTATACAAACATGCACAAGCACGCATTAATAAGCACAGACATGCATAGACAAGTTTATAAAATGTATCAGCTGTTCCTTGGTGGACTGGTGCGGTTTGTCTAAAAACACTGATGTATTTTCATTTCAATTGCCGCACCAATTGCCGCACCGTCGGTGCGTATCTTATTTTACCTTTTAAATTTGATTTTTGCACATATAGATGTATTAGCTTTTTGTCGGTGTATTGTTGTATGTTGTCTGAGAACAACGATATATCCACGTTCCAATCTATACGTCAATTGTTACGGCAAGCTACGTCAATGACGTGCCCCCAGTCAGTGAACATACCGTGAAAATCTGGAAAACGAGTGCTATTCGGTGTTTTGAAATATCTTGTTCACATACATTCATTCATGTGAACATACCATGAACAGCTGGGTAATGTGTATTATCCAGAGTTCAGAACTGTTTTGTTCACGTTCACGGCAGTAAACATCCATGATCATGTTCCGGTGGAATGACGCCCACCGTTCAAATATTTGAAAGAAAACTGCTTCTAAATTCTGCTGGAGCAGATCAATTAGCATAATTAAATAATGCAGTAAAACGTGTAATGCTATTATGTCATAATTTAATTTAGAAGATAATTGCTCATATCTTACCTACTAATTCTGCCATTATTTCATCGCAATATGAATAGAAACCCTTTTTGTCTAGTATTAATATCTTAGACTTGGAATAACTTGATTCTGGGTTTGATATTATATGGTTGCCCTGTTCGAATAATTTTTTAAAATGAATCTTCAAATCATTCAAATCATCGATTCCCATACGTTCAAGTTTATTTCTCAACAATTCCAAGTTCAATGTTGAATCATTGCCAATCGATGACTTAACCATTTGCCATTTAGCGTATTCCTTTAAATTTACAAAGCTTATTGACTTCACTATATTTACCAAATTCAGTTTTTTCAACAATTGTGAAACAGGGAAGCTATAATCATAAACATCTTTGCCCGCCCCTGGAACATGATTTCTCAATCCAAGACCTGCTTTTAGCAATTCCTCATAAATTTCCCTTGATTTTTCAATCATTTGAGGTGAATGAGCTGCTACATACATTGCATAGAGCAATTTTTCATCTATTCCGAGTGATTTAAAAATTCCTTTAAGTTTTTCATCATCTAGATCGGGCACATAATTGCTACTCAGGTCAAAATCTTCTCTGAACTTTAAGAGGAATTCATTTGTATTCCCCAATTTTTCAAAATCTCCTCTTAGCATTGATATGAGGAAATATCTCTCTTCATATTTATTGACAATATTAAATAATTTATCTTTCCTTTCCTCAATCCTTTCATCAATGATTGCTTTTGCTAAATCCATTGATTTATCGTCGTTTTTGATGTGATAAAAATATTCATAGCTATGCGCTTTTCTATCGAATCTTGAAACCTCTTCAATTATACCTATGAAAATAAGAAACTTAAGTTCAGTGAGATCCTCCATATTTCCTAATGTAGTATATGTATGATATCTATTTAACGAGAGTTGAAATATCCATTCTTTTGCTTTATTTAGATCAAGTTTCTCTTGCTTGACTTTTTTTTCGAATTCCTTGATTATCTCTGTATATTGTGTTGCATTTCTTTGCCCAGGTGGGGGATTAGGCGGTATATCATCAGTAACTTTCGTCAAACCTAAGGCCTTTATGATAGAATCAATATCTCCTTCAGAAAATTCATGCTTACTATTTTCAAGTACATCTTGAATATTTTCTATGATATCATTCGTGTTTACTATACGAAAGAAACGGTTCTTACCCATGTCTACATTACCCTGCCCCAGTCTCTCCACATATTTGCTATCCCCCTTAAAACAAGCCCAGGAATCAATCATGGTTCTAAAAACTTCTTCCTTAATTTTTTGATTTTGTATGGAAGGAATAACACTTTTAAGGTTTCTGAACAAATAATCCCTTTGCTCTTTGCATTGTCCAAATACATTCCTATCTCCATCTATCGGTGTTATATTCTGATCTTTATCCTTGACATACCATGGACCATTTTCACCTCCCATTACTTCTCCCTCGTAACTCTTTAATTCAATGTCTATTAGTCCCTTTTTCAATATGATTAAGATATCTATTTGCACTGATGAAATGAAATTATAACATACATGAATTCTTTCGAAGCTATTTCCAAATTCGGATTTTATTTTATCAAGTACTTCAAGGAACTGTTTAGCTTCACCGGGATTTTTAAATCCACCTTCGCCTGTATAAACCAAAACGGGCATACCTCTAAAGTTAAATAAGCAATAAGAAAGTTTGGGTTTGTAAATTTGTTATATAATCCTGAATCAAAGTTTTGATTTAATCCCTAACTCTTTCAATTTTAAACAATATGTAGTTTCGTTTTTTCCAACATCTTCCTCGATTTCTTTGGTATCCCTGAGGACTTCCATTCGTCGCCTTTCAGGGGCCTGGTATCGTTCCGCAAACTTCCAACATTTAGGGCGAGCTAGAAGCTCAAAGATCGGATCGGCAGCCTTTCCTGAAACAGTATTCCACACGTTATGGAATACGATCAAAAAACTTCTTTCATAGTAGTATTGGGTTTTATTTCTTCTCTCAAATTCCTAACACTCTCATGATTACATTACTCTCGCCCTCGGAGGATCCAGAATATATCACCTTAAATCTGAAAGGAAAATGCTTCCAAATAAGCGTTTTAAGAGGGTATGGGGGTAAGGACGATAAATTACGCTACCCGACCTCTCATCTCGCAAAATGAATAGTCAACCAAGACATGAAAAATATACGATTTTATTGGTTTTGAATAATGGTATCTCTCCGAGAGAGAAAAAGCAAAATCGAAAATTTCTCCCCTTACGGGGGATACTACAGGATACCTCATCGATAACTAATCGATATCTAATAAAGACTCTCATCCTTTTCAAAAAATATGTTGATTTATTGAGTCTTTAGAGATATTGTATTCAAAAGGTAAAATCTATTACTTAATCCTTCATCTCTCAAATTAAGCTCTTGATTTTGACTTTATAACCATATTTTGAAAGTGATTTTTGGACTGTGCAGGCCTGACGGGAAAGCGGAAGACGAGCATGTCTAATAATTGCAAGAAGGTATTACGTGGAAATCAAAACAAATTAAGCCAGAGAAGATCAATAATATTTTATTTAAATCGGGATACGAAAACATCTATCCCTTATTGGTCCCTCTAAACTTGCGGGGGACGGATTTTGGAAAATTACTTCATAGTGTTACTTACTTTAAAAATTGGTCGAGAATAGACCAGTGAGATGCTTGGCTAATGACAAAGTGATGATCGGTTGAAACTGAGTGGAACCAATCTGATATGGCACAACATATGGGATACTATGGTAAAGGCAACTAATTTCTTTACGCTGAGCTTTCCAAAATCATATTGGAACATTGATATTTTTTCATTCCCTTTTGAGATGAATTTTTCAATGAACAAATTTCTTGAATTCATGGAATCGAACTTTTGTTATCGTAGCGAAAACTTTATGCTCATTCAGTTAAATAACCATCCGTGATAAATCCAGATTCCGATCTTGAGAAGAAATTATGGGCATCCGCCGATAAATTGAGATCCAATATGGACGCTGCGGAATACAAGCATGTTGTTCTCGGCCTGATATTCCTGAAATACATATCAGATACCTTCGAGCAAAAGCACAGAATGCTTGAGCTCGAGAATCAGAAGGACAATTTAACGGACCCTGAAGATAGGGATGAGTACATTGCAGATAATATATTCTGGGTTCCTCCTGAGGCAAGGTGGGAATATCTGCAGAGAAATGCTAAACAGCCAACCATTGGAAAGATGATAGATAACGCAATGGAGGTCATTGAAATGGAAAATCCATCACTTAAGGGAGTGCTTCCAACTAACTATTCCAGACCATCGCTAGATAAGCAGAGACTCGGTGAACTCATAGATCTAATAGGGAGCATAACCATTGGAACTGATGAGGCTAAGAGCAGGGATGTTCTAGGAAGAGTGTATGAATATTTCCTCGGACAGTTTGCAGATGCAGAGGGAAAGAAGGGGGGACAGTTTTACACTCCAAAATCAATAGTGCAGCTTCTTGTAGAAATGATAGAACCGTACAGGGGAAGGGTATTCGACCCATGCTGTGGTTCTGGCGGTATGTTCGTTCAGAGTGAAAAGTTCATACAGGCTCATCAGGGAAGGCTGGACGATATACACATATTCGGTCAGGAATCCAACCAGACAACATGGAAACTATGTAAGATGAATCTAGCCATAAGAAATATTGACAGCGATGAGGTGAAGTGGAACAATGAAGGATCATTCCTCAATGATGCACATAAGGACCTTAAGGCAGATTTTATACTGGCAAATCCCCCATTCAACGACTCCGACTGGAAGGGTGAACTACTCAGAGAAGATGTGAGATGGAAATATGGAGTCCCTCCTGTTGGAAATGCAAACTTTGCATGGGTACAGCATTTCATACATCATCTCGCTCCTACTGGCATTGCCGGCTTTGTGCTTGCAAATGGATCAATGAGTTCCAACACATCCAATGAGGGAGAGATAAGGAAGAATATCATAGAGGCAGATCTCGTTGACTGTATGGTTGCGTTACCACCGCAGCTTTTCTTCAATACAGGAATACCTGCTTGTCTGTGGTTTGTGACCAGGGACAAGAAGAACAATAAATTCAGGGATCGAAGGGGAGAGATACTCTTCATAGATGCCAGGAACATGGGAACAATGATAGACAGGAGGCACAGAATTCTCGCGGACTCGGATATAAAGAAAATATCCCAGACTTATCATGCATGGAGAGGTGAAATAGAAGGGTATCATGACATCAAAGGATTCTGTAAATCCGCAAAACTCGAAGAGGTCAGAAAGCAGAACTGGGTTCTAACTCCAGGCAGGTATGTTGGTTCGGAGGAAAAGGAAGAGGATATGGAGGAGTTCAATGAGAAAATGCAAAGACTCACCTCTGAATTATCTGAGCAGTTCAAGAGGTCAAAGGAATTGGAAGATGAGATAAGCAAGAATATGGGGAGGATAGGATTTGGATTCTGAATTAAGTTATGACATAACATATTTTGAGGGTGTTCCTAGAGAGTGGGGAATTAAAACATTAGAATCCGTTTTATCTTTAATTAAGGATGGGACTCACAATCCTCCTAAACGATACAAAAATGGGATTAAGTTTATTGCGGGGGCAACGAATGTTAAATACCTAAATATAGATTTTACTAATTGTACGTACATAAGTGAATCAGATTATGAGAAAATACATAAATTCTACAAAATACAGCCTGATGATATTCTTTTGACAATTGTTGGAACTATTGGAAATGTCGCAATAGTAAAGAAGAGTGATCTTCCTTTTTCTATGCAAAGAAGTATAGCTCTACTAAGATGTGGTGATTCCTTACATTATAAATTTTTATTTTATTGGTTAACGAGTGAAATGTTCAAAAGAATGTTATATGCAAATGTGAATCCGACTGCTCAACCTGGTATATATTTGGGAGTTTTAAAACAATTAAAAATTCCGTTACCAAGTCTGAGAGAGCAGCAGGCCATAGCCAAGATCCTCTCCGATCTTGATGAAAAGATAGAGCTCAACGACCAGATGAACAAAACACTTGAAAACATCGCACAAGCAATATTCAAAAGATGGTTCATTGACTTCGAGTTTCCAAATGAGAACGGGGAGCCATACAAAACAAGCGGGGGAGAGATGGTCGAGTCTGAACTCGGGATGATACCGAAGGGGTGGGAGATCTCAACTTTGGGAGATTACGGAGAATTAAAAAATGGAATCAACTATCTAAGATCTGAATCAGGAGATGCCGAGTTTTTTATTGTAAATGTTAGAAACATAGTAAATAATAAACTTATTTTAAAAAACTCTTTGGATAAGATAAAGATCGATTTGAACAAGGCAAAGTCCTATTTTCTAATGGACAAGGATATCTTGATAGCTAGAAGTGCCAGCCCAGGCGAAGTCTCTTTAGTTTTAGGAAATTTACAAAATATTATTTATTCTGGATTCAGTATTAGATATAGGCTGAAAAGGCCGGATGGTTACTTGTATATGTTTTTAGTTATGCAAAAACTAAAGGAGCAATTGTCAAGTTTCTCTGTTGGAACAACATTACAAAGTATTAATCAGGAAACGTTAAAGAAAATGAAATTTATTTTACCATCTATTGAAGTTTTAAACCGATTTAATGTTATGGCTGGTTATATTTTGGAAAAAACTTATATCAACCTAATAGAAAATTATAGCTTATCTCAAATTCGTGATCTCCTCCTTCCCAAACTCATGACAGGCAAGATAAGAGTACCCCTGGAGGAACAAAATGTCTAATAGGATTACGGAATCTGATGTAGAGGAACTCTGCCTCAATATTTTTGAAAATCTTGGATATGAGATAAAGTACGGCCCTGATATATCACCTGGCGGAAAATACAAGGAGAGGGAATATTCAGAAGTAATACTCCCAAATCGCCTCAGGGAAAGATTGAGGATAATAAATCCATCTATACCTGATGAAGCGATAGATGATGCTTTCAGGAAGATAACGAGGACAGATAGTCAGGATATGGTATCTAACAACCACTCCTTCCACAATATGCTCGTAAACGGTGTTGATGTTGAGTACAGGAGAAATGATGGATCTATAAAGGACGATAAGGTTTTCGTCATAGATTGTAATGAGCTGGACAACAACGAGTTCCTTGCTGTAAATCAGTTCACAGTAATAGAGGAAAAACATGAGAGGAGACCTGATATAATCCTATTCATTAATGGTCTGCCCCTGGTGATAATAGAGCTGAAGAATCCTGCGGATGAGAACGCATCTGTTTGGTCTGCATACAATCAGATCGGTACATACAAGAGCGAGATAAAATCGATATTCAGGTACAACGAGATCATAACTGTGAGTGATGGTATAGAAACACGATCAGGGACGATAACATCTCCTAGGGAGAGATTCTCATCATGGAAAACAGTCAACTACGAAAGACCTGAAGACATGTCTGACCTTGAGATAAACATAAGAGGCATGTTCTCGAGGGATGTCATCCTCGATCTTATAAGGAATTTCATCGTTTTTCAGAAGGAACAGGAAGGAAGTGTTGTAAAGTTGTCAAAAAAAATAGCTGCATACCAGCAGTA
>Ga0080006_1137761_pt1 | contig 14606 bp, 12 predicted proteins | sample RS3BMetagenome_FD_69209 | JGI IMG/M metagenome (GOLD analysis project Ga0080006, IMG submission 69209) | Ferric oxide microbial mat and aquatic microbial communities from Rainbow Spring, Yellowstone National Park, USA - RS3B (SPADES... ...
GCATTTCTGTTGCCGAAGCGCTCCGCTGGCTTATCTCCGTCTCGACCCTCTGAAGTGTACACCCCAGCTCAGCCGTCAGATTTTTTATTGCTTTAAATGGACGCACTTTTTTACGCCTTGACGTAAGGACGTCTCCGGACAGAGGTGGACTTGCGGAAGAACGACGAGGCGTACCCGGGCGTCCCGGTGTGCTGAACGCTTCAGCGGTTCGCCCAGTGGAGCGATCACCACGTTCGATGATAAGAAAGACTTTTTCGATGGCGTTAAACTATGGCGCGTACGGAGGAATGAAAAGCGGCTCTATTCCAACAGAATCTGCAGAGACTCGAACGCAAGAAGAATCGTGAAATGTCACGTTGTCCAACAGAGGGTTGTCAGAAGACGTCAGAGAACCGTCTTCAGTGATTCGACGAATTCGTTGCTGCTCTTGTATGTGTCTTGTCTATGAGCGAAACTGAGGCCGCCAAAAGAATCCACTGCAGCTCGAACAGTTGATGACATGCTCGTTCTCTACAAGTTCGTTCGTACACAGCACAGACGCCATCTCCGAGGATACCCATAAACGCACCGACCGCCTCGTCCGAAGGAAGCCGCATCGACTGGAAAAAAAAACAAACCCACGTCCGTGGACGTCATACTGATCGCTGAGTTCCAGGAACGCTGCCATTTTGGTGCCGGTGGAAGATGCCCGTGCGTGGACCCGGACTCTCTTTAGCGACTGTACCCTAGAGTTTTCAGCACCACACGAACAAGCTGGTGGGAAACAGAGTCGCCCATGGTGGCTACTATCGTCGCTATTTTCTTCCAGAACAGGTGATCAACGGGTCGTTTTCTACCATTGACCGCATGCAGTCTTCGAGAATATCGGCTTTTGGCGCGGAGCGCGTATTCTTGGTTGTTTCAGAGTTCCTCAGCCATCTGAGTCCTGTTGCATAACTGACCTGAAGGAGGAATGCAGACCTCCATGCACTTTTCCTTCACGAGTATATTCCTGCAGGTAATCCCTCTACGATCTGTTCGGTTCATTGCCTAGTCTTTTCGATCTCCTGCTACGCACTGCAGCGCAGACGAAGGAATTGAATTGAAAGACTAAAAACGCCTCCACTGGATCCAGCGGGCGCTACTCGCAACACCGTTTGGTGATATCTCTGTACTTGACGTTTTCGTGGTGCCACTTTCTGGACGAGGGCTGAGCAGCGCTCGGTGACGGGGCGCATTTCGCCCTGTGCCTTTAGAAAAGTAGCCGAGAAGACTGCGAACGAAGCGAAAGAGCGGAAGTGTCTCTTGCGGAACGAAGACTTGTGTCAACAGTGACGGAACTCGCGTGCGACAAAAGCTGGTGCCCGCCACCGCACACATAGTTGCTGTGGACTTTCGCTCGGGCGTCCTCGATGCAGTTTGGATGGCGCTCAGAAGCGCATCGCGTTTGTGGCTTCTCGAAACTCGCCGCGGCGCCTTCTTGGGAATCTGGAGCGGACACCGGCCGGTCCAAGCCTGACTCTGAGAAGCGCAAGCACACGCTTTGGATAGTGGCCAGCGAGTCCGTCGCGGATGCCGCTGGAAGCAACAGGGAACGATTTGACAGTTCGCGGGCCGGTGCAAGAGCGCGCGCTTCGAGTTGCTGCGCACTGCTGCTGGAGGCAAGCGGCGAACAACGCAGCACATATGCTGACGAACGAGCAACCACAGGCACGTTTGCGGAAGAGTATCCGGAGCGGGTCGCAGGTATGTGTCACGAAAGGCAAACGCAGAGCGCTGCAGGAGCTCACGCCCGGACGCTTAGCAGCAGCAGCAGCAGCAGCAGTGTTGCAAACTGCTGCGCAATGGAGCCTCCCATGATCACGCAGAGCGCCATGTCCGAGAAGCAGCATTTTTTCGCAGGTGAGCGATTACACTTGGAGCGAACAGCGACATCCTGGGGTTGTGGCTCGCCTTCAGTGCGGGTCGTTCATCGAAGCACTTTACGAGAGCCAAGGCAACCGAACGATCGCCGTCTTTCAGTGCGCCTCCTGCGATGTTTCGGATTTCTCGGTCAGAACAGGAAAGGGGGCTTCCTGGTGTCGGTGATCCTGCCCGGCAAATCCAAAACGAGTCGAGGTTCACTGGAGAACGACCCAACCGATGCTGCATGGCGAGGACAGAGGCACCTCGAAGTGCCGGACACGGCGAGTCAAGTTCGCGAACATACGGCACCGCGGGACCCGCAAGGAAACCAATACGCCGTGTGGCGATGTGCCGCAGACTTTTTGGAGCTCAGGTCGTCGCTTGAGCGAGTCCATCCAGCCTGTATCATTCCTGTGTTACCTTCGATTCCGCTTTGGCTGGAACTCCGAGCGATGTTCAGCAGAGGAATTGCAGCGCAGGTCGCGCGCGACCTGGAGCGCTTCCTGGGCCGCGTCCTGAGCCATCCGGTTCTGCGACAGAGTCCCCTGGTGGATGCATTTCTCAGGTGTCCGGAGGACCTCCGCTGGATGCGTGCAGCGGGAGCGCCCACTTTTGAGGAAGCACCGCCGGTGGTTGCGGTTGCAGGACGGCACCCGCTGCCCGACGCACCAAGCTGCCGGATGCCTTCAGGTCCGTCCTGGAGGGCGTGGTTTGCGTCGTTGAGGCCGCACGCCTTGGTTGCCGCGCTGCATTTCTGGCACTGGAAATATCGCCTTCGGATCGATGAATGGATCACAGGTTTGATACAGCATCCAATGCAGCGCTCTCGATGGGAATGCACTGCATTCGGCGAAAGCGGCAACTTGACTGCGCTGGAGGGGGGTCTTCCTGACTTGGAGATTTTGCTTCAGACACAAGAGAAACTGTTACGAACCTTGCAGGTGCGTGTCGACAGGCACGAACGCTGCGCCAATCGACTTGCCCGGGAAGCAACTCGAGTTGCTGAGACGCTGGAGCATCTGCAGCGTCTCGAGGAAGCGCTTTCCGGCGAGCAATCGCGACGATGCGGCTCCGATCGCTACTGTCGTTGCAGCTGTTGCCGACTGCAAGCCGGTAGCCCAGCTGCAGAGGTACGTCGCGGAGATGCGCTCGGTGACTTGGCGTTTCTCCTTTGCAATGAAAGAAGCATTGCAGGCGAGGCATTCGTAGACCTAGACACGATATCATCGCCGATCAACGGTGCATGTGTTTTTCCCGATCCGGAAAACGAGCTTCGCGAAGGAATGGTTTGGCGTGCATTCCACGAGCGCATCAAGGATCTGGCGGGCCTCTTCGAGGATGCCCGGAGAGCGCTTCGCGTCATACAGTGCTGGCGCGACCGTTATCTTTACTTGGCCGAGCTGAAGGTCACTGGCACGCAGGGCACGGCGTTAGCGATAACGGCACCCGCACGAAAGGAATCTACTGCCCAGGTGCCCGATCAAGCACCAAACGCAAGCGCGCTGTTTCCGGTCGACACGAGCACCGGAACCCTGCGAAGCACCGCGGAGGCCGTCGGTTGGGATACGCGTGCGCTGGACGCCTCGTGGAAGTTCGATCCAGCATTCGAGGCTACTGAGGCCCGAACAGCCCGCGTGCGTGATCGCTACGTCCAACACTCGACGTGCTTCTATCTTGATCTGCTTCGCTTGCGCACCTATGCACCGGCGGAGCTGGCTGTGGCGGCAAGGCGTCTCGCGCAAACGATACGTGTCGAGGGTCAGCGGCGGGCAGCCCGAAGCTAGCGCATTCGCGTCAGACGCCAAGGAGCGCAGTCCCAGGGATGCTTTCGCAATTCCCAGCCTTTGCAGATTCAAGCAGTGCGTGCACATTCAACGTGCCCATGGGCGCTTTCGTAACTCGGAACCGCTGCGGAACCGAGCAGCGCGTGCAAACTTGGAGTCGCTCTGAGGGCATCGTAAACATCAGCAGGGGCGATCTGCAGCCGCACCTTGGCGCTTGGCAAAGAGAGGCCGTATTGCGCTCCACGCTTACACGCCGCTGCATACGTGACCATACCGTGATGTCGCAGAGAGATACTGCAAATCTCATGCAGCGTCGAGAGATCCACGGGATCCAAACGAAGCTTGGTGAAGAGACGCCGCGCCTCTGCGCACAAATCGCGCAGTGTAATGGCGGTGCTGTGTGCGTTCTGGGCGAGCACCCACAGAATCATCTGCTGCTGCGTCGGCAGGGATCGAATCGTCTCCAGGACGGAATTGGCATTAGGCTTGCTGTACAGTTGAGTGACCACTGCCTGCAGCGCGGCGACCGCTGAATGCGCGCTAGGCCTGGTCTCTGTTGCCTTGTCCACGATGCTTCGACAGGCGCTCAGCATGGTTCGAACATCGCCCTGATGTGCGGCTGCGACTTTGCGAGCTGCCAGCTCCAGTGCAGACGCCTCGATGCCGTCCCGGGATGCCGTTTGAGCGCATCCTTGCTCTAGCAACCGCTCCACGGCAATGGCGATCAGATCTTCAGCTGTATAAGGCGTGAAAATGAGCACGTTCGGCTCGATGCTTGTAGCACAGCGCAGCGCCGGCAGCACTCGCTCTGTGAAATCCAGTGCATTCGCGATGCCGATGATGCAGCAATGCTCCGGGAAACGCGTTGGTATCGTTAGAAGCGAATACGCGAGGGAACGTCGTCCACGCTGTGTCAACCAGAGATCGATCTCGTCCAACACCAGGCAGAGTGGTCGACGATTGCCCTGGAGGCGGCTTTGAAGCAGCGTATCGATCGCTTGCGGGTTCGCGCCAAGCGAACGAGTCGCCTGGCGACGCGCCTGACCAGCACCGTTGGCACGCAACCTCGCTCCCGTTGTCTTCGGAGGAGCTAGGGCATTGGCGAGCGTCTCGATCAGCATATCATCTCGCAGAATCCCCGCGAGATTGATATGCACGCCTTGGAGACGTGTTCTGAAAGCTGCGAGGGCTCGCTCGACAACGTAGGTCTTGCCACTGCCGGGGAGCCCTGCGATGAAAAGAGACTCTGAGGTGCCGTCCCTGAGCAGCGTCTCGAGTGCTCGGCAAACGCGCTGGAATTCGACGGCGCGTCCCGCTGGTGGTGCGTCTGGTGCACTCGCTCCAGCCTGAGCCCCGGCCTGTTGCGTTCTTCTGGGCGAGCGCAGAGGCGCACGGCCGGCTCCGGTTCCTTCTGGTGTAGCTCCCAGGCTCGAGCATTGTTTCTCCTTGAGACACTCGGTCGCCGCAAGGCCCTGCTTTGTCTTCGTGGACGTCAAGTTTATTCGTTGACGTTTGCAGCTCTTGAAGAACCCCTCCATTGTGTCCTGAACCTGTCGCGACATTTATGGCTTTCGTAGTATTGGAGCCTTACAGTGTTCGCGTTTTGCAGTAAATAAATAACACCTCAAGCGGTTGCTTCAACAGAGTCCGTCGAATAAGGATCGCCTCCGTTTTGCAGCAAATGACGCTGCACAACTGTAACGACGCAAGTATGACTGCAGAAGTGTACTTGGGCGAGTACAAGAGTGCGAGTATTAGCGCGCGAGTATAACCGCCGCAGCGATCTGCCGCGCATCGCAGATTTCGCTCTGTGCAGCGAAACGCGCGCCTCGCCATGGCGCGGGATGTACAGTTGCTCGATAAACCGGTGTCTGACTAGCACGGAGTGCTGGGCGGAACGTTCTGTTTCTGCCTTGCGACTTTTTTCCGAACTTTTTTACATGTACTGGTTTGGCATTCGAAGCGCATCAATAAGAGATTTCAAATCCTAGAGTAGAGTGAGGACTCCTAGTCTCCACTGCAGCATGGCTCATTCGAGTCTGCCGCTGGAATTCGTAACGTCATCGGAATCAGGACGATTCTCGTTGCCGTCAAGCCAAGGTTTGTACAATAAGCAATATTGTTATTCATTCTATACTTGCAAGCCTCCAATTTTGATTTTACCGGTCAAGTAACGTGCTAAAATCATCCATGAATCATGTTGTCAATCTCTTTGTTTCGAGGCAACTCGTGGGCGCAGGGATGCTAATCGCTGCGAGGAACATGGAAAACGTGACTTGATGTCGCCCTTCGACTACTTTGTTAAAAGCGCATCACAAAATTTAACTGAAATCGTCACCTCAAAAAATAGATTTCGTTTGAAAGAAAAATCCTCCTTTGTGTTAGTTCATGGACGGAAGCGGATTCCGCAGCAGAATGACGCCTTTCATGGGACATGCGCCGAGAAGCAAGCGTCTCTTGTGTTTGCATAGAAAACGGTCAACGACTCGGGCTTGAGTCATGGCTGTGATCGAAGTCATTGGCGGGTGCGTCACCGAGCTGTACAAAAGGAGCGCATGCGAATCGATACCACACGACTGGTTCTCCGGTCTGGATTTACCCGCCGCTGCTTGTTTCATCATACACAACATTACGTACCACAAATCCTCTGCCGAATGGAACAAGATGCGCCAGCGCATGCAGCGGACAGCGTACTCGCCTCGTGAATCGCCCCGCTGAGGCGTGCGATCACAGGCTACTGTGCCGAGTCCGAAAACGGCAGACGCCATCCACGCAAGACTTCAGTTCCAATCAAGAGCACTTAAACGGCCACGAAGCGAGTGTTCGCGCCCCACATGGCGGCACGTGAAAAAGGATATGTCCTGGACATTTACGAGAACCTTCCCAGAGCAAGTTGATGCAAGTGCGAAATGCGCACCGAAAGCGTACGCAAACAAGATGAAAAAGGTAAGCGAGGAATTCATCGCAACAATCGTATGCGCACGAAACGTGTCGACAGCAACCGGAAGCTGCGAAATCGGGACATGAATGCTCTCTCCAGTATCCTTCGACTGCTGGCAAGGGCACTGGGGAGATAGGTGAGGGCGACGTACTGAGAGCCGGAGATGAGAGAGAAGAAAAGGACGCAGTCGCACAAAAACCCTCTAAGGCTAGTATTCATGACATTCGGAAAACGCAAACATTCGTGTGTTCGTCCGAGTTAGCAAGTTCGAGTTCGTTCTCTCTCGTGTTGACGTGGGATTAGCAAAAAACGCTGCGGGATAATTAAGACTAAAACGCGAGTATCTGAGCGCCAGCAGTGCTCTCCAGCGCAAGTGACGTAACCGCTGAGTCTCTGTACACGGCAAGATGTAACTGCAGCAGAACTATTCATTACCGATGCAAGGCGTCCTCGTCATCGCTCTGGTGCAGCTAGGAGCGTCGTGGCTCGTGCGGAGGCGCCTACGCAGCGCGCAACGCTTATCCAAGCTCTTGACAACTAGCGGTTTCGTGCCGCCGCATGACCTCGTTTCACGCAGCAGTGAGGGATCCTCATTCTCGGGATCCCACACAGTCGATGATACTAATTTTCCAAGGATTCCACAGGGTAGCTTCACTGCAGATCGAGCTCAGCGGCACCGCATCCGGCCTCGCAGTGGAAGACGTCGGCGGACTCAATGTCGGTGCTGAATAACTCTTTTGGGAAATCGAGTCCAGCGTTCGCAAATGCAAGTCGCTCACATAGAAAAAGACACTTTTGCACGAAAACTTGCAATACAAATTTGAGCATACCTCCGCATTGCTTACAGTATCGCTGCTCCCGCGGCGATGCCTGGCGATTCCGACGCTCGGAGAGTAAAAGCGGCATCGGGTCACCGAAACGCACGCATTGCTGGGAACAGCGTTCGAGACGCAGTCGCGCTTCATTGACAACCGCGTCCTCGTCTTCTGAGTCCGATGTCAGTAGATCCTCGGCAGAGTCATCCATGGGTTCCTGAATCCACTCTAGCTCAAGGCTACTTTGAACTGAACTACGTGGTCGTCGAGTGGTTTGCCGCTGGTGGACTTCGTCGCCAGGCTCCTCTGAGCCCAGGGTCAACTGCTCTCCAAGCGCCGTAGCTGCAGCCGACTCGGCACGATCTTCAAGCGCGCTCCAAAATTTGGCGAGCAGGCCAGGCTTTCCATGCGGACGAGAGTTCTGCTGTCCAAGTTCTCCCTTTTGCTCATCGGTGGCGTCCATCGTGCTGAGTACGCAACGCCACTCCAAGTTCGCAGTCGTTAAGGACTGGCCACGCAGCAAGCTTTCCCCTGATTTTCCCACAAAAATGAGAAACATTCGGTCAGTAGTGCGTTCATTATCTCGCTCGCACGTGGTTTTGCATAGGCGTGCAGGTAAACGCACTTGAACGAGTAGGCGAAAGCCCTGCGCCTCTAGGCTCCGTAGCGTCTCGTGGACGTGTGCGTCCGTGAGCGGTGGCGGTTCTCCCGCAACACGACTTTGCCACAGCTGACCTGGTCGGCCGGTCGGAACCAGTAGCCAGACCTTGGAAACACTCATCTGCGTGGACGGCTCTGTTCTACGCAACCTCCGTGGGCCGCACCCTCGAGTACAGCGAAGTGGCGTAGTCGTTGGCGGGCCGGATACGCCACGGGCGTTTTCGACGGCGCGGCTATCGCGGGGTGAGTCTGTGTTCTGCGGCACGACGCTAGCTGCATCAACGGGACAACGCGCTTGTCTCACGGTTTGCACAGAGCTAACTTCCAGTCAGATGTGGTTGTATGCTGTAAACAGTGGTTTCACGCAAAGACGCTCGTGCACGAGATGGGAACGATTTTCGTCCACGTGCCCGCGAGCGGTAAGCACAAAGGGCAGAGTCTGCACACGCAGCACGCGGCTCAGCGTTCAGTGCAGTGCTAGCAGCGGGCAGGACCGGTCAGACATGGGCGGGGACGTGCCTCACTCAGCGGAGCAGGCGGAGAGCAAATCGGTGTCCAGTGGGAACGGAAAGAGTCCGGTTGCCGGCGCCAACGCAGGTCGCGCTGACGACCTGTCAGGGCGTGTTGACGACACCCCGGCAGGCGCTCAGGTTGAAGCGAGCGCTGCGCCGCGGCAGTCGCCAGTCCAGCAGCCACCTATTGGGCCTCGACGGAAGAAACCCAAGGCGGATGAATACGAAGAGCTTGGAAGTGCCGACATTGACGTGAATGCAGACTACGAGATCTGGCCCGGAAGCTGGCTATGCGTGGACTGCGGCTGGGAATATTCGACGAAGGCATTCGGTATGCCACTCGAACTGCAACCGGAAACCTTTCGCTGTCCTCAGTGTGGAGCGCGGAAACGGCGCTTCGCCAAGAAGCTAGGCAGCAAAGTAGCCATCACCCGTGATACGAGCAATTTACCCATCTTTGTCATGAGTATGTTGGGGCTCCTGGCGGTCATCGCCTTTGGCATCTGGGCTGCAAATAAACTCTGAGGGCAGCTGTTGTACGTCGGGGCGCGCACGCAAGGACTCCTTGGGATGAGAGGTTCATCATGGGCAAGTTTGACTCTTTTTGCTTCCTCGGCGCGAAGCGTTCGATTTTGCGCGCACGTCGCCGGCCGGCTGCGGCTGGCGAGTCTTCGCTACACGGCGCGCGCGCGTCGCCCCTTTACGACTTCTGTGCACCGTTGCTGTGGCTTCACGCGCAGTACAACGTACTGTTTGCGCAGACGCAGCTTTCGGGTCGGTGGCGCTGATAGTCACCTGGTCTGGCAGCGCGTTTGCTGGTGTGCTTGTCTTGGGTGCTTTGCCTCTATTTGGGAGGACTGTTACGGAACGGAGGGCACTGCTGCTGGCCGTTTCCTTGGGAAGCCAACTTCCGCTCGCATCTGCACCGCGTGTACACACTCGTGGCTGCGTCGCCACGGAAGCGAACAGGGCTGTCTGTAAACCTCTTCAACCGTTCACGTCGTGAGGTAAAGAGGGTGTTCCAGGCGTTGCAGTGGGGTTTTCTCGGCACTCGTGGGCAACGATTGGAACATGGGTTACGATGTGGACAACATTATTGAGCGTCTTCTAGAAATCAGGGGGCGACACGGTCGTCAGGTAAACCTCGCAGAGGATGAAATAAAATGGTTGTGTATGGAGACGCGCCGAATTCTACTCGAACAACCGATGCTTCTCGAGATCGAAGCCCCCGTCAAGATTTGCGGCGATATCCACGGACAGTACCAGGATCTACTGCGACTCTTCGACTATGGAGGCTATCCTCCCGAGGCGAACTATCTCTTTCTTGGAGACTATGTGGACCGCGGCAAACAGTCCTTGGAAACCATATGTTTGCTTATGGCGTACAAGATTCGTTACCCGTGCAACTTTTTTATTTTGCGCGGCAACCACGAGTCGGCAAGCATCAATCGAATTTATGGCTTTTACGACGAGTGCCGGCGAAGATACAACGTGAAGCTCTGGAAAACTTTTTGTGATATGTTCAACTGCCTGCCTGTAGCTGCCATTGTGGATGAAAAGATTTTCTGTTGTCATGGTGGGCTCTCGCCAGAACTCACTTCGATGAATCAAATTCGGCAACTTCCACGTCCGACGGACGTGCCCGACCAAGGCCTCCTCTGTGATCTTTTATGGAGTGATCCGGATAAGGATGTGAAAGGCTGGGGAGAAAACGATCGAGGAGTTAGTTTCACCTTCGGACCAGACGTTGTGAAACGTTTCCTCGAAAAATTTGAGCTCGATCTCATCTGTCGCGCCCATCAGGTCGTTGAGGATGGATATGAATTCTTCTGTGACCGCCGCCTTGTTACAATTTTCTCGGCTCCAAACTACTGCGGAGAATTTGATAACGCTGGCGCGATGATGAGCGTAGATGAAACGCTCATGTGTAGTTTTCAGATTCTCAAGCCGACGGATAAGAAAGCCAAATTCGGCATCTCTGTTGGTTCAGCTGTGAATAATGTGGTGTCAACGTATACTGGAGGCGGCATACCGCGCTCCATCACGCCACCGCGAATACCGACGCGCAAGAAAAAATGAAGGAGCTAAGGCTGGCTAGGATGGTATTTGACACGAGTCGAGCCGTGCTGGGCTCGAGAGGTTTTCAACGAGACTCGCTCTCATGCATCGATGCCTGCATGTGTTCACGAGGGCAACACTCCGTGACCAACGGAGGCCTCGCACTGCTGATTCGGGGCGCGGTGCTCGAGGCACCTGCACGGTGACTGCATCCGAGAAGCCTCCTCTGAATATGATAGAAACAGTCCCGTTTTGGTCCATGGGCAAACTGGATGCGGATGCACAGACTGTACCATCTGCGGGCTATTGAGCGCTCCTATTGCATTGGCAAAGGATGTTGCTGAATGTTTCCCGCAGAGTTTAGAGCCCCAGCGTCCAATTATTTGTAAACTGGAGCACTCGCGGCCGTCAGAGAGTCTGGTTCAAAGACGAATGGAAGGAAGCTGTGCTCTTCTTATGGTGGACGCCGCCAAAAGTTGCTGCACCTCGGCAATACTTCGGACAGGGCTCGCTCGTATTAGGAACGGGGCAGTTTGGGCAAACGTGACAATCTGGAACCTATGGTGGCCGCCGAACGAACTGATCAATGCGTCGTTTTTGTATAGGACGCCTTCAACAAATGGACGGCGCACTATCCAAGCAGTGGTAGCGAGCACGGATACCCCTCCCTGCCCCGCCCCCGCTGACTGGGACATCACGTCCACCACAAGACGTCTGCAAGGTTAGAAGGAAGGATATACAAGAAAACTGGAGCATAAAAACCAGCGTTTTGTCGTTGGTTGCGGGATAGAACGTGAAATACTTTCCAAAAATTTCCACCAAGCGCAGAACACGTGTTCTTCGCACGTGGCTGGGCTTGAGGCATGCCCGTCACAGATGGACCGGTTAAAAAGTCCACTGTGGTAAATTGTTTGTGTTCAGCATACCGTTACCCATCGGAGAACCTCATCTGGGCAACAACCGACACTGCGCAAGTATGGAAAACACCAAGTCAAAAAATGTGTGCTTTCGACGCGCGCGGGTAGCCTAAGCCATTCATGGCGGCGGCGGCGGCGGCGGCGCCATGCCAATCGCGAGTTTCCTTGATTGATGGATCGTTGACAGGGACCAAGGATCCGTGGTTTGAGGATGACGATCGATATCGGCGGACTATCGCGAGTTTTCTTGATTGATGGATCGTTGACAGGGACCAAGGATCCGTGGTTAGAGGATGACGATCGATATCGGCGGACTATCGCGAGTTTTCTTGATTGATGGATCGTTGACAGGGACCAAGGATCCGTGGTTTGAGGATGACTCTCGATATCGGCGGACTATCGCGAGTTTTCTTGATTGATGGATCTTTGATAGGGACCAAGGATCAGCGATGACAGGATGATTACCGATATCTGGTGCCTCTGGCGAAGCGTCGGCAGCGCGCGTTCATGTGTTACCATTGGCAGCTGCTGTACGTGGCATTCAGTGGTGTCTGATGCGACAGGCCCATTCGATGTACCTCTACGAATTGTTTCGTACGGCATCCAAAAAAAGTGATCTCAGATGCATCGATTCCAGATGACTAGAAATCGTTCTGAGCGACATCTGAATCTGTTCAAATTGAATCTGCTCCAAAAAGCTTGGAACTGCTCAGTGTTATTTCCGGAAAGATCATCTCAAGTAGATCGATTCTATACGTCATAAAATCGCCCGGTGTGACGTCTAGAAAGGCATTTCGAGATGTAGCGACAGTTCCGTCGGAGATAGCTCTATTCGAGCAAGAGCCTCGATGGCAACATCGCATACCGTGAAGCATCTTTCTCGTGGTGAAGATTTCCGCCAGAAGCGCTTCATGCCATAGGCACTGTTCCTGCGCAGCGGTTCCCAAGCTGAGTTCAGCGCCATCACACTACCGATCCACAAAAAGGGTATCGCTGGTCACGGCTGCTGTGTTGGAGCAACGGCTTGCCTGCAACGATGTTGCCAGTACACTTTTTTTTAATTGCTTAAGATCGATGCGTCGAACCAGCTTATCTCGAATGCACCGATCTTAAGCAATTAAAAAAGGCGCACTGGCTTCTCGACAGACACGACGGAGCCCTATCCGCCTCGAAAGCGCTTTCAGCGAGAAACAGAAGCATGATGAGTCGATTGACCCCGTGGATACCCACGGCATACGCGTGCGCTGGAAATCGAGTTGTAGCGTTTACCTGTCTGCCTTTTGCTGGAACCCTATCTGCGTGAAGTCTTTCGAGGCTGATCGAGCCGGTTGCCGAAACTATTCGCATGCAGCCTGGAGATGCTCATCTGCTATTGGCGAAAATCACACTGACCTATCTTTGACGCTTGCTCAGGAGTGGCGTTCGCGATGCGCATCTATACTTAGGTAAGGAAAAGAGAACAAAACGTGCTGCTCTAGAGCAGCGAGGCTCGTTAAAGCACAAGATCTCCTAATTTTGAAGCATGCGCCTGAGAAATGCTCCAAAGACAATGCTGACTGCTGCAGGTAGTTGCGTGCGATGTTCCTGGTTCTTTTTCTAAGGTTCGCGCGAAAATCCCGTAAGGATCAAGCAAGTTCGCCGCTGAAGCTCTATAGTCGAGGAACGCTATGAATGTGTGGAGAGCACGCAAACGAAAGCTTCGCAAAACATCATCCTTTGACGACTTGTTTACAGACTCTTGCGGAAAGTTCACTGATCCTTTCCGATCAGATGATCGATTCCGCTCGAAGCATTATTTCTCATCTATGGATGGCTGCGGGCGGAACGGGATTCCGCACCAGCAAAATATCCCTTACGGGATCTACTGCTAGAGGCTTCCATCTCTTCGGCCCGTATGGAAAAAGGTCTCGTACTCGGACTCTTGTCATCTCAGCAAACGCCTCCAGTCGGAAGCGCGCCACTGCTTTTGAGAATGGCGGCAGAGACTGATCGAGGTTTTTCGACTCGTTTTCCGGCGCGGATTGTGCTTCTGGTGATTGTCCCATCATGAACAGCACCATGTTCCGGAAATTCTCTGTCGCATCGAACAGCGTGCGCTTGCGCTTGCACCGAGCAGCATTCTCACAGAGGGTTTTGCCCAGAAGACGCCCGTAGTTTCAGTGTAAAGCGCCAAGGACGGAAACTGCAGGATGCATTCAGGAAAGTCCTCTGCGCCGGTCAGGGGCTTGTACCAAGCGACGAATCAAGAGTTGAAGGTTCACAGAATGGCTCCTGGGGATGAATAGTCACGGTCGACACGTGCGGGAACACCTGACAATATTCAGGTGTCACCATGGCGAACTGCACACCGAGACTGTATTCAACGAATATGAAAATGGGATGCGATGCAGAATAGTTAGCTCCGCATGTGCGTGACGTGCGTCAAGGACAGCGGGAAGCAGTAAAATCCGAACCCGTAGGGTACCATCAACATTCTTCGGCTGCTGACCATGAAGCTGAAGGGATATGACAGATCTGCATATTTAAAGCCTGGGCTGGGAGATAGAGGAACAAGGAAGCAGTCACAGAAAAAGCCCGCAACAGTTCGAGCAGGGTAGTGGAAAGCGACAAATACGCAACGGGCAGTGGCACGAAAACTTTTAGCAACCCTAGGGTGAATGAATACCAACTGGTAGACGCACCACAGCCTTTTCGACCGGCCCCCTGCCATTCGTTTCATCCTCTCCTTGGATACCTGGAGGCTTAGAGGACGCCCCATGAAGCTGGACCGCTTCATCTCCTCGGGTCTCGTCTTCAGCGCCACACATCGCCTCATATAGATGGCGGCGTTGCATTCTCGGTTCACGAACCCCATGCGTTTATCGCCTCTGACGGAACGCAGCCATGCAAGGAGTGATCGAACCCGTGCCTTCTACGCTACCCGGTGCTCTGTCAGCTCGCCGTGCATTTCTGTTGCCGAAGCGCTCCGCTGGCTTATCTCCGTCTCGACCCTCTGAAGTGTACACCCCAGCTCAGCCGTCAGATTTTTTATTTCT
>Ga0080006_1183845_pt1 | contig 14599 bp, 14 predicted proteins | sample RS3BMetagenome_FD_69209 | JGI IMG/M metagenome (GOLD analysis project Ga0080006, IMG submission 69209) | Ferric oxide microbial mat and aquatic microbial communities from Rainbow Spring, Yellowstone National Park, USA - RS3B (SPADES... ...
CGAGCCAGTTCGGCCGATAACTGCCCACGCTCGATTGAGTCCATCGCGGTCCCTCCAGGAAGGACCGCAAGGCTAGCAAATTGGCAAGACGGATTCAGGCACGATTGCCGGAAGGACACAACGGATGCTGATGTTCGTGGCGGCGATGGCCTCCTCGGCGGGTCGGTAGTCGATGAGCGGGGCGGCGTCACTTCCGGTGTCACCCCGACCGGCCCGGAGGTGATCGAGATCGCCGCCCTCGACCTGATCGACGTTGAACACGGTGTAGGACCGCATGACGAAATATCGGTCGGTCTTCTCGTCGCCCTCGGCGTCCTTCTCGGTCTTGGTGACGGGGGTCCAGAAGACGATGGTCGTGCCCCACTGACCCTCGGGCACGTCGGCGGGCCGACGCATGACCTTGCCGCCGAGGTCTTTCCACTGCCGGAACGTCGCCCACCACTTCGAGGTCAGGTTGTGGCGGGCCGAGGCCACGTCCAGGAGGATGGGGTTGATGCCCCGGTAGGGCTTCTTGCTCACGACGTTGGCGGGGAACCCGGCGTTCTTGTCCAGACTCCAGGGACGCCGCCAGGGCAGGACGTTGCCGGACTCTAGGGCGGTGACAATCTGCTGAGTGATGCGCTCACGAAGCTCTTGCTGGCTGGCCATGGCTGCCTCCGGTCGTCGGGTGGTTGATGACGACGGAGACGAAGGTGTCAGTTTTGCTCGGAGGCCCATGATTGGGACGCCGAGAGTCGGGACCGGCGGAGCCCGGACGGTCAGCGAGATAGACCGGGTGGGTTCGACCCGACAGAACCGATCCGGCGGACGGCGACTGGATACATATCTCGCCTCGCCGTCCTGGCCAAAGCCGGGGGCCGAACCGGCACCGACTCCATGCGGATGTCTCGGATCTGAACCTCGTGAGACGGTACTTCACGCCGTCCTGACACCGAAGGCGTAACCGACGGATCATCTCCTGATCCGAGCGCCCGCCGAGGAGAGACTGGGGCGAACCTGTGAGCTTCCGCTAAAATAAAATCCGGCTGCACATTGAGCCGGACCGACGACCGAAGCGATATTTGGAAGAGGGTCCGGGCTTTTCGCCGGGCGGATATCCGGCGATTGGCCGGGCAGGCCGGTCGTCGTGGGGAGGACGGGCCGGGCAGCAGGGGGCGAGACGTGACCGCACAAGAACACGATGAGTTCGTGACACCCCGCTGCACCCGCTGCCATCGTCGGGGTTCCCTCGCCCTCGTGATGAACACCGGGTTCTTCCTACTCTTTCGATGCACAGCCTGCCGGTGCGAGGTAGCTCAGCCCTTGCCGGTGGTCGCCAAGAAGATCATCTATCTCGATCAGATGGTGATCAGCAACATCGTCAAGGCGAAGGAGGATCGCTGGCGACTGCTTCACGCCAGGCTGGTCGAACTCGATGCCATGCAACTCATCGTCTGCCCATTCTCGGAGGTCCATCTGGAGGAATCGATGCTGGCCGCCGAATGGCGGGATCGACTCAAGCTGCTGTATCGGACGATCGGCGGGGTCGCCTTCCGTACGCCTCGGGAGATCGAGACCGCCCAACTGCTCACGGCCATCCGCTCGTGGCTGGGGTCGCCCGGACCGTCGGTCCGTGAAGCCGCCTGGGAGGAGTCGTTCGAGTCCGATCCCCACCGGTGGACCGCCGACATGAACGTCTTCGCCTCCTTCTCGACGGACGAGGCGGTCGTCACGAGCTTGCGAGAATCCAAGCTTGCCACAAAGGCCAACATGGACACGCTCTGCGATCACTGGAGGCGGAATCCTCTCACCTTCGAACAAGATTGCGTTGCCGAGATCGAGGGCTATGCCCGTGGCGTCATAGAACCCTATCGCCTCCTGGCGGGGGGTCGTCGGTTTGACCCGAGGACGCCGCCGGGATGGCATCTCGGAGCCGTACTCGTGCATCGCCTCGCCTGCGAGGTTGCCGAGTCGAGGCCAGATATCGCCGACCCCGCCGAGATCGTCCGGGAGTTCTTCGCCTCGGACGCCTGCAAGGCCGTGCCGTTCCTCGACATCTCCGGTCGCATCTGGGCGACCATCGCACAGCAAGCCCGGAATCCGAAGGGACCGAGGGTTCCCAAGCCAGGCGATCATTACGACGTGCAGGTCTTGTCTCGCCACGCCCCCTATTGCGATGCAATGATCGTGGACAAGGAGTTCCGGGCCGTCGCCTCCTCCGGGAACGTCGACCTCCCCGGCCGATACGGCGTGCGACTCTTCTCGCCGTCCGTCCTCGACGAGTTCTCGGATTACCTCCGGGACATCGAAGCCCGAATGACGCCCGAGCATCGTGGGGCGCTGATTGCCGTCCACTCGGTGACCCGCCCAGGCCCGGCCCCGATCGCCCCGGCCCCAGCCATCTGCGGTGTGATACCCACCGATGATGAGCAGCCTCGGTTGGGGCAGTGAATCGCAGGACGCTCTATTTTCAGGGTCAGGGTGGGGTTCGGTTTGGCGTCGGCATTTGATCTTGTCAGCCTACCCCTGCTGTCTCTTCCACGTTCACCAAGTCTCCGACGAATTGGCGAAATTGCTTGTACTCCCCGGATTCGACGATCCGAGTCGCCGACTCCCTGCTGACCGTGCCCTCGTCGCCGAGTCGAGCGTCCTTGAGGATGCTGCCGAGGAGGAAGCCGAGCGGAAATCTCAGGTTTTCTCGCATCATCCGCCTCAAGGCATAACGGTGGGCGTACTCCTCCGCTGCCACGATGTCGATCGGACCATCGAAGCGGAGATGCTTGCCCCTCTCGATGTCGTCCACATGGCCCATCTCGTGCATGAGGACTGCGATCAGGACGCAGTTCCTCGTCTCCGGCGAGGTTTCCTCCTGGCATTTCAGGAAGACGAAGGTCGAGATCTTGTCGTCGCCGGGCAAGCGGGCCGCCTTGACCATCCCGCCCTTCGGCACGAGTCGATTGCTCCCGTAGCTGAGCGAATCGTCGATGGTCCACAGCAAGGGCTCGGCTTCCGGGAAGCCGACGAATGCGAGCAACTCCCGGTCCCCTCGGGGCTCGGCCCCCGAGAGTTCGTGGACGAGTTTCACGGAGCGGTGTCGGCGTCTCTCTGCCTCCAAGATTCGATGGAACACCGCCTCGTAGTCGAATCGCTCGGGGGGCAGTCGCTTCAGGAGTCGCTCGTATTGCTGCCTGGTGTCCATCAGTCCTTGGACTCCGGGAGGGCGGCGGACGGGCTCGGCGGGCCCTGGATGTGCTCGGCGAGATGCTGCCCGAGGATTCCGATCCGGGAGATCAGCCCCCGAACCTCGTCGGCGTCGATCGACACCTTCCTGCCGGCCTTCGCCCGAGTGTCGCCCGACTTCTTGATGTACTCCTGATCGACGATGCCCATGCGATGCGCCAGGAGGTGCCGCTTCTGGAAGCATCGGCAGGTGCTCTCCCAATCTTCGGATTGGAGGGCGGTGGCGAGGTCGAGCCCGAAGAGGCTCTGGACATTCTTCTGCGCCCCGGCGAGATTCTGGAACGACATCTCCTGGGCCTTGGTGGTGTTCGTCGCCTTGGCGGCGTGGACCCGGCAGGTCTCCCGGCCGAAACCGTCGAACGCCGAGACGACGTTCTCAAGTGCGTCGGCGACGAGGTGGTCGGCCAACTCCTCCTCGACGCTCGCCGCCAGGTCGAGTTGCTTGCCGGCCAGTTCGAGGTTCTTGTCGAGGATCTGCCTGGAGTTGTGCCGGCCACAGTCGGGGCAATAGGCGAACACGCCGTAAATCCGGTATTTGAGGGTGCAATGGTCGCAAATCACCCCCGTCTCCAGCCTGGGCTCTTGGTAATGGCGAATCGGGTGCGGTCGTCCCTCGACCTTCATGCTGATGCCAATCCCGAAGGCCCCCCTCGGCTTGTGGTTGAACTCCAACGACTTAAGATCACGGAGGACGGCATCGGTGACCTTGTTGATCGCCACGGAACGGGCATACTTGATCTGGTCCTTGGTCCCATGGCTTTGAAGGTGGAGTTATGTACTCCCTTTCCTCTTCTCCAGTAGCTTTGCAGTGGAGACGTGCTTGATCTTGGCCCCGCTCTCCCTCTTGGGCTGCGAACGCTTCGGGCCACGGACCTGCTTGCGGTAGGACGACAGCCGGACACCGGCGGCCAGGTCCAGTAGTATCTTGCCCAACGCCACCGCCGTCAGCCCGTGGAACACCGCCCACTCGTCCTCCGGGATGGCGATCATCATCCCCCGGTGCGTCCCGGCCACCTCGTCGGCCAGGTAGTAGAACGACAACCCCTCGACCGCCTCCTCGCCGTGGGCCGAACGAAGGGCCGCCTTCACCACGCTCATCACGTTGTACGACACCAACGCCACGCAGAAGGCGAACAACGCCGCCTTCGGGTAGCCCAGCGTGTCGATCTCGCCGTTGAGGCAGGTCGCCAGCTCGCCGAAGGCGGCCTCCACCGTCCAGCGGCGGCGGTACAACTCGGCGATGGTAAGGGCATCGGCGACCTCGGCGGCGAGGTTGGTGAGGATGTGGACCTCGGTCTCGCCGTCACGGGTCGGCGTGTCCAGCTCGACGGTGATCCGACGCACCGACATCGTCCCACCGTCGCCATCACCGAGCCGCATCTCCTGCTCGAACACGGCCCCGGTCTCGCACCGCCCGCAGCCCCGCCGCTCGCCCATCCACTCGATGTGGAGGGTGGCGGCGTGCTGACGGATCACGAAGTGACCGCCACGCCGGGCGATGCCGAAGAGGAAGTCGGTCGTACAGAAGTTGCGGTCGGCGATCCACACCTGAGCGGCCCGTATGGTCTCCAGGACCGATCCCAACAGCGATCGCTCCTGGGCGTGGCCGTCCTCGCAGGGGAACACGTCGGTGACCAGCATCGCCTGCGGGTCGAGCACCACCAGGGCCTTGCCCGGCAGTGCCCCCGCCCCGATAGTGCGAAGCTCCTTGAGCCGGTGCTCGGTCCCGGCCAGGTGGTTGCCGTCGAGGATCTTGACCCGATACCCCGGCAGCCAGGCCGCTCGCTCGCCATCCATGGCCGTGACGACCGGGTCCAGGGTGCGGGCCGTGTGACGGACCAGTTCGGCGGACAGCCCCGGCTCCAGGCGTTCGAGCTTGTCGTAGACGGCCCGGAGCGAGACACCGAGGGTGTCGGCCTTGGCCCGGTAGGCGGCGTTGACGGCGGGCTGGATCTTGGCGACGACCGTGCCCATCAGGTCCACGACCGAGGAGAAGAGGAGGGTCCGGGTGTATTGCCGCTGTGCGGTCTGCTCGAAGAGGGCGTCGATCGCCTGGGGGGAGAGGGCGTGCTCCAGGGCGGCACGGGCCATGACGGTGACGGGGCTCTGCCGGGCAAATCGCTCGAAGACGTCGTCAAGGACCATGGTGCCGCCTCCCTGGAATGTCGCTATCTCCTGGTGTGGCGACACTTTACCAGACCCATCACTCCACCTTCAAAGCCCTGGGTCCTTGGTCCAGAACTGGTCGGATTTTCCAGCATGGCCGCAATAAGGGCAGTTGCAGAGGGGGTCGCCCGTCGTGATGCCCGTGCCGGGCGTCACCTTGAAATGGCCCTCGCATTCGGGACATTCCCGACCGATGAATCCGTCCTTGTCGGGACGGATGGGGACCGAGACCTGATTGCCGATGCGTCGAAGATGATCCATCGATATGCCCTCGTTTGATGAGTGCTCGAAGTATGCCACGACGTGCCGGTCCGATTCGCAGCCATTACGTCATGGGGCTGGATCGAGCCAGGTTCACGGTCCCGCCGATCACCCGATCGTGTACTCGGCCCAGGGGACGCATTCGAGCGGCACGCTCGCCATGTAGTTCGAGATGTCACGTCGCCCGTAGTAGGTCGGCACGCCCCGGTGGTCTTGGGCCATGAGGATCACCGGAAGGCCGGGGAAGAGTGGTTGGAACGACTGGATCGCCCGCTGGGAAACGATCGAATTGTTGAGGACGTGCTCCTTCACCACGACCACGGCGAACGTGACGCCCTGCTCCCGGATCACCGCCCCTTCAATAGTCATCTAAATGCCTCCTGGAATCACGGCACTTCGATCCCAACGTGACTGACATCTCCTACAGGCTATAGTTCGCCAAACAAGAAGTCAAATCGGTTGCAAAGGATGACTTCCTCATTGTGGCCGTCATGCCGAGCGGCTAGGATGTTGGCTGGAGGACTCCGTGAAACCGACCAAGCAGACAGTCGGCGAGCGCATCAAGAAGCGTCGCAATGAGTTGGGATGGACCCAGGACGTGCTCGCCGAGAAGGCGGGCATCAGCAAGAGCTTCCTTTCGGACCTGGAGAACGGAAAACGAAGCGTCGGAGCCGAAACACTCCTCGACATCGGACGAGTGCTGAGCCTTTCGCTGGATTACCTGATGACGGCGAAGGAGCCCGAGGCGGAGTCGGCCGAGGTCCAAATCCCCTCCTCGCTGGCCTCGTTTGCGGGGAGGGCGGGTCTCTCGTTCCGGCAGGCGCTCACCCTGTTGGAAATGCAGCAGCAGATCGTGGCGCACCGCAGCGCCACCAAGAAGGACGGCCTTGAGAAGGTGGACTGGCAGAAGTTCTACGAGGCGGTGAAGGAGTTCCTCGAATGAGTCGCTTCGCCATGGAACCCGATATCATCGACCTGGCGACCCAACTCGGCCTCGGAGGTGCGGCCGATCCGGTGGTTGCCATCCTCGACTCGTGTCGGAGGCGGATCGACCGTTGGGTTGCGGAAGTGGGCGGGATCTCGTCCATCGAGAGGCTTGAAGCTCTGGTGGCGGGTAAGCTCCAGATGTTCTTCGAGGAAATCAGATCCGAGGCGGACTTCGCCCGGATCAAGGACGTGTACGCCGCCGGGAAACGGGACGCCGTATTCGCCGCCATGAAGATGAAGTTCGAGGACGAGGGGAATCCGACTTACGGGGCGCTCGTCCGGCGCAAGAACGTTGCCGATGACGCCCCGGATCGGTATGTCGCCGTGATCGACTGCCGGGGCGACAAGCTGCATCGGCGATTCTTCACCCGCTGGCACGAGATCGCCCATCGCCTGACCACCCACGCCGATCTCGACGAGCCGGTCTATCGCTCGGAGCACGACCCTCTTGAGCAGATGATGGATCGAGTCGCCTCGCACGTCGGCTTCTACGAGCCCCTCTTCGGTCCCGCCTTCGATCGAGAGATGGTCGGCAGGTCCAAGCTGACCTTCGAAGTCGTGGAACTCATCCGTCGTCGGGCATTCCCCGAGGCCAGCTTCCAATCCGCCCTGGTCGCTTGTCATCGGAGGCTCGCCGAGCCCGCCGTGTACCTCGAAGCGTCGGAGGCGTTCAAGGCCGAGGACAGGCGGGAAATCAACCGGGGACGACAATGGCTCATCGAGGATCTCCGTCCGGTGCCGGAGCTACGGGCGGTCAAGGTCTTCCCGAACGATGCGGCGAAGCTCAAGGGACTGTTCATCATCCCCAAGATGCGGATACCCGAAAGCTCGCAGGTCCACCGCATCTTCTGCGATGACACTTTGGCAAGCGGCGTCACTTCCGAAAACCTGGGTCAGTGGGAACACTCCGGGGGTAAACGGCTTGCAGACCAGGACGTATGGGTCGAGGCGAGGAAGGCGAGGGACAGGGTGATTGCCCTCGTCCAGGCGATCCCTGTTGGAACCGACCTCTAAACTCGTCGAGTCAGGGCTCGTTCCGGTTTTGGCATCAGATCGAACTCGACGAGGTTTCGAAGCGGGAATCATGAAAAACTTCCAGTCCAAAGTGAACTTCATCTGGTCGGTTGCTGATCTCCTGCGGGGCGATTACAAGCCGTTCGAATATGGCAAGGTCATGCTGCCGCTGACGGTGCTGCGCCGCCTGGACTGCGTGCTGGAGCCGACGAAGGCGAAGGTGCTGGAGCGGGCCAGCACCCTGCCCGCCAGGGCCGACGACGCCATGAAGGACATGATGCTCGGCCAGACGGCCGGACAGTCGTTCTACAACCTGAGCCGGTTCGTCTTCCAGAAGACCGACGCCGTGAGCGGCAAGGGGTACGTCTCTCTCCTCGGCGACCAGGAGCAGATCGCCGCCAACCTCAAGAACTATGTCGCCGGATTTTCGGCGAACGCCCGAGAGATCTTCCTCGACAAGTTCAAGGTCGGCGAGCAGATCGACCGGCTGGACGACGCTAACCTCCTCTATCTCGTCGTCGGCAAGTTCACCGAGATCGACCTCCATCCCGATGTCGTGGACAACATTGAGATGGGGTACATCTTCGAGGAACTCATCCGGCGGTTCTCGGAAGCCTCGAACGAGACGGCGGGGGAACACTTTACGCCCCGAGAGGTGATCCGCCTCATGGTGAACCTGCTGTTCAACGAGGACGGCGAGGCGCTCACCAAGAAGGGGATCATCCGAACCCTTTACGACCCGGCCTGCGGGACGGGCGGGATGCTGTCGGTTGCCGAGAACTACCTCCGGGAACTCAACGAGAAGGCCACGCTCAAGGTCTTCGGCCAGGAACTCAATCCCGAATCCTACGCCATCTGCAAGAGCGACATGCTCATCAAGGGCGAGGACGCCACCAACATCAAGTTCGGCAACAGTTTCACCCAGGACGGCTTGACGAGCGATCGCTTCGACTATTTCCTCTCCAACCCACCGTTCGGCGTCGAGTGGAAGAAGGTCGAAAAAGACATCCGGGACGAGCACGAGAAACTCGGGATGGGCGGGCGGTTCGGGGTGGGCTTGCCTCGGGTCAATGATGGCTCGCTTTTGTTCATCCAGCACATGATCTCGAAGTTCAAGCCGGGCGGCTCCCGGCTGGCGATCGTCTTCAACGGATCGCCCCTATTCACAGGCTCGGCGGGGTCGGGTGAGAGCGAGATCCGCCGCTGGATCATCGAGAACGACTGGCTCGAAGCGATCGTCGGCCTACCCGACCAGTTGTTCTACAACACGCCGATCGCCACATTCATTTGGATTGTCACCAACCGCAAGCCGACGCAGCGCAAGGGCAAGGTCCAACTGATCGACGCCACGAGCCACTTCGTGAAGATGCGGAAGAGTCTCGGCAACAAGCGGAACGAGATCAGCGACGGCCAGATCCGGACGATCAGCGAGATCTTCGGCGACTTCGAGGAGGGCGAGTCCTCGAAGATCTTAGACAACGAGGACTTCGGCTACTGGCGGGTCACCGTCGAGCGGCCCTTACGGCTGAACTTCAGCTTCGCCCCCGAACGGATCGAGCGACTGAAGGCGACGACGGCCTTTCAGAACATCGCCGCCTGCAAGAAGAAGCCCGGCAAGGAGCGTGACGCCGAGGTCGAGACGGGCCGGAAGATCCAGCGGGACATCGTCGTCCTCCTCGACGACATGGACGGCACTCGGGTCTATCGCAACCGGGTCGAGTTCCGCAAGGTGCTGGAGAAGCTGTTCAAGGGATTCGTCAAGTTCCCGGCCCCATTTTGGAAGGTGATGCTCGATGCCCTGTCCCAGCGGGACGAGGCCGCCGACATTTGCACCGACGCCAAGGGCAATCCGGAGCCCGACCCCGAGCTACGGGACTACGAGAACGTGCCGCTGAAGGATGATATTCTCGCTTACTTCGAGCGGGAGGTCAGACCACACGTACCCGATGCCTGGATGGAAGAGAGTAAGACGAGGAAGGGGTACGAGATCCCGTTCACTCGGCACTTCTACAAGTACAACCCGCTGCGGTCGTTGGAAGAGATCGAGGCCGAAATCCTTGGGCTTGAGGCGGAGATCCAGGCGATGTTGAAGGGGGTGACCTCATGACCACATCAGGGGATCAGGTGTGGGAGTTCTCGCTTCGACAGGGATGGGTAAGAATCAAATTGAAGTATGTGGCCTCCCTCAAAGGACGCTTGGGCTGGCAAAACCTGCGAGCTGACGAGTACACGAATGAGGGGCCGTTCTTGGTGACAAGTGAACATTTTCGGGATGACATGGTGGACTGGGATCGTTGTCACCACGTCACTCAAGAGCGATATGAGATGGCTCCTGAGATCCAGCTACGACCGGAAGATCTGCTGATGATGAAAGATGGTGCGGCGATGGGGAAGCTGGCATACATCAATGCCATTCCCGGCCCAGCCTGCCTAAACAGTCACCTACTGCTATTCCGACCTTCCAAAGGCAGGTGCCTGAATCGGTTCGTGTACTTCATTCTTCTGACGCCGCTCTTCCACAGCTTCATGAGACAAAGACGGACTGGCACGACTTTCTATGGAATTACGCAAGAGAGCATCGAGAACTTTCCGATCTCGATTCCCTCCGTCTTTGCACAAATGCAAATCGTCCAGTATCTCGACTGCAAGACGACCGAAATCGATGACCTGATCTCCAAGAAGCGTCGGATGATCGACCTCCTGCACGAGAAGCGACAGGCCCTCATCTCGGAGGTAATCACCAAGGGCCTCGACCCCGACGTACCCATGAAGGCTTCGGACACCGACTGGATGGGCGTCGTCCCGAGCCACTGGTCCGTCGAGAGACTGAAATACTCGACCACGAGGATCGAGCAAGGTTGGTCCCCTCAATGTGAGAGCCGCCCCGCTGATCCCGAGGAATGGGGGGTACTGAAAGTTGGCTGCGTGAACGGAGAAGATTTTAACCCGGAGGAACAGAAGGCCCTACCCTCGTCACTCGAACCGATCGAGGAGTATGAGATCAGGTCAGGTGATATTTTGATGAGTCGTGGCAATACCCGTGAGTTGGTCGGGTCTGCCGCCCTCGTCAAAAGGGTGAGGCCGAGGCTTCTCCTTTGCGACCTGCTCTATCGATTTCGATCGAATCGGAGAGCCGAGCCCGAGTTTCTCGTGCACTCCCTCCGCTCACCGCACGCCCGCTTTCAGATCGAGCGAGAAGCAACGGGCACAAGTTCATCGATGAAAAAAGTCGGCCAGGAGACGATCCGGGAGTTACTTGTTTGTCTTCCACCCCTCCCAGAGCAACGAGTGATTCTTCAGCATCTCCGCCCGGAACTGGATCGTATCAAGTTAATAACGAAAGTCATTCACGAACAAATCAACAAGCTGCGTGAATACCGTCAAACCCTGATCTCCGCCGCCGTCACGGGCAAGATCGACGTGACGCAGGAGATCAAATAATGCCACCCACCGGCCCCCCTCGTGATCGTGGCAGCCGAAAGCATGTCCTCGATCTGGCAAGCTCGCCCACCTTCGCCACGACGTGCGACGGCCTGCTCGCCGGTACGGGCTTTCGCATGGGCGAAGATCAACATCGCAGGCCGGTCGGACGCTCTTGCTCCGCCGACTGGAATGAGTACCGGGTCGAGGATTACCTGAAGACTCATCCCCTCTCGCCCCAGGGCCCATTCTTGGATCGCAAGTGGTGGATCAGCCACGACGGCAACCGGCCCAACTGGGATCTGATCTGCCAGATCACGGACGGCACGAGAGTGGGGCTCCTTCTCGTGGAGGCCAAGGCCCACGAAAGCGAGATGGCGGAGCAGAACAAGAAGAGCCGGCCCGACACGGCGAATCCGAAGTCGGTGTCGAATGACCGGCAGATCCGCCAGGTTCTCGATCGGACGAACTCGGCGATGGGACGGCTCGGATTCGGGGCCTTCGGGCTCTCGGCCGACCACCACTACCAACTCTCGAACCGGATCGCCTATGCCTACAAGCTGGCGACCCTCGGCCTGCCGGTCGTGCTGATGTACCTGGGCTTCATCGGCGACTGCTCCTTTCCGAAGGACTGGATTCGCTCGGCGGACCATTGGCAACGGCTGGTTGGTGGCTACATCCAGGGCGTCGTACCGCAGGGCTTCCCCGATCGGCATGTGCCCGTCGGGCCGGGTTCGCTCGTGCTGATCGTGAGGAGCCTCGACCTGGGCACGGGGGGCCGTCCATGAAGACCGCCGCCGAGTTGCTCTCGGAACTCGATGAACTCGACGAACACGTCTCGGTCGATGCCAAGACCGCCTCCGACGTGGGGAAGTCGGTCCTGGAGACGATCTGCGCCTTCTCCAACGAGCCGGACCTCGGCGGCGGCTATGTCCTGCTCGGCGTGGCCCCGGCCGAGGATAGCTTCTGGCCGACCTACGAGGTTGTCGGGGTGGATGACCCCGACAAGCTCCAGGCCGACATCGCCACCCAGTGTGCCTCGATGTTCAACGTACCTGTGCGCCCCCGCATGGTCCCCGAGCGCCTGAACGGCAAGACGGTGATCACCCTGTTCGTGCCGGAGGCCGGGCCGCACGAGAAGCCCATCCACTTCAGGAACCAGCCCTTGCCGGGGAGTGCGTTCCGTCGCATCGGCTCGACGGACCAGCGCTGCACCGACGACGATCTGGTCGTCTTCTACCAAGACCGCAAGGGAGAGACCTACGACGAGCAGATCCTCGGCGATGCCGACCTTTCCGACTTCGACCCGGACGCCTTGGCCCTCTATCGCCAACTTCGACGTGAGGTCGACGGCGAGGCCGAGGAACTCCGCTGGTCGGATCAAGAACTTCTCGAAGCCCTCGGGGCGGTCCGCAAGCACGACGGGGCGATCAAGCCGACCGTGGCGGGGCTCCTCCTGTTCGGGTCGAGCAAGGCGCTGCGTCAATTCTTCCCGATGATGCGGATCGACTACATCCGGGTGCCGGGGGTCCGCTGGATCAAAGACCCCGACCGCCGGTTCGATACGGTCGAGATCCGCAGCCCGCTCATCCGGGCCATCCAGCGGGCACGGGCAGCCATCCTCGACGACCTCCCACGGGCCTTCTCGCTACCCGCCGGGGAGACGCAGGGGCGGGAGATCCCACTCTTGCCCGACCGGGTGATCCGGGAGGTCGTGGCCAATGCAGTCATGCACCGCTCGTACAAGGTCCACGGCTCGATCCAGATCATCCGCTATGCGAACCGGTTGGAGATCCGAAACCCAGGCTACTCGCTGAAGGCCGAGGAACGCCTCGGCGAGCCGGGCTCCGAGACCCGCAACCCGAAGATCGCCGCCGTGTTCCACGAGATCAAGTTCGCCGAGACGAAGGGGAGCGGCATCCGGGTCATGCGGGAACTCATGGCTGAATGCAGCCTTTCGCCGCCCTACCTCCAGTCAGATCGCACCGGGAACAGTTTCATCGCCATCCTCCTCTTCCACCACTTCCTGAGCCGAGACGACCTCGACTGGCTGTCGACCTTCTCCGACCTCAATCTCTCCGACGAGGAGCGGAAGGCGCTCGTCTCGGCAAGGGAAGTCGGGGCGATCGACAACTCCTCCTACCGAAACCTCAACCGAGGCGTCGACACGCTCAATGCCAGCAAGCACTTGCGTCGTCTTTGCGACCTCGGCTTGTTCCAGAAGAAGGGGCAAGGGTCGGGCACCTACTACGTGCCGACCGAGAAGTTGCTCGCAAGCTGGAACCTGATCCAAGCCAAGGAGGCGGGGATCGGACCTTCGGAGGTCGGGATGAAACCTTCGGAGTCGGGTCCGAAACCTTCGGAGTCGAACTCCGAAGGTAGCAACTCGACGCTTGGTCAGTCCGAAGGTCCGTCCACGGAATCGCAACTTCCGCCGGAACTTGCCGACGAAATCAAGAAATTGGGCAAGAGGGCTCCCGAGGAAACGGTCAAGAGCGTCGTCCGCAAGTTGTGCTCCTGGAATGACTTGGCCCTTCCCGTTCTCGCCAGAATGCTTGGCAGGTCCGAGGTCTATCTCCGTCAGAACATCATCTCCCCGATGGTGAAGGCCGGAGAGCTTGAGTTCACGATCCCCGAGGAGCCGAACCATCCTCGCCAGAGTTATCGTGCCCCCTCCGAGGGCAGATAGGCTCCGTCCGGATCTTCAACCGAATCAGCGAGAGGCCCCCATGCCCGTGGATCACACCGAGAAAGGCTTCGAGCGGGCGATCGAGCACCTCCTCCTCGCTCATGGCTATGAGGCGGGTGATCCCGCCGCCTTCCATGCCGGGCTAGCCCTCGATCCGGCCACGTTGGTTCGATTCCTGAAGAAGTCCCAGCCGAAGGAATGGGCCAAGCTCACCAGCCTCTATAGGGCCGAGGTCGAGGAGCGGGTCGTCCAGACGGTCGCCCAGAACCTCGACGGACGGGGGATGCTCGACTGCCTCCGGCACGGGATCACCGACCGGGGCGTCAAGCTCCGGCTGGCATTCTTCGAACCCGCCACGGGCATGAACCCCGAGACGACGGCCCTCTACGGGAAGAACATCCTGACCGTCGCCCGGCAGGTCCACTTCAGCGAGAGGAAGCCCGCCCTCTCAGTCGACGTCATGCTGAGCTTGAACGGCCTGCCCGTCGCCACCGCCGAACTGAAGAACCCGTTCACCGGCCAGAACGTCGAGCACGCCAGGAAGCAGTACCGAGCCGACCGTGACCCGTCCGAGCCGCTCTTCCAGTTCAAGAAGCGGTCGCTGGTCCACTTCGCCGTCGACCCCGACGAGGTGTCGATGACCACCCGGCTCGCCGGGAAGGAGACCAATTTCCTCCCCTTCAACAAGGGTCGAAACGGCGGCAAGGGGAACCCCGACAACCCCGCCCCGTCGCTCGACGACATTGGTCGTCTCGACCACAGCATCGACGTCGTCCCCATATAGCAGCCGCTACTAAAGCAGCGAGCCCGGCTGTTACCGCTGCGCCCCAAGTCGAGGACGAG
>Ga0080006_1162545_pt1 | contig 14593 bp, 20 predicted proteins | sample RS3BMetagenome_FD_69209 | JGI IMG/M metagenome (GOLD analysis project Ga0080006, IMG submission 69209) | Ferric oxide microbial mat and aquatic microbial communities from Rainbow Spring, Yellowstone National Park, USA - RS3B (SPADES... ...
AATTCCATGCATTCTATTGGGAACACGGCGAAGGAAGCCATAGGATGTGAGGCTTCCGTGTGGTTCATACGAATGCTGATGAAGACACGCTGATAGACACAGGAGAAAAACGCTCGTCGTGAAGACTGTCGTGCAATAAACAACACTCTATTGATCTCGTATGGACGCGTGGACGTTTGTTACCGGAGCGTGAGGTGTTCGTCTCAATCGCTGAGACTCGAATCTGGAGGGATGGTACACCTGTGAATGCCTACTCAAAGAGGGACAAATCGCTATTCCTACAAAGGAGATTAGCGAGCAGGACGGCACCAGCTGGCCTGGGCGCGAGGCTTCGGTGTCGCCAACACCAAATAGCAAAAGAGCCGTGATCACTCAACTCCTCACGATGCGTCGAAGCGCTTTTCGGCTTCTCCTTTCCACATTCTTCTGATACGCTCTTGGACAACGTCGCTCTCTGTCACGCAAGAGCGGCCACGGATTGTGCAGCTGAGCTTGGCATTGAGCTGATGTTTGCGTGAGCCTATTCGTCCTGGTTCCGTCCAGCTGAAGGAGCCTGCTCAGTTTGTCGAACCATGGATGGATGCTCACGACTCATTCGACGAGCCGTCCGCATCTGTGACACCATTCTTGGACAAGCCATTCTCCACCTTTGCAAGCCATGAGCTGATGCGTCGCCGCGCTGCTCGTGCCCGGACGGGAGCTGAGAGGCGCGCTTCCGTCCGTGGGCGAGCTCTCGGCGGATACGACGATGGAGAGGTGCTTGAGGAGTAGTCGATACATACATAGAAAGGGCGAGTTTCAGTGCAACCTTCCACCCAGTGCGCCTGAGTCTCCACTGGGAGAACGACATACAGATATGCTCGATAGAGATGGAATGCAGGGCACCTGCCAGGAACTAGAGAAAGAAAAGGGACCACCGGGCGAACAAGAGAAAGAGCCTTCCGAGAATAGGGTACGGAGCGACGGGGAGGAACAGATGTCGGAGCGACAAGATCTGTCTCAAAGCGATGCCACCGCTTCTCCAAGAAATGCACCACCCGCGAGAATCTGTCAAGCCGTGAGATGCGAGACGCCATTCAGGATCGCGCAGCTTCGTACTCAACGAAGGCTCGCCCAGCTGCGCTCGCCCAGACGCGCCTCGTCAAGCATCTGCTCATCGGAGGGCTGGACGCACGGCCGCCAGTTGTCTACATTCCTCTCATAACCTTTCGATGAAACGTTCGTGCGACAACAGACGGCCAGAAAACAAGATGCAATACGGCCTGGTCGTGGCATCCAGGGTTTGAGAACACGCCACCCAGCATGCCGTGACGCTTCGTAGGCGGGCGTTTGTAATGAGAACGTCCGCAGCGCAGGTGCCGGCATGTCTGGGGCCAACCTCAAAAACTACATGCCGGCCAATGTCGAGCGCCCCATGCAGCGCGCCCTCTGCGTGTCGCAGCCTCACCTCAGTGGTCCAGAACAGGGGAGATAGGTTGACGGGATTCTTGGATATCGATGGAGGCAAATGACGAGCTGGATACGCAAGAGCTCCAACTGGTATCGACTTCGAAAAAAAATGCAGCAACGAGAGCCAGAATCGCCCCAGATCGCCCGAGGGTATCGTTTAGTGCTCGGCGTCGCACCTGCAGATATCGTATCCGAAAAGTGGTTGAAGCGCATTGCCTGCCTGCCTGCCTGCCTCGTTTGGCTCCTGTGCTACCACGTTTCTCTGGACAGGTGCTTCCAGAGCTGAGCAGCCCCCCTCTCGGGATCCGACCGTCCGGTGCACGTCACGCGTCTATTCGACGTGGTCTCGGTATGCCAGTTCAAGGTGAATCGCGCGTCAGTAGACACTTGTGTACTGGATGGCCTCCTCTGTGCGGTGCCGCTGCTCTCTGCGAGTAAGCCTGAAGCGTCCGAGCAGCCACACGAAGAACACTGGCGGCGCTCGTTCAAGATTTCTCGTTTCCAGGGACGACGGCGACCGACGGGATACCAAGCTCGACGGTCTTTGTGACGCTTGTGAATCCGAAACCTGCGTCGAGCCACGAAACGCATATCCAACGGATCCGGGCACATGAAGGGAAAGGTCACGTGCCGTGCGTCGATCCCCGCTGGGGGGAAATCATCACCGCCACCGATTATCTATTGAAAGATGGCGGAGGTCACAACCTGAACGGAAAGCGGATGAACCTGCTCAACCTCTTCAATCGCTCGGTATGAGCGGCAGTCGGGCGTGATGGGCGCTAGAAGGCATACGAACAGCAAGGGGAGCGGTGGCGGCATCAGGACCCAAGTCGACGCTCCAGGCACCGTATGGAGCCGAGGGTTATGCTTCCTATAATTTATTCCGAGCGTCCATGAGCGACCAAATGCATCGTGTGGAGGGTCTTTGGTGGGCGTCCTTGGTACTACGCTGAGGTCGCAAACGGTGTCGCTTCTACAGAGGCGGGAAACTCGCATTCACCGGCATTATCGGTGAATTCCAAGCGAAAATCCCCGGCAGGTCCAATCGTTTCCTGGCGGCAGCCTATGACGCTGGATGTTCAGTAGCGCGTAAAGGACGCGGACCCGCTCATGCTTCGACGGGAGTGTCCAATAAGCTCAGGTGCCTATGCCGCACGCTTCCTATCGGTGCGTTCAGCACGACGTACATGCGCCACGAGTGCGGGTGCATGCTGAAAAACCGACAGACAAGAACGGTGCGAAACAGAGCTGCATGCGCGAGATGGTGCACTGTCAGCCGCGCAAACGGCAGATCACGAAGTAATCAAAGCTGAGAAGCTCGCTATGCTTACACTTCTTCAATAAGAGCGCTTACATGCATGTACTGTGTCTATCGAGCGTTGGAAAACCCCCATTCCAGATCTCTGGGAACGATCTCGTGCTTACATTTCTTCAATAAGAACACATGCATGTACTGTGTCTATCGAGCGTTGGAAAACCCCCATTCCAGATCTCTGGGAACGATCTCATGATTTCGGAGCGTCCAGTGGCTTTATGTGTCGCGCGATCATTCAGGTAAATCGTGTCGTACACTGTATGCGCCTCTTATTGAAACGTTGCAGACTTTCAGTGAGAAAAATCCTAGCGATCCGGAGGTGCGGCATTTCGATTGCGTCCTGGAGCGGGATACTGGTACGGTATGAAATAGGCATCCAGGAAAACTGCAGCGCCCTGAATCCACACTAGGATTGATTATCATCTGTCATTGGTGAACGATAATAGCTTTCCATGATCCGATATGACTGACTATATGGCCTCCATTTGTGTGCTGGTATCCCGCACCAACCCTAATCTGAGCATGCGCCGGCATCCGCATACTGAGACAACGGTCTTCTGTCCGTGAGCAAACCTTACAGAAGAATATTCAGGGAATGGTCAAGTAGAGGACAGTCCTCCTGCACTTGGCAATCCGAGTTGCATACGAAGGGAGCGAACGCCAAGGCCAACGCGGCACCCCCTGGAGGAAAATTCAAAGCTGAACATATGCGCAGAGTTTGTGGACAAAATTTTTCCCGGATCCGCGTCCAAGCTTTGCATCCCCTACTCATCGTGATCGCTAGGTCGGCAGCTTTGCATAACGATAAGCTTGTAGGTAGCCCCGTTGGACCGCCGTGCCGTAACAGCGCTGAAGCTGACGGCATCAGCAGCGGCGGTGGCAGGCCTACCAAAAACCCAACCTCGAACTACTGATGATGATGATGCAAGCACAGAGCTTGGCATCTGGGACAGCGTCACTTTCGAATGTGTCCCGATGGCAACCGCCTGCCCACATGTGTTGACGTACCTTGCAACCGATTACAGTAACAGTCGTGGAGACGCACGTCCAGGAGTCGTATGCGTTGACGCTCTCGGCGTTCAACGCAGGGCGTCCACCGCGCTATGAAACGCTGTTGCTTGCCATTGTATGGTAACGGAGTGCCGCTCCCGGAACCCGGCAACCGTATGATTTCTGGCGACTCTCCGAGTTCGGTTTCTATTCAGACGCTCGCTGACAGCGGGAGTAGGGGTGAGCTGAGGTGCGTTCGGCAGCCACGAAGCGCTCTCTCAGTGAAGGACCCTCCGTGTACGCGTATGCGAGTTCTTTTCGGGTAGACCGATTCGATCGAAGCGGACTTTAGAACTCCGGATACACACGGCAGCATCCGACGACACGGATCGGAGATTTAGATTACCGTAACCCCAAGGACCGATCGATCGAGGCAGAGTTTTCTGGATGCCTTGACCCTACCGAATCCCAGGAAAGAGATCTCAGTTCCATCACAGACGCTTTGTCGATGCAGCAGGCCCGAGTCTGTCCTCCGCACTCTAATACAAGTATGACGGGTTCCATGACCGAGCGACACTGGATGGACAGCTGTCGCCGAGGACGCCGCACAGAGACAGCGTGGTGGTTTGGCGATGCTTGCGCGGGTGCCTTCTCACGGCATGCATCGGGAACTACAAAAAACGACTCCGAGCGAAGTCGTGAAATGCGAGACGGGAATTTGCAAATGAGTGCTCTACCAGCATCGTCATGACGCAAAGGGTGAGCAGCATTTGAGCTGCTTCAGATTCTAAGCACCGTAGAAAACGCAGATGAAATCAGAAGCGAGTATGAAACACTACCGGGCGTGCAGCGCTTTCCCCAGACGCGAAGAAACTCGGATCCAATAACGTCAAATTGTAACAAGCCCTTGCAGCGCATTGCGGCTCACATGCACCCCGAGCACTGCACGGCGGAACAGCCATAGCGCGCCCCTTTTAAACCCGTGCCAGAATAACATACAACAGGTCGTCAGCGACGAGCGTACACACTGACCTTTGGGGACTCCTTAACAGTATCGTCAGGTTGTTGCCGGCTTTTTCTGTGACGGCTTCATAATCCTCTCTCTTATTCCCGACTTTGAACATAGTGGTCTCTCTTGTCACTCTGGCAGCGTTGTCAGCGGCCGACGGATGTTGACCGCTGCCGTAAAGTCGAGACTACGCCGGTTAAGGCTGTTGTCAATGCGTTTTATCGATGGACGGAAGTTGCGATCTATGCTTTGATTGCCATGCTCACCATCTTTGTATCCAGCCTGGTTGCGCCCCGCACACCGCTGACACTCGACTGTGGTCAGGTGTTCCAGTACGTCTATCGCGCATCTCATTTGCTGAGCACCGCCCTGTGATACGAGAACGCTCGTTTCATCGCGCGGCACGTGCCCTTTGACAGGGACAGAGGGCATCACTTGATGCATTCCTCCATTTCCCTGCCGAGCGCCGTACACCACGATCACGGACCTATTCTGGGCGACAATTTAATTGACAGGTACGCTGTCCCATTCCATGGAGGATTCGTGGAACACAATAATGTCCATGATGAAACAAGTACCGTAAGGAAACTCCAGGCTGTTCATCAACTCGAGATATTTCGATCCGCCTCCGGCCGCTCCATGCAAAGCGGTGACGCATTCTCCACTGCGGGCGATCGCTGCGTTGACTAGCGTCCGAATCCAAGACGTTTTCGCATGGAAACACGAGACAGGAGAGCGTCTGGAAACGTATCCCGTGACACGTATGATGCTGCTGTGGGATCCTGTTTCCTGAAGAACCATAAAAACGAACGGATTTGTATTTTAAACATCAACAAGTTTAAGACGTGGGAATTCCAGGGAAATCTCGGCGTGAGCTTGTAAACAAGTTGTCAAGTGACAACGTCCAGGTTTTTTCGTCGATCATGTAGAATCGCGAGTGGCTGCACCATCGTGTTGCCTTGAAAAAGAGAAATAGAAAACTCGAGAAATCAATGATCTGAGCATGGTACACGTAAGAAAAGGTCAAGAGCGGAGGCTCATACGTATGAAATGGAACGTGATATCGGTAATTTTACGAACCCTTGTTCCACGACATCGTGAATCATATCGACTCTGGTGAGGTATCGAACTCCACCGGCAAACCGTCGAAGCAGGCGCTCCATCAAAGCGGCCGAGCATCCCCATAAGACGTCTCCATTGGTAAGCGCTCATTCCTGCACCAGGAATGTCGTGACTGTCCATCTACACAGAGTTCGGAAACAAGATCGACATTCGGGAACAGAGCGAGTCGCTCAGTGTTCTGTGCCAGTCTGAAACGGGTGCAGGAGTTCACGCATGCACACATATCGATACCAGCTGCTGCTAACTAGCGCAGAAGGAATGCCCTCGACTGCGCCACGAAGCCGGCATCGCGTGGAAACCTTTTCCTTGCCATGTCTGAGCATGGGTACGATTTCATCTACGCGAGTCGCGTACGCCATACGGCACTGACCGGCAGGGTCTCTAGGTTTGCTCAGTTTACAGAGTCTTTCGCGAGAAGCTTCTTGGATGGCGATCGCCAGTGACGACATAGACGCCTCTACAACATATCACTGATGTCGACCGGCATTTCCTGGATTTCACAGTTGTAATAGGCCTCTATCTCGCGTAGCGTCCGCACATCCTCATTGGCAAGGAAGTTGATCGCAACACCTTTGCGACCGAAGCGCCCGGAACGGCCCACACGATGAATATAGTTCTCCCTGTTTGACGGTAGATCGTAGTTGATCACGAGACTCACCTGCTGCACGTCAATACCGCGAGCGAGCAGATCCGTCGTGATCAACACGCGCGACGAGCCTGAGCGAAACTCGCGCATGATCAGATTTCGCTCCTCTTGGCTCATGTCTGCATGGATAACTGAGACCGTAAAGTCGCGTTCACGCATACGTTCACTGAGCCATTCAGCCTTACGCCGGCTGTTCACGAAGATAACGGTCTGCGAAGCAGAAATGGTTTCGTACAAATCAATCAGAGTCTCTAGCTTCCATTCTTCCTTCTCTACCATGATGTAAAACTGTCTAATACCCTGCAGTGTCAATTCATCTTTCCGAACCAGGATACGTGCCGGATCCCGCAAAAATTTTTCGGCCATTTCGACGATCTCGGCGGGAATCGTGGCGCTGAAAAGCGCCACCTGACAGTTTGCCGGCATGTATTGGAAGACCATGTAGATTTGCTCCTTGAAACCACGAGAAAGCATCTCGTCTGCTTCGTCCATCACAAAACACTTGATAGTCGTCGTATCCAACGCTCTTCTCTGGATCATATCGTACACTCGCCCGGGTGTTCCGACGATCACGTGCGGCGTGTCCTGTTCCAGCGTCCGCAGGTCGTCTACAACCCTTGTACCGCCGATGCACGCGTGAACTTTAACGCCCATATAGTCGCCTAGAGCCAGCGCCACTTTTTGGATCTGTTGCGCAAGTTCGCGCGTCGGTGCCAGAATCAGACCCTGAACTTTGCGCACCGAGGTATCCACGTTCTGGAGCATGCCGATGACGAAGCACCCAGTCTTCCCGGTGCCAGACTGGCTCTGCGCGAGCATGTCACGCCCTTTCACCATTGGTACAATGCCACGTTGCTGGATGGCCGACGGCTTCTCAAAACCATACGCGTAGATGCCTCGCAAAAGCTCATCGCGCAGCCCCATGTCGTCGAAGGACTCGTAGACCTCTGTCACGTTGGAGTCGATTTCCCCTGCGCTCTCTACGTTTTCAACATGCTCAGCATCATTACTGTAGCCGGTATCTCTCGAAACACCAACCGAACTTGTGCCGTTCGCTTCCGCCATGGTTCACAGAAAGGCGACGTAACTTGTGTACACGTATCCACAGATACGACAGCGTCAAGACTCGTGTCCACTTGGACAGACGCGTCGCACACCAGACGCATGGTCGACGGGTTCGCCGTCGTCGGCGCGCCGTCGCGCCGGCCACCGCCCTGGTTCACGCAACGCAGTGCCTTGCCTTGCCTAACATGGATCAGAATGGAATTTATGGTACATAATGGGAATAGAAGGATTTTTTGGGATGTTTCGGCCATTGAGCAACCGCTGCTGCCTGCTGCATCTTGATTGCTCGTGGACATGCCGGTACGCAGGCTGCGCGCCAGTCGTTGCTCGAGGCTGAAGTCACCCGACTCCATGCTCACCTGGTTCGTTGCCTACCTGCGTACTTGCTGAGGCGACAGTGTTTCAGTAGTGCTGTTCGGAAGTGCCGAATGCACCGTGTTGAACAACCGGCTCACTGCTTATGGGCTTGTATCAGAACGATACTTGACGCGACTACTCGTTCTGGTGTGGCCGCTCTGGGCGAACTGTAACGGACAAAGGCGTAACTGCAGCGCGCACAAAACTTAGACGGCGTACTGGTACTGCTTTCATGTCCGTGTCGAGGGACGTCTGTGAGCCGGCTCCGCCTCGGACGGGCGTTAGTGAAAGCTCGCTTTGGGACTGCGCACTTTACCTTTACAAGCGCGAGAATGTTCTTCTTGTGCTCACTGCCAACGACCGACGGCCCGGCGCACTTGGTCTTGAGCGTCGACAACGTTCGCAGGGCGCCGGGGCGCCAGCTGCGGACGCTGGTGGTCACGCCGAGTCCGCTACAGCCTCCGTCTGGGTGTTTTGGGCACCCTATGAATCCAGCACAAAGCATAGAGAGCTTTGTCAAACGGACACTGCTCGCGTGAGCCCGGAGGACAAGGCGACGTTCAGCCGCCGCCATGGAGCGTCGCAGCCACTCGACAGAGGCGACCCGCATGCGTTCAGTGTATGCGTCGGGGACTTGCTCGCGCTGCGACGGCACCTACCCGCAATTGGCAGCCCTAGAGTATGCTTTACCAAGAAAGGCGGCGAAATGTTGCCCGAACTAGCTTTCCAAGAGGGAGGACTTCGCGACTTTCTCAGCGCACTTCGGAGGCATATTGAACTCGAGCCGGACTCCACGGATCCGGACCTATTCTATGTACGGGCTGCAATCGCCGATGACTGTCCACGCTCGAGGAAAGCATCGAATGTGCAGATTTCCAACAAAGGGTTTCGGTTGCAGCCCCGTACCAATCGACGGTTTTCGGCATCACCGGCTGCGATCGCGATGCTCGTCCAGGAGCAGCCTTCACACATCCAGAGCGGCCCGGTGGTCATCCCGCAGGCGCCATCAGCGAACCCACGACTTTGCGAGCAGCAGCACCGGCATGCCTCGGAGGCCTCGAGCCCCTCCGCAGTCTCCGGCAGTTCCAGAGAAGACTCCATATTCGGTACCACACTGGCTGCCGAAGAAGAGCTCACGTTTCATTTGCTGGAGCGATTCGCGCAGATCACACGCCTCGCACGAACAGCGACCAGCTCGCTCAGTGCAGCGTACCGTCAACGAAGGACACGCGGTCGGCGCACGGCATCGTCTACGGTCACCGACGACGCCAACCCTAACGCCGCTTCGAAAGATAATGAATACCCAGCGGTCAGCGAGGACGCGACCTCGGATGAGCCGCTCGCCTCCGTCACCGTTCAGTATGAAAATGGGGAAATCATACCCCCGCTGCGAACCCTGGATCGGGACTTTGCCCGGTATCGACCGCTGCGGGCGGCAGCGGGTGTGTCTCGGGAGGCGTTCCAGCGCGGACGTCGCCTCGATCCGCTTGCGATGCGACGTGCGATTTTCGCTGGCGGCCTCGAGGAGGATGCACGTGCCGATGCATGGCCTTATCTTTTGGGTGTTTTCGACTGGACAATATCACCAGAGGAAGAGCAGGAGCAGAGGTCTCGTCTCGAGAAAGAGTACGTGGTACTTCGCGAGCAGTGGCGCAGTATCAGCGAGAAGCAGGAGCGACGTTTCACGAAATACCGGGATCGTCGTGCCCAAATCGAAAAAGATGTTGTGCGCACAGATCGTAACGTTGATCTCTTCCGCAACGACGACAGCGTAGCCCTATCCCAGCTCTTCAACATTTTGCTCACGCATGCGTTTTTTAACTTTGATTTGGGCTACTGTCAGGGGATGAGCGACCTCGCCGCTCCCATTGTATATGTGCTTGGCGCGAAGGATGAGGCCTTAGCGTTCTGGTGCTTTGCAGCGCTGATGGATGTGCTCGAACGCAATTTCCGCAAAGATCAATCGGGCATGAATGAGGAGCTCGCACGTTTGGCGATCATCACGAAACACATTGATGGTGGACTGTACGAGTATTTGAAACAACAGCAAGCAGACAATTTCTATTTTTGTTATCGCTGGCTTCTCGTTCGTTTTAAGCGCGAGTTCCCCTTTGAACAAGTGTTGTATCTCTGGGATGTCATGTGGGCTGCGCCTGGTTCTGTTGGTGGCGGTCTGTTCCACCTCTATGTTGCTGCGGCGCTTTTGGAGCTCCACCGCGACGTCATCCTCCAGTACCGATTATCTGCTGACGAGCTTTTTTCGTATGCGAGCCGCATGGCCATGCGGAATGATGCAGAGCTAGTCATCGCCAAGGCGGAAACTCTTTTCAAAGAGTTCGGGCTACCAGCGGAGATTGAACTCCAGCTTACCCAGAAGCGCCTGATTTAGGGTCCATCGTCTGTGGCCCTTGCCGTCGCCAAATGAGCGCCACTGCGAACGCTGACCACAAAAAGGCGTATGACATAATCGTACGGTGAAACCATACGAGTCCGAAGCGGCTCATGAAGATGCCCACGATCCATGGGAGAAGCGCTTCACCAAGCGACGATCCAATTGTGCCCCAGGTTGCAACTTCGGAAGCGCAGCGTTCGCGGTCTCCAAAAATCTCAACTGCAATGCTCATCTGCGCTGCATAGGCTGGTCCCATTGCGAGTCCAAGACATGCAGCTAGGACACGAAGCGAGCGAAGCCGCCACAGCGTGCACAGCCAAGCAATCAGCGACTCGATCACACAGCACGTTAGAATGGTCGTGGCGCTGAACCAGACCGACACGACGATCGCCAGTAGCCGGCTGCACATGATTGCCGCCCAGAATAGCGCCGACACCATGTCCGCCTGAGCGAGCTCCTTGCTTGCACCGTCTGCCTCGTGGGCATAAACAGCGAGCCATGCGCCGAGGGAAACCTCGTAGCCAGCGTAACTCGCGAATACGACGACCACGAGCGTGATGCGCGCCATGCGAACCAGGCGTTGACGGGTGGTGCTGATGACGGCCTTGGCTTCGCTCGCGACGACCGGGCCTAGTTGGGTCTTGTCGTCGACAGCCCGGTTGCCTGTTGGACAGCTGGGTATGTTTCTCTCTGCATATCTACGCAGCATCGCAGTGTACATAAACAAGAGCACCAAGGAGAACACCACGAAAACGGCATAAGTAGCAAAGCCGAGGTACAACCCATACGCGGACGTGCGGAGCCAAAACGCCAAGATGAGCGGTGCGAGATAAGCACCCACGCTGAAACACGCGTGCAGACACTGCATCCAAGACGTTGCCACGCTGCCCGATGCGGCGATGATACTATTCCCGCTAACATCCAGCGACCCGGCGCCGAGACGAGTGATGAAGAGCAGACCCCCAAGCTGCCAGCGCTTTCGACAGAACGGAAGCATCGCTTGTGACACACCTGACACAACCAAGGACACGGTTAAAAGCAAGCTTTCTAGAAGCATCGCTTCAAAACTCCGATCAAGCGTGCCGTTTAAACCGGCCCCGATGAAGTACGCGATGCCACCCAGCGAGAACAACCACCCGTCTTTCGTGACGCCGCCTCGCTCCGACACGAGCTCGTGCAGCGCAGGCAAACTCGGCCCGAGGAAGGCCACGGAAACCCCCAAACACACAAAAGCACTGCATGTCGCTACATATAACAGATGCTGGATATGACTAGCTGCAGGCATGGAGGTGCACTGCGGTATGCCTCGCGGGCATGTCGCATGCGTCGAGCGCTTGCGATAAGCCGCACCGCCGCTCTCTGGTATCGCTCCTGAGTTCATTCAATCCATTGTCATGTTGTTTGAACAGTGCTGTTTCTTATCAGCTCATCTAATTATAGACATCTATATACTGACTTGTTTCATTTCAGATCATTCAAGTCCAAAATCATCCGAGCGCATGCCATCCGATGCGTCCGTCTGGCAGTAGGCGGCATCGCGTGGCGGAGGCAGCGCGCTTCCTCAGCGCTTCATCACACGAGTATCTGCGCAGTCCGAGTTTCCCTAGTGCTTTCGCAGCGAAGCGCACTGGAACGAAATGGGTCGGCTCGCAGACCTGGTGTTGAGTGTGCCTGGTACTCGACCACTTGTAACCGCGCTGGCTCGTTGGTACCGTCGCGAGGTCGAGCAGGAGCTGCGCAAGTTCGGCCTGCGCTACGATGACCTGCTTCTTGAGACGGATCCTGAGGTGAGCGCCGCGCTTGAGCAGTTACCGCCCGCCGAACAGGAACTGCGCTGGAAACGCATCAAACGAGCCCTTGACCTATCGATGAAGAAAACGTACTTGGCAGAGAATATTGCGCAACAGGAAGACGTGTGGAACCCTTACTTGCGTGAGCGCGTCTCCCTGATAAAGCAGAAGAGGCAGGAGCTGATTGAGTCCGGTGAATAATAGCGCGGGGACACGGGTCTCCCTATTCAGACAAGGTGGGATACCACGCCATTTCAAACGCATCGGGTGCGTGTTGGGCTCTCCTGTTGGCCAGAGCAGTTCACGGTTGTGACGTGCGATTCTCTTCCAGCGGATAACGGCTAGGTGATGCGACGTGCTCTGATAGCGCCGCCCTGTATCCTCGTGGAGTGCTGCCTCGGGTAGCAACGGTTGAATCACGACCGGGTCGGGCCAGTGCCCGTTCCGTGTATCCGCTGGACGGTGCCCGGCGGTGTTCATGCAGGCTCGAACGTATCTCAGTGAAAGTGGTCGTATGGCTGGCGCCCTGCCCGCCGAGACCCGTTCCTAAGCACTGCGGAGCTGAGACGCGACTGGTAACGATGCATCCTGGATATACTCAAGCTGCTGGGCTGCGTTCCACGTTCTTAAGCAGTACTGGTTCGGCTTCGGCGAAAGCAGTGACTTTGAGTACAGCGAATAGCGTTAGATGCGCAAAATCGGGAACTTTCATTTGGAACGGACAGAAGCACACGAACTGTCAACACATGGATTCTCTCCGTGCGATATATGCTCTGTTCGAAAATCGCCTTTGATTAGAGATCCCGTCTGCTCGAATGCCGCGCTACGCTGTAATGCCTCGACGGGGTTCGGCTTCACTCGGGCTCGCTGGGAGGTTGCATCCAAACTCTTGCGGAGCCGTTCCGTGGCAGTCATCAGCCGCTGCGATGCACAAAGCGATCAGTGTCTTCCTCAGCACGCTGATGTAGAAACATGTAATCTTTTCTACGCACAGAAACGAGCTTGAATGAATCTGTTTCCTAAAATATATGCAACAACGGGCAACGTTGGCATTCGTAGCATGCTCGCCATTCCTAAAGTGTTCGTTTCGTACGGAAGCGCTCTAAAATGTCTGGCCGTGCATGTGTACAGCAGCATGCATATCGCTCACTGCTGGCTATCGCATTCGAATGGATCCGCCAGGCCAAACCACCGGGTCACGGTGAACACCGCAGAAAAGCGGCTCTACGGAGCATTCAGACGCGAATACCTGCTGAGCGCATCCACTTGTCAGGCGTTTGCGCGCAAACTTGATACCAGATCTGGGACTCGGAATTCGATTCGAACGCTTAACTGGCTCCGGATGCGCGCAGGCTGGTGCGAGGTAGTGCCCGACCGAAGAGTTGCGCAGTGAAAAGGACGACGACGCAGGTAGCGCGTGAGAAAACATGCGGTGCGGGAACAGATGAGCGATCCAGGCACCGCGGAAGGACGATCGTTGATAGCGCCCCTGTCGAGCCAGTTTCCCATTCATGCGTTTGCATCGATGATCTCCAGCGAGACGGAGCACGAGCTAGTATGAGTTTTGCTCAATCGGGGTGCCGTTGTACCAATGTACGAAACGGAAAATTGCCTACAAATACGCAAAACCATCTAGAGGAGCCCAGTGGACATGTTCGGAGGGATTCATATACCCCCGGTGCTGAGACCTCGACACTAGACTGCAACGACCGCAACGACGGTCAGCTGCTTGAGTGCACCCGTCAGCAATTAGCTTAACTAGCCCGAGACCATCTGGGCATCAGAACTTCGTCCAGCAGGCCGCACCGTCTATCGTAATACGAAAAAAATGCAACGGACCGGAGCGTACGTACTTTTCTTAGGCAAATCGAGGCTCATTCAGCGCAAATACCCTTCACCTATTGCTGACAGCGCGTTGTCCGTGTCTTCGCTTCAAGCTTAGAGAAGCCGGCAGTCCACTATTATTGCTGCATGGATGAGCATTACTAGAGTCCTCTGTCTATGCAGAAAACGGCACATGGCATGGCCTGGGAACCTGCATCTCCCACAGATGATTCAGCATTTCACCCGCTCGATTCTCGAATACCTTCAACGACATAGCGGCATACTCGGATTCGCTGCACCGCGTGTGCCGAGCCCACTTGCAGGAGCTCGCTTCAACGCTGGACGCGTCACCTCAGGTGACATACAGAAACGGGATAGCGCCATCGTCGCACCCGCAGTGAGTAGTAGCAGCAGCAGCAGCAGCAGCAACTCAGAGCGCCACCTGTGATATCTGTCTGATCTGCGATCATTGAACCGCACCACAAATCCGCAATTGCGCGTGTACCACCAGCAACGCAGAGCGCCACATGCGTTTCTTTGATAGATCGGATCATTGAATTGTAGCAGGTACCCGCAAGTGCGCAAGTGATTTGCCAGCTGGGTATGCTGCCTGCGATGCCCTCCTCCGTCGCCT
>Ga0080006_1137879_pt1 | contig 14592 bp, 16 predicted proteins | sample RS3BMetagenome_FD_69209 | JGI IMG/M metagenome (GOLD analysis project Ga0080006, IMG submission 69209) | Ferric oxide microbial mat and aquatic microbial communities from Rainbow Spring, Yellowstone National Park, USA - RS3B (SPADES... ...
CGCCCACTGGTCCTGGTGCCGCTCTGCCTGGTGATCAAGACGACAGGAGCCGGATGAATCGAGAGATTCACGTCCGGATCTGTGGGGGCCGGGGGGTGCAATTCCCCCCGGCTACCCGGCTGGTCAGGACCTGGCGGTGCTGCTCGTTGGTGGAGAAGTGGGTGCAGGTTTCGCAGATCGTTTCGTAGCGGCAGTCCAAGACGGTGGGCCGGGTGCAGTGCCCGTTGCCGAGCAGTCGGGTGGCCTCGCTGCGTAGGCGTCGCATGTTGGGGCCTTCGGCGTCGCACTTCTGCCGTGTAGGTGCACGCCGACGAGGGGTGACTAGCGCACATCGGAGTGCATGTTGCGGTAGTCGGATAGACTTATCTGCCTGTTGGAACGACAATTACAGAGTAATGACCGCGCAATTCGCGATGTGCGGAATTCCAGTTGCGGAGTGTGGAAGTTCAGTTTGTCGTAGGTCAGCGCCTCGACCAGCAATAACCTTGAAGGGATGGAGACAGCATCATGACGGCCACTTCACAGATCGGTTCCGATGCCAGGGCATGGGCTGCCGAGAATCTTCGAGGTTTCTACATGTGCCCCGTCACACCACTGACCGCCGATTTCGAACTCGACGAGGACGGGCTACGGCACAATATTGATGCGTTCGTGGATATGGGATGTACGGGTCTTGTCGTCGGCGGCTTCTTCGCCGAAGGGTGGAACATGACGCTAGCCGAATGGCAGCGTTATCACGAAGTCGTCGCGGATGCTACCGCTGGCCGCATACCGCTGTTCACGATCATCCTTGATCCCTCCGCGTACCAGGCGATCGAGAAGATGCGTTATGTCGAGTCACTCGGCTACGTCGGTGCCGAGGTCATGAACCCGTCGGTGCAGCTTAAGACCGAGGACGATGTCGTGTCCTTTTTCGACCACGTGGCACCGGCCACCGGTCTGGCACTGGTGCTCTACCGGACACCGGTATCCGGGTTCGTGTACAGCCACGACGCTGTGGAGCGGATCGCTGAGCACCCCAACGTCGTCGGGATCAAGAACGGCACCCTGAGTTGGGTCGATAGCATTGCCCTGCGGCGCCGCATCGGTGACCAGCTGGTGATCAGCGAACCCAACGAACGGTACTGGGCGTACGACGCCGCGCTGTTCGGTGGTCGCGTACTTTATGGTGAACTCTCCCTTTTGCTGTATGGGAAATGGCGAACTCAGTTACGCGAGTACAGCGATCGCGCTCTCGCCGGCGACCTAGAGGGCGCACTGCCGACGGCTGCGAAACTAGATCCGGTCCGCCAGATCTACGACGACGTGCTCATCGGCCGCATTGCGGCCACCGGCTCCTACGTGGCGGCCATGCCCTACATCAAAGCGTGGTTTGAGATGCTGGGGTTGCGGGCCGGCCCGGTGCGGCCGCCGGTCACCCCTCGTCTGTCCGGCGCGGAGCGTGAGCTGCTGGAGCAGAGGTTGAGTGCCGTAGGGGTTCTTTGATGCGTGTCCTCATACTCGGCGCCGGTGGCCTTGGTTCGGTCATCGGGGGTTATCTGGCGACGACAGGGGTGGATGTGACCCTGGTGGGTCGACCGGCGCACGTCAAGGCGATTCAACGTGACGGACTGCGGATCATGGGGCGCCGCGGAGATATAGTTGTCAACGATCACTTGGCGGCAATCGACGTGGCTGCGGAGGCTGCTGGTTCTTTCGACTACCTGATCCTGGCCGTCAAGGCCAAGGACACTACCCAGGCCTTGATCGATGCCGATCCGTTGCGCGACAGGGTGGCTACCGTGTTGTCGGTGCAGAACACCGTGGCCAAAGATGGGGCGCTTGCAGATTGGATCGGTCGCGACCGGGTGATCGGAGCCTCCACGATCGAGGGTGGGACGCTGGAAGCTGCGGGCGTGGTGCGCAACCATGTCACGGCGCGGATAACCGCCTACTTCGGCGAACTCGACGGATCACGCAGCGCCAGGGTGGATGCCATCACTGCCGCCTTCAACGCTGCGAGCCTGCCCGCCGCGGCGGTGGGTAATATCGAGCAAGTCGAATGGGAAAAGTTGGCCCAAATATCATTGGCCGCAGCGTGGTCGGTGACGGCGTTGGGTGCAATCCCCGGCACCCCGTTCGGTGACGGCATGGAGGTACCGGAGGGCGCCGCGTACTTCGTCGCCCTGGCCAAGGACCTGCTCGCCGTTTACCGGGCCATGGGATACGAGCCGCAGAACTTTTACGCCCCGCTGTCGCGGTTGAAGGAACTCGACGCTTACCCGACCGCCGAGGCGATCGAGTTCGTCATCGGCCAGGGCAAAGTCTTGCGTGAGCAGGGGAGGACGGGGCACCCGTCAATGTATGAAGACGTCCTTCGACGCCGCAAGACCGAGATCGATTTCATGCTGGCGCCCTACCTCACCGTCGCGCAAGAACTTGGCATCGACGTTCCGACTCTGCGGACGGCCTACCAGATCATCAAAACCATTGACTGGTTCCTCGAGTAGTAATTGCCGTTGTCGACAATGGGGTTCGCCGGGGTTTAGTGGGGTGCCGATTCCGTCGCGCCCCGTGTATCGGGCAGGCAGCTGTCCACTGGTATCCGCACATTAGTGCCGAGGCTGCGGCTTGTATACGCCTCACCGCGCCCAGGACTATCAGCGCGACGCCGGCCTGCGGGCCGTCGTTAGCGGCGACGAGCTTGTCGGCGAGCATATTGTGCATGCTGGCCTGCGGCGGTATGACTGGTAATGGCCCTCTTTTCGCTCCGAGGTAAGCCGAGCGTGAATCGGATTTTCGGTAGCGCTGTAGGGATAGATGCGGCGAGGGGTCCGGGTGCAACCTGATCGCTGGGGCAACAAGAACGCCTGGGGTAACAGCAAATGATTTTCAGGCAAAATCGGGATACAGAGGCGGTAGCGTGGGTTGGTTGGAAGGGCGGGTCGCGCTGGTCACCGGCGGCGCATCCGGAATCGGCTTGGCGGTAGTCGACCGTTTTTTAGCCGAGGGTGCATCGGTAGGGGTTTTGGATCGCTCCGAAGGTGAGCTTGTCGGTCTCGATCACCCTCGCGACAGGCTGGTTTCCGTCACCGGCAACGTGACCGCATTCGCGGATAACCAGCGGGCCGTGCGGGATGTCGTCGACGCATTCGGGAAGCTTGACGTCTTCGTCGGTAATGCTGGGATCTTCGACTATTTCGCCCCGCTGCTGAGCTTCGATGGCAAGGACCTTGATGGTGCATTTGATGAGATCTTCGCGGTCAATGTCAAGGGCTATCTTCTAGGTGCCCGGGCCGCAGTGCCAGAATTGCTCAACAGTGACGTGCCGAGCGTCATCTTCACCGTCTCCAATGCGGGCTTCTACCCGTCCGGAGGTGGGCCTCTCTATACTGCCTCCAAGCATGCGGTGGTGGGCGTCGTGCGCCAACTGGCTTACGAGCTGGCGCCGAGAATCAGGGTGAATGGTGTCGCTCCCGGCGGCACGGTCACGGGCTTGCGCGGAATCGAAGAACTCGGCCAAGGCGATTCCGCATTGTCCGCGGTGCCCGGCATTGTTGAGATGATCAGCACGACAAATCCTCTGCAACGCGCGTCGCAACCCTCCGACCATGCCGGCGTGTACGTGTTGCTCGCCTCCTCGGAAAACGCACGGGCAGTCACTGGCGTCGTCATCAATAGCGACGGAGGTTTAGGAGTCCGCGGTATTGCCCAGCCCGCGGGTGGTGTCGACCTGCCATCGACTCCAACGGGCCGCGTCAAAACCACGGGCTCCTAGAGTATTTTCAAGGGAGGCACGCGCAGATGATAGTTGATTCAGGCATCCGACAGCCCCGACAAATCGTTAGTCGATGCATTTTATGGGGGCCGTCGGAGAGATGCAGGGCAATCTTTCCCGTATCGGAAGGGGCTTAGACCTCGAATACTTATGAGAGCGATTTGGTATTGCCCAATCTGAGAGCAGAGTAGGAGATGACAATGTCTATTGTCGACAATGGTGACGACGTCCAGCAGCTGATCGCTGCAGGTAAGGAAGGCTTGGCTAAGGGGCGATTGCCCGCTGGGTTACTTGCTAACCCGAAGCTTTATGACCTGGAAAGCGAGCGGGTGTTCGGCCGTTGCTGGCAGTTTTTGGCCCACGAGACAGAAGTGCCGCAGGCCGGGGATTATGTGGTCCGCTACCTGGCGGGCAGTTCGGTAATTGTTGTGCGTGGTGAGGACGGCACCGTGCGGGCGATGGCGAATTCGTGCCGTCATCGAGGGATGCGGTTGTGCCGTACCGAGATGGGCAACACCTCGCATTTTAGGTGCCCCTACCACGGCTGGACGTATAAGAACACCGGGACCCTGGCGGGTGTGCCGGCCAGGGATTTCTATCCGAACGAGGTAGACAAAGACCAGTGGAGCCTGATCCCAGTTCCACATGTTGAGAATTACCATGGTTTGATTTTCGGCTGCATAGACGCCGACGCACCGTCGCTCGCCGACTACTTAGGCGATATGGCGTGGTATCTGGACCTGATGGTCAAACGCAGCCCGGCCGGACTTGAAGTGCGCGGCGAGCCACAACGCTGGATCATCGACGCCAACTGGAAACTCGGCGCGGAAAACTTTAGCGGGGACGCGTACCACACGATGATGACCCACCGCTTCTCGATGGAAATCGGCATGCTGCCGCCAGATCCAGAGGTGGCAAAATGGCCGGCGCACGTCAGCTTGTCCAATGGCCACGGACTCGGTGTCCTTGGTGTGCCACCTGGAGCTCCGCTGCCGCCGTTCATGGGCTATCCGCAAAACATCGTCGAAGGACTCGCCGCGGGATACGGCGACCAAGATCATGTGGACGTCTTACGTGGTACCGCCTTTATCCACGGCACGGTGTTTCCCAACTTTTCGTTTCTTAATGTCATGCTCGGCAAAGACATAAAATCCCGTCCCGTTCCCATGCTGACCATGCGTGTGTGGCGTCCGTTGTCGCATAATACGATGGAGGTGTGGTCGTGGTTTTTTGTCGAGAAGGATGCTCCCGAAGAATTCAAACAGGAATCGTATGAAACCTACGTGCGCACGTTTGGCAGTTCGGGAACGTTCGAGCAGGACGACGCTGAAGTTTGGCGTTCTATCACCGCGGCAACGCAAGGGCGGCTGAACGGTAGTCAAATGTTAAACTTCGAGATGGGAATGGGATTTGGTGAACTCCCTGATTGGAAAGGGCCCGGCCGTCCGCTCGCCGGCGGATATGCGGAACGCAATCAACGTGAATTCTGGGGTCGTTGGCTCGATTTGATCACCGATCCTGGCAGTGATAGCTCGCAATCTGTCACTTTGCGAACAGTAGACGAGGCGGCGGCGTCATGAACATCTCGATCGCTGGATTTATTGCAGGTGGAAACGAACTAACGCAAAAGGATGGTCTGCCATGGTAGCAACTGTCGAACAAGAGCTACTTCTCCGTTCTGAGATAGAGAATTTCCTCATTGAAGAGGCGGAGCTATTGGATGACGGTAGATTTCACGAGTGGCTGCAACTGTGTACCGAGGACATCCATTACATCGTCCCGGTGCGCGTGAGCAGAGAACGCAACAACGGCGACGGCAATTCATCCACGATGAACCATTTCGACGACGATTATGCCGGATTGGAAACGCGCATCTTACGTCTGGACACCGAATACGCGTGGGCCGAAGATCCGCCCTCACGAACGCGCCACTTCGTGTCTAATGTCCGGGTTCGACCGGCGAGCGGACCCGACGAATACGACGTGCGGTCTAATATCTTAGTGTATCGCAACAGAGGGGACAGCTCGAAGCACGACCTCGTCTCCGGGGAGCGCCACGACCGGATACGGCGCAGCGAGACGGGTTTGAAACTGGCCGGTCGTCGGGTTGTCCTCGACAACGCCGTAGTGGCAACCCATAATCTGGCGTTCTTCCTGTAGGGGAACCCTTGTCAACGCATCTGAAAGGGCTTTCTATGACTAGTCAGCCGAACCTGAAAACGACGATTGCGAACGAATTCGCTACCGTCACCGTCGAGAAGGTCTACACGCGCAACGGTGAGCGGTTGGAGATTGCCAGCGCCCGCCTCGGGTATCGGATCCAGCTCGATCCGTTGGAACTGGAAAGTCTTTCCTGGCAACCGAAGGACACTTTCTCGCAGTTCCTCTACTATCCATACGGTCCGAGATCTTGACAGCGCCGAAGCGCTTGGCGTGGCGACACGGCTCTCTTTTGATCGTGAAGTCGCGACAAAACGTCTGTCGTCACCACAAGCCGACTGGTCAGCACCGTGACGGACATTGCCAATAACGGGTCCTGGTATTTTTCGGCTCAGGCAGATTTAATGCGTGGAACTCCGCTGCGCAAACCGGGGTTGTCGCCGACCGCTGGACCGAGACGTATCCGGCGATGACGCTCCGCGCAGAGGATGGTTGGCGCTATATGTATGCGATGATCGACGCCGAATATTTCGTTGACGGTCGGCGTACGACGCTGGTTGCCGGTGGTTACGGTCGGGTTCTCGGCTGGGGATTGTGGTCGCGATTGGTGCGCTGGCGCACGTTGGTCGGGGAGGCTCCACCGTCAACACCACGGAATTCCTGCAGGCTTCGATCGTCTCGCCGACCTTGGTGCTCGGTTATGCCGATCTTGATCCGTCGGGGCGGACACCAAGCCGCCAAAATCGAAGCGGCATCAGGGGCCATCTGGTTCAGCTCTGAACTGGATGCCGAAAGTGTACAATCGAGTAACTGCACCAAGGAGGTAGATAACGATGCGGGTAGAAGTTAACCCATGCCTGTGCTGCGGATATCGCATCTGCGTGGATATTGCTCCTAACGTTTACCGAGTGAATTCGCTGGGGAAGGCCGAATGTTTGTTCGACGTTGTTCCGCATGACCTTGAGGAGGAAGCTCATATCGCTGCCCGTGAATGTCCGTCGGGTGCAATCACGGTTCACGACAACGTACTTCAGCATTGAGACGCTATATCCGGTGTGGCGTCCGCGAACTTCTTCGCTTGAACACCGTCGTCGGCTGCATGTGATCTCTGAGTACTGTAAGGGGAGTACCGGAATCAGCGGTGAACAGCAGTGCATAGCGTGCGACGGGGATACTCGAATGGGGATTTCTCGATGAATTTTGCCCCATCGGCGGCGTTGTGTCATCTCGGCTGCTGCGGTTGTGTCAATCGGCGTCGTCTAGGGTACGCAGCTTCGGTCTCACGTGAGTGTAAAAATTGACCCCCTGTAGGGTTCTTCAGTGAGGTGTCGGGGAAATATTGAACCATCTTTGTGAGGTGAAATACTTATCGGCGAGCGATATCCGACGCGGCGACAAACTCAGCCTGGTGCCTGCTCTTGTCCCATTTTCGCGCCGAACGATGCTCAGCCGAATACCCGCTGTGAAGTTATGCGTTTCTGGCCGCTGAGTGATTTCGCACCGGCACGGCCAGCGCCATCCGGCCACGCGACGGCGGGTTTATCTGGGTGGACCCAATCCGACGCAATTGAGCTGATAGAACGAGGTCGCGAGATGGCGACGCTTCGGGTCAGGAATGAAGCCTTCGCGATCGTAACTATTCAGGTCGGAGCGGGTTGTGGTGGCTGCCAGGGATTTCCGTTGATCGCGTCGCGTAATGCGGTGAGGACATCGTCACCGTGTTTTCGGACGGTGGAGATGTATCCGCGGATGCGCAGCCACGCGGTGGCGCCGGTGGTGGCGCGGTGACAGCCCGAGATCTTCAGCTGGGTTTTGACTGGCCGCAGGTCGCGTTCGCTGCCGTTGTTGGTGAACGGCACCGCCAGATCGGTGGCAAAGCGCAGGATTTCAGGTTCGCGGTCGCGCAGGCGTTGCAGCAGGTTGCGGGCCTTGGACTGCTTGCGACCGGGCGCGCGCGGGTGCTCGGCCAGCCCGACGCGTACCGCGTCGCGCAACAGCTGCAACGGTTCGGCGGCCGCGCTGGGTGGAATCCGGTGAAGTCCGCGATCTTTGGCCTGGTCAGCGAGTGCGGCCAGGCCAGCCAGCGCGCTACGCGCTTGGACGGGCCATTCGGCGTCGGGGTGGGCTTCGGCGACGGCGGTCAACTCGCGGATGAGGTGGGCGCCGCACAGCGCATGAGTGGCCGGGTAGGCATCGTAGACCGCCAGCGCGTCATGCACCACGGTGCCGGGATAGGTGGGCAGTACGCCGAATTCGTCGACGGCCACCCTGCCCCGGCTGGGGTGCAGGTGATACGCGGTGAGCAGATCGGTGCGGGCCACGTGCAGCCACTGCTTGTCGCCGCTGACATTGACCGTGGTTTCCTCGACACCGATCACCGCGGCCAGAGTGATCAAAGTCGTGATCAGCTTCTCGACGTCGACCAGCGCCTCGGCGGTGCGGGCGACCTGGGCCGACACCCAGCCGGTGGACACCTCCGCACCGCACAGATCGGCGATCAACAGGGCGGCCCGTTGGACCGGAACGTGCTGAAAAACCACCAGATACACCGCGATTGCGCGCAGGTTGGGCCCATAACAGGCCGGGCCGTCTACTCCGGCGGGCGCGTCGGCTGTGGTCAGCGTTCCGCACCGGCAGGCCCGCTTGTGCAGACGGTGCTCGACGACCCGCACCGCCGGCAACACAACATCGTGCACCTGGCGGGCGATCACCCCGGCCGGCGCCGCGCCGACCAGACCGGCCCCGCACCCGCCGCAGGTGGCGGGCACATGGTCGATCACCTCGTCGGGGTCGCCCACCAACTCCAGAGTCGTCCCCGGCGTGCCCGGCTGCTTACCCGGCTTGCGCCCGGAACACCTGCGCCGCTGCGGCTTCGGGGCGGTGAACCGGTCCGACGACGGCGGCAGCGACGAATTACGCGAGTTCTGCCCCAGCCGCCGCTCCAGCTCAGCGACCCGCTCGCTCAGCTCTTCAATACGCGCGGTCTGCTGTTCGATCAGCTCGGCCTGCGCCACCACCACAGCCAGCAACTCCCGGCGAGACAGCTGCTCAACATCAACCACACCAGCATCATCAGCCCCACACGACCACGATCAAGCCGCCACGCCGCCAAACATCACACCAGTATCACAGGCAACAGGCTGAATGGTTACTCGCGATCGGCGTCGAGGTCTCGGCAGGCGCAGTGATATCAACGCATATCGATGCAGAAGAATCTGACCGCACGCGAATCGAGGGTGCGACGCGCAGCTGTTACCCGGGCTCCGTCCTGGGGGTGGAGGGTTAATGGATCGTCAAACGGTGGTGATTATTGGTGCGTCGATTGGTGGTGTGCGCACAGCTCAAGCGCTGCGCGCTGAGAATTACCCTGGCCGGATCGTTTTGGTTAGCGATGAAGCGGTGTCTCCTTATGACAAACCGCCGCTATCGAAGGCTTTTCTCGCGGGCGCTGCCAAAGCGGATGACATCGTTCTATTGAGCCAGGCGGAAGCCGACAAACTGGGTGTCGAGATGCGCTTCGGTTGCCGTGCGACCCATTTGGATTTAGCGCGCAATATGGTCGAGTTCGACAGCGGCGACCGCCTGGCGTTCGACCAACTGGTTATCGCTACCGGAGCACGCCCACGGCCATCGCCCTGGGGACAACCCGACGGCGTTCATCAGCTGCGTACGCTCGCGGACGCGCGGCGACTACAGGACGATCTAAAAGCAGACCGCAGGCTAGCGGTGATTGGCGGTGGCTTCATCGGCGCGGAAATCGCGGCAACCGCGCGATCACTCGGGCTATCCGTCACAATTGTGGACCCCGCCCCGGTGCCGATGGAACGTGTGCTAGGAACTGAAATCGGTGCAAGGTTTACGCGTTTGCACCAAAATAATGGCGTCACAACGTTGTTCGGCATCGGGGTGCAAGGCCTTAGCGGCCAACGGGGCCAATTCAGTTTGGACTTGACCGATGGCCGCACGCTTGATGCAGATGTCATCGTCGTCGGGATCGGTGCGATTCCCAACGACGAGTGGTTAGCCTCCTCTGGTCTCGATATCGATAACGGGGCAGTCTGCGACAAGTTCCTGCGTGTACGGGATGCACCCAATGTGTTCGCCATCGGCGATGTTTGTCGCTGGCAAAATCCACGGCATGATCGGCTCACCCGTGTTGAACACTGGACCAACGCGGTCGAGCAAGCCGCCATCGTCGCCAAAAACATCACCCGCCCGACCCAGTTAGTCGCTTGTGCCCCAGTCGAATACGTCTGGAGTGATCAGTACGACTGGCAGATCAGGGTGCTAGGCGAAGCCGGCGTCGCCGACTTCCGGCATGTGGAGGTAATCGGCGAGGATGCCAGAACCGGTCGATTCGCAGCGCTCTACAGTCCCGACGGTCAGAGTTTCACCGGCAGTGTCGTCGTCAACTGGCCCCGCGCTGTAGCCGCTGCGCGCAAAGCGCTGGCCGAAGGCCAGGCGTATTCGGTGGTCAGACAAACCCTCGAACAGCTCACTGGGCCGGGCGCATAGCTGGCATAGTCCACCAACCGCTGTTGCCAGAAAACTCGGGGATCATTCCCGTCGGCGGGGCGAAAGCACCGGTGTCACAAGCCTGCCACTATCGAGATAGCTCTGTAGGTTGCGGATCGCGAGCAGCGCCATTGCGCGGCGTGTCCGCGCTGTCGCGCTGCCTACGTGTGGTAGCAGCACCACGTTATCCAAGTCGAACAATTCCGTTGGCACATTGGGCTCATCGAAGAAGGTGTCTAGCCCCGCGCCGGCTAGTCCGGCATTGACCAGCAGGTCCACCAGCGCTTTTTGGTCTACGACGGTGCCGCGGGCGACGTTGATCAAGTAACCTTCAGGGCCCAGTGCTTCAAGGACTTTGCGGTCGACCAAGTTACGTGTGCTGCGTTCGCCGGGGGTAGCGACCACCAAAACATCGACTGAAGCGGCCAATTCGAGCGCTGACTCAGCATATCGATATGGCGATCCATCGATCCGATGGCGGTTGTGATATGCAATGGCACACCTGAATCCGACCAATCTTGTTGCGATCGCGGAACCGATTCGTCCTAAGCCCAAGATCCCGACCGCCAACCCGTTGACGTCGCGCGCGTAGGGAAATGGTCCTTCGCGAATCCACCGTCCTGCCCGCACATAACGGTCGGCTGCACCAAAACGACGCACGGTCATCAGGATCAGGCCTAATGCCGTGTCAGCGACCGTGTCCGACAGCACGTCCGGCGTGTTGCTCACACCGATCCCGCGGCGATTCGCTGCCTCCAGATCGATCGAATCTACCCCCGCTCCGAAGTTGATGATCACTTCAAGGTTGGGCAATGCCGAGATCGTCTTTGCATCGATACCGGCCGATCCCGACGTCACCGCTATGCGAATGTCATCGGCGTGCGCGACGAGAAATTGATCCTGCCGGCGGCCACTGGGAAGTTGGGGAATTTCGTAGCGGCTGAGAAGCTCGTTGTCAAATGTCGGCTCGAACCGTCCCACTCGGACCGCGCCGCTGATCTTGGTTACTGTCATGGTCCTATCATCGGGTAGACCCGACCCCTTAAGTTGAACCATTGTGGCTTTCATGCCCACCTTCTTGTGCAGGAGGGTTGGCACGATGCCGAGCCGGTACGAAGACAAGACCAGGGTCAAAGCGGTCCCGCTGGATCTAGGAGCATCGCGATGACTACCAGGCGGAGTGAGCGGTACCGGCAATGCGCATGATCTCGCCGCGGTTGCGGATTGGCACGCGGAGACGCCACGTAAGTGGATGCACCAGGCTGAGGTCGATGATGGTGAGGCTGCGGGCGTGCTGCCCGACACCACACGGGAGCTGTGGGAGTTGTGCCGCAAAACCAAGAAACTGGAGCAAACGAAATACTGAAGAAAGCGACACCGCCGAGCACAATGAGGTTTTCTCAGTAGTTTCCTCGTTGGAGAGCCGATAGGACTATTGCGGCTGCGACGATCTGGCTGATTCTGCTTGGGCACAGTCGAATTCGCCGAAGACATCGCCAGCGTTGCTTGAGTTCGGCGTTGGCGCGTTCCCCGATCACCCGCACCGCGGTCAACAGTGCGTTGTAGCTGCGATTCTCGGCGTCGAGGTCGCGGCCCTTGATCGGGCTGTGCACGCCGATGCCCGCCCCTTCGTAACCCTTGTCGGTCAATGTCGGTAGCCCTTCGCCGGTCGCTTTGTACAGCGCGCCCAGGCAGTGCGCGCGGGCGGCGGTGATGTCGTGTGTGCTGCCCGGTCCGACCTCGCTGGACCACACCGGGAACCCGCCCGGGTCGGCGAGGATCTGCACGTTGCCGCCCTGGGTCTTGTGCGTGCCCGAGTACCACAGGTGATGGCCCCATCCTCGTTGCGCTCATTCACGCGGTCGATCTCGATCAGTGTTCCGTCCAGGGTGAGGTGTGACCACCCCTGCCGCCTCGCTTGTTCGAGCACTTCGTGCAGGTCGGGACCCTGTTCGGCGATGACGTCGATTGCCTCGTGCAGGTAGCGGTAGCAGGTGGAGATCGGCAGTGCGGCCTCAGCGGCGAGCAGCCGGATCGGGGCGTCGTCGCGAATCCACCGCAGAACCAGCTTCGCCTGTGTGCGCACGGTGCCCGCGCGTCGCCCGGCGCGGGTGCCGATCTCACGGCGGTGCGCGCTCAGCAGCGCGGTCACATGCAACAGGGTTTCCTCGGGAACGTCGCAGATGGCAGAGTAGGTGAACACGTGGGGTCCTCTTGCAGCAGAACGGCTTTCTGGTCGAAACCGATCCTTGAGCAGGGACCCCACGTCCTATTCTCACGACACGCCGGAAACTCCAGTCACATCAACCTCACAAGCCCCAAGTGAGAAAACCTCAATGACGCATTCAGCGCCGTACCTTCGAACTAAGTGGTCGCGTCCGTAAGTTCGTCGGGGTCATGCCGCACGGGGTTGGGCCGGGCTGTGTTTGTGGTTGTCGAGTCTGGTGAGTAGGTCGTCCAGGTCGGCGGTGGTGAACTTCCATTTGAACGGACGCGCGGTGCGGTTGTAGCGGGTCTCGAATGAGGCTAGGCGAGCGATTACCTGGTCGATATCAGTGAAGGCGTTGGGCGAGAGCGCTTTTCGTTGCACGATGGAAAAATAGGGCTCTTCCGGCATGAATGTGGGTGGTGATGGGGTTGGTAGTGGTGAATGGGCTGACTGGGCAATGAGATCGGTGGCGCGGACCCACGGTGGGGTGACGCGCACGGGGTGCGGCCGTAGGTTCGGACGGTCTGCCAAGATCACCCGGACCCGGAGGCCAGCATCGCCGTGCGCGTCACTACAGCATTTAACCGCTTGTTGGCCCTGCCTGGCATCACCGTGGGCGAGGTGTCCTTTTCCACGGGCGTGGTCACCGTGACGGTGGCGTTGCGTCGACGCCGTCTGTGCTGCCCGCGGTGCGACTACTCGACTCGGGCGCGCCGTGACACCCGGCCGGTAGCCTCGTCGTGGCGGGGGCTGGATCTGGGCCGCTGGCAGGTGATGGTGCGCGCCGAGCTGCGCCGGCTTTGCTGCCCGACCCACGGGGTGCTCACCGAGGGTGTGCCGTTCGCTCGGGCGGGAGCCCGGTTCACCTGGGACTTCGAAGACCTCGTCGCGTTTTTGGCGACCAAGACCGACAAGACCACGATCACCCGGCTGGTGCGCATCGACTGGGACACGGTGGGCCGGATCTGCGCGCGGGTGGTGGCCGACGGGCTGGACCCGGCCCACCTGGACGGGCTGGTTAACATCGGCGTCGACGAGGTCAGCTACCAGCGCCACCACCACTACCTGACCCTGGTCACCGAACATGGCGCCGGCAAGATCGGGTGGGGCGCCGAGGGCAAGGACACCGCCGCCCTCGATGCGTTTTTCACCGACCTCGGCCAACACCGCGCCGGGCAACTGGCCGCGGTCAGCATGGACATGGGTGCGGCGTTCAACAAGTCGGTGCGCACCTACGCCCCGAAAGCGCAGCGCTGCATCGATTCCGTTTCACGCGGTAAAGGTCGTCACCGACGCACTGGACACGGTGCGCCGGCAGGCCTGGCAGCAGATGCGCGCCCTCGATGCCGCAGCGGCCAAACGGTTCAAGGGCGCCCGGTGGGCGCTGGTCAAACGCCCCGAAACACTCACCGACGAGCAGTCGGTCACGCTGCGCCGGCTGCGCCGCCGCGGCGGAGAGGTTTGGCGCGCCTACAGCCTCAAGGAAGCCTTGCGCGCCATCTTCGATGGCGACCTGAACCCCGACGACGTCGCAGCCCTGCTCGATCGGTGGATCAGCAAAGCCAGCCGCTCACGGCTGGCCCCGTTCGTCAAGGCCGCCAAGACCATCCGCAAGTTCCGTGACGGAATCCTGGCCGCCATCAGACTCGGCATCAACAACGGCCGCGCCGAGGGCCTCAACAACGTCGTCCGCCTGATCACCCGGCGCGCCTACGGCTTCCACTCCGCCCAAGCCGCCCTCGCCCTGATCATGCTCACCTGCGGGCCCATCCAACTCCAGCTCCCACACGAACAATCACCATGACGACCCACATTCATGCCGGGAGAGCCTTTTTTATGCGCGGCCAGTCCTGTTTGACCCAGGTGGCGATGGCCTCGTCGTCGCGTTCGACCGCGCGCCGCGCCGGGCGTTGCCGGCTCCAGCCCAGTCGTTCCCGCAGGATGGTCCAGG
>Ga0080006_1106313_pt1 | contig 14583 bp, 17 predicted proteins | sample RS3BMetagenome_FD_69209 | JGI IMG/M metagenome (GOLD analysis project Ga0080006, IMG submission 69209) | Ferric oxide microbial mat and aquatic microbial communities from Rainbow Spring, Yellowstone National Park, USA - RS3B (SPADES... ...
TTCGCGGATGATGCGCGTGGTGAGTTTTTGCGTGAAGTCCAGCCGCCGGTCGGCGATGCGGGCATGGATGCGGGCGACCTTCAGTCGCGCTTTGCCGCGATTGCGCGAGCCCTTCCGCTTGTGGGACAGACGCCGTTGCGCCTTGGCGAGCCGCTTTTCGTGTTGGCGGAAGAACCGCTCGTTCCCCACCTGGGGGGTTCCGCACTGGGCGTTGCCGCCGCACGGAAGGTGCGTATCACGGCAATGCCGCAGATGGTCGCGCTCTTCAACGGCGTGGGCGGCGGGGCGGCCGCCCTGGTGGCGCTGGCCGAGGCCTTGGCGGCGGGCCGCGGCGGGGGGATGTCTGTAGCCACGGCGGCGCCGGCCGCATTCACGATGGCCGTAGGTTCGATCAGCCTGGCCGGCAGCCTGATCGCCTTTGCCAAGCTACAGGAATGGCTCGGCGGCCGCCCGCTGACCTACCGCGGCCAGCGGGGCGGCAACGCGGCCCTTGCGGCACTGATGGTCTTGCTCGGCGTCATTGTGGCTGCAGTCCCGTCGCGGATCGGGCCGGCGGCGGCAGTGACGTTGGTGGCCACGGCGGCGGCCCTCGGCGTGCTGGGCGTCCTGCCCATCGGGGGCGCGGACATGCCGGTCGTGATCTCCCTCCTCAACTCCCTCACCGGTCTTGCCGCCGCGGCCACCGGGTTCGTCCTGCACAGCCCGCTGCTGATCGTCGCAGGCGCCTTGGTGGGGGCGTCGGGCACCATCCTCACCCAACTGATGAGCCGGGCGATGCACCGATCGCTGCGGAACGTCTTGTTCGGGGCCTTCGGCCAGGCACGGCCCGTGGTGCCGCCGCCCCCACTTTCCCCGGGCGAACCCCGCGGCTTTTCCGCTGCACATCTTGGGCGGCAGGCGGGCGGGCCCCGCCGGAGCAGGGGGCTCGGTTGCTGCACTCTTCCCCCCCCGTGCCGCAGGGCTGATCGTGCCACCGCTGCTTGGCTTCCCAGCCGAAGAAGCACTCCATCCTGCTGCAGCGGAGACCGACTCGCGCGGGCCGTCTCACCGGCCCTTTGCCCATATATGCGTTTCCCCCCGCGTGTCCCGTGTTCGGACGCGGCGGGCAGCGGGGAACGGTGGGCCGCCCGCAACACCATGTCCCTGGCTTCACCCCGTGCTCCACACACCACCATGAGGTGACGCCCGTCACAAACGGGCAGGCCCACGGCACGTAGGCTATGGTGCGAGGTCGGGGGCCGAGGCGACCAAGGGCGATCGGCTGTGCGGTCTGGCGGACAAGTATGGTCTGGGTGCAGGCACTGGCCGGAGTCCAAACTGACCTGCTCTTGCCCGCCTGTTCGTGCTGGACCCGCGGTACACGCGCAGTTGATGCGAAGGATGCGAAAGATGCGAAAGATGCAACGGGAGTGAGATGTATATGGCAGGTGACTCCGCAAGCCGCACGCACACGTTCGAAGTGCAGGGACAGTGGTCTGGGCCCGAGCGCCGGGGAAAGGTCGGTTTGGGTGGGGAGCAGGCTGTGGTGATATCTGTGCCGGTGCCGTTTGGCGGGAACGTGCCTGGGACCAACCCCGAAGAGCTTCTGCTCGCGTCGGCACTCTCGTGCTACATGATGACGCTTGCCCGCGTTCTGGCCGGCAGAGGGCTCGACGGCCGCGTCGTGGACGCCACGATCATCGGCGAAGTCCGACGCACCTCGACGGGCCTGCATTTCGACTGCATCCGGCTCCGTCCTCTGGTGCGTATGGACGGGCTGGACGAAACCGGCCGGCGACGGGTCGAGGAAGCCCTGCGGAATGCGGAGGGCGCATGCTTCATCGCACAGACCCTGCGACCGGTGATCCCGTATCATCTGGAGCCGATCTACGGGGACTGAGGCCCGGCGCAACGGCGCGGGTCGCACGATGCCCTTGGTGGGGCAAACATTCAGACCCTGTCGACCTTGTGGACAGCGCGTGGGGGCGCGGCGCTTGGTGTCAACGCCTGTGGTCCACCTGGACGGAAACCAAAACGGGGCGGGCGGGACACCGTCCAGCGTTGGCGGGACCAGCATCCGCCCGCACGCGGTGAACGCCCGGCCGCAGCCGATCCGTGGGGCGGCGCGGACCCACCCGTCCCTGGAGGAGGTGAGCATCTCGGCCGCCGCAGCCGCGATTGTGCCTGCGCCGAGACGCGGCAGGATTTCCTCCAGTGCTCCCCAGTTCTTCCGTAGTTGGGCGTCGCCTACGTCGTACTACGGCTTGTGGTGCTTGGCGTCCGTGGCCCCCCAGCCGGCGGCTGAACCGCGCCAGCCAACCCGGCAGCCGTCGCCGGGCCAGTGCCAGGGCATGGCTGGCCAGGTGCGGCACACGCACACCCCTGCGGATCAGGAACCGACTGTTGGCGACGACCCGATACCGAAACCGTTGTTGCTCCTGTGTGCTCCAGCCCAACCATGCGTCGCGCACGGCCACGTTGCGCGCCGACGCCGCAAATATATAGCAGCGCGCCCAGGACCTCTCTGCTGCCGTCAACCTCACCGTAGATCCAATATCGCTGGTGCTCGCCAAAGGCACGCTGAAACCCCAGCGCATGCTGTGCGGCCACCGTAGCGTCCCAGACGGCCTGCTCCCCCGCTGGCACCGGCTCCACCGTGATTGGGCGTACCTCTGCCAGCGGCACCGCGATCTCCATCGGCCCAAGGGAACTGCCTGGCAGCCTTGCGGGGCCTCGTACCGGCCGCTGCCGCTTGGCCGGCAACCGTAGCACGTCGGCCGCTGCCAACTGCTCCAGCAACGGCACACATGAATGCACCCGCAACTCACCGTTTGGCGCCTTCCACTCCAGGTTCTCGCAGATGGTGAGCGCAAGTTCCCACCGGCTCAGATTCCCGAACCGGTCGGTCGTCCAGCGGATCAGATCCAGATCCGCTGTCGTGAACAAACGGTCCCCGACCATAAACGGCGGCTCCCAACGTCCGGCCGAGGCCCACCACCCCGACGCTACGATGCAGCATCGGCCGCCGCCTATCAACTCCCTACCGATTGATCACCAACGGCGCCTAACGGTATTGCGTCTAAAGATGGCCGGTTCCACCGGCATGTCGCCCGCATCCTGAACGGTCGTCAGCGATTTGGCTCGGCTTGGAGACGTCGCCGCACTTCCATGCCCAGGCTGGCACACGCGGATAGGCGATCCCGGAGCTCCTGATCCTGGCGCGCCTGATGGATGAAGCGGTTCGCGTCGGCCACGGTGACCTCTGGGTTCGGACGCTCGATCAAGCTGAGGATGTCGCCGGCCTGCAGCGTTCCCTCCTCCAGGACGCGCAGATACATCCCTGTGCGCCCGGTTGCCCCTGCCAGCCGCACTGCGTCGGCAACGAGCAGAGCTGCCGCCTGTTTGAAACAGGGGATGCGGGGTTGGGTCACCTGAAGGACTGCAGTACCTGCGGCCACGATGTCGCCGATGCAGAAATCGGTCTCGTCCGGCTGGCGCCCCCCGAATGCAGCACCCAGGGTCAGGTTCTCTCCGATCTCTCCCGGGGACACCGGCCATCCCCGCATTTCGCCCCACCAGGCGAGGTGCCGTGCGAAGTGGGCGTGGACCGCCTTGTCCGGCCCCCCGTGGTTCTTGGTGTCCGCCTGCGCATCCCCGGCAAGGTTTCCTGCGGAGACCGCCACCGGACGCAGCACCGGTGCCTTGACGATCGCCGTGAAATAGGTGTCGCGGGCATCCTGGCCCGTTGCGAGCGCGGCCGGCAGGCGAGCCGGCCGCGGCAGGCCGACGTTGACCGAATCGATGCGCGCCAGCACCCCTGCGCCGCCCCCTGCTTCGGATGCCGTCACCGCGGTACCCCCTTCAGGCGTTGGTCGGCCCCGCGATGCGCATCGCCTTCCGGCCGGCGAGCTCCGTCGGGACCGCCGAGTTGCAACGCGTCTTCCATCGAGCCCCCGTGGAAAAGCGGCTCGCACTGGCGGCGGTGCTCCTCCACAACCTCGTGCACGGCGGCGAAGTTCTTCCGCGTCACCCAGGTCTGGGCGGCACCGGATGGCGCAAGCGTGGCCGCCGCCGCGGCGTAGGCCAGCAGGGCGGGGGTCCAGTCCCCGTAAAGGTAGCGGCTGGCCGACCGGATGATCAAGGCTCTCGCCGAAATGCGAACTCCCGCCCGAACCCACCGCTGCCGGCCGTCCGTCTCCGCGCCGAAGCGCCATGAGACGTCTCCGTTCTCGTCCATCCAAGAGAGCGGATCCACTTGCCAGATCACCTGCTCCGTCCCCCCCGGGGGCCTATTGCGCCACGGCCACCCACGCTCACGGCCGCGGCAGGACCGCACCCTCCCGCGGATGGCGTTCGGGCATGGGCATGCCGTCGTGGATGCGAATCGCGTGCGATGTCTTCCAGATCTCGAGGAGGGCGTCCTTATCGAACGTGGGGTCGTCAACGCGGTACGAACCGAGTTCGGCCACCGCCGCCGTCTCCAGCGCATCGAAGGGACAGACCTCCACGCAGATGTTGCAGACCATACAATGGTCGTAACGCAGTTCGTAAAGTTCCGGCCACGGCTTCCGGCGCCCGGTGCCGGGCTCCACCGCCTGCACGATCTCGATCGCGCGCGTCGGGCACGCCCGTTCGCAGAGCCCGCACGAGGTGCAGTTGAGCAGGCCGGTCTCCCCATTGATCTTGAGCGCCGGGACGTCTCGATCGCCGAGGATCGGCGGGGCCTTCTCCTCCGGATAGCGAACGGTGATGGGACGCTGCAGCATCTCGCGCAACGTGATCACATGGCTAACGATCAGACTCTTGGCCGCAACGGCCCAGTGTCGCAAAGCCACTCATCACGGTTCGCCTCCGAGCGTTCAGGACCGGTTCCGGACCAGACCACCCAAAGGGGCTATGCCACTGCTCCGGAAGAAAAGGTGACGGCGGTCACCGGGACGGATCGCGGTTGCGCCATAGCCGCGGAGGCGGCGCTCCACCCGCGCGCGCATCCGGACCGCGGACGCCCCGTGCCTGGCGGAACGCGATGCCGTCCGGTGCCGCCCGGGTCCGGCGTGCCGGTCGCCCGGCTGGACCACTTCCGAACCGCCGCGCCGTACGGGCGACGCCGAATCCGGCGCCACCGGACGCACCCCCGGCGTCCAGCGATGGACGGCAGCGCCTCAGGACATGCCGGCGCGGGAGGACGCCAGCGGCGTTTCCCGGTTCCCGGCGGCGGCGCTCGACTCGGTGATCAGCGCGTCCAGATCGCGCACGTGGCACCACAGCTCAGCGTCATCGAGCGAGGCTTCATCCCATACCACCGCGCATTTCTCCGCCGGCCGGATGCCGTGCGCCGCAAACAGTGCGGGTGCGTGCGCGCTACTGCCGTATGCCTGGTGCACCAGCGTTTCCCGCGTGAGCACCATTGCGACGATCCCGCCCTTTCGTCGGGTTCTGTTGGTGAATATCCTCCGTCGAGCCGCGGCACCGCTGTGATCGGCGTCACCGCCGGCGGCGGTCGTTCGACCCCGGAATCGGGCAGACCGACACTTCGCCGGCCGGGTTTCGCGAGTGAAACTGTTGCGGTTTGCCGGATTCCAAGCCTCCCTTGGAGGGGATCAGTCCATGGCGTCTTCCCCCGAGCCTCACCCGGTTCCAGAAGCCGAGTCCGGCGCCGCCGCCCCCAAGGACGACGCGCCGACCCGGCTGGACCAGTGGAAGATGACCCCGTGGCGCCTGCTGTCGCACAGCGAACGCGGCGCCACGTTCGAGGAGGTGATCCAGGGTTTCGATGCCGACTCGGTCCTGGTCGAGGCGCAGGGCTGCCTTCTCTGCAAGCACCCCACGTGCATCTCCGGCTGCCCCAACAACAACCCGATCCCTACCTACATCGGCCTGGTCCAGGAGGGCCGGATCCTGGAGGCGGCCGTCGCCGACTATGAGAAGAACTCACTTGCGGCATGTACCGGGCGCGTCTGCAATTGGGAGGCCCAGTGCGAGGGCAATTGCGTGTTGAACACCCGTGGCGAGGGCGTCCGCATCGGCGCCATCGAGCGGTACATCGCCGACTACGCCCTCCGGCACAAGGACGAGTTCGATGCGCTGATGGCGCAGCGGGCAGCGGAGCGGGCCGTGCGCGGGTCCTCGGCCTACACCGCGGCCGAGATCTCCCCCTTCGCCGCCGCCGTGACGGCGTACGGCAACGCGTCCCCGGAGGCCTACGTCCCGCCGTACGGCATTCCCGATGACACCCCGCTCGCGGGCCATACCGTCGGCGTGGTCGGGGCCGGCCCGGCGGGTCTGGCCTGCGCCGACTATCTCAGCCGCCGCGGCTGCGCGGTCGTGGTGTTCGAAGCGCAGAAGTATTCCGGGGGCCTCCTCGCGGACGGCATCCCCGAGTTCGTGTTGCCGGAGGACACCGTGGAGGGTGAGGTTGCCCGCCTCCGGGACCAGGACGTGGTCTTCTGCTTCGAGACGGTCCTCGGCAGCGACATGTCTTTGGACGACCTGCGGCGCGAGTTCGACGCGGTGTTTCTCGGGATCGGCGCCACGACCGCGCGCCGCACGGGCGTGGCGGGCGAAGACGCCGAAGGCGTCTGGACCGCGCAGGAGTTCCTCAGCCGCTATCTTTCTGCCGACACCCCGCGAAGGGTGGTATTCTGGAGCGTGGCGGCCGGCTCAGTCCTCGCGTGTGGACTGGTGCAAATCCTGGGGGGCGCCGCCGGGCGCCCGATTGGGACATCGGGCGGCGCGGTCGCGATCCTGAGGGCCGCGATGGGGCCGTTGGCGGCACCTGGGCTCGCGATTGTGGTGCTCGGCTGCCTCGGCCGCGACCTCTTCTTGGCGGGGCTGCGCCGGGAGTTCGACGCGGTGTTCCTCGGGATCGGCGCTACGACGGCGCGCCGCACAGGCGTCGAAAGGACGGATTCGAAGAATATTGGACCGTCGGACGGTGGATACGTTTCGGGACAGTGGGCGGGCGCCGGTGGACTCGCGCGGAACCGCCCGGACCGGGGGGCTGCACACAGACCTCTATCAGCTCAGCATGCTCTACGCCTACCATCGCACGGGCCGCGCTGACGGGCGCGCTGCGTTCGAACTCTTCTTCCGCTCCAATCCCTTCGGCAACGGCTACACTCTCGCCGCCGGCTTGGAGCGGGCCGTACGCTTCATCCAGCAACTCGGCTTCACTGACGAGGACCTTACGTTTTTGCAATCGAGCGGCCTGTTTCCGGATCCCCGTTTCCTCGACGCCCTCGCGCGCTTCCGCTTCACCGGCGACATCGACGCCGTTCCTGAAGGCACCGTGGTCTTCCCCCACGAGCCCTTGCTGCAGGTCCGAGCGCGCATCTTCGAGGCGCAGCTGCTCGAAACCGCCGTGCTCAATATGATCGGTTACGCCAGCCTCGTCGCCACCAAGGCCGCCCGGATCGCGCGGGCGGCCGGTGGCCACGCGGTCCTCGAATTCGGTGCGCGCCGAGCGCACGAGATGGACGCCGCCATGGAGGGCGCCCGCGCGGCGGTGATCGGCGGCTGTGTCGGTAGCTCGTACGTGGCGGCGGGTGCCCGCTATGGCCTGAGTCTTGCCGGCACCCACGCGCACAGTTGGGTACTCAGCTTCCCCAGCGAGATCGAGGCCTTCCGCGCCTACGCCGCAGTGTATCCCGACAACCTGATCCTGCTCGTCGACACCTACGATGTCCTCGCCTCCGGCGTTCCCAACGCCATCCGCGTCTTCCGTGAACTCCGGGCTCGTCGCGGCGCCCTGGCTCGTCACGGCATCCGCATCGACAGCGGGGACCTCGCGCACTTGTCCAAGCAGTCCCGTGCGATGCTGGACGACGCCGGATTCCAAGATGCGACCCTCGTCGCGTCCAACGAACTCGACGAGGCGGTGATCGCGGAATTGCAGCGCCAGGGTGCGCGCATCGACGCCTACGGTGTGGGTACGCGCCTGATCACCGGGTATGACCAGCCCGCGCTCGGCTGCGTGTATAAGTTGGTGGCCGTCGAGGAGAATGGCCTCTGGACACCGCGTCTCAAACGTTCCGAGAACGCGGCCAAGGTGACGAACCCCGGCGTCAAGCGCGTGCTGCGCTTCACGGACCGCCGCAGCCGCCGCCCCGTGCTCGACTTGATCGCCCTCGCCGACGAGCCCGCGCCCACCCAACCATTTCTTGCCTTCGACCCCGTGTACACGTGGAAGCGCAAGAACGTCGAGGGCGCCGACCACGCGGATCTGCTGGCGCCCGTACTGCGTGGTGGAGAGCTCGTGTACGACCTTCCGCCCACTGACCGCATCGCCGATCGGGCCCGCGAGGGCCTGCGGGCCTTCGACGAGGAGTACACCCGCCTGCTCAACCCGGCTGGCTACCACGTGGACCTATCGCCGAAGCTGTGGGAGACGAAGATGGCGCTGGTGCGCGCGGCCGAGGGCTGAGGCGCGGCACGAGGCCGCCGCCAGTGAGGACCCCCACAGCGGCGCTGACGGAGCGGCTTTTCGCCGCCACAGCCGGTAGAACCTCCGGCCCGGCCGGCGCCGCCGTCGCGTCCGGCCGTCACTGCCGCGCCGCGGCTCCCGGCGTGGAATCAGTCCTCGTCAGGCCAGCCCAGGGCGCGGCGCCCGGCCGGCGTGATCATCTCCGGGGTCCAGGGTGGCATCCAGACCAGATCCATGTCCACCTTGGATACGCCCGGTACGGGCTCCAGCGCGCGGTGGACCGCGTCGTTGATGGCCGCGTGCAGGGGACATCCCGGCGTGGTAAGCGTCATCTCTACTTTGACGGCGCCGTCTGCGGCGATCCCCAAGTCGTAGATCAGTCCCAGATCGACGATGTTGAGCCCGATCTCGGGATCGATGACGTCCTTGAGTGCTTCCAGCACCGCGCCTTCGTCCGGCGGGTCGCATGCGGTCTGTCCGCTGTCGCCCACGTTGGTGTCGCCCCCTTCGTGCTGTCGCCCGGGCCCGGCGGGTGCCAAGCGCAGCATAGGCCCCGGTATCCGGGCGGGGCTGTGAGGTACGTCACCGGCCGACGGTGTCGTCCGACCATTAAAGGAACCGTGCCAGGGTTTACGATGCCCGCAGCGCACCGGCGATCGACGGGAGGGGGCCGGGCTCGATGCGCGCGACCAAGGGAGACGTGATCCGCGCACTGTCCCGCTGCCAGTTGACAGGGTGCGCAGGCGGCGCCCTCAAGGCTGGTCTGGTCATCGACGTCTTGGTGGCCGCCGATGGCGCCGTCACCGTATTGCTGGTCGATCGGATCGGCGGGCCGAAAGGCACCCCGGTGCCACCCCGCTGGGTCGAGTTGATGGCGGCGTCTGTGGCCGCCGTCCCAGGTGTCACCGGCGTAGTGATGCAGCAGCGGCCGTTCGGCAGCGCGGCGCCCTCCGCCGAGGCTTACGCGGCGAGCCAACGTCGCGTCGTCGACCTGGGTCCGGTGCGCGTGCTCGCCGTGGCCAGCGGCAAGGGTGGTGTGGGCAAGTCGACGGTGGCGGGTAATCTGGCGACGGCGCTGGCTCGGCTCGGGTTCCGCGTGGGTGCCGTCGACGCAGACATTTATGGCTTCAGCCTGCCGACCATCCTGGGCGCGACCGAGGCGCCGCATGTCACACCGGAGAAGCGTTGGATCCCCGCGACAGCCTCCGGCGTGGATGTGCTGTCGATGGACTTCTTCGCCGGACCGACCGGCGAGGCGGTGATCTGGCGCGGGCCGATGCTCGGTAAAGCCTTGCGCGACTTTCTGACGCGGCCGGTGTGGGGTGAACTCGATTTCCTCCTCCTCGACGCGGCGTCTGAGCCGGCACAGGCCATTGCCGAGATGGCGCGGGCCATCTGTGGCCCCGCAGCACCGGCGGTCCCGGTGGGCTCGATGGCAGGATGCGTCGGGGAATCTTGGGTGGGGCGGGGGTGTGCGTGATGGCTGCTCCGGGACGGGAGCCGGCCGTGGTGGATGTGCGGGAGGACCTGCGCCAGGGACAGCACCCGCTTGGCAGGATCTTGCAGGCAGTCAAGGCGTTGATCGGCGGACAGGACCTACTCCTGCTGGCCAGCTTCGAGCCCGTGCCGCTCTACAAGGTGCTGGCCCTGCGCGGGTTCGAGCACGAAGCGCGACGGCTTCCCGACGGCGACTGGGAGGTACGGTTCATGCGGCGTGGCCGCCGCGGCTTAGGGGGCACGGCGGAGGCACACCCGGCGGTGCCTCCGCCGACCGACCGGGGCCAGCCACCGCCCAGTAGCGGTGTTGCGCCGGCGGAGGGCGAGGTGCACTGGATCCGCCTGGACAATCGCGGGCTGGAGCCGCCCGAGCCGATGATCCGCACGCTCTCCGCCCTTGGTGCACTGCCGTCCGGCGATGTCCTGGAGATCCACAATGACCGCCGGCCGATGTTCCTCTATCCGCACCTGGAGGAGCGCGGATTCCGGTATCAGACGCTGGACGAAGCGGACGGGTCCGCCTTCGTGCGCACCTGGAAGCCTGCGGACGCTGATGGAGCCGAGTGAATACCCGGATGCGGGCGGATAGGCCCGGGGGGAGTCCGGTGAACCCACGCGATGCGGCTATTGGTAGCCATTGGTCCCGCCGGATGCGCCCGCAGGGCTGCGCACCGCCTACACCCCGTCGCGCAGAGACGGGCAGGACGTGGTGATCCGGGTGCGTGGAGGCCGATGAGACGGTCGAGTGCAGCGCGCACGCAGATGGGCGCGCTGGTCGTTGCGGACCCCGTCACCGTCCGCGGGCCTGGAATTGCTCCGTGCCTCCCTCCCTCCGACGCGCGCTGTGGGTTGCGGCGCTGGACTCCGGCGGCGCGACTTCGGGGTGACGGTCACGGCAACCGACCCTGCTGGTGCGGCGAAGGCCGGTTACGGGGAAGGCGTCGGTGCTCCGGGCGGGTCCTGATGCGAAAGCCCCAACCCCGTACGGCCCGTAAGACGGCCGCAACAGGACGGAGGCGCAGGAGTCGTAGCACACGGCGCGCCGCACGTCGGGGGAATCCCCCCAAGGGCGGGGCTCTGATCGGTTGGACGGTGCGGTACGGAGACATGCCTTTACGGAGCGGAAGTCCGCCGGCTGCAGCGCGCCTTCGCCTACACGCACGAAGACACCATCCATCTCCTGCGCCCGATGGTGGAGCACGGCAAGGAAGCCGTCGGCTCGATGGGGGATGACACCCCGCACGCCGTCTTCTCCTCCAGGGAGCGTCCGTTGTTCCACTACTTCAAGCGGCGCTTCGCGGAGGTCACCAACGCCCCGATCGACCATCTGCGCGAGGACCTGGTGTTCTCGCTGCGCGGTGGTGACGAATGCGGTGTGCCTTGGTGATCGGCGTCACAGGCCGCCGGCAGCGCAGGCGGTAGCCTGAAGCCCGCGGCGGTCCGGTCTCGCCTCGAAAGGCCGCCGCGGGAAGGGGTGCCGTCATGGCCGAGACGTTCGCGGCGACGTTGGACGTGCGACCGCTGCCACCGAGGGAGAAGCATCAGAGGATCCACAGGACCTTCGCCGAGTTGCAGCCGGGCACGGCGATGCTGCTGGTCAACGACCACGATCCGAAGCCGCTCTATTACGAATTCCAGGCCGAACGCTCGGGGCAGTTCGATTGGAGCTACGTCGAAAGTGGGCCGGAAGTCTGGCGGGTGCGCATCGGCAAAAAGACCGCGTCCTGATCGTCGGGGTCGGAGGTATCCGGTCTTGGTACTGCGGCGGGCGCAAGGGGGTGGCGACATCATGGCCGTCTACACGCAGCCGCGGTGGCGCGGACTGCTGGCGGGCGCCACCACGATGCTGTTGGCTTTTGGCTGGGCGACGGCGTGCGGATCCGGTGGGGCCGGCGGCACGAACGGCTCCCCACGCGCAGGACTTGCGTCCGGACGGCAGCGCCGCGGTCGCCCCCGGGCAGGCTTTGCCCATCGAACTGGGCGACATGTACTTCAAGCCGAACAGCCTCACGGCGGAAAGCGGCGCCGCGGTCAGCCTCCGCCTGCACAACGGAAGCCCCATCGTCCACAACTTTACGCTGGTGGGGGGGATCAGCCGCAACGTTCCGCCGGGCGGGACCGTCGTCGTCTCCTTCACGGCGCCTCCGGCGGGAACCTACTACACTACTTCTACTGCGACGTTCCCGGCCACGCCGCCGCCGGGATGGTGGGCCGCTTGGTCATCCGGTAGGTCGCACGTGCCCGCGGCCAGGCGAGCCCGCACACGCAGCGGCGGCGGCCCGTTCCGTAAACGGCGTGCGCATGCGCGGCGGTCCGGGGTGAAGGGGTGGTCGCCTTGGCGATCGGCATACGGGCGCAGTCGGGGGTGAGGGGCGCCGACCCGACCGGACTGCCCAACAAATACGCCCTGCCCAAGGTGGCCATGGTTGTCATCGCCACGGCGGCTGTGGTCGGTACCGTGCTGAGCACAGTCGTGGGCGGCGACCTCGGTTATCTGTAGGCGGGCGCCCGCTAGGTGCTGCTGATGGGCACCGGTACGGCGGCGGGCGGATTGCTGTGGGCGTGGCAGGTCGTGGCCCCGGCCGCCCGACTGGTGGGCGGTCCGGACTGTGAGGCCTACGCCGCGCGCCAGAGGACGCGGTTTCGTTCCATCGAACGTTGGGCCTGGCTGGCGGCGGCCTTCGGTTGGGGCGTGTTGGCCCCGGTCTATTGGGCGGTGCCAGGGCCGGCCGGTACCGCAGAGCGTACGGCGTTGGTGGTGTCCGCCGCGACGCTCCTCGCCTGGGGGCTGTATGTTGCCTCCGGGTGGTCCGCGGCGCGGCGAGACGCCCGAGGTCCCGCCGCTGGACGACGGTGGGGCGGCGAGGGCCGCGGCGGGGGCTTTGGTGGCCGCCGGGCTGCTCCTCTGGTCGGTGGCGTTCCTCCAGGTATGGCACGACAGCCCCGGCGACTGGCAGGTGCTGCTCTGGCGGGTTCTGCACCTGTCCGGCTTCGCCGCATGGTTCGGCGGTGCGGTATGGAACGTCGAGGTCGCCGTGCGGGCCGCCAGGGAGAAGTTGTCCGTCACGGTGGTCATCATGGCCAACGCGCAACTGGAGCGATTCCGCCGTATCGTGCGGATCGCGCTGCCGATGATCGTCGCCACGGGGCTGCTCCAGGTGTGGGATGACATGGGGCTCACGCGCTGGGCGGTCGAGGGACCGTTTGGCCACCTGGTCCTCGTCAAACTGGGACTCATCGCGCTCGCGGGGACGAGGGGACGAGCGGCACGGAGAAGCGACATCGGCGCGGAGGACCAGGCCGTGATCGCGAAGGTGACGGCCCACCACGCGGAGATGTCGGCCAGGTTGGAACGCCTGACGGCAGCCGTGGCACAACCGGGTGATGCGGCCCTCCTGACGTCGCCCCTGTCCTCCCTGGTGGAATACCTTGGGCGCGAGGTCCTTCCCCATGCGGCAGCCGAAGAGGAAACGATCTATGCGGAGGCGCGGGAGACCGTGGGCGGGGCGGCCCTGGTTGACGCGCTCGTCATGGAGCACCAGGACCTCCGGTCCCGGGCACAGGTCCTGGCCGAAATCGCCGACCAAGGGGTGGCGCCCATACCGGGGGACGGACATCCCGCCGGTGCGGCGGACCTGGCGATCCGGCATGGACTCGACGGAGCGCCTTGGCCGGCGGCCTGTTCGCTTGGAAGGAGGCCGGATTCCCCGTGGAGGGGTCCGGCTGGGACAGATCGGCGTGTTGGACGAGTCGTCATGGAACCGCTTACCCTGGATGTGCGTGAGGATCTACGGGCGGGAAGGGAACCGTTCGCCAAGATCATGCAGGCCGTCGGGCGGCTGGCCCCGGGTCAGGCGATGCCGCCACCGCCACCCCGGCGATCTCCGCGGCGAATCCGGGGGCCAAAGCCCAGAGGATGAAGCTGCACGTTCGCGCGGAAACAGCGCCTCCGTCTTCGGCACCCGTCCCCGGCGCTTCGGCCTCTCAGGTCCGGACACCGAGACCGGCCGCAAGCGCCAGAACGATGAATGCAAGTATCAGGTTGGCCCGGCCGGTGGCGGCCGCCCCGCGCCGGGCCCGCGCATATTCAGCCTCCAGTTCCCGTCGCCGCTCCGGTTGTGCCCGCACCAGCTCGGCTCGAATCCTCCTCGTTTGCCGGCCGTAGACGAAGTCGTGAATCGCCGCATGAGTGAACATGCCGAGCGCGGCGAGTAGTTTACCGGCCAAGAGCCAGCCGAACCCGGTACGGTAAAAGGACGCGCTGATAAGTTCCCGCGGACTGATGCGCAGGAAGTACAGGTTGCCGATGCCGGTGATGACCAGGACGGTGATCGCGCTCCAGATCCAGGGTAGGGTTCGGCGGCCGGTTTCTCGGAACAGCGCCACCCGCTCGGCCGGCGACAGCGTGCGGGCCATGGGACCCACGACTAGTACAGGATGGCGCAAATGCGGCATCACCTGCTACTGACCACGCGCATCGAGAGCGAACATGCATACAACCAATGATGCTGTTTACGAGTCAAGGTCGCCCTACATCTTACGGAGCATTGGCGGGTGAGTGGGTGCGGTCGTGGGCCCAGACTTTGGCGCACGTGAGGCGGAGTGCCCGCAACCCGTTGGTCCCCAGGGGGCATCGACCAGTCGGCGGGTTGTGAGTATGGGGGCACTCGCTCTCCGCCTGTGTG
>Ga0080006_1263158_pt1 | contig 14583 bp, 14 predicted proteins | sample RS3BMetagenome_FD_69209 | JGI IMG/M metagenome (GOLD analysis project Ga0080006, IMG submission 69209) | Ferric oxide microbial mat and aquatic microbial communities from Rainbow Spring, Yellowstone National Park, USA - RS3B (SPADES... ...
GGAAAACAAAATGCCGCGGCCCAGCGCCGGATTTCACTTTCACCTCGCAATGAGGCACTAGCCTGAGCCCAGCAAAGTCTAGTTTGTAAACCACGATCTTGTCCAAACCCAAATCAGGGACAAATACATACTGATGAGTGGGGTCCGTGATAACGGAGTGCGGATGAGGAGTTTCCTGTCGATCGTGTCGAATGCTGGAGCCATTGTGGGACACGCTATCGGCTATCACCCCGATTTCCCCATTTTCGGATACCCCGAAAAGAGTGACATTTCCACTTAGATAATTTGCTACAAGCAAGCATTTCCCGTCGAGACCCACGCTGACGTGACATGGAGCAGCTCCCAACGTCGATTGTTCGTTCATATACGTTAATTTTCCGCTGCTGGGGACAATTGAAAAAGCGGCAACCGTTCCATTGGATTCGACGGTTTCACTCACTGCGTAAAGATGGCGCTGTGATGCATCAATCGTTAAAAACGACGGATTTTCAATACCCGCAACGCTATCGATCCGTTCCAAGGCGCCTGTACCGATGTTTAACGAATATAAGTGAATTCCGTCGGATGTTTTTTTCGCATACGACCCAACATACACGTAATATTCCTCGGTATTTCGTTGATTCATCAGAGAAACAACTCCTTCTTTTGTCATTTCCTAAATAATTGCGCCAACTGACCAAGTTCATGAAGAGTAACCAATCGTCGATGCGAAAATCCAAGTCGCCCTATACCCGATCAGACAAGCCAGACATAGGGCGGTGTTTCACATGTGTAAGCAGCTAATCTTTACACATTCTACCTTGTACAGAGGGGTGATCCTTCGATCCGAAAGAAACGTTTCCTGTGGATTCGAGACGAAGTCTATCCTCTTCAAAATGACAGACTATCGTGTCATAAAAAGGTGTCTCGACAAAGCGCCAGGTCATGACGAAGGTATGCTCGTTACTCCACGTGCCACTCGCTGCGACTCGCGACGGATTTCCGGTCACCGTCGTTTCACCTTCAAGCCACTCTCCAATTCCACAAGAAATAGGATGTTTTCCTCGATTATCCCATTGTGTGAAGACACAGACATTCTTCTGGAAGACGAGCGAGACTGCTTGCACTTTATTCTCGTTTTCTTCCAGCTCATAACGCTTACCGGATACATTGACCTCGACAGAAGAATTCGGCTGCCTCCGCGGCGGCGGAAGCGTAAGCGTCTCGACTCTCCGCTCCAAGGTCTTTTGTGCAATATGTTCGCTGGGCAGAGCCGCATCCTCCATTGCGGGAAGAAGGTGTTCCCAGATCAAATTCAGGACGGCTTGCATATCGTCCACACCGCTGGTTATGGCAATTACCGCATCCTGATCTGGCATAACCACACAGTATTGTCCAAAGGCGCCATCGCCGCGGTATGCGCCATGACGGCATCGCCAGAATTGGTAACCATACCCTTGCGCCCAATCATTATTACTTCCGCCCGCATTGGAAATGTGGCAAGCTGTTGCCTCCTCCACCCACGCCTGAGGTAAAATGCGCTTACTGTTCCATATGCCCTTTTGCAAATACATTTGCCCAAATCTCGCTATATCTTCCGTCTTGATGCTTAGACCCCAACCTCCCGAGTTAATGCCTCGTGGACAAGTTTCCCATGTGGCGCCTTCAATACCCAATGGTTCGAAGAGGCGAGGTTGCAAATAATCAAGCAGTGATTGTCCCGTTACCTTCTGAACGATCGCAGACAACATGTAGCTAGCACCGCTGTTGTAGACGAAATGAGTGCCAGGCGAATACTCGATTGGCGCATCCAGGAACCCCTTAACCCAGTTGCCTTCTTTCTGGCCCCTGAGACGCCCCATCGTATCTTCGGCATGGCCAGTGCCCATCGACAGCAAATGCCGAACGCGCAAGGGAGCCATATTCTCTTCTATTTCTTTCGTAACTTCGTCCGGAAAGAAAGATATCACCAGATCATCCACCGACAGGCGCCCCTCCGCCACAGCCATTCCAACCGCTGTCGATGTTAAACTCTTGCTCAAGGAAAATAACATATGCGGACGCTCAGGCCCGTAAGGCGTCCACCAGCCTTCCGCGACGACATAGCCGTGACGTAGAAGCATAAAACTATGCAATTCCTGCTTACTCTTTTTTACCGCATCCAAAAACGAAAGAATAGCGGAAGAGGGTATACCCTGTTCTTCGGGACTGCCTCGAAGCAACTGATTTTGTCTGGACATCATACTCGCCCCTATTTTTTTAGACTGTCTTCAATGTTGCCTAGCGCTTCACAACGAATCTCGCTTTCCTTGCGTTCGTTCACACTTAAATAACCGGCATTACTCGGCCTCCACAGACCGGGATATAGGCAGAGGACGTCGCGCAACTTACAGCGACATCCACTCAATTGTTTCCTCGATTGCATCTTTTAGATGGAATTGAGGAACATAACCCGTCAAGTCCCGCAAGCGATTCAAGTCATACATACGATGACGAGCATAATGCTTGACTTCAGGTTTTCTTTCTACCAGTTCATGCAAGCCCGTCGATTCATAGCTCAAACGAACACCTAAGCTTGCGGCGATCATTTGATAGTAACGAAGGGTAGTTACACACTCCGAACCCGTACAATTAAAAATCTGTCCATAACTCGACTTCATCCGCGCGATATAGGAAATGCAAGCCGCAATCTCTCGATTCCAAACCGGTTGAATGAGGATTTGGCCTTCGGCAAGCAAAGTTAGCCCCTTGCCGGATCGAATGTACTGCAAAAGATGAGGATCACGCCCTTGCGCTATGTCACAGCCGAGGCCCTTGCCCGCCCCCATAATATGCGGTGGCCTTAGCACTGTCACCGGAAACGCGTGCGCATTCCACGCTTCAATAAGAGCGGATTCACATTGAAGCTTTCCCTCTGCATACGCAGTGTTCATTTGTTTCGGCGCGTCTTCGCCAATGGGAAAGGCAGCCTCGTCATCGAAAGCGTACACATAATCCGTACTGATAAAGATGTAATGCTCAACTTGCCCTAAGAAAACATCGATAGCATCAAGCACATCACGCTGTTTATATGCTGCACAATCGACTACAAGGTCAAATTGATCATCTCGGATAGCAGCTTTCAATTTGCCCGGAATCGTTCGATCAGCCTGAAGGAATGCTGCTTCGTCTAGAGAATTCAGCGGATAATTTCTCCCAAGAGCATCAACTTCCCAACCTTGGTTATGAAGTTGATGCACAATCGCCTTCCCCAGAAAGCCCGTTCCGCCTATGACCAGTGCCCGTTTCCCCATCACCGCACACGCTCCCCTACTGAAATGACCCGTAAAGCTCCCTCTGCCGAAAGGCGTACCAACATCGTGTGTCGACAGACGGTATTTAGAAGACACTACCCTCTCACTGCACTTCGTCCCACATGCGCCGCGCGTTGTCTAACCCAACTTTTGTGCCGAAGCGGCAATCTTCCAACCCTTCGAATTCAATCGATATGTACCCGTCGTAACCGGAATGTTTCACGGCGCTGATTACGCCCCGCATGTCGATATCGCCTTGACCAACGATCGCTCCGCGAAGGTAGTTCCCACCCGCTGTAGGAAACCAACCGTCGCCGGGATTGCGATCTGCCGGTCTCAGATAAAAGTCTTTCAAGTGAACCATCGAAGCGTACGGAATATTTTTCGTGACGGCGACCACCGAGTTTTCGTCCGCGCACATAAAGTTTCCAACGTCAATCGTCGTCTTATAGTTGGGACGGTCCACCGTCTTGACCAGCCTTTGCACGCGATCGCTCGCCTGCACGAAGTAGCCGTGATTTTCAACGCTTGTCACAATGCCGTATTGTGACGCATAATCCGCAATGCTCCGACACGCGTCCGCAATTTGGGGTAAATCCCGCTCAAACTGCTCAATACCGGTTTCCGCGATCGGACGCGACGCAGCATCGTGTCGCATCAGGGAAACGCCCAACGCGCGAGCAACCTCCACTTCGGATTTAACGCGCGCAATTTCTGCTTCGTAAGCGTCTTCATCTTTCTGAAGGAAGTTGGCCCCGATGGCGTAATTGGAAATGTCGACGCCGGCCTCTTTCGCCTTTCCCCGAATGGCGTCAATCAGTTCCGGCTGTTCAACCAAATTGAAGCCGATGGGCACGATCTCAACGTGTTCGCCCCCATTGTCGGCGATCCACTGAATCACATCGAGAACAGTCATCTCATTTTTACGAATTGCGCTATGTAAACTGTAGGTACTTACGCCTAGCTTCACTCGATATCACCCTTTCGATTTATTCAACGTAGACCGATTGACGCTTCCAAACAACCGCTTTTATTCTATTTCATTATATCAGGTGAACGGCTCATGCAGGCATCAGAGTGAACAGTTCCTCGCCAAGAAACCACCTGGAAACCGATTTGTCAACGATTGCTGCTCAATGACCAAATGTCCGTTAACCATTACGTACACGACACCTTCGGGCAATTGCCGAGGTTTTGCGTAAGTCGCCTTGTCCGTGATTTTCTCCGCATCGAAAATGACAATGTCTGCGTAATTTTCGGGTAAAATAGTTCCTCGCTTACACAATTGGAAGCGCTGTGTTGAGAAAGACGTGATCTTTCGAATCGCTTCTTCCAAACTCAACAATTTTTCTTCGCGAACGTACTTCGCGATATACTTCGGGAACGTTCCATACAATCTCGGATGCGGATGACCGTCAGGCGACGGCAGGCCGTCACTGCCGATGGCAGCGTATTCGAACTGAATCACTTTCCTCACGTCATTCTCGTCCATATGGTGGATCACAATGGTATCTCTCCCGCCGCTGAGACGCATCACCTGTAAATACGCATCGATCGCGTCACAATCCATTTTTTCTGCGATTTCAGCGAACGTCATACCCTCATATTGCTTTACGTTTTGTGAAGGCGTAGAAGTCAACACAACGCGATCGAATCCGGTAAGGAGGGCTACGTTATCCCAACCGTCGCCCGGTTGCTCTAATGCGCGACGCGTATGTATACACACTTCTGGGTCATGGAGGCGCTCCAGTATTTTTTCTAACCCGCCTTGCAAGGCCGAAGGCGGTAACAGCGATGTGATCGTTGTACTGCCGGCAGCGTATGGATACACGTCACATGTCACATCTAGCCCTACGTCGCGCGCGTGTTGGATCGCTTCAATCGCTTGGTCCACCGATCCCCAGTTCCGAATACCCACCGCTTTTAGATGAGAGATATGAACGGGGACGCCGACTTCCCGCGCGATATCGAACATCTCGTGAAGTGAGGATAACAATAAATCGCCTTCGCCGCGGATGTGTGCAGTAACGATGCCCTTGTTTCGTTTTACGACCTCTGCGAGACTTATCAGCTCCGCTTTATCCGCAAAGCAGCCTGGAGCATACATGAGTCCAAGCGATAAGCCTAATGCTCCGGCCTCCATTTCTTCTTGCAATAAATTTTGCATCCTCACAACTTCGTCCGGTGTCGCTACATCGGAAGAGAAAGCTTTCACATGTATACGCAATGCGCCATGCGCAACTAGCGCGGCAATATTCAAGCAATGATTCGAATTCGATACACCTTGCTCATAACTCTTCAAGCTCGCAAAACCAAATGCATTTTCGGCAACCGGCCATGCCCCCAAGACGGGTTCAATATAGGAGCGTAATCCTTGCTTCGATTCGGCTGAAACTGGAGTGGGTCCTAGACCGCAATTGCCCACGATCGTCGTCGTCACGCCTTGCATCAGCTTACTAAGCATTGATTCGTCATGAAGAACAGCCAAATCGTCATGTGAGTGAACGTCAATGAATCCAGGACTAACAATCAAACCCGTCGCATCGATCACTTTTTTTGCCGGTTTCTGAATGTTCCGCGAAATTTCGACAATCTTTTCGCCGCAAATACCGACGTCGCCAGTGAAACGGGGATTTCCCGTACCGTCTACAATCGTTCCGCCTCGAATCAGAATATCCAACAAAGTTTACACCTCTTTGATTTGTACGATCATTTCGATTTCGACCGGTGTATTAAACGGCAGTTCCGGCGCACCGATGGCGGATCTCGCATGTTTTCCCGCTTCCCCAAATACTTCTTCAAGCAAAGATGATGCGCCGTTGATCACATAAGGTTGCTCTACAAAACCGGGTGCGGAATTAACAAAACCGAGCACTTTGACGACCCGTTCGATCTGATCCAAGTCGCCAAGATGCGCATGAAGGACTGCAAGCAAATTGATCATTGTTTGGCGCGCCGCCTGTTGACCTTGTTCAATGGTCAAACCGCCGCCGACTTTACCCTCGTACATGAGTTTACCGTTTCGGCGACAGTCGTTCCCGGACGTATACACGAGATGTCTCACCGTTACCGCCGGAACGTAGATTGCCGCAGGCTTTGGCGGTGTTGGCAATTCGATTCCCAATTCTTTTAACCGATCCAAAATTCGTCCCACAAAAGTTCCCCCTTAATAATTGCTCCCGCGCGCATCGATGTTGATTTGCTCTACGACTTTCCCTTTACGAACACCCGCTAATGTATTATTCAGATTCGGAATCACACACGAATGGTTCGGAATCACTTCGATTCTGTCGCCTACAGAAAAGTGGACTGTATGCGGATCGAACTCCAAGAAACCGTGTTCCTCATTCAACTTTGTAATTGTGACGCGCGGTCCACCCACTACGATACCGTATCCTTCACGATGATGCGCGAGATCACTAGTGAGTGTTTTCGTCCCAGCGTCTATCGTCGCCATACCCGGAATGGGCGTGCTGACGACGGTAGCAACGATTCGAAGCGCGCAGTCTTCTTCAGTGGCGACGCCAAGCGCAACGGCGGTCGCGTCGTAGAAAATATAATTTCCCGCGCGAATTTCCGTCACATTCGGTAGAAATTCGCTGATGGATGCCGCCGGCGTCGAACCGGCGCTTATAATCTGGACCCGAACTCCATTGCTTTCAAGTTGTTCAACAGTCTCGCGAATCAACTCTGATTCGCGTCGAGTGGCTTCGATTAGGCCCTCCCGCGTGTGTTCATCATAGATCATACCAAAGTAAGCCATGATGCCAACGATCTCGATACCCCGTAAAGCGCGGATCAATTGGGCAAATTGAACGCTATCTTCTCCCGGTTGCCTGCCACCGCGGTGCAACCCCCCGTCCATTTCAATCAGCACGCGAACGGGTTTTCCTGTTTCAATGCCGACGCGGGACAATCCTTCAGCGACAAAAGGGCTGTCCACGGTCGTCATCAGGTTAGCACGCTGATGAAGCGCAGCGAATCGACGAAGTTTGTCATCTCCAACTAGAGAATAAGCAATAAGAATATCGTCAATACCCGCCTCAACAAAAACTTCAGCTTCAGAAAGTTTGGCAACGGTTATACCAATGGCTCCGGCGTCTAGTTGCCTTTTCGCCAACGAAAGTGATTTGTGCGTCTTTACATGTGGCCTATGCGCAACATGCACCGATTTTAGTTTCGATGCCATTTTTGTTATATTGGCATCGACGATATCCAAATCCACGATCACAGCGGGTGTCGTCAGTTCGTCGTACAACGGTTCACGTCCTTTCGCGCAACAATGCGTTGCTATCAAATTATCCCATATAGAAGTAACAATGTCCTTTTCGCGTTACTGACCGCTACAGTTCCGAACCCCTTCCATCGAAGTAAAATGTCCGCCCGAAACTATACTTATGATCTTTGTAAAAGATTCATATACTCCTTCGGAAGCATGCCCACGATGCGTTTGAACATTTTCAAAAAGTTTGAGTAATCGCTAAAACCCGATTTTAGGCATGATTCTGTTACATTATAGCCTTCTGAAAGATATTTTTTGGCCGCTGATATCCTTTTGTTTATAATATATTCGTGAATGGTGATCCCGGTATAACTTTTAAACAATTTACTCAGGTAAAATCGATTTATATGGAATGTCTTTTCCAAAGTACGCAGTGACAAGTTGCCGCTGAGATTGGACTCAATATAATCAAGGATCGGAAACAGCCTCCAATGTATAGTAATGTTGTCCTCGACATGTTTATTACTCGCAAACAATCGGTTGATGTACACAAGAATTTCAACGAAGCAGCTTAGCTTTAACAACTCCACACCTTCAAAAACACTTTTATTCAGTTGTTCGTATTTGTGAAATAACTCAGATACCTCAGAAGTTTCTTTTTGGCTCAACGATAGCTTATTTTTCTCCCCGTTCTTTCTATTGTAAAAACAATGAAGCAAATCAAAGCTCGATGTCGTAAAAAGGGAAGGCAAAGAAGGATTAAATTCGATAGTGATTCGTTCGTAAATGGCTTCCGACAGAAAAACCGGCTTATGAACTTCGTGGTGATTGGTTACGATCAGGTCTCCGAACTGTACGGGATAGATCGTTTTCTCAACAAAATATTTAACATCCCCCGAAATCAAAAAGTAGATCTCGCATCCCCCGTGCAAATGGAACTCAACCTTCGGTATTTTCCGCTTTACATGCTCGTAATGAATCTCTTTATCGATATTATTAATCACCTTTTCGAGCCCTCCTTTCATTCTCCGCTGCTGTAAATGCCAAGAAAAACAATAAAATGAACAATAAAGGCAATGATCTAGCCTTAATTATATCTTACAATCGAAGGGATGTGAGATGATAGTTACAAGGAGCGAAAGTGAATGAGCACGAATCAAAAAGTAAAGATTGGTCTCATTGGTTTGGGAAACATTGGCCGAACCCACGCGAATTATTTGAAAACGTTGGATAACGTTGAACTTGTAGGAGTATGTGACGTTGTCAAAGAACAGGCTGATCAATACGCTGCGAACTGCAACACCAAAGCCTATTACAGCTATACCGACCTTTTTGAACAATCGGGTCTAGAGGCAGTGATCATTGCTGTTCCTCATTATTCTCATACGCCCATATCCGTTGAGGCGTTTCAACGAGGTCTCCATGTATTGTGTGAGAAACCCCTCGCAGTGCACGTGAATGACGCCAAGAAGTCGATCGCCGCTTACGAAAAAGCCAAAGAAAAGAACCCAAAGCTCATCTTTGGAATGATGTTTCAAGAACGAACTCTCCCGTTTTACAAGAAAATAAAAGATGTCCTTGAAGGCGGGGAACTCGGAAAATTAACGCGAGTCACGTGGATCAATACGGCTTGGTTTCGATCACAGGCTTATTACGACAGCGGAGGTTGGCGCGCGACTTGGGGCGGTGAAGGTGGAGGAATTCTAACGAATCAGTGCCCACATAATCTTGACATGTATCAATGGTTGTTTGGCATACCTGCCCGAATAAGCGGCCATGCGCATATCGGCAAATATCACAATATTGAGGTGGAAGACGAAGTTACGGCGTATTTCGAGCACGACGACGGAATGATTGGACACTTCATCGTGACTACAGCCGAAACTCCGGGAACCAACCGTTTTGAAATCGTTGGAGAAAACGGCAAACTGATTTATGAAAATGGCAAACTCGTTTTTTATAGAAATCGCTCTTCCATGTTAACATTCCTCAAAGAAACAAAACATGGCTTTGGGAACCTGGAAACATGGTATACAGAAATACCGGTGAATACACAGGCGCCGACGGGACACAAGGTTGTCGCTGAAAAGTTCATTAACGCGGTCCAGAACGGCGGAGGAGAACTCATTGCCCACGGTACGGAGGGCATTAAAGGTCTAACGATCGGAAACGGGATTATGCTTTCTTCTTTTAAGAAGCAGATGATCGATGTTCCGTTTGACTTTGACGAATACGAAAGCAAGCTGAAGGAGCTCATTGCGTCTTCCAAATTCGTGAAGACGACCCAAAAGGTTGAGGAAACGGACATGTCGAAATCGTTTACCCAAAAATAATTACCTTGAAGGAAGCATAACCTTACCATAGTGGTAAAGTTATGCTTCTTTTCACAAATCCGTAATCATCGGCGGGTTTTACGGACACAGGCGAGAGGCGTGAAGAGGACAGGTCCTACATCAGCATCACAGCAGTAGTGATCGGCGAATTTCAATTAAGAAGGGATACGTGAGTGAAACATGGAGGAATTAAAAGTCGCGATTATCGGTCAAGGCCGGAGTGGACGTGATATTCACGGCGCATCGTTGGCTAAGATGTCCGATAAATACAAAATTATTGCGGTGGTTGATGAACTAGAGTCGCGACGAAAGAGAGCAGAGCAAGAATATGGTTGTGTCACCTATGACGATTATTCCGCATTATTTCAAAGAGATGACCTCGATTTAATTGTCAATGCGATGCCTAGCCAATTTCACTTTCCTGTGACCCTGGACTGTTTGACGCACGGCTTTAACGTCCTTTGTGAAAAGCCCCTTTCAAGAAGAGTCCAAGAAGTCGATTTGTTGATTAAAGCATCCGAAAAGTATGGAAAGATTTTAGCCATTTTTCAGCAATCTCGCTTTTCACCGGCATTTATTCAACTAAGGGAAGTTATCAAGAGTGGGGTTTTAGGACGCATTGTTCAAGTCAGTATCGCCTATAACGGCTTCTCCAGAAGGTGGGATTGGCAAACGTTTAAGGAAAGGAATGGCGGAAATCTATTGAACACGGGCCCCCATCCGTTAGACCAAGCGTTGCAGCTTTTTGGAACAGACGATATGCCCAATGTCACTTGTGTAATGGATAGTGCGAACTCCTTTGGGGATGCGGAGGATTATGTGAAAATAATTTTGCGCAAAATCGGACATCCAACCATTGATCTTGAAATATCATCTTGTTGCGCTTACCCTGGTTTCACTTATAACGTGCAAGGCGTCTTAGGCGGGCTCAGAGGTTCACAGTCTAATTTGGAATGGAAGTTTTTTAGACCCGATGAAGCGCCTGAACAGCATTTGATTCGTGAACCATTGCAAACAGCGGAAGGAACTCCGGCTTATTGCAGTGAACAACTGAGATGGTACGAGGAAAGTTGGGATTTGCCTAAGGAGCGGGGTCAGGATCTTTTCGATACCATGGCTGGCGCTTACTATACGATGCTTTATAAGACGATTGTAATCGGTGAAGAGTTAGTAGTTACTCCACAACAGGTGCGCCAACAGATCGCTGTTATAGAGAAGTGTTTCCAGCAAAATCCCGCCTTTTCGCTTGACTAAATCGTCGAATACCAATCGTTACCGTAAACGGGTCCGAGGCATTCTGAAGATTATTTACATACGAATGGGGGTTGATTGAAATGAATCGTTCATTACGGATCGGCATGATTGGGTTAGACACTTCGCATGTGATCGCTTTTACTGAACTATTACACGATACCAATCACAGGTATCATGTTCCAGGAGGAAAAGTTGTAGTGGCCTTTCCGGGGGGGTCCCCTGATTTTCATTTGAGTCATGAGCGTGTACATGGGTTCACAGATACGCTCAGGAGTCGATTTGGCGTATTGATCGTAAATAACATCGAGGAAGCTGTGGAACAATCAGACGCAATCTTGCTAGAATCTGTAGATGGTCGCGTTCATTTGGAGCAGTTCAAGAAAATCGTCCCTTTTGGTAAACCCGTGTTTGTCGATAAGCCATTTTCATTGAATTCGAACGATGCAGTGGAAATGGCAAGGTTAGCGAAGGTGTATGGTACCCTGGTTATGAGTAGCTCGGCCTTACGGTACGCTGAGGGTATAACGCGAGCACTCGAACAACAAGTCGGCGGTGAAATTATTGGATGCGATGCGTTTGGTCCGATGGCCATTGAAGCTACGCAACCGGGTCTGTTTTGGTATGGCATCCATTCGGCGGAAATGCTGTTTACAGTCCTTGGGAAAGAATGCAGCCATGTAACAGCAACGACGAACGATGACTTTGATATGATCGTCGGTGTTTGGGCAGATGGACGAATCGGTACACTTCGCGGGAACCGTAGAGGAAATAATCAATTTGGAATCACGATCCATCGCGAAAAAAATGTGCAGTTTGTAGATGTTAGCGCCAATGAAAAGCCGTACTATGCAAGCCTGCTGGAGAAGATCATCGAAATGTTTACCGCGGGTAATCTGGAAGTTTCCCTAGAAGAAACGCAGCATCTAATCCGTTTTATCGAGGCGGCTAACGAAAGCCGGATAACGGGTAAAACCGTGATACTTAATCGGAGGTGAACCCTTGATGATCGAAAGACTAGGAATTATAACGGATGAGGTATCCAACGATTTTGTCGAGGCCTTAGATTGGGTCAGAGAGCAGAGACTAAAACACGTCGAAATAAGAACAGTGAATGGCCGTAACATTATGAATTTATCTGACGACGAAATCGAAAGGATTCGAACTGCTGTTGAACAGAACGGGCTTTTTGTTTCGGGAGTAGCTTCCCCTATTTTCAAATGTGCGTTGGATCCCTCCCGCGCCGTCGCTTCGGGAGATACGCACGGGCAATCGGAAGATCACGTCGCAGCCCACTTTGGCAAGCTAACAAGGGCAATGCGAATATCCAAAATTCTAGGAACATCGAACATTCGTATTTTTTCTTTTTGGCGTGAACTGGACCCTGCCCAATACGAGGATGAGATTGTTTCACATTTGAAAAAGGCCGCTGTCATGGCGGAAAGTGAAAACGTGTTGTTATTATTGGAAAACGAACCCTCTTGCAATGGTGGTTTTGCAACCGAAGTAGGCAGAATGGTTAGACGCGTGAACTCTTCTGCGTTAAAAGTGTTGTGGGATCCGGGAAACGAAGAATATGGCGGATCACGTTCGTATCCCGATGGCTATGAAATGGTAAAGGGGATTGTCCGTCATGTTCATCTAAAAGACGCTTACGTTGACGCGGAAGGATTAGCCCATTGTGTACCTATCGGAGCAGGCAATGTACCTCTTATTAGACAACTGCAGGCATTGAATAGAGATGGGTATTCAGGATTGTTCACAATTGAAACCCACTATATTCCGCGTGGCGGTAAAGCAATAGACGGATCCAATATAACCTTAGACGCTTTACGCGCATTGTTGAAGAACGCGGAGATGGAATTCCCGCACGCCACACCTTGATCCATTTTTTTCGATCGGAGGTTCGCTTACAGGTATACGAGAGATTGTGACGATGCGCTACGGATTGCAAGGAAAAAAACAACCGACATCCTGTTAACTTGGGTATCGGTTGGACAAATGCCCCAATCACTGACTATCGGATAACGACGGCACAGGTTCATCCGTAATTTCGATGTAGCGGAACAAACGCTTTGCCCGTTCGGACAATGCATCGTACGTTACCCGTGGAATCGAACGAATCTTGCTGTAATGATCCCCGCGCCACCAAGAACGCGCGTAGATCAACGCCAAATTCGGGCGTATGACATTCGAATGATTGGGGCTCCCCCGGTGCCACATTCGGAGGTCGCGAAGAAGCAGCGAACCAACTGGAGTTAAAACCCGTTTCGGCTGAATCTCTTGGGACGCTTGTTCAATATGTTCTGGTTTGTTCAGGTTCTCTGGCATGAGATGTGTACCGCCAGGCCATATTTCCATCGGCCCGTTCTCCTCGCGAACGTCAATAAGCGGGATGTTTACGACGATACCCACGGGGGGCAGGGTGAGACTTGAATGCGGAAACAGCGGAGGTGCGTCTGAATGGACCACTTGATAATCCGAGCCTGGCAAAGGCGCATCGCACGCCAGATAGAAACACTGGCAATCGTCGCCAAGAATTTCTTCTATTATTGGTAAGATAAGTGGATGAGTGATAATCTGCGGATCGATGAACGGATACTCGAACGGCAGATCCATTCGAACACGATTCTTTCGAAAGGGCTTGGTGTTGACTTCGACTGTTTCCGGTGATGTTTCAAGATAATAGCCCAGCCGTTGTGAAACGGATGCGTGTAGTTCATCCACAAAATTGCGAGGTAAAACGCTTTCAAAAGTCACATATCCATCCAACGCAATCTGTTTCACAGCACTTTCGAAAGTTTCAGGTGTAAGAGTTTCTTTACGAAGTTCCTCCGGGCTCAATTTCACGATGCTTCTCATCTCCCCATCGTTAAGGTCGTTGTACAGGAATCTATGCGCCGTAGATCGTCAATATTCGAAATTCCTCTTATTCCCATTCTTCCTCTGAATGATGATTCCGACGACGTATCCGCGCCTTATAACGTCGACAAATGAACTGAATGACCTCCACAATCAGAGATATCTTTCCGAGTTGATTGATTATAGGCTGCACTGCAAAATAGGCCGATAGCACTACAAATGCCAGAATGCCCAGCAAAACAACTATGACAGCAAGAAGTGCGATGAGGATAATCAGTAGAACATGCATGGAAACCCCTCCACGGATAGTATGAACCTTACCATGCTATGGAGCAAACAAAATAGCGTATTTTCATCGGTACAACTAGAAGGAGATCCAGCTTATTCTCCCCCTCCGTCGTCAGGATGTGCGCAACTATTTCTCGAATGCGGCCCGCCAAAGATTCTGGACAACGCATGGATGACCCGCCACGAGACCTTCGCGGGGAAATCGCTTTGTATCCCCGTCTCCACCTATCACTGCGGCACCCGCTTCACGGGCGATGAGAACGGCGGCGGAGACGTCAATTGGGTTCGAGGCGCCGAGCACGGTGCCGACGGCTCGTCCCGCTGCGGCATGGACGACAGATAGTGCCGACGAGCC
>Ga0080006_1142616_pt1 | contig 14577 bp, 16 predicted proteins | sample RS3BMetagenome_FD_69209 | JGI IMG/M metagenome (GOLD analysis project Ga0080006, IMG submission 69209) | Ferric oxide microbial mat and aquatic microbial communities from Rainbow Spring, Yellowstone National Park, USA - RS3B (SPADES... ...
AGTGTCAGCGGAGCCCTGAGGATATAAAAAAGTACGGACCGCTGACCGAAGAGCAAATGGAAAGGAGGGCGAAAGTGCGAGGGCTACTTGCACTAGTAAGTACAACGAACGATGGCAAGAAACGTATGGAGTTCGTGAATCTTGACTTTAATGCCGCTATCAATGTAAGGAGATGTGCGGTGCTGGAAAGTAGACCTCCAGAATGGACACGAAAGAACTTTTTTGGATAACCTCCCAAAGTCGAACTATATGAGAAAAAGTTGGAAGCAGAAGTAGGTGGCCGGTCGAAAAAGGCGCGGAGGCGCCTGCGCGTCGACTGGAAACGTTTCGTGTAAGGCGCGGTTTTCCCGCCACTACTGTAAACTGCCGACGTCGTTCGACTTAGAACGGCGTTGGCGGCTGTCCGTTCAGGGTGGCCTCCTGTGCGAGCTTGGCGTCGATACTTGCACATATGGGTCGCATACAGCGCCTAGAGGTAGAAAACTTCAAGTCTTACGGTGGCAAGGTGTGCATCGGACCTTTCGTGGAGGGGTTTACGGCTGTCATCGGACCTAACGGCGTTGGCAAGTCGAACTTATTAGATGCCTTGGGGTTTGCGCTAGGCTTGCCCGCCCGCTTTCTTCGGGCGCAGCGCTTAGCAGAACTTATCTATCGCAAATCTGACCATGATGTTGTTCATGGGCAGGAAGTTGCTGGTGAACATAACGTGGACGGTGCAAACCAGTCCCACCGTGAAACGGCGGTGGCAGGGCACGCAGACGGCTGCGCTAGCGTTCGTCTCTTTCTGGAGGTTGCGCCCGACCAGGTGCTCATTTTTGAGCGTTCCATCGAAACGAAAGGTGTTGCGAGCTACCAGGTGAACGGTCAACCGCTGAGCTCCGAGGAATATGCGGATAAGCTGGCAGAACACTCGATCTTAGTGAAAGCTCGCAACTTCCTCGTGTTCCAAAACGAAGTGGAAGATATAGCGACAAAGTCGGGAAAAGCGTTATCTGCGCTCTTCGAAGAGATATCGGGATCGGCCGAGTTACGCAATGAGTACGATTCGGCCTTGGCGGAGGTTCGCAAGGCCGAGCAACGGCTCCATTTGTGCGCCCAGAAAAAGAGGAGCCTCCTGGCCGAAAAGAAACAGTGTCGCGCGCATTGCGATGAAGCTGAGCGTTACAGCCAGCTGCAGCAACAGATCGCGAAGATCAGGAAGCTTCGCGTGCTGTTCCAGCTGTTTCATTTGAAGAAGGATGATTCCGAAGCTGAAGAAAGCACGCAGGGACTCGAACGCGAGTTGGAAGCTCTGCGAGCACGAAGAGTTACCATCGCCAGCGACCTGGAAGACCAGAAACGGGCTCTCGCCAGCATGCGCCGCGAACAAGCCGCCCTCGAAAAGCGGCGGCAAGCACTCGAGTTATCCCTCGAGAAGAATCTGATACAGCAAGCAGCTAAACGAAGCGAAGCTCGCGCTGCGGAGAAGCGGCTCTCGATGGAGCAGAAGGCCCTCGACAACCTTCGCACCAATCGGACGCGATCCAGGGAGGAGATTCATGCGCTGGAAAAGGCGCTTGCCGAAGTTGGAGAAGCGCTGCGTGCTTTGAACGAAGAAGAGGAGCAGGCGTTGGCAGAATTGCAAGCCGCTCACGGAGTGGATTCCTCTGCAGTTCGCAGGTTACGTGATGAGGCGGTCGCGAGCACTGCGAGCATGCGTGAGATGCTTACCACGGCCGAGAGAGCAACGGCTGCGCTACGCGCCATGCACAAGACGGAGGCGCAGAAGCTCGCGGCCTTAGAACGACGCTTTCGCGAGCTGGAAATCGATCGTGATCGTCTTTCCATGCAGATCGAGAAGATTCGGGCAAAAATCCAAGACGCGGAGAGAAATTTGGAAGAGGCCCGCATCGCAGACCAGAAGGCGCGACAGCGGTCCAGCGAACAGGCACAGAAACGCGAGGCGCTCGAGAGGGCGGCCCAGCAGTATCGCGAGCGTCTGCTAGAACTTCGCTGTGCACGAATGGAGTCCGAAAGAGAGCGAAGATTCCACGAAACCTTAGATCAAATCATGCGTCTGTTCCCTGGCGCTCGAGGTCGCATCGTGGATATCTGCCGGCCCGTCCAGCGACGCTACGAAGAAGCCGTATCTGTCATTCTGGGCAAGCTTGGAGATGCGATTGTCGTCGATGACGAACGTACAGCAAGCGAATGCATCGCTTACTTGAAACAGCAACGTGCGGGCACGGCTACGTTCTTGCCCCTTGCTGAGATTCGTCCCGCGCCCATTGATGAGAGCTTGCGTGGTATTGGTGGCACTGTGCGGCTCGCAATTGATGTACTCGAGTTTGACAAGTCATTCTTCCCGGCCATTCAGTATGTTGTCGGAAACGCCTTAGTTTGCGACAGTTTGGATGAAGCACGCCATGTTGCGTACGGCGGCAGTCAGGTTTCACGCATCTGCACAATCGATGGCACGCTGATCCACCGTTCTGGGTTCATTACCGGCGGCGCGGAATCCGATCAGGGTGCGTCGCGCACGCTCTGGGAGAATGAACAGGCCGTCTCTCTCAAGCGGGAATTGGATGAAGTTTTGCTGGAGTTAGCGAAACTTGGTCCAGTAGATTCGGCACAAGAGCGCAATGAAGCTGAGCAAGCCCATGAAGTGCTCCTCAGTACTCAAAGACATCTCGAGTATTTACGACACGAGCTGCAACAAAATGAGGAACGTGCTGTCAAAGTCAGCTCCCAGCTGAATGCGCTTCACGAACAAGTCTCCAAAGCCAAGGTCAGCGAGGAACAATGCCGGCATCAACTCGAACAAGGCGTCGCAAATGTATCCCAGATCAAAGAAAGAATCGAACGCGCAGAGCGAGAAATACTCGGAGATATTTCCCCGCAGAGTATTCACCGAAACGAAGAGTTCCGCGAGCGTCGCCTGGCGCTGACCTCCCAGCAAGCCAAACTGCGCGCTCGTTTAGAATACGAATACGCCAGAGAAGCAGAAACCAGCGAGCAGGACCTGGTCCAGCGCGTCCAAAAGGCCACCGCAGCCAGAGCTGAGCTGGACACCCAGATTGAACGCCTAGAGCGTGAGCAGGAAACACTCGAGCACAGTATCCGGGAGGCACTGCAACAACAAGAGCATATTCAGCAACAACTGGCAAAAATAGAGGAAGCTCTGGAAAAGATGCGCGAAGAAGAGAAGCAGCTGGCAGAAGACATCAGTTCCAAGGAAAACGCCCTGAACACGCACCGCGCAAACAAGGAGGATATCGCCGAGCGTCTGCGCGCCCTGGAGACTGCGTGTCGCATCGACCAGATCGATGTGCGTGCGCCCGCGACAGCAGCAGAGGCGGGTCGGGGTCAGGGCCGCGGCGCTGGGCATTCGAGCGATCGCGCACGCGCTCGGACGCGCACCCGTGGTCCATCTGGTGCGCAGTCCGAAGACCCTGTCCTATTTGCAGAGGATCTGGATATGTCGCTCTTGAGCGAAGAGCATAGACATGCGAGAAGCCACTCTGAGCGCATGGCCATAGAGTCGTCGTTGAATGAACAGGAACAAAGTCTCGTGGCAGAGTTGGAGCGCATGGCCCCAAATCTGCGAATCACGCAACAGCTCGATGATATCCAGCAGAGGCTCGACCTTGTTGCCACCGAGCAGGAGGTCGCTCGTGGCGCGCTTGCGGAGGCAAATCGTCGATGGTTGAACGCGCGCGATGAGCGTACGCGGCGCTTTCGGGAGTGCTTCGATCATGTCGCCGTCTCCATCGATGGCGTATTCAAAGAGCTTACACGATCAGAGGTACATCCCGTGGGCGGAAGTGCCTCGATCAGCCTCGAGTCCGCGTCGGAGCCGTACCTAGGTGGCATTCGCTTCAGCGTCATGCTTCCCGCAAAGCGCTTCCGCGAGGTGGACCAGCTCAGCGGGGGCGAACGCAGCCTGGCGGCACTGGCACTTGTCTTTGCACTGCGTGACTTTCAGAAGTGTCCGTTTTTGATTATGGACGAGATTGACGCTGCACTGGACCCCGCAAACTTAAGCCGCGTGGCGACTTACATTCGAGGGCGTTCCGTACAGTCCCATCCATTTCAAACGATCGTCATTTCGCTTAAGGACCAGTTCTTTGAGTTCGCCAATGCCCTGGTTGGTGTTTATCGCAACCCTCTCGAAGGTCACTGCAGTCGCATGCTCACCCTAGATTTGGATGCCACTGTCGCAGCGACGAACACTGCGGACGCCAAAGAGACGCCTGCAGACTCGTCGCCCAGTTAGCCGCTGCAGCAGTCTGGTGTCGCACCTGTGACGCTCTAGGGCCCTGCTCGAGTGCACCAGGCTCCAGGAGAAAGCGTGCACCCGCCTCTGACTTGCGGAGACAATCGCAACCGGCTTGCTAGTCGTTAGACGACTCACGCAAACAGTTCCAAGCTAAAAAGTACACCCGCTCCAGAGACTCGCAGAGTTTCCCCAGGTCCATAGAGGTGCCCACGACACGGGGTACCCCCGAGCGCACCTCGGATATTGGCGTGCGGGCAAGCGCGCACCACTCCGCATCCAACCTGCAAGCTCCACTGGTTGCCACCGAGAGTTGCATACGGAGAAAATGGTTCACTCATATGAAACGCTGCAACGCCAAGTGCCTACCGTGAGCACCCATACCGACACCTATGCTGTCGCTATGGACGCTCCATGGAGACGACGCGCGGCTTTGCCATATCCGTGCAGCTGTCGACTCGAGGTGCCTTGCACTAGCAGCAGCCCCAGCTGCAGCAGCAGCAGCACTGGATTGCGTCGAACGCGGATCAGAGCGGATTCGTGCGGCCGTCCACCGAGACCCGTGTCCGTTTCCGAACGCGCGCCGCCCGGCCGTCGCCGGCGTCGTCCGCCTACCTGCCATCAAAGGCGGGCGCACGTCTCCGTTCCCGAGCGCTCCCCGTGCGAGTGCAGGTGTTGGTTCAGAGTTTTTGCCAGTACACCGGCTCTACTGGGGGTATGTTTGGTTCAAGACCGCACACTGGACGCAGGCAACGCGCTGGCAGAATAATGTCGGCATCAGTGTCTTTCGTGGAGTCAGTTCAACTTCTGCAGCGTGGCTTTGGCTCGCGTCTGTGTCGCGGGGTAGGGTGTCGGCGTCGCAGCAGCGGCCGCAGCACGCCCGACTTGCGTTTACCGTTCGAGCGCATGCTTGCGAGCGAAACCCGAGTTCGACCTCGAATAGCTGTTGTCGTGCAGCGGCAGTACGTTGCCGCCGCAGCGCCAGCGATCGATCCCCGGAGGCCCACCCGTCAGAGCCGAACCAGTGAACCACAGCGTCAGCAACAGAGCTTCGAGGGTTTCGGTACGGGTACGGTTTCGCGCCCCGTCGGGCGCACCTCGGCGGGTGTAATCATAAGCGTGATCGTCGTGAGCGCTGCACTGGGCACAGCCGGGTACTTCGGCGTGCAGCGTTTCTTGAAGCAGCGCGAGCAGCTTATCGTTGAGTTTGGCGAGGAAATGGTCCAGGCCCTGCAGTTCGTTGAGCGACGCTCTGCAGATGACATCCCTGACGAGGATCGACTGCGGAAGGAGCTCACTCATGTAACCCGCGTCTACAGCGCAAAGGCGCCACTCTGGGGACAGAAACGGCGAATGTACAGCTCGTTTTTGTACACGCTGATCCGAAACGTGAAATTGACGGTGGGCAGGATTATGGCAGCACGCATTGCGCAGCAAATGCTAGGTGTATCGGAGCGTACTGCAGAGCAAGTAATGAACGCGCTCACTGAAGAGCGACTCGCATCAGCGCCAAGCTTGCTGAGCAAGCTGCTCTTCCTTAGCGAGCGACTCGGAATGAACAGCAAATCCCTACGCATTCGCGACAAGCTCTCGTTCAGTGCCGAAGCTGTGAGGAGTTTGCAACAAAACTTATGCGAAAGCTGTTATCGGGACGTTATAGAGGAAAGAATAAGTCGTCTGAAGGAGGCGCGTGGCGAGCAAACGCTGACCGCGGCGGGCCTGCCGGGCCCCGGTCAGGACGCGGAGCTTGAGCGCTTCCGAAGGCGTCTAACGCGGCTCTCGCTCGATATCGAACTCGCTAGGGACATGCTGCAATCGAACAACATTCCGAAAGGGTACGAATTGCTCGGACTCGGTGAGCGCGATGCGCGTACGATCATCGAGAATTTCATCGCGGACAAAGAACGCGCAGTGGACGCCACAGCTCGCGACATTGAGGCTCGCGAACGCTCCATCATGGCTCGCCAGCGCGAATCCGCCGCTGAGGCATCTGGCAGCGGGGGCGCAAAGCCCGCAACCCACCGCTTCGAGTGCCAGCGGTGCGGTTACACCCTGTTTCCAGCTGCTGGGAGGGAGTGGAAGTTTTACGGTGATGATTTCAAGTGCCCGCAGTGCGGTGCACCCAAGTCGGACTTTCGGGATACCTCCGAGCAATCGTAAATCCCTGGAATCTCTCTATAAGGGCATCTGCTGAGCGCGCCGCCGCACTTGGAAAGCCTACACCAGAGCCTGATCCGCAGCCGGGGAACCGCATCGCATACGACCCGCGCACAAGTGACGCTGCACGCCGCGTGAGTGGCGCGGTTTTCGGAAGGGAAGAAGGGGCAGGTGCGAGGCGTGCCTCATGGACGTCGTTACAAGTCCAGCGCGTCGTGCATCGCAGCGAAGCGGTGCGTCTGCGAGTGGGCGCTCTGCATGCCAGCCTCTGGGACACTCGGTCTCAGCAGAAACGAACAACCCGCCTGCGTAGGAGCTTTTCATCGCTGTATCGGTTGCATCTGAGCCTGAAAACAAAAACCCCATTTTAAATGTTGCGGCGTTGGTTTTGGTGACGTCTGCGTAGCGAGTCCCAACTCGGATCTCGATACCTAGAAACTCGCTCTGAGCTTGCAGATAGCACACACATGCCGAAAACGCGCTCCAGACACGATTGATCACCTGCTGTGCCATTTCATGTCATCCACAGGTCATCCACCGACGGCTTGGAAAAGTTGCAGTGGCGCGGTAGAGGGTCAAAGTATGGCGTGGACGCAGACGATGTTGCGCGGCAATGACAAGCGCTGCCCGGGCATTTTTTCGCACGTGTCCGCATTGAGTGGAGCGAGTCGCCGTAGAAAACTCGGACGTGCGCGTGAAAGCTTTTCTTTTGCTTCCCATGGCCATCAACACCAGTCTCTGCGGGCTTTTCATGCGACTGCTTCTTTATCCGCTCTCTTATCTCCGGATTTGCGTACGGCTATCGCTGCTCTCCGACAAGCTCCGATATCAACAGTCGAATATTGTTGATGGCAGCGTTATTGTACAGATATCATCGCTTCCGGCTATTGTCGACGCCTATGATGCAGATGAGGCAGTTGCGAATTACGTTTCAATAGCCATTTTCATGTTCTTTGGCTGCAGCACCGATGCGTCCGTAGCAGCGGTGGCGCTCGGCTGAACTCAGGGATTTTCACGTGTCCACTATATATCCTGGTCCGGGGCCTGCACTGTGGCGCGTAAACGCTTGTTGCATTGCTCGGAATGTGCACATAACGGATACGAAAGGTGCCTCTCGATGCACGCCTCCGTTTCCGAGCCCGGTGCCGTACCCAACGATCTCGGGCCTCTTTTAGGCGATCTCCTCGGCGTGTGCTCTGTCCGCTCCGAGTACAAACGCACGTTGCTCCGTTCGATAGCGGATTCGAAGAACGCGGTTTGGTTCTTGATGAAATAAGTAGCAGAAGGGGCACCAAGAATGCGGAACAACTCGAAAAATTTCGATCTCCCTACGCTGCGTTCGTGGAAAGCGTCGACGAACCCTCTATTGGATGCGATCGCTCCGATGATTCAGGTTTGAGTCTAAGACACTGTTCCATGCGAACAGAACGGACGGGAGCCTCTGGGAGCTCATCTCGCGAGAGGTATAAAGTTAGAATTTTAGTGAACTTTCTGCTTGAGCTTCTGAACAAGTCGTCATACGATGACATCGAATGTTTCCCCCAAAAAAGAATACGTCCGACCACTGACAAGCAATTCGATAAAAGTAGCTTTCCAGCTCTATGTTAAGCATTGAAAGGGAGAAAAGGTTGCCGCATCTTCGAAACTTTAACTTCTAGACGCAAGGTCCCGCGAGCCGGTCGAGTGTGCCGGGCTTGCGCTCCATGTGCCTCTGCAGTGGCGGATGCTGCTGTGAGCCTTGAACAACTCGTCCGCAATGCAGTGTACTCTCGGACTCGGAGCGGCCAGGCCGTGTCTGGGCGTTGCCCTGGTCGCGGTGGACTCTTTGCATATCGCTCCGCGCTGCCGCATGCAGCGCGTCTGTCCGCGCGGCTCGCAGGCTCCCAGAATGAGTACGTTCTCCGATTCTGCCACTGGTGAATCACACCTCGAGGTGCCACTCTCTAAGGTATGGCAAAGCCGTTCTCTCCCTATGATGCATACGCACCAGCGATATAAGCACTAGTGCAGGTGCAGTAAGGCAGGTACTCAGCACTCGATAGAACCTAAGAAACGACCAGTCTCTCCGAGAGAAACAAAGGGTAATGGAACCTGAGCGCAGGATGCAGCATGATAGTCAATTTCCCAACCCCCGATGTACATCCTGCAAGCCAGGGTTCACGGTCAATCTTAACGATTTGTCGAGCAAAAAAAATCGTGTATCCGGGAAGCAGCGATCCCCAGTTGCGCGCTGATGCTAGGCATCTGGTACAGGCTCCCGCACGGTCATCGTTGCCCCAGGGCGCGATCGTTGCCACTGCGCCGCGCCCTTGCATTTTGTCGCACTCACTGGAAGCCGCTGGCGCTGTTTCGCCGCAGCGTTTGCGTGGCGCCTGCGCCTTCGCTCGCCACGAGCGCGTGCGCACGCATGCGCCTGCGACCTCAGAGGCGCGCGCACGTCCGGCCCTAAAGGGTAACAGTGCTCGCAGATACGCTGCGAACGGTGGAGCACGTGAGGATGACTGCTTTATCCGCGGCCTTTGTAGGGTCTTTGGGACCTGGTACACGAATTCAATTGCGCTGTACGCGTCAGCAGTCAAGAGTCCCTCTGGGGAGCGGTGGAGCGAGTGCTCGGAGCAGTTTGCGCGCAGGACGTCCACGGCGCCTCGCGTGCTGCGCGCCGGAGGCCAGCGGTCTCTCTGAGCCTATCTTTCAGACGAGGACCTCAGCTGATGCTGAGCACGCCAGTTTTCCAAACGGTCGCAGTGTTCCGAGGAAAGAGTCTGGAGCCGCGTTGCCGGAAGACACCGGCGAGCACGCTGGGAGCCTACCAGCTTCGTTGCCTGTCGACGTGCCGTCACTTGGGACCGCCCCAGAGAGAACCAGTTACTCTGTTTGTCCCGAGCTGTTGTCGTCGACCGCAAGCACTTTCCGACCGTTTACTCCGACCGAGGCGTTTGGTGGCCTTGGCGTCTCGTGGGACGAGCTGGAGCCCCCGCAGCTCGGGGAACGGCTCTCGATTTTCCAGCGGGTAGCCGCTGACGTCGGGCCGGAAGCGTGGGCGCGAATCGCCTCTGCTGAGAAAATGGACGGTGATGAGGATGAACAGCTCGCCACGGCGGAGGGCTTCGACCGACTGCGGAAGCACCAGTTGCTGTTTGATTTCGAAATAAACCCCTGCCGCAAAGAAGAGGCTCGCGAGATGCTCATCCATCGAATGCGAAAAACGCGGCAGCGCATACTGTATTTGCAGAAGGAGATTGACAAGCTTCCGGAGCGACTGGAGAAACTCATTGCCGAACTGGATGTATGCACAGAGCGCGGCGATCGACGGCGGCGTCAGGACGTGCTAGCGCTCGGGAACCGCCTCTGGGCGCGACATCATGAACTGATCGACATCATCGCACGGGAGGAAGTGCGCATGGAAGAGTACTTGTATGTCTGGGGGCGTCTGCGTTGTAGCGATGACTCGGCGGATGTAACTCAAATTGGGGTGTGAATATGGTTTCCTCTGCCGGTGGTTTTGGTGTGGCACCGAATTGTACCATCGCGGGTACCGTGCGTGTCTAGGCGGCTTTCGGATGGATGCTGACACAGAAGCACGGAGCCATTCCGAAACAAACACGGCATTGCAGAGCTGCTATCCATAAAAGAGCATGAGCTTTTCAGGAATCGGACGAGTAATGGCGCGGGAATGTTCAGCATTACGATGCACTTGTTGAGGACAGGGAACTGGAATGCGACTGAATCGCACAACCCCGGCCGAATACAAAACGAACAGACACATTCCATGGACCATTCTCGATCGATCCCGTGACACTGGGCTTTCCAGCAAGTTATCGCCGCATGTGCACACGCACACGCAAAGCAATGACGCTGGCAAAGGGCCTCGACTCAGTCGTATTTTACTTCATGTAGCGCTTTCCAACGAATTCATTAAACCTGGCAACCTCTCCTTTGGATCCGTAGCAGACCTGAGACCGGACGTCGGTGCCAGGAATCGGGATGTCCAGTGCACTCCGTTCACCGTCACTGGAGGCACCGCCGGCGCGCTCGATTAGGAAGGCAACTGGAGCCACTTCGTAGAGTACACGAAGCTTTGCCGGCGCCGACGGGGATGCCGGGTTCGCAAACACTCCTTTGCCTTTGATGAGAATTTGATTACAGTCCGGCACCATGCCGCCTGTATAGCGCAGCTGATACTTGTTCTCCATCCAGTACTGGACGAGTTTCGCGTACCCGGGGTTATCCTGGGTCGCCTTCAGATTACCTGGCGCGAACAGCTTACCCTCATTAATTGTGTAGAATGATTGCACAAGTACCCACATCCCATGGTTCCCTGAAAAGTTATCGACAAGGAGAAACTCATGCGTTCCGGGGATCCCTCTCACGGAAACCGATATTGAGGTTCTTGGCCCATAGACGGCCATACCGGCAGCTTCGAGTTCCCGTCCTGTTATACCAGTGAGACGCTTACCTCTCCAGACGCCAAAAATCGTGCCGACGGAAAAATTTGTATCCACGATGGAGGACCCGTCGAGCGGATCCCATGCCACGGCAAACGTCGAGCCGCCGAGGTCCTTCTCAATGGGCTGCTCCTCGGAACTTCCGATAGCGACGACACGAGACGCCCGGAGCGCAGCCTCGATGGTTCGGTCCGCCAGCAAGTCAACTGCCAGCTGCTGGTCGCCGAACGCGTTCACGCACTCTTCCTTGTTGCAGGATGCAGTACGAACCTCGTAGCCGACGACTTTGCAAGCCATGAAGAGAGCCTCAATCGCTTTTGCCAGCTCCTTGTCCTCCTCCAGGGCTAGAAACTCGTGCAAACGCATGCCTTCCACGACGCGGTCGTCAATTTTTGGCATGGACACGATGCGCGAGCCCTCTGCGGACGGTACCACCGACATGCGAACGAGCCGGCATGCTCGCTTTCCTGTTTGCGGCTGGCTCAAGCGCCGCTGCTCAGTGATGCACTTGCGTGCACTGAACACGAACCTCGACGAATGAGTTAGGAAACTCGACGCAAACGCCAAATTAGCAGCCTTCATTCTACGTGGCACTGAAACAAGCGAATGCGCAGAAACTTGAGGAGCAGCGCTTTGCTGCTTGCGAAGATCGCAGTCGTCGCCCCTGAAGGCGCAGCGGCCGCGGCGCGGACCCCGACCAGCGACTGCCAGTGCCGCACCCATGCCGAAGCGACAGCTGCTGGCGCTCGGCTGCTCGGCGCCCTGGACCGGTAACTGCGTGCGCGCATGGCATTGCGTGACAGTCACGAAGTTCCGCAATTGCCGCGGGTACCCGCAACTGTTTCCGTTTGCGTGCGAGCACGTTTCCACGCAGACCAGCGATCCGCGGTTGTGCGACGGGTATCAGCGCGCAGTGAAGCATCCGTCGTGCCACCAACATCCAAGCACCATCGACCGTACGTGATCTCGGGAGGCGCTGTTGCCTAGCCTCGCAGTTTCTCGGCCGTGTCCGAATACTATAGAACGAGTCCAGTTTTGCTAACTCGGGCGTCAACATGAGAATTTCGTGACGCTTCGCACTCTCGAGAGTACGAACGTTTGCGGGATTCTGATACGACTGCTTCCTTTGCCCCTCTATTATTCGAGGCTGTCGATGCGTCTGTCTCTGCTTTCCCTCCAGTCCCGTTATCACCACCTGAACGATAGGCATGACAGCGTTCACGTTCCGTCGTCGCTGCGTTCGGCTGTTTTCTAAGCATTTCATGCACAGAAGAAAGTTGATGTCTACGCTTCAAGTGCGATTTTCACCTTATTTGGGTTCGGCCTCGTCGCGTCCTTCGCAGAAGGTAGACCTGGGTGCGGTCAGATATTCGCATTCGGTCGTCAAACGCTGCTCGTCCAAGGGTCGCCCTGCGCCACGTGAACGCTCACTTCACTTGAAGCGATCGCAGCGATGACTCGAGTCCGAGCCGAGGACGTTTTCCATAAAAACGCAACTGACGGGAGCCTCGGGGAGCATACCTCATGAGCGTGCAATCATGGTGCTGGTGTCGCGTGCAGCTTCGTCGATGGCAAAAAGACAGGTAGATTCATCTTTGAAACGGAGTCGATTATTTCACAAGTTCAAAGAACTTTTGGGCATAAGCTTGAGATCGAGTCGTTAGAAAAACGACGTCGCGTTTCCTTCGTCGTCGGTCCAGCCGCGCGAATTGCTGCGCGTGTCAGTTGTGCTGAGAAGGTAAGATCCAAAAATTGAAGGATGCGTTGGTTTAGCATGCTCTTCCTGAGGAAAGGAGATGATTGTAGGATTGTACGTGCGCATTGCAATCCGATATGTGTTGTTTTACGTACCCTTATTCGACGGCGCCGCAAATCAAATTGATTCCGATGACGTAACGGATCCATGGTGTACTGAGTCGAAGGGGCAACTCAGAAAACACGACCGAGACTCCTGAAACCACTCATAGATTTGCAACTTGTTATCGCCGTATCTGGAATGTCCAAAATGTATATCTGAAATATTCGAAACAAACCGCAGTGCAGGAACAAATCGACGAGTACAGTGTTCCATTTGAGCATCGACGGTTCGTAGAGCAGGCGCTCATGCGGCAACCGACGCGGTGTGCAACGCTTGTCGCAGCGAGAAGCCGCTCGCCCATACAGGGCGTGCTCCGGTGCCGCACCAACGCGTCCGTGCCAACGGACAGGCCACAGTCCCACTGGGCTTTCCGCTCCAAAGTCGCAGCGTGCGTGGCTAGTGTCGAACGCTCTCCGAGGCGCATCCGGGGCAGTCAGAGCTGGCAATCGGGTGTGCTGCGACATTTTCGTATCGCTTGCCGCTGGGTTATCGCAAGCGCCTCGCGGTGTCAAAGACATGTGCGTACTGCGCACTGCATGCCTGAGGAGCGCGCAACCCCTGCCAGCCTGGACCTAGTGGTTGCATTCCGTATTGGCCGAGGCTCTGTTCGCGAGAGCAAAGCACGTGTGCGCCCATGGCTCGATAACCTATTGCTTTTCACACTATTGCATTCCGTGAGAGCCGTGTTCGAAATGGTCGTGGATAGAAGTTCTTGCTGAACGCGTCCAGAACTTCGCTGCGAACAGAGACTCATTTTATCCAAAGGCGGGCATGCAGTGTACTTTTGGCGCCGATGAAGACCCCACACACATGCCACGAATGAAAAAGGTCACTGAGCGTAAACAAAAATCGTCACTTGTTTCCATTCACGATCAAGACTCGGAGGGCGTCGCCATCTGGACAGCCCAGTTTGGTGCATCGGAGAAACGCTTCAGCATTCGTCCCGTCTACCAGCTCGGGGCGTTGTCCAGTCTCGAAACCAAATCCATGAACAACGATGGCGTTGCTGAGCGCTCACGAGACAATATCCGGAGGCGCCATTGACGTCCCATGGAGCAGCGCGCGCATTACCTGGAGTGTGCGGCAGCGCATTGAGTGGTGCGCACGTCTTCGAGCAACTGGCTCGGCCAAAGCATGTTTCTTGATCGGCAGCGTCGGCGTCGATAAGCTGTCTGCCGCTGCCCGCGGCGATACATCGCTAAACCCGAATGGAGCTCAGAGCGCTGCCTCTCGCATTACAGTACAGACGACCGAAGCACATCGGGCACAGGTCGAGCACATCCCCAAGCGATGAAGCATCGCGTCCTCCATCGTCGAGAACGCGTCGGAATAACCCTCAAACCAGAACTCGGATCCACGCTCACGAGAATCCAATCGATCGCGCTGGACTTGTGGTCTGCGAAGTAGTACCTGCAGTCGCTCACCGTGAATAACTCCAATGCACCATTTGGATGTCATGACAATACAGTCCAAAAAGAACATGTGCTGCATCGGTCCATACGCTAGCGCGATCAGCCTGGGTGCCTCACTCAGGTCGATGAGATGGAATGACCGATGCGTAGCACATGTATGGGCATCCACGAAAGCTCGCTCCATATCAGTGAGAACACTGGGTCCCAGAAAATGAACGCGATGATCAGTCGGCGGTAGCGCAGTTCCCGGCAAGCACAGCGCCACGATGCGTAGCGATCGCGTTGCCCCACCAGGAACGGAACCCTGAGACCTGCCAGGAGGCGCGAGTAGAACACCTTTCGTTTAGACCTAAGACTGCCTGGCGCAGCGTTCACAACCGAACGCGCTTCTAGATGTTGATGTTGAACGACACACCAAGGTTCCCGGGCCCGACTCCGCTCGTGAACCCG
>Ga0080006_1122669_pt1 | contig 14575 bp, 16 predicted proteins | sample RS3BMetagenome_FD_69209 | JGI IMG/M metagenome (GOLD analysis project Ga0080006, IMG submission 69209) | Ferric oxide microbial mat and aquatic microbial communities from Rainbow Spring, Yellowstone National Park, USA - RS3B (SPADES... ...
TTTCGTTTGAAATATTACTTTTACTTTAAAGTCCTTTTCAGATTTATGATTTTCTGTCTTTATTATGTACCAACCGTTTGAAAGTTTTATAACGTCTAAAATTTTCTTCTTTCTAAAGAACCCATTCTTCCTAATTTCGTTCATGTTAGATTTTATATCTTATAATAAGAAAAATTTATGCAATCCTAGGTAACTTAAAGTATTCCTATTACAATATAATAAGAAGGGGTTATTTAATTTATCATAACTAAAAAGGTAAAATAGAAGAAACTCAATTTTTAGTATAATTTTTACGTTTGACGTGCTTTGTTTGAAGATAGTAAAATAAAGGATGAAGATATAAAAGTTCCTTTGGTATGATTCTAAGAAGTGCATTATTTAGCAAACGTGGGATAACATAAGAAGTTGAAGACAATTCCTTGCTTTCTATTTTAGTTTTGGAACTTTCAAGATTATTGATGAGAGTGTTCCAAATATTATTTTCTGGCTTTCTTTCATTAACGTATTTTATAATAGCTTCTTTAATCTCTTCTCAAATACTGTTTACATCTCTATACTTTACTTCTCCAAAACACGCTATATACGTACCAGCTTCCAAGGTTTCTAATTCCTCTTTATATTCAAACGTTAAAGCTGATGCTACTAGGTTATTTGAATACTCATTAATTATCTTTGATAAGAGAGGAGGATTTACATCAGATTTAGGAATTCTATAAATCATAATATCTTCAGAATTAGGTACTACCCTGATGAGATTAGTTATATACAATTAAACACCACCACATTTATTCTTAATCTATCGCTAATTTATATACTTTATTAGGTTCAGTAATCAGTATATTTCTAACAAACTATAAGGAAGTTAGTATTTATCTTAATTTTATTTTTCATACTCTTTTAAATTTTAAAAAATTAAATTTTCGCCAACTATGTCTTTAAAAACCCCTTACCTTTCTCAAGTTTCAAAGTAAAACTGTGTTTTCCATCTCTATAATATTCCCAAAATCGAGTATTACATTTCGGAGAAATATAAGCATTAACACTAAATTAACCATACTTCCAGCTTTTACTTTGCTTAGTTACGTTCGTTTTACAATTAGGACAGACAGCCATATTGTATTTTATATGATAAAACCATTTAAATATTTCAAATATTTCAAATTAATATAAAAGTGTTAATGTTATGCAACAACAATTATCTCTAAGAAAATGGGCGATCGATAACAAAATATGGGAACCTGATAGTTGGAAAACCTTCTTAGAAAAAGATCTTGTACCGTTCTACAGGCAAGCATTCATTCTAAATGAACTTTATAACTTTCTTAAAAGCGATAAAATTTGCGGAAAGAACTCTTTAAAAGATATTGAAGATGAGGTGCTTAGAAATAAAGTTAGAGTGGCAATTTATGGTGGTGCAGAAAATCCCGACACATCCTTTGCAAAATTCATGTACGATTATTTTGGATTATGTGCAGAAAATGCTTCTACTTTTAAAGAAAGCATAGAGTTATATGAAAATTGGGGTGATAGTGTCAAAGTAAGTGTTCATGATAAATCATGGATAAAATATATACCTATCGAAAATTTGGTTAGTAAATTATTTTGGATTATTGATAAAGTTTGTTCTAAGATAGGAATTAGGTTGTCAGAAGTAGGAATTCAAGAATCTTCTCCCTATCATCCATTAGAAATTATAGAACCTAATACCTTACTTCCGCAAGCTGGAGAAAAGCCAGAAAAATTAATCTCGCTAATAAATGAATTTAAACAAAAGGCCGTAGAATTATCAGTAGGTGTAAATCCCTTCACCACTTTTGTTCACTATTCAAGAGCAATACCTTTACTTGCACTTAAGGAGTTTCTCGGATGTGATGTAGATAAAGTAATAGAATTAGCTAATTTCTTGGAACTTAAAGCTTATTCTATGATTGATGGAAAAGAAGTTGAGCTGTCTACCAAATCTCCTGATAAGGTTTTTCTGGTATATCAGTATCCCCGTTGCGCTTATTCATTATGTTATAACGTATTGAAATTACAAGAAGATTTTTTAGTAAGAATAGAACCGTCTATCGAAAAATTACATGATAATTTTATTAAAGAAGCCATATCTCAAATTCATGTAACATTTGAACCATGGAAAGATTACGAATCTATTTTCACTACCTTAATTGAAATTCTAAAAGACACCAATTATTGTAAATTGCTTTTAGAAAATGGAAAGATTAAGAGTATTTTACCAGGCTCTGGGCGGGCAGCAAGACCGCTCTTCAATAAAGTATGGCTAAGAAATTTTCTAATAAGAATATATCCTGTTATAAGCGTTGGAATAATTGACCTTGATACTAATTCAAATATTGGATTAGTCTTTCGTTCTCTTGCGAAAGAGTGGATTGATAAAGTGATAAAAAATGAAGGAAAAACTTAGATTTCTAGAAATATCTAAGGTCAAATTCCCTGAGATTGAGGAATCTCAAGAGTTGCAAGCAAAAGTTTCTCAGCTTAGCAAACAAGAATCTCAAGAAAAACAAATCGAGGTCCCGCTCTATGACATTTCACTTGAGCATTCCGTATCATATACAAAATTAGAGTTACTTGATACCAAAGTTAAAGAAGTTACACCAAAACCAATTATCATACCCCATTTTGATATCAACATTATTCAGCCTATTAAAATACAGACTATTCAAATGCCTATTACAAATTTAATTCAACCTCAAATTCCTGAGGCAGCGTTCGAAATATTTGATTTCAAACTATTTACAGCTAATGTTGATCAGCTTTCAACATTTTTTAGCACAGAACTGAAATCTACGCAAATGCCTATAATTGAAGAAGGTATCATTCCTGTTTTTGATGTAAATTTAATAAGTTCTAATGAGGTCTCAAGGCCAACCTCCGAATTAAATACCCAATTAATAACTATATTAAGTGGAGTAGAGTCCCTCGGGTATTCCCAAGAGCAATTACCTATATTTGAAAAGTTAATATGTTTAGATGAAGATAATTCTACCGCTAGAAAATTTCCTAGAAGCTTTAGCGAAAGCCTTAATTCACCATTCATTGTTTTGATAAGCGAAAATGAAAAGGAATGGCATCTTCCAATAATCTATGCCTTGAAGGAATTATTTCATGAAATTACCGAAAGATATCCAAGAATAACTTTCAGAGAATCAGAACTAGAACTTGATGTGGAAGGAATTGTTGATTCTTTAGATTTGCATTCTTTAGAGCAATTTACCTTTGAATATAAAATAGAATTCTTGGATGCAAGAAAGAGACCTCGTTCAGTTAATAATTTTGTAAGGATGGTTAGGGGCCGCCTCAAATCAGGATTTCTGCAGCAATTTGGAATTTTGATAATAGCAGTAAAGCCAGATGATTTAAAGAAAGCTAAGGACGCTCTGAAGGCTGAAGGTCTCCGCATTTATACATGCGAGCCAAAGGATGATGACTATGAAATGTTCTGTGCTAAAATTTTTGGTCTGAATTCTCCTCAAGAATTCTTTAATGGTTTGAAGGAATATGAAAAAGATTTGGAGCGTACAGTTAGGAACTTTTCCATTTTTGTTAAAAGGGATGTTGACGCAACTGATAAGTATCAGTATCCTTTAAAGGTTGCTACTCTTGTTTACTTATTAAATGACTTAAGAGATAGAAGAAAGAAAATAATAAAGAATTTTGAGGATCTTTACCAATTTGCTAAGGAAGCGTTGGATAAGAAAGAGATAGAAATAGAAACTGAAATTTTAGTACAGAACAAAAAGATTATTCCAGATTTAATTTATAAACCTGAAGGTAAAGAAATTTACATAGAAGTAGAAACGCTGATAGGAACGATTGAACCTTTAAAGAAAATTGATGAAACCATAGAAAAATATATTGATGAAACCAAAGAAAAATATAAGGATCTTCCTGCATACCAAATATGGGTTGTTCTAAGACCTGTTTCAGCGCTACTCCACTATGAAGAGCTAAAAGCAAGAGAAAAGGTTTACAAAATCATTTACAGCGATAAAGAGATAAAGTTTAAAGTTCTTACCCTTCAAGTAGCAAACAAGAGGTTTAGATGGAATCTAGTAGATTTAGATGAGTTTATTAATAGAGATGAACGGAAATATGCTAAATATATAAAAGGAAAAGATGTCAAGTGAATTTATAGAAAATGTTAAAGAGAAGATAAAGGAAATTCAACAAGAAGTCTGCATTAAAGAGGAAATTCTTCAAAAAGTCGTAGCTATACTTTTATCAATCAAAGAAGGTAAATTTCCAAGCAAAAAGCCTCCTCGAAGCTTATTATTTTACGGTCCTCCTGGAACTGGAAAGACCTTACTTATGAGAGTCTTAGCCAAAAAATTGGGACTTTCAGAGCCAATTATCATTAGAGGTCCTGAAATTATATCTCCATATTATGGAAAAAGCGAAGCTAGACTAAGAGAAGCCTTTGAAGAAGCCAAAGACAAAGCCGAGAAGGAGAACTTGGCAATCATTTTCATAGATGAGATAGATTCGATAGCGCCTCGAAGAGATCAGACAAGAGGTGAGCTTGAGCCAAGATTAGTAGGACAGCTCTTAAGCTTAATGGACGGATTGGAAAGAGAGATTGCTAAAGGCCATGTAATAGTTATTGGTTCAACAAATAGACCTGAAGCTCTTGATCCTGCATTAAGAAGACCTGGAAGATTTGATTTAGAAATAGAGTTTGATCCACCAAACACTGAGGAAAGAAAGAGAATCCTTGAAATTCTTTTGAATGAATATGCTCCAAACAAATATAAAGATATAAATTTAGATGAAATAGCTGAGCAAACTATAGGCTTTACTGGAGCTGATCTGCTTCAACTGTTGAATGAAAGTTTATTGCTTGCCGCTCTTGAAGGCAGAGATTATATAACGCAAAAGGATCTCTTAAAAGCCAAAGATAATATTAAGCCTTCTGCACTGCGGGAATTTTACATGGAAAAGCCTAAAAATAGGATTAACGAGATCGAAAATAAAGAAATAGTTAAAGAGATTGAAGGGCTTGCACGCCAGTTCAGCGAAAAACCTCATTTTAAAGCAGTTTTACTACACCAAGAAAAAGGTTTAGCTGACAAAATAGCTTCTACAATAGCTTACTTAGTAGGTGAAAAACTGTCAAGCCCATACACTGTTGTTAGAGCTAACTGGTTCAAAAGCAAGTGGTTTGGAGAAATGGAAAAATCTATTAGAGAACTCTTTGAAAGGATAAAGCGTCTTCAGCCATGTATTGTTTACATAAAGCTTCTCGATGCTATTGCTCCCAAAGTTGCTGATGAACATTTACATGGAGCGATTTTAGAAATATTAGAATATCTAACCGAATTTAAAGATAACAATGTGAGAGTACTTCTGTTATGCTCAGCAGTAAATGATATAGCTCCACAAATTGAGGAATATTTTGATAAGTTAGAACTAAAATCTACTAAGTAAATATAAATTACTTTTTTTATCATTATACCACTTTTAATAACTCTAGATAAGCATATTTTGCGGTTATTCCAGAACTAGATAAATTAATAATCATAATTTTACAGATGTTTCTTATATAAAAATTTATAATTAATTTAAATAAAAATATGTAGAAATAAGAAAATTAATATGGCACCAACTGATGAATTAAATAAAGAAAAATTGAAGAATTGGCTAATTGAATTAGTATCATCTTTCAGAGAAGAATTTGAGAAATTATCTCCCAGAGAACGAGAAGTTGTATTTAGTAGTCTTTCAGATTTATCTGAACCTTGTCAATTTTTAGTCATTTGGGCTAAAGACCCAGAATTTCAAATAGTTTTAGTGGTTCGATCAAATAACTTAGAAGATAAATTAATTGAAATTTACGGCCCGATTGAAAATAATAAACTTATTGAGTTTATTGAAAATGAAGTTTTCAAATCTCGTATAGTTGAAATCATAGGAAAAGAAAAAGTTGAAATTTCATTAGTAACCGCATTAAGAAATATTCGAAGCTACTTTGACCCTTTAATGGGCACTTCAAAATCTCTTTTTGGAGGTAGATGGAGAATATATACCAATATTCCCTTTGATACTCCTTATAGCGTCTGTTGGATAGTTAAAGGTAATCTTCAAGATTTTAATATTAAGGAATTAGTAGCCAATTTCGTTGAAGAAATCAAATCTGCCGCAAAACCATCGCCATCATCACCTCCAAGTCCTCCTAAAGAAGAAAAAATAATTCTTAAAGGATTTGGAACTTATATGTATCCTCCAATATGGATCGGTAAGAATCTACAAGCAATATCCTTTAAAGAAAAAGTAATGGGCGGATCATTTTTGGTAAATCTTGAGAAGGATAGAATAATCGAAACATATAAAAGTAGACCCCTTGTTATAAGAAAAGATGGATATATAGCTATTGGATAAACGAATAAGGGAGAGGCTCAGGAACTCCTTAACGAGATAATGAGTGTTCTATTAATTTGTGGCGTACCAACTAATGTTATTAGGGAGGGTGATTTAGGTGAAGCTACAATTACTGAAACCGGCGGAAGTTATAGCTGGAATCCTTTAAGTTCTAGAGTTTTACTTTACGAACAACAATACATTTATGATTATAATTCCTATTTAGTAGGAAGAATTCTTATCAACGAGGAAAACATGAGAAAATCCATAAAGTTAGCCGAATTTCTCACATCTGATGATAGAATAAAGACCTTATTGTTATTATTCCTTGAAGCATACACATACTTCCAAAATACTGAATATAAACAAAGTCTAATAATAGCATGGGTGATTCTTGAAGAATTTTATATTGAGGATTTATGGTTACAACACATCTCAAAAATAACATCTGATGGAAAAAGATTGGGCAAACTTAAAGGTTGGACGGTTGATCAACGTTTAGAAGCCCTTCATATTTCAAATGTACTTACTGATGAGGAATATTCATTACTCATGAAAATTAAAGAAGCTCGTAATGAAGTTGTTCATGAAGGAAAAATGTCGCAAAAGGATATTGTTGAGAAATGTTTAAATTTTGTGTTTAGAGTTATTCAGAGGTATATTGGAAACTATGTTGGAACGAAAATTCATGAACTATAACAACCATTTCGATGGTTAGATAGCGAATATTTACGCTATCTAAATATTCGTTATAATAGATTGCTGTTTCATAAATTGAATGAAACAGTCTTATTTGCATATGCTATGATAATAGAAATAAACTTCATGATTAAAAACTTATTCAATTTTTTAATTATTCGATTTACAATTTTAAAACCACAATTACAATCTTCATTTACATGTTTTTATTTGATCACAGAGAAAGAGAAAATAAGGTTGAAATCATTTATCAAAACTAAAATATTATTCAATTCATCTTTTCATATTTTCAAGTAAAACACTTAATATTTAAATCGTGTTTACAAATAACAATAGCTTAAAAATACAAAAATTTAGCCTAATCGTATATTTAAATTTGTATAAAACATAAATATTTCCATAATATTATTAAATTATTAATAAACATGCTCTTGTATTAGCTGATGAAGAGTGGTGCAAAGTAGCTTCAGCTGTAAATATTAAAGTTTACGATTTTCTGAAGTGAAAATGTGGGATTTACGTCTTGAAACTTGGTTCTGTGTGCGTTGTTATGACTAAAGCAAAAATGGGAAAACCACCTAGAATATTTGGTGAATTTACAGCTGTTGAAATTAAAAAAGTAGATTTTAACGAATATAATGAATTAGCTAAGAAGGGATATATTTATAATCCTCAAAACCTAAAACCAAAAGAAAAGAGATGGATAATATTGTTCAATAACTTCAGAGAATACCCAAATAAAGTTTTAAAGAAAGATCTTAAAGACATTAAAACCTCAACAAGCAAAAAGCCTATATCTGAATGGCCAATATTGGGTCTGAGCTATATTGATCAACAAGCTTTGGAAGCTATAAGAAAAACATCAGGATTCACTATGGTCTCTATGCAATTACCACAATTAACTACTATAAATGAGATTAACAAGGTTGCAGAGTCGATTGATAAGTTCCTTGAATCAGTTAACTTATCATTCTCAGTAACACATGAATGTGTTGAAATGATACTATTAAAAATGGGTAAACAACTTGGATTTCAAACTTATATGGCTGAACCTTCAAGGGAATGTAATGTAATGGCAAAAGCCTTAAAGAATTTGTTGATATGGGTATAGATGAACCAAGAAAATACGCAGGCGAACAATTCCTAAAAGATTTAATTAACACAGACGTTATATAGTACACACAGTATCAGACTTTTTACCTATTTGAAGTAATCATCGGTGGTGATATGAAAGATGCATTAATTAGATTTCTAAATATTGGCGGACTTAAGGCAAAGATGTTATAGTAGCAGATGAAAATAAAAGATGTGAGTATGAAGATTTAATTAAAAAACCTGCTTTTAAGGAAGTGAAATGTGTTTTCATACCAATACCTGAAATAATTAAAATGTATGTATTAACAACATTATGGAGACAAAGCACAGACAAATTCATCCCGCTTTCGTAAGTATTGAAAATAAATTTATATTTTTATTGTTATTACATATAAAATAAATAATCTATAATTAATAATTTAATTAATAATATTATACAATACTATGCTAAATCATGTCAGCCAAAGAGCAAGATATAATTAGCGTTGCCATAGATTTGGCTGAAGAAGCCTATTGGGATTTGCAACTAGCAAAAAGGCTATTTGAGAATTTAAAATTAGACACTTGTATGAATAACGATGAGGTTTTCTACATTAGCAGGAGAATTCTCTATTTGCTACAGCAAGCATCTGAGAAAGCAGCTAAAGCATATCTTTTCGCATATATCAAATCGTGGATTGAACCTCTTGTGATATCGGTTGGTAAAGTAAATAAAAGTAAATATTCAATATCTAGAATACATGAAAAACTTAATAGCCTAAACAATAGATTAGAACCTAAACGAATAGGACATAAATCACACAAAGCTTTTCTAAACGCTATTTGTGACATTTATGAAATTTTCTACAAAAATAAAAAATTTACAATTGAATATATGCGGTATTTCGCTGACAAATTTTTACAGAACTTAACCGAAGAATTGCCCAGTATCATTAAAGAATGCTTTAAAAAGAGTAAGAATAATTCACTTCAAATGTTAGAAAGCGAAAAAATGATTACCGACGTTATTAAGAATGCAATTGCAAACGCCCTACAAAATACTATTATAGGTTACCTTGAGAAGTTAGATCTGGCAGAACATACACGTAAAAGTATCGAACGTATATGTAAGGAAAAAAAGATGAGTGAACCATCTCTTCCATGTATAAATGAAGAATTGCTAGAAAGTCTTAAACCTTTGAAAGAAAACTACTATAAGATGCGATTAGAAATAGAAAAGCAAGTGAGCAAAGAGCAAGTATATGAACATATTAAAAAATCTAATATAGAAACGCAAATTATGGGGATCGTCAAAGCATTTGGAAATATAAATGAAGATTATGTAAGGAATGTCGTAGAATTACAAGCAGAATCATACCTAAAGTACATTATAAGTGTGTTTTCATCCGTTTATTTCTCTGACTATTTATTTACATATCTCTACAAAATGTATCCATGCCTTGCAAGATATGGAACCCTTGGCAGGTATCCTGAGTATGGTATCGATAGTAGAAATAGAATATGCCAAGATATCGAAAAACTTAAGCTTATTGAAGAAGAGGTAGAGTTTCTAGTTAATACCATCAAAGCTGGTGTGGAGACAATATAGTAGTAGCTCATATCCGTGCCTACATAGTAGCGGAAATTAGTGCAAGAAATTTTAAGAATTCAGAATTAAATAAAATTTGTTCAAATCGTTGTTTAATCCCTAATTCCTTTTACTTTAATAAGAAATCCCTTAATTCTCTGCTAATAACACTTTCTAAACTCTGATTAGATGCATTACTTATTATATAATCAATGAGTTCTTCGTAGATGATACCTTTCTTTAAAGCCAAACCTTTCAGAAGAGAACTACTTTTATGTGTATCTATTTTTTCCCAACCGGCCTGATTAATATGTTCAGCAAGTTCTTCTAATTTTAATCCAGCCCATTTACTTAAGTTTTCATCTACATCTATTAATTTTAGGCAATAGTCTTCCATTTCAAATTTATTTATACCAATTTGTTTTAACTTTTCATCATTATAAAGTCCCATCGGAATTAAAGTTATTTTTAAGTTTCCTCCAATTTAAGAGTGTTATCCTCTTAACTTTTGATTTTGTTTTTTAATGCATTAACAAGCTTTTGGATAAGCTTCTATTTATCTTCTTCGTCATAATCCATTGTAACAATTATTTCTTTTTTAGTTGGGAGTAAAGCTGTTAAAAATGTTGTCACATTCCTCTTTCCCTGTACATTAACAAAATAACCGAGTACTTCTATATTCTTTCCATATCTTTTAAAAAGACTCTTTAAAAATTGGATATCGGTATCACCTTCCACTATAATAAACTTCTTGTAAGCTTCCAAAAATCTAGGATCTACACCGAGATCTAAAAGGATTTTAAAATCAACATTTCTTCCTAAATGTCTCACATCTATATATCCGTTTTTATTCTCAATATAGAAAAGGTGTATATCGTACTCTTCTGGCAGTTGAGAAAGAACGTTCAGCACCTCAATACTATGAGTAGTTAGAAACAGCTGAACATTTTGCTTATTGGCAATCTCTACTAACTTAGGAATGAATTTTTTTATTGCTCCACTATGTTGGTGAGATTCAACTTCATCTACAAGAAAAGCAGTATCTTTAAGAAGGGTGCATAGAAAAAGAATCACCATTGCATATTTCGTCCCGTCACCCATATCATCTATGTGAAGATATAAGTCCTTCGTCGTTACACTAAGTCTAAACTTCTGCGGGGCGGATTGTACAGGGATATATATTAATGTCTCTGCTTCGACATTATAAACCTATTTTAATTTTTCTGCTAATCTTTTGCCATATCCTTGCTTATAAATTCTATCAGCTACAATCATTTCTAAGACTTCAAATCATCGGTTACCGCCAATATAGATGATAAGAAGGGAAGAAAGGTGGCTGACGAGCTGGGATTAGAAAAGCATGGTACGCTTTGGCTCATAATTTATCTTAAAAAGCTTAAAATAGTTGACAAAGAAAAAGCTAAGGATGCGGTTATGAAGCTTCCAATCAAGGGTTTTTATATAACTAATGAAGAATTAAATAAAGCAATAGCAGAAATTGAAAGAGATTGTTGAACTATAATTTGTTATTTGGGGATTCATTATAAAGTATCATCTTGTGTACGAGAAGAAACAAAAGAAATTTTTGATTCTTGTTCGAAAACGTAAGAATAACTTAAATTAATTATTAGTTTACTCATTGATCTAATATTGATCATTACATACTACTGCATCAAATTCGTAACTTTGAATTAAAAATTTCATGTGATAGTTTCAAAGAAATTAAAATCGAAAAAGAATCTCCGAAATTTACTGTTAAATTTGACTCCATTGGAAGTTACAACAAAATAGGCTAATGATCTTCAAGGATGGCTTGCCTTACTTAAGTAAAGAAAAATGGAATATTTTAAAATACGTTAGGAGAAATCCACATAGGGTATCTATAAGAGATATTTCGAATAATGTTGGTATAGATATTGATGAAATTGTAGAGAGTGTTGTTTATAAAGAAAATAAGAATGCTGGTACAGGATAGCAGAGATGTAGTCCCACCAACACATCCAGATGAAACCTTTTACACGAATCCGAACATAAGGAGAATGATAAACTTGATCTTGGATTGGTTAGGCTGATAATAAATAAGCTAAGCTAAAAATTGCTTTATATTAAATTAATTTGCTCGTCTCAGCATACCAGCAAAATATTACAATACAGAATAAAAATACATAAGTGTAGAAAGTAGATATATAGCGAAGGTGAGATTATAGACGCTCTATCGATTCTGCAAGATTACATCTCTAGCTTGATGGCTACGTTTTCAGGCTGTGCTTATAGCATAGAGGTATATGAAGATGAGCTCTACGGAAGAGTGGCCAGAATTACAGTAAATCTTCCAGCTAAGGAGGCTTTAGAACTATGGTTAAAACTCGTTGATTATTTTCCATATGATAAGTATAAAATTGTTTTATTAGTTAAGTGGTTAGGAGAAAATAATGTCAGCGAGTCTGAATTAATCGATTATTTGGTTAAAATTATGATCAAATCAAAAGTGAGACCGAGAGCTTTACCTGGCTTTGATGCTACACGTATAGTTCAGGAATTACGTGAATAGTAGTAATGTCTTACTTAGACACTTCTGTTATTATTGCTTACCGTATTGAAGGATATCCTCATCATAATAAAGCTGTAAATATTGTAGAAAAACTTAGACAAGATAAGTTTTACGGTTCGCCAATTACGTTGGTAGAACTCTACTCAGTAATATCGAGAAATATTCAAATATATAGGTTGCCTCCACGCATTGAAGAAATAACAAATCATAAAATTAAACTATTAATAACAGTCAAATATTTCCTTTAACTCATTCCTCTTCATTTAATTTCAGACGAGGCTAAATTGAGAGATTTTGACCAGTTGAAACTCTTTCACAAATTCCTTGATGCTATTGATTTGGCCGATAACCTGAAATTGAGAACATTAAATCTTCTTCATATTGTTTATGCGGATCAGCTAGCTGAGAAAAAGCTTATAAAATACTTTGTTACCTTTGATTCTGATTTCCTAGATAAAAAAGAAGCCATATTAGAAAATACAGGAGTTGAAGTAATAACCGAATAATTTTGAGAATACCTATTGTGTTAATGAGATAGAAAGCCTAAGTTAAAATTATGTTGGCAGAGGCATTAAAGTTAGGAGGACTCTCTACTTATTACAGCGAACATCTTAGAAAGTTGCTAAAGTATATTTCTTTACATATTGTGTATTGTACTTTTGCTAACCACAATTAATAAAGAAATTAGTAAAGTAGATAACAATAAATACATCGAAATATTTAGCTTATATAAAAAACTTAAGGCTCTAAACTTAAAATAGAAGCTAAAGAAATAAGATACGGAGACTAAACTATCTTATTTTTGTATTAAGTTCAACTAATAAATTTTTATTTACATACACTATTTAACATAATGTAATATCGATGGAAATTTTTGAAAGAGTTAGCAAAATAGCTCAAAATATTCGTTTAATTATTCCTAGTGAGCTGGACGAGGTAACAAGAATACCTCTCATAAGGGTTCCTATAGACGAGACTAATTTCTTAGGCATATCTTTAACGGTTGCTCCTCCTAAATCAGATTTCACCAAATCATTTTTTATTACTTTTCATACAGTAAGACCTAAGAATCGAATAAATCTTAAAAAATTTAATATGGTTGATGAGATGTATTGTTTATTAAATAATATACTTAATTTAAAATATATAGGTTGGAAAGAATTTTTTGCGAAAAATTTTAAATCTTTAGATATAAAAAGTAAATTATCAAAAATAAGTCTTTCACATTTAGTTTTTGATATCGAGGAAGGTCTGGAATGGAATAAAATCAATATTGACCCACAGCAACTAGAGAAATTAATGTTTGAAGACATCCAAGCTCAAGACCTATTAAAATATGTAGGACTTGAAGGTATGACATATGAGGAAATTGAGAAAGAACTAAGCGAATTATTAAAAGAAGGGAAATGGGAACATTTTACTATATTTAAAACCAATAATTTATATCTCGTATTAAGTGTTACTAAATATGGAGGGTATACATTCGGAATTACAACAGGTAATCCAAAGAATTATATCAAATTTAAAAATTATGATTATATTACTCAAGCAATTAATCTTATAAAAGTATTTAAATATTTGCTTAAGATATATCCTAATGTTAAAAATTATATTATAAGTAATTTAATGTAATAATTTATAATTATTGTTTTTATTGACACTTCTATCTAAACTTGCTAACTTTGCCTTATATTAAAACTTAATTAGGTGCAAAAAATAGTTTAGAAGGCATCAATAACTAAGGAATTATTAAACGACAGTCTATATTTTCAAGTTTAATCTTCAAAAAAAGTTTATCGTAATTCTGCCATAACCTTCTATTTAATGCTATGATAGTATTCTTTTAGTTCCTTAATGAACCCATTTAGTTTTAATAGAGTTATCTTTCCATCCTTCTCAGCAGGTACCATTATTTCTATCTTTTTATTATATTTCTTCATTAGTGCCTTTCTTACTTCTATAACTTTTCTCAGATAAATTAAAAGCGGTAACGGTCTGAACACAACCCATATTTCATCAGCGCTGCTATGATATTTTTCTACAACATCGATCATCTCAATTGGTGGAGTTATGGGATTTCCATCACTTCCCACACTTGTCTTAACATCTATTATTACATTTGACCACCTAATGTCTGGCCTCTTCCCATCTAACTCTTCTTCTATACGAATATCTTCGAGCTTAGCATTCTTTTTCTTAACTATGTAAAGAATTGATAAATTTTCTAATTTCTTATGCTCTTCTCCACCTTTGACATTGAAGATTTTTAGTAATAGCTCAGAATT
>Ga0080006_1158899_pt1 | contig 14566 bp, 17 predicted proteins | sample RS3BMetagenome_FD_69209 | JGI IMG/M metagenome (GOLD analysis project Ga0080006, IMG submission 69209) | Ferric oxide microbial mat and aquatic microbial communities from Rainbow Spring, Yellowstone National Park, USA - RS3B (SPADES... ...
ATGGCTCAGTCACCGACACGTTGATTATGAGTTTCAGAACTAGCCGCGTTGTTTACTCGAAGCTGAGTGTGAACAAGCTTGGACACGGCTACCGTGTGTATGTTCTCCTACCCGCGAACTATCTTATGTATGAGGCTTACGGGACGGGTAGGGGTAGGGCCTCGATTAAGATAAGCGTCATCGAAGTGTCCCCCAACCCTCTTACTCCTTTCAGGGTGAAGGATGTGTGGGTGATGTATGAAGGTGTGTCACCCGTAACCCTAATCGAAGATTTACCAGAGAACATAAGGGTTATAATCGAGGAGAACAGCGAAGAGCTACCACTCTACGCCTACATTGAAACGGAGGTGCCCAAGTAATGATACTCGTTGTTGGTGCTGGGTTAGCGGGTTTAACATACGCTCACAAATCGGTTACTAGTGGAGAAAAAGTGGAGGTGTGGGAAAAAGATTGCTCTCTGGGTTTGAAGCCCTGCGGGGAAGCCCTACTCGACAACGCATTAGACAGTCTACCCCTAACTGAACGTGAAAAGGCTGACGTTACGCTTAGCCGTGTTAGCGGTGTTAGGCTAAGGTTCCCAGACGGGTTATCTGAAAGAGTTGTGAGCTCCAGCGGCGCGGTGATAGTTGATAAGCGTAGGCTTCTGGAGACACTCGCCGAAGTTGTTGAGTCCGAGGGTGTTCAAATCCTGAGAGGTAAACTGTTCACGCGTGGACACGCTGCGAAGCTGGGTGCAGACATTGTTGACGCCTCAGGGTTCGTCAGGGCTACCCACATAGGAGAAGGGACAGTCGTTCCTGTGCTTAGGGGCTACCACAGAGGTGTTGGCGTTATCAGTAACGACGAATTGTTTGTGGAGTTCGACGGCGACGGTTTGGGTTACTTCTGGGTGTTTCCTTACGGCGACAATTACAACGTTGGTTTTGGTGGTTTGTACTCCTCAAGTGTTCTAAGAGCTAAACTCGAACACTATTTGGCTAAATACGGGTTGAGTAGCCCTTACGACGTTAGGGGTGCGGGTATAGTTGTGAGTGGCCCCGTTAAGAATCGGCGAGGATACGTCGACGGTAGACGTGTTATACGCATCGGAGAAAGTGGGGGAATGGTGAATCCTTTATTAGGGGAGGGTAACAGGGAGGCTATCTTGGACGCTTTGGGTCAAGCGCATATACGTGAACGCGTCGAGAGGGCTACTAACGTGTTCAAAATCATTGGACGCGTCGGCGCACGCTACGCTTTTAGACTCGCCTCCAAACTCAGCGACGAGGAGTTAGGGGACGTCTTGGAGGGTAGACGTGGACTCTAGGGTTCCTATCAAAACCTTTTTAAACTTCTTACAAGTGTATTATTCATGTCTGCGAACGTGGACACGGTTATAGCCGAGTTAGCCGATGTGTTCAAAATATCCCCTCCTGCCTACGACTACGACACGTCTAAGTGTGGAGGGGCCTTAGCGTGTTTTGACCCTTCGACTTACACTATGCATTTAACGTCTCCTATTCTACCTGCAGGAGTTGTAGCTCACGAGATGGGTCACGCGGCACACACCTACTACCAGATTCCTGGAGGTGAGAAGGAGTACGAAACCTTTGCACAGTTCACTGAGCAGTTGTACGAGGGTTGGAAAACGTATAAGTACGGTGGCAACGTTAAGCCAAACATGCTTAACCCTCCCATACTTGGGTGCAGTGGCTGTGGGAAGTACACGCTTCCACACATCTACCCTTATACTCAGTGTGTGAGTTGTGGTACAACTTACGGTTACAGTAGTGGTGGCACAGGTGGACCCAACGTACCCTTAGCCCTAGTAATAGGCACACTTGGAGGCTTAGTTGTGAGTGGACTAGCAGGTTACACTCCTCCTAGGAGCAGGGAGGATGCTGACAGGATTATTGAAATAACGCTTACAAGCAACTTCCTAACCGTACTGACAACCTTGTTGACAGGGTGAGTGGAATTGGACACTAAGACTAAGATTGTAGTGTATGTTGGAGGGTTAGCTGTGGCTGGAGTCGCGTTGTACGGTCTGTCCAAGGTTAAATCTGCCGTTGGACAGCCCACTGCACAGATAACGATTAGTGCGCCTAGTACTGACACGGTGGGACAGGCTGTAACTGTTACGGCTGCCTACACTGTGAACAATGTACCTCAGGCTAACGTACCCTTATACCTGTTCTACTACTATTCACAGACGGCTGTGAGTAACCCTCAGAGTATTCCGTCGTCCAGTTTCACGTTGGCTTCAACTGACCCTACTAACAACAGTGGACAGGCCAGTTGGAGTTTTACGCCTACTGAGGCAGGCTACTACTACCTAGACGTGTCCGACAACACTAGTAACACTTAGGCTTATTTGTGACGTATAACGTTTAGGTATCATGGATATCCTTAGGCTTACTAGGGGTACTAACGTTGTGGTTGCAGTTGTTAGGGGTGACAGTGGCAACCTACACGTTGTCAGTGTGGAACTGGACGTTATGGAGGCCACTTGTACCTGTGAGTCCTATGTGTACCGCAAGACTTGTAAACACGTTCAACACGTGCTTAGTAAAGTTTGTAAGGAGTTAAGTATAAATACTAGTTCAGAATTAAAAGTATGAGGATGTTCCTTGAAAGGAGAAGTTAAACTAACAGTACAAGGGAAGATTTTGAACCCTAACAAAGACAAGAGGCATAAACTGAACGTTGCCCTAGAGGAGTATCTAAAAGCTGTGAAATTCTTCGCTTCCTTCGGAATCAAGGACAAATACCTTCTCCAACGTAAAGCGTATAAGGAGGCTAGAATGAGATTTGGTCTATCCTCTACTCTCACTGAGTCTGCTAGGGACAAAGCCGCAGAGCTGGTTAAGGCTAACGAGGGAAGAGAATACCACATACGACAAGTGTCCATGCGAGTGAACTACCAGGCTTTCAGACTTGCGAAGAGAGACACTGTGCTAACACCTTACTGGTTGTACCTTCAGCTGGATGGTGAGTGGTACCCAGTGCAGTTCGGTGAAGAACAAAGACAGGTGATAGACGACGCCCTATCCGAGAATAGTGAATGGTCACTGCAACAAGTTGAACTCGTAAAGGAAGATGGCGAGTGGTACGCACATTTCACCCTTGAAAAACCCTTCAAGGATTATGAACCACAGACACCCATAGGAATAGACTTAGGCGAGAGGAACTTAGCCACAGTGGTTGCACTAGTCGGTAAACCGACAAAGGGTACCTTCTTCGAAGGGTCAAAAATTAAGGAAGTTAGACATAAGTACTTCAACATCAGGAAGAAACTACAGGAGAAGAAAAGGTTGGACGTGGTTAGGAGGTTGGGAGACAAGGAGAGGAAAATAGTGGAACACGAGCTTCACATTATTTCCAAGAAGATTGTGGAGTACGCCAAACAGTTCCCTGTACCAGTGATAGTGATGGAGAAGCTCAAGGGTATCAGGAGGAACTTCAATGGGGGTAAGAAACTTAACAGGAGGTTCCACTCCTTACCGTACAGGAAGTTGCAGACGATGATAGAATACAAAACGAAGTTACAGGGCATTAAGGTGGTTTATGTGAATCCTAAGGATACGTCTAAGACTTGCCATAACTGTGGGTATGTTACCCGCGTGGACGGTAGGGAGTACAGGTGTCCTAAGTGCAGTATGAAATATAACCGTGACCTGAACGCGGCTATTAACATAGCCCGTGCCTTAACGAGAGGTACGGGTCGGGGGTATGGGAACACCCTGAAGGGGGGAGGAAGGTGCGTCGTGAAGACCACTGGAAACCCCAAAGCCCCGTCTGTTAGAGTGGGACAGTTCCCTAAAGTTTTAGTTGAGGCTTAGGGTGTAATGTTCATGGCTAACACGTCTAAAAAGAAGTGTACGTCTGAGCCGGACATACCCTACGAGGAGAGTGTCTGTGGGTTTGCTGAGAAAGTGGGTGTTAAAGTTTGTGACACCCTTAAAAACGTGTTTGGGGACAGGGTAACTGAGTGTAGAACAATTATAATGGACATAGCCGAGGGTAGGCTTAACGGTGAAAAGGCACGTGAAATATTCGTGGAGAGGTTTGGGGAGGAAGCTTACAGAAGGTTCAGTGACAGCGTTAAGGAGACCATAGTTGAACTCACAGGTAAGGGTTAGTCCCCGTTTTCACTTATTAGCTTAACGAGTTCAGGCATGGGTTTAAGGAGGCTGAACACTCCAGCCCTAATCAGGATGTACACAACGTTCACGCTTAGCCTAACAGTTTCGGAGTCCGACTGGAACCCACCCATAGCTCTAAGCTTCCTTAATACGTCGTACTCCTCGTCTGTGAGCCTAACTATTATCCTCCTAGTCTTAGCCATGACAATTACTGTGTTGCCCTCAATATCTGTGTTGTGGACGGTGTTTTAAGGCGATTTACCCCTAGATGTTTTAGGCTAAAAACATGCGGGTGTTAGGGGGTGTTTTAACGATGTAGTGGACACTTAGAATTTGGGCACTAACCATGGTTGTCCACGCGTAAAAACGGGTGTTTTAGCAGTGTCCAAAAAATCGCTGTTTTTCTAAGGGTGGACTCGGATTCTTGGAGGCTTGGACACAACAAGTGAGCTACCCTACCCTTACGGTCGGAGTCTTCCACTCCCTTTGAACTGACACAACAATTAAAAAGTAGGTGAGTGTTTTAGTTGTCGGTGGTTTTGATGAAAAGTGATTTGAACGCCCTCAACACTGTTCTTCCAAGTGGGCTGGTGCCTGGAACCATTATCAACGTTTTGGGACGGTACATGTCGGGTAAAACACTGTTGACTTTGCAGGAGTCTTTCTACGTGTGTTCACAGGAGGGAGGCAACATCCTTATCTTGGACGTGGATGGTAGCTTCAACGTGTTCCTAGCCGAGTGGGAGAAAGTGTTCAGGACACGGTACGACGCCGACAACGTTAAAGTGCTTGTTCTTCCAAGTTACAACGTGCAGAGGTTTGACCCACGCCAGAAGCTACCCTACTTTGACCTGCCGGTGTACAAGCATTTCGGTGTTAAGGCACAGGTAAACATGAGTCATAACGGTAAGGCTAACTTTACTGCCTACGCTCCCTGTGAAAACACTGTTGAGTCAATGGTTGAGAAGAACAAGGTTAGGTGTGTAATCGTGGACAGTTTCAGCCAGATTTTCAAGGACTTGTTTGTTGGCACAGAGTCGTTCGGTGAACGTGCTAGGGCGGAGGACTTCCTGTTTGGACTAATAAAGGCTTCCATGCTGAGTCACGGCAACGTTTACTGGTTTGTGAACCATCATAACAGTGTGAACCCTATCACGTCGGAGGTACGTATTTCAGGCGGAGGCTCCGTACTGCATAACAGTAAGGTGGCTGTGTACATCAACAAGCCTAGTGACCGTGCGCCTGAAGGTGAACTGTTCACTTACCGTTACCCCAACATCCCACCCTTTGGACGTGTCGCCAAAATAGGGTACACGGAGGCAGGCATAGTTGACATATGAGGAGTTCCTCAGGACAAGTATGGTTCCAGCGTTCCCACGGGACTTTGGCATTCCTAGGCGACGTGTGTTCGACCAAACCCACTTCGACACAGTTGTTAAGTACGTTAGAAGTGGACACGTCTCCATTTACTCTGACTGGGAATGGATGCATCAAACAGCCACGACCTTCCTACTAGACATAGACGGGTACAACTATTATGACTCACTGTCCTTCCTAGTCAAAGTCAAGCCTATGCTGGAAGGGTTCAAGGTACGTGCCTACTATACGGGTAACAGAGGATTCCACGTTTACGTTGACTTCCCTCCAACCGTCATGGACCTACAAGCGTCTGTACACGGGTTCCTAGACAGGTTCCTTGAAGGTGTAGAGTGGGAACGTTACTTAGACAGACAGGTTCTAGGCGACTGGAGACACATGGCACGTTTACCTGGAACCGTGAACGAGAAGAACGGAGGTGTTAGCCGTCTGGTATGGCTTAACAACCCTCCTAACCCTCTAACTATAGAACCTAAGGAGAGGTCTATACCGTATGAAAGTTATACGTCTGAGCACAGAGAGGTTCCTAAGGGTAAGCACCCACCTTGCATCCTGTTCCTCCTAGACAAGCTCAGAAGTGAACACGACCTAAACCACTTCCAACGTCTCCACTTGGCGTCTTACTTACTCAACCTACTTGAACCCAGCGAAGTCGTTGAGTTGTTCAAGTTGGCTAACGACTATAAGCGTGACGTTACCCAGTACCACGTCAAATACATCCTGAGCAGGGACATACAACCCTTCGGCTGTGTTAAGGCTAAGCAACACGGTATATGTCCCATACCACTCCAACAGGGTAGGTGTGCGTTCTACCCTTCCTGTATGAGTCGTGTAAGGTGACACGTGTTGTTTGGGTCAGCTTACTACTTCCCAAGCACACCACTGGGTAAGTACACGACCATGGTGAAAACACACCCTGAAATGGTGTTCTGGACAGACCAGGCTCTCTTCAAACACCCTAGGGTACTGGGTAGTTATGCTTTAGTTGGAGACATACCTAATTTGAGGAGGGACATGCGTATTTCACAGGACGTTACCGTTATGATTGACTCAGGAGGGTTTCAGTACCTAACCTCTAAGAGCGTATCTGACCCTTACGACATCATAGAATTTGAGAACCGTAACGCCGACATAGCCATGTGTTTTGACTACCCCCCTTACACCGACATAAGCAAGAAGGTTCTTTACGAGTTCGACAAGTGTCTTAATCTGAGTATGCAGAGCTACAAGGTGTGTCTCGATAACAAGGTTGAAAGAATACTGTTGTACGCACCCATACACGGCGTCGGACAGGACAGCTTTCAAAAGTGGTTTGACAGGGTTAGAAAAGTAGGTGACTTTGACGGTTACTGCTTTTCACTGTCTGCTTCTAGGGGTAAGGACGTCGTTTTGGAGGGCGTTAGACTTCTGACACGTAACAAAGTCGACAAAAACGTCCACTTCTTCATAGGCGGTGAACTCACAACCTACGTCCTAGTTTCACGTTTAGCCAAAGCTTACCCAGGACTAGTGTCGGTGGACATGGCGTCCAGCGAGCTTTTAGGAGGCATGTCCAAGTTTATGTTTGGGTTCGACAAGGCTCTTAACATCGGGGACAAGTATTTGAACGTTAAGCCTTTCTGTGAGTGTCCGTTCTGTAAGTCCGAAGTGGTAAGGAAGTGTGACATGGACGACTACCGTAACTACTATGTTGCAATGCACAACGTCTGGTTTATGTCTAACAAGTATGCATTTTTAGACAGTATTAGCAGTGAGGACTACGAGACTTTGGCTTATCTAGGAGTGGACGTTAAATACGTCGAAAGACTTGATACTTTGCTGGGAGGTAAGGACGTCGTAACGTTGGACGGTGTGTTACAGTGGACCAGATTGTGAACATGGGCTACTATGTTACGCAGGACAAAAAGGTAGTGTTGAGAGTTGTCAGACACAACGAGCGTCCACGACACGTTGAAGCACCCTTTAAACCCTACTTCTACGTGGAGGAGTCAAAGGTTACGGTTGCACGTTACTACGCTTCCAAGCTCAGAGTACCCATAACTGCCTGTGAAACTGATATGCGTACTATAAGTGGTGTCAGGGTACTCAGAGTTGAAACACAACTTCCAAAGCAGGTGGGACTGCTTAGGAAGGTTATGCCTAAGGGTACAGCGTTGGAAGCCGACGTACCTTTTGAGAGACGTGTTAGAATAGACATGGATTGGAAAACGTCTGACGCTTATAACGTGGCGTACTTCGACTTGGAAACAGCGACACGTAACTTCGACGGTTTCAAGGAGGGTACGATTATTGGTGCAAGTGTTGTTTCACGGGGTGTTTCTGAAGTGTACGTTGGCGTTGAACCTGACGTCGTTAAATGGCTTTCAAACATGGTGTCTAAACACGGGTTTGAACTCCTAGTCGGATATAACAGTGACATGTTCGACGTACCCATCCTAACCCAGAGTGCGCAGAGGTTGGGTACAGCCTTCAACGTTAGGTTCGTTGACCTATACTGGCTTGTTAGAAGTGAACGTCAGAAAATGTTCAGTTCCTGGACCCTTGAACACGTCGCTAAAGAGTTAGTGGGTCTGGGCAGGGTAAACGCTGATAGACCCGTACACCAGCTTAACAGACGTGAAATAGCTGAACGTTGCTTGTGCGACAGTGAGCTACTTTACGAGGTTGAACGTGCATACGGGTTTGTGGACACGGCTGTGACCAAGGCTCACTATATCTACCTGTTCCCAGACGAGACTACCTACGCGTCCAAGCCTATTGACAGTCTCCTTCTACGTAAGGCACGTGAACTTGGACTAGCACTTCCAAGTAGGCCTGAGAACTACGAGGAGGAGGTTAAACACAGTGGGGCATATGTACATCAGCCACCTGAGGCTCTAAGGGTGTTCGAAAACGTCTTAGTGTTGGACGTTGCAAGTATGTACCCGAGCATAATCATGCAGTTCAAAGTGAGTCCAGACAAGGACGGTGTGCTCATACCTAAGGTTATAGAAGACTTGTACAGGGAGCGTCTAAGGCTTAAGGAGCTTGCCAGTAAGGGTGACGTTAGGGCTAACGTTAAGCAGGGTGCCTTAAAGATACTCCTCAACGCTGTGTACGGCGTTATGAGTAACCCTTCCTTTAGGCTGTTCAACGTTGAACTCGGAGATAGAGTGGCAATCTACGGTAGACAGATAAACCAAGCTATGCGTGAGGCATGTGAACAACTCGGCTTAAAGGTTATAGCTTCGGACACTGACAGTGTGTTCGTTGTTATACCACGCGACACCACTGATGAAGGCTACTACGACTTGGCACGTTACTTGGAAGTGTCCATAAGGGAACGTATGGGTGTGGACATAACAGTTGAACCAGACAAGTTGTTCTCCAAGATTTACTTCCCTAGACGTGGGGGTGACAGTACTGCCGCCAAGAAGAAATACGCTGGACTCGTGGCTTGGAGGAAGGGTAAGGGACGTGTTATGCCTACGGTTGAAACTGTTGGCATGGAGACTGTTAGAAGTGATTGGCCCCAGGCAATCAAAGAGTTGCAGAAGCTTGTTGTGTCGGAGTACCTTACAGGTGGAAGGGTTACACCTTTGGTTGAGGAGTTTGTAAACATGCTTAGGAAGGGACGTGTACCCGTTGAACAGTTGGCTCTAAGCAAGAGTATCAGCAAAGCTGAGTACAAGGTTGAGCCACACCACGTACAGGCGGCTAAGAAGGCTGAGAAACTTGGGTATAAGTTTTATGTTGGGGACAAGGTTCAATACGTTTACACCTACTTTGGCGTCCAGCCTTTGTTGAACGGTAACGTTAAGCCTGAACACGTGGACGTGAACTACTACTTAGGGTTGATGAACAACATGATTGAACGTACCGTGGGTGTGAGGTACGATGGAACCCTAGACCAGTACTTGGGAGTATAAAGTTTATATTCTACTCTGTTATTTGTTTGTTGGTGGTTATATGACTCTAAAAGAAACCTTGAAAGAGAACGGGTTCACCGAAGAGAACGTAAGGCAGTGGGCACAAGAGAAGTACCCTGAATTCATGGGTAACTTCGAACTCGTGGCTAAACTGTTCGCCATCGAAAAAGGAATACCCTTCGAAGTGCCCAAGAGAAGTCGACCTATAAGTGTTATCAAAATATCAGAGATTAAGCCAGACGTACCATGTGCCGTCAAAGGTGTTGTCGTACAAAAGATAGAGGAGAGGACGTATATTGGTTGTCCCAAGTGTTACCGTAAGCTTCAGAGTAAGGGTAGAGTTGAATGTGAGAAGGACGGGGTTGTGGACGCAGTGGACTTAACGTGGCGTTCCTACTTAGTTGGAGACGACAGTGGTGAAATAGTGGTGAACACGGCACCTTCAGTTGATACCGAGTTCAGGACAGGTGACGTTAGGGCGTTCCGGGGTAGTATGCGTGGTAACAGCTACGAGTTCACAGTGTTCGACGTGTTCGACGTACAGGGTACACATCCCAGACAGACAACAGAGCCTAAACAGGTAGCGGAAGTTAAACAGACAACTGAAACTAAACAGGTAGCTGAGCCTACTACTGTTCAGGGGTATAAGTGTCAGACGTGCGGTAAGGAGTTTAAGTCGGAAATAGCTCTTAAAACACACATTGGACTAGTCCATAAGGACGGACAGTCTAAAACCGAACCTAAGTCGGAGCCTAAGGCGGGGCTTAAGGCTGAACAGAAAGTTGAACAGAAAACGGAGACTGAGGAGGAAACTAAACAGACAACCCTAACACAGCCTACTCCGACACAGACAAGTAAACAGGCTGGTACCAGTGACGAGATAGTTACTAAGCTCAAAGTGTGGGCTATGCTTAAGCGTGACTATAACACCGTTAAGACACAGGCTGAAGCTATGGGGACGGACGAGGCTACCCTTAACGCACTTATGGAGAGTCTGGGCATAAAGGTTATAGACGGTGTACTAAGAGTCCAGAGGTGACAGTACACGTCTTTTAAGCAAAGAGTGGCTGTGCTAAGCCACTACGACGCTGACGGTGTTACCAGTGCCAAAATCCTTGAGTACGGGTTAGGTGTACCCGTGGACGTCAGGTTCCAGAAGTGGTGGGCGTTCGGAGTACAGACGTTCGACGTTGAATGGATGACTAAGTACTCCACAGTTTTTGTTACCGACCTAGGAACAACTAAGGAGACACTTGACAACCTACGCAAAGTGTCGGAGAAGGGTACAGATGTCTATCTTTTAGACCATCACCCACCCTACGAGAAGTACGACGAGTACCAGAGTCCTAAACTCAACGTTATAAACGACGTTAAGAACTGTGGTGCAGGCATAGCTTATAGATATGTCAGAGAAATCACGGGTAGGGACAGTGACTCGTTCCTTAAGGCTCTTGTTACCGTTGGGCTGTACGCTGACGTAGCCGACGAAACTGAGGGTGGGGAAGCCATACTTACAGGGTTAGCCGAGGAGGGTGCATCGGAGTTCCAGTGGAAGACGGTTAGGTGGGATGGTAAGTCTGAGCAACGTTATACTTTGGCGTCAGGGTTAGGCATGGCTATAAACACGTGTCGAAGGGTTGGCTACGACCATGGAGCTTACCTAGCTAGTAGGATGCTTGACGAAAACAACACTTACGACGCACTCTACGACTTAGCCATGACTCTAATGGATGTGCCAACGTACATAACAGCACAGAAACCCTATACGGCTTTGGTTAAGGGGTGGGTACAGGCTTGGAGTGAACACCGCAACGACGCACTATCCCTGAACGTGTGTCGCACGTTTGAAGTTGAGGGTTTAACGGTGGCTGTAACTAACCATCCTTGGGACATAGCTCCATACGTTGCAGGTGTCAAAAGTAGGACAACGCCGTGCATAGCCATTAACTACGGTGTTCCCAGTAACGAGTATGCGTCACTAAGTGGCAGGGCACCTGAAGGTGCTTTGGACATGAACGCTCTTATGACTGCTGTCACAGAGGTGTCAAGTGGACTTATAAGTGGAGGAGGACACCCTGTTGCCGTTGGAGGATTAGTACGTAGAGAGTTAAGCCTACGGGACATCCTTAGGGCGTTTGAGGCATCCGTGAAGGTGGTTCGAACATGATTGTGTCAGAGATATTCCCTAGCATACAGGGTGAAGGTGTAAACATGGGTAAGCCCAGTGTGTTCCTAAGGTTGTGGGGGTGTAACCTCAGCTGTGGATATACACACACGGACAAGGGGTGGGTACCTAACGGGGGATGGAAGTGTGACACGACTTATACGTGGATGACTAAGGGTAGCGACGTTGTGGAGCTAAGTGTTGAACAGGTACTAGACGTCTTAGGCACACTCGGACTAGGCAACAACGTTAGACACCTAGTCGTTACAGGAGGAGAACCACTGTTACAGGCAACGGAACTAACACAGCTAGTCAAAGCTATAAGTGGGGCCACAGTGGAAGTTGAGTCCAACGCCACAATGTTCCCAGACAACCTACCCTTCCTGGTTGAATACTGGGATTTGAGTCCTAAGCTGGGTAACAGTGGGAACACCGGGGAGTACCGTGAACGCGTGGAAGTTGTTAAGAAATGGGTTGTGCTCGCACGTTCAGGACACAAAGTTTACTTCAAGTTCGTTGTCAAGGAGCCCAACGACGTCCAGGACGTTGACACGTACGTGAAACGGTACGGGATGCCTAAGGGTAACGTACTGTTAATGCCTGAGGGTACAGACGGACAAACACTGTCGGAACGTGCAAAGTGGCTTATACCTCTATGCACAGAGAAGGGTTATAGGTACACAGACCGTTTACACATAAGGGTATTCGGCAACGTTAGAGGTGTCTAAACGTGATAGAGGAACATGTACGTGCAATACTTGTTGAGTTGGGCTACGACCCTAACACTCCTTCTCTGAAAGACACTCCTAGACGTGTCGCTGGCATGCTACGTGAACTTACAACCACTGACCCAGACGATGATAGACTAGTGTTGTTCGACGTTGAAGGGTACAACGACATCACAATCGAACGTGACATACCCTATTTCACGTTGTGCGAACACCACTTACTACCCTTCTACGGAACGGTAACAGTAGCCTACCTAACTAAGGGTCGTATATTTGGGGTAAGCAAGCTTGCAAGAGTTGTACGCAAGAACAGTGTGGGTCTTAACACACAGGAGACCATGACACACAGGATAGCCGACGACGTTTACAGGGTACTGGACAACGTCGAGGACAGTGGTGTAATGGTTATAAGTACGGGTACACATATGTGTCAGGTTATGCGAGGAGTTAAAACAAGTGGACAGGTAGTAACGTCAGCTATCAGAGGTAAGATGATGGACCCTAAGGTTAAGTCGGAGGTGCTTTCACTGGTGAACCTAAATGATGGTAGTCGACACACGTGAACGTACAACACCCTTCTACGACAACTTCCTTAAAAGGTTCAAGGTTGAAGCAACGTATGAGGCTATGCCTTTCGACTATTTTTTCCCGTTGGACGGTAAGGCGTTAGCCGTGGAACGCAAAGAGATAAACGACTTTGCCAACTCACTGTACAGTGGACGCATCTACGAACAGGTTAAGTCGGCGTTAAACGTTGAATCAGACGTACCCTTAAGATACATGGTACTCGTACACGGGTCACTATACGAGCACACACGGATAAGGAAGGGTAACCCGTACGCTTTCCTAAGTGCCTTAACAGGACTCATGGTGGGTTTTGGTATAAGCGTTATGTTACTTCCAAACACGACGTACGCACACATGTTTCTACATTCGGCGTATAAGCGTACAACGGGCTACGTACCCAAGGTAACAGTTAGAAGTGGACGTAAAGGTGACAGTACGCGCGAAAAGGCTGTGTACTTCCTCTGTGGGCTTCCACATGTTGGGGTATCCACGGCTAACAAGCTACTGGAGAAACACACAACTAAGGAGGCTGTTGACGTGCTGTACAACGGCTACTTATCCGAGAACTATACTAGGGACCTAAGGGAAGTGTTGGACTACCCACCGTCGCCTAACAGGGTCAATAAGTCGGGTAACAACGACAACGGCACAGAACAAACACGGACATAACCACTATTAGACGACAAAAGAGTTTTAGATAGTCTAACAGTAGAAACCAAGGGTGTTAGCCTTTCTAAGTATTTTGTGGGGAGGGGTTAAGTCTTCCCCTCCCCTTCCACGTTCAGGATACAATGCCGGAACTGACGTGGGTGCGGAGTCTGTGTGAACTCCGTGATTAGTGTTAGTGTTGGGGATGTAATTAACGTTTACTGTCAGTTCTGGCATTGTACGTTACAGTGTTGCGGAGCCAACAGATAATCTTTTTGTGTGTTTGGACGTTTTGCTTACTGTTCTTCCTGTTCCTCGTTGTCTTGGTCCAGGACCAAGTGTTCAACGTTGTATTTCACCATCACCAGCCACTGGTCCAGGAATTTCCTTGTGACTTCAACACCTTCGCTGTCTCGGACGCATTCGTGGACTAGGAGTGTGAGCAGGATAGTTGTGTCGATAAGGTCTTGTGGGTCGTCTGTCTTATTTATGAGTTTCTTGACAAGTCGGGACGCCTTTTTGTTGAATGGCTTAAACGTTAGGTTCATGGTACTAGTGTTGTTGTTGGAGACGTATAACCCTTAGTGTTTGTTGTCCACTAGGCTCCTTAACGTCGCCGTGGAACTAGTGGTTAGCCCAACGTGTTTTTAGACCCTTTTAGGGCAGGTGTTTTTTAGCGAATTACCCCTAGGGGTATTTGGGTTGAAAATGCCTAGGAAGATAGGGTGTTAGCACCGTGTAGTGTTTTGTTGCAATCTGGGCTTTTTTGTGTTAATCCACGCGTAAAATTCCGTGTTTTTTGGACTTTGAAAAAATCCGTGTTTTAACACGCCTGACATACTCTCTCGCTGAAGCTCGGAGGTTCTGGGGTCTCCGTCGTTCTCGGAGTCGCCCCTCTGGGGGTATCAGTGCTCCCCTTGCACGCATCCCTGTCTACGCGCAATTCGGATACACCTTTACCCACAGCACCCTGGGCTGTGGAGGCATTCCAAACCAGTTGTTCACAGGTATTGCCGTGGAAGTATCCTGTACGCCTTCTCTGGAGTCCAC
>Ga0080006_1263181_pt1 | contig 14563 bp, 17 predicted proteins | sample RS3BMetagenome_FD_69209 | JGI IMG/M metagenome (GOLD analysis project Ga0080006, IMG submission 69209) | Ferric oxide microbial mat and aquatic microbial communities from Rainbow Spring, Yellowstone National Park, USA - RS3B (SPADES... ...
GTCGATTCCAACAGCGGTGACGTCGCCCAGGCACTGCAAGCGCTGGGCGGGGCCGCGGTCGTACTGGGCACCGCCGGCAATGCTCAGGCCATGGCCGGCCCGGTTGGCGGGTTGCTGCCCCGCGGTGAGCTGATCGCCATCGGCGTGACGGCCGACCCACTGCCGATCAGCCCCGTGCAACTGATCACCCCGGGGCTCAGCGTCGTCGGCCATCCTTCCGGAACGGCGAAAGAGATCGAAGAGACCATGCATTTCGCGGTCCTGTCCGGCGTGCGGGCGTGGACCGAGGAGCTGCCGCTCTCGCAGGCCGCCGCGGGGTACGCGGCGCTGGAGGAAGGTCGCGCGCACTACCGCACCGTCCTGACGATGTGACTTCCGTCGGCCTATGGCCGGCAATGTGACTACAGTCGGCCTATGGCCGGCAATGTGACTACAGTCGGCCTATGGCCGGCAATGTGACTTCCGTCGGCCTATGGCCGGCAATGTGACTACAGTCGGCCTATGGCCGGCACATCGACCCTAGACGCCTCCGATGGTGAGCTCTTGATCCGAACGGGCGTCACGGGCAGGGCCGCGCGAATGGGTCATCGGCTGACCATCGCGATGACCCGGTGGCGGGCCACGGTGAACTGGGACGGCGCCGAACCCGGAAGCGCGCAGCTGACCGTCGATGTCGACTCATTCAAGGTGCTCCGCGGCGAGGGGGGCGTCAAGGGTTTGTCCGGCCCGGAAAAGGCGCTGGTGAAGTCGAACGCGATGAAATCGCTGGACTCCGGCCGCTATCCCGAGATTCGCTTCGCCGCTGACAATATCACCAAGACCGACGACGGCTACCGTCTGAGCGGCAAGCTTCACATCAAGGGCAAGTCTGGAGACCACGTAATCGACTTGCGCACGGAAGATCTCGGCAACTCGTGGCGAATGTCTGCCGACTCCGTTGTCCGACAGACGGATTACGGCGTCAAACCGTACTCGCTGCTGATGGGCTCAGTGCAGGTCGCCGACGACGTGTCGGTGTCTTTCACCGCGGTTCAGCCCAAGAACGATTGAACTGCACGGTCGTCGGTATCAGTAACCGCGTGAGCCACGTGGTTACCGCGAATCGGCTATACGGCGATCGCCTTCCGCGATATCACCGGCGATATCTGCGCCCAGAGAGGATGGGTGATTGATCGTCTGAGTGGCTGATCGCTGATTCGTAAGCTCGTCGTCGCCCGCGGGTACAAATCGGGTCCGGGTAGGACGGGACTTTGGCCGGTCCCTCGTCGGCGACGCAGCACGTGCCGCTCAGCGCATTAAGGCTGCGTCGGTGCGAGCGGCGGCTCAGCACCACCTACCGAACCACCCGCATCGCCCGCGTCGCCCGGGATGTGCTCAAGCACCCTGGTCAAATACGGTTGCCGACCACTGGCATCCGGTTGCTGCTCGACGGGAACGTTCCCCGGCTGCCCAGCCGGCTCGCCGCCGGGCGCCTTCGGGTTGGGGACCGCCGGCGCGGATTGCGGTGGCGGGGTGACGGCCGGCGCAGCGGCCTCGGCGGTCTGCGGTGTCGGCGCGTGCCCCGCATGCCTGGGCGTGGCGCCCTCGCTCGCGGCGGCAAGGTGCATCCCCACGGCCAACGACAGCGCGCTCACGAAGGTGATCGCACCGCCGGCGAGCGCGGTTACCGCCCCGACGTATGACCACTGCCGGGGGCGCGTGGACGCCGCCGCGGGTTCGCTGCTGCATGGCGCCAGCTGCTCGTCAGTGAACTCGGTGCTGCGAGCCGCCGTCAGCGCCGCGCCCCGGGCGACCGTCACCTGAGCCATCGTCTGCGCGAAAACCGGCACCGGCAAAGCTTTCTCAAGCTGCCAGGAAAACCCGTTGAGGTCGCCGTCCGCACCGACGACCACCACAGCCCCCGGACGCCACCCATCGCGTTCGAACAACTCGGTCAACCAGTGCGTCAGCCCGTCGAAGCCGCCGCCCACGCGCTGGACCGTCGTGTGCGTCTCGCCCTCGTGGATGTCGACCATCACCACGGTCGCCCATTCATGCTCGAGGATGCATACGGCCATCTGCTCGTAACCGAGGACCGGTGCGATGGCGCGCGCCAGGGTGTCGACCGCGTCGAGTAACCGAATCGGTACGACGTTGTCGAAACCCGCGTTCGTCAGCGCCTCCAGGGCCAGTGCAGCCTGGGCGGACGCTTCGTCGTTCCACGTCACCCCGATGACGCGCAAATGGTGACCGCTGTCGGCCGCTTGCACGTTCACCCGAAAAACTTCCTCCGCCACCTGCTCTGCGGTACTTACGGCGAGCACACCGCGCCCGCTGCGCAGCGCCAGCTCCCGATGGTCCAGGATGGCGCCGTCTGCGCCGTGCCCTTCAGCGAGAACCCAACCCACAGCGGTCGGCGTCACTGACAGCCCCAGTACCGTATCCAAATTCTGCACCTCAATCGGTCCCGGTCCGTCCGGCGCCCTCAGCGCCCTCAGCCGCACGATCATGCACCGCGGCGGCCGCTGGTGCGGTGATTCGTGGGTGCCGGAACGACCCGGGTTTGCGTGGTCTCCGTCGGCTTGCTCGTGTGAGCCTACGCGTTCAGCTCACGTTAAGGCGCACCGCTCCGATATCCCAACCAAACCCACAGGCGGGACGGCGTCTCGCCCGAAGTCGACGCATCCGGGCGGTTCCCTCAGCCGGTTCCGGTGGTGCGCGCCGCCCCTGAAGGCGGGCGGCAGGGCGGTTCTCGGGCGAACGGGCTGGGCTCCGCGCAGCCGTCGACACGACGGTGCTGCCAGCCGTTTTTCGGTGGCGAGCCCGCAGCAAAGACGTGCGCGTGCGGCTATTCCCAGCGCGGCGGAACACTTATCCCGGGCGCGCAACTCACAGTGGAAAGTGATATGAAGATGCGATGACTTCGCGTCCTGATCGACATTTGATCGATCCGCGCGGTAAATTTCTGCCTGAGAGCAGGATCACACAGCGACGAGGGGCAGGCATGACAGACGTGAGCGAGAAGGTCCGGACTTGGGGGCGCCGGTTTTTGGTCGGCGCTGCAGCGGCTGTCACGCTGCCGGGCCTGGTCGGTCTGGCCGGCGGCGCCGCTACCGCGGGGGCGTTCTCGCGCCCGGGCCTGCCGGTCGAATACCTGCAGGTACCGTCCCCTGCGATGGGACGCGACATCAAGGTTCAATTCCAGAGCGGCGGCAACGGCTCCCCGGCTGTTTACCTGCTCGACGGGTTGCGCGCCCAGGACGACTACAACGGCTGGGACATCAACACGCCCGCGTTCGAGTGGTACTACAAGTCGGGCCTGTCGATCATCATGCCGGTCGGCGGCCAGTCCAGCTTCTACACCGATTGGTACCAGCCGGCATGCGGTAAGGCCGGCTGCTCGACCTACAAGTGGGAAACCTTCCTGACCAGCGAGCTGCCCCAGTGGCTGTCCTCCAACAGGAGCGTCAAGCCCACCGGGAGCGCCGCGGTGGGTATCTCCATGTCCGGTTCGTCATCGATGATCCTCGCCGTCTACCACCCACAGCAGTTCATCTACGCCGGTTCGCTCTCGGCCCTCCTGGATCCTTCGTCAGGTATGGGACCCTCGCTGATCGGCCTGGCCATGGGTGATGCGGGCGGCTACAAGGCCGACGCCATGTGGGGCCCGTCCAGCGATCCCGCCTGGCAGCGCAACGACCCAACGGTGCAGATCCCGAAGCTGGTCGCGAACAACACCCGGCTCTGGGTCTACTGCGGGAACGGCACTCCGTCGGAGTTGGGCGGCGCCAACCTGCCGGCCGAATTCCTGGAGAATTTCGTGCGCAGCAGCAACCTGAAGTTCCAGGACGCCTATAACGCAGCGGGCGGCCATAACGCCGTGTTCAACTTCAACTCCAACGGAACCCACAGCTGGGAGTACTGGGGAGCCCAGCTCAACGCCATGAAGCCCGACTTGCAGAGCACCCTGGGCGCCACCCCCGGCGGCGGCGGGTAAGCCCTGACTCCTCCCGACATCCGCCACTGCGCCCGGCGACATCGTCGAGCGCAGTAGCGTTTTCGGACTTCGCCCACACGGGGAGGTCAACGCGGCGTCGCGACCTCGCCAGTGATGTCGACCCAGCCGGTCGTGTCAAGGCGATGATCGTTCATGTCCCGGCACTCACCGTAAAGGCGGGCTACCCCGACACCCGGATCGTCGCTGTCGCGATAAAAAGTCACCGTGACGGCCTTCTGCGAGAAGATCTTCGCGAATGCGTGGTTGTTCGGAGGCGGGCCCTCGGCCCAGCCGTGCAGGCGCAGCGCCGACGCGAGGGTCTCGAAGTAGGCGTCGGTACGTTGTCCGGCGGGCAACGTAAAGGTCAGGTAGATGGCACCTTGGTACGGCGGATCGTCCCGGTTCTTGCAGGACATCAACAGGTAACCCGCCGACGCGACGTGCAGTCCAGTGGCGGAGATGATCCCCCGTGCCGGCCCGACGACCTGGGCTTTGCTCTGTTCGTCGGTGATCGGACTGGCGGGATGGTCGAGGATGTCGGAGGGTGTCGAATGGAACCGGTCCACCGACAGGAAGGCCCCACCCAGCACCAGCGGAATCGCCAGCGCAACGCCGATCAGCAACCGACCGGGTGTCGAGCGCAGCGATTCCCTGAATCCGCGGCCTCCCCTGGAGGTGCGGCGGTGCTGCGCGGCAATTCGTACGTCAGACATCAGGACCTTGCCCCCAGGCTAACTCGCACCAATGCGTCCTTGGAGTAGTCAGGGGCATGTCCGGCGCCCGCGCCGCCCTGGCTGCGCCGCCTTCAGCCATGTTGGTCGCACCCGAGGGCACCAGCTCGCCGATGTCGCATTGGGCGGCGCGCGCCGTCCACGTTCCTTGAGGGTTTATCAGCAAGCTTTAGTGGCCGCGATTCGGCGGTATTGACAGGGTTGATTTAACAAATTCTTATCAATTTCTAAAGTTTTACATCGGCTCTGAATGGGCCATTTTGGCCGATCAATGGCCTATCTCGCACCATTTTCGGATTGGTAACGCTTTGAACACGCCCGCCGAAATGCTTGACATGAAAAAGCTCTGCATGGCTCTCGTCAAGTCCGCGTTGGTCGGCGGGTTCGTTGCAGCGTCGCTGACTTCTTCCGCCGGCGTGGCCAGCGCCGCGCCCACCCCCAACTGGGACGCAATCGCGCGATGCGAGTCCGGCGGCAACTGGCACGCCAATACTGGAAACGGCGAGTACGGCGGGCTGCAGTTCAAGCCAACCACGTGGGCCGAATACGGCGGCGTCGGCAACCCCGCGGCTGCATCCAAGCAGCAGCAAATCGCTGTTGCCAACCGGGTTTTCGCAGAAGAGGGCGTCGAGCCCTGGCCGACGTGCGGCGCCGAATCCGGCCTGCCGACCGCCTGGTACTCGCACCCCGCGCAGGGTATCAAGCAGATCATCAACGGGCTGATCCAGGCGGCCGTTCCGCACTGATCAACCGCGCCTACGCCTTGTGACAACCCTATGACGCGGTGCCGGCATGTGCTTGGATCGGGCCATGGAAGGTTCGGCGACGGTTCACATGGCGGCACCCGCGAGCAAGATCTGGGACCTCATCGCGGATGTTCGCAATACCGGAAAGTTCTCCCCGGAGGTGTTCGAGGCGGAATGGCTGGGGGACGCGACGGGTCCCGCGCTCGGCGCCAAGTTCCGTGGGCACGTTCGCCGCAATGAGATCGGGCCGGTGTATTGGACGACGTGCGAGGTCACCGCATGCGAACCCGGCCGAGAGTTCGGCTTCGCGGTTCTCCTCGGCGACCGGGCGGTGAACAACTGGCACTACCGGTTGGCGCCCAGCGGCGGGGGCACCGACGTGACCGAGTCGTTTCGCCTCAGCCCGGCGCCGTGGCTCGCCCTGTACTGGCTGTTCGGCGGGTTCCTGCGCAAGCGCCGCAACGTCCGTGACATGACCAAAACTCTGAACCGCATCAAAGATGTGGTCGAGGCGGCCTGACACCCCGTGAAGTCCGTCTGCATCACCGGCGCGGGCAGTGGCATGGGCCGCGAGGGAGCGAAACTCTTCCACGCCAACGGCTGGCGAGTCGGCGCGGTGGACCGCAACCAGGACGGCCTGACGGCGTTGCAGCGGGAGTTGGGTGACGATCGCCTGTGGACCCGCACCGTCGATGTGACGGACAAGGCGGCCCTGGATGGTGCCCTGGCCGACTTCTGCGCCGGCAACCCCGGCGGCGGCCTGGACATGATGTGGAACAACGCCGGCATCGGCGAATCCGGCTGGTTCGAAGACGTGCCCTACGACGCGGCCATGCGCGTGGTGGACGTCAACTTCAAGGCCGTGCTGACCGGCGCCTACGGCGCGCTCCCGTACCTCAAGAAGACGTCCGGCAGCCTGATGTTCTCGACGTCATCGTCAGCGGGCACCTACGGCATGCCACGCATCGCGGTCTACTCGGCGACCAAGCACGCGGTCAAAGGTCTGACCGAAGCGCTCAGCGTCGAATGGCACCGGCACGGGGTGCGGGTCGCCGACGTGTTACCGGGCCTGATCGACACCGCAATTCTGACCACCACGGTGAACCACTCCGATGATGGCGCGGCACCGACATCGGCCGAGGATCTGCGCGCCACGGCGCCCAAGAAGGGCTTGTTCCGCCTCATGCCCGCGAGTTCCGCGGCCGAGGCGGCGTGGCAGGCCTACCACCACCCGACGCGGTTGCATTGGTATGTGCCCAGGAGCATCCGCGTCATCGACCTGCTCAAGGGCGTCAGCCCGGAATTCGTGCGAGGCCGCATCGTCAAATCCCTGCCCGCGCTGATGCCAAAGCGGCAATGAAGGACAAGGAGGAGAACGGGTGCAGCACCGGTTGCCCGCACTGGTTTTCGTCTTGGGACTCGCGACCGCCGGAATCGCGGGCTGCGCGCAGGCCCAGACGACGCCCCGCAAGGCCGCTCATCTCACCCTTGGCGGTGCCTCCCACACGACCCGTCCCGCCGCCTGCAGCCAGGAACAGCAGTACCGGACCATCGACCTGCTCGACCATAGCGGCCAGGCTGACGGCCAGGTTCAGGCGGTCGTGCTGCTCAGCGGCTACCGCGTCATTCCCCAGTGGGTGAAGATCCGCAACATCGACGGGTTCAACGGCAGCTTCTGGGAAGGCGGCGTGGGTAGCGCGCACGCCGAGGTCACCAACAGCGTGTACACGATCTTCGGCAGCGCTTACGGCATCAACAGCAGCAACCCCGACAAGGTGGTGACCACCGACTTCAAGATCTCCGCCGAGTGCTGAGGTGAATTCCCGGCCTACGCTTGGCTGACGACCGGCTCATCGATGGAGGGTCATGGGTGGTCATGGAGGGTCCATGAAAGAAAGACTGCATTGGCTTGCAATGCACGGGTTCATCCGCGGGTTCGCCGTGATCGGGATGCGGCGGGGGGACTCGCAGGCCAGGCTGATCGCCGATCCCACGGTGGCCGCCGACCCGGTCCGGTTCTACGAGGAACTGCGGGCCATGGGGCCACTGGTCAAGGGCCGCGCCAACTATCTGACCACCGACCACGCGCTCGCCCACGAACTGCTGCGATCCGATGACTTCCGCGTGATAAACATGGGCGCCAACCTGCCGGCCCCGCTTCGCTGGCTGGAAGGCTGCACCCGCGACGACCTGCTGCACCCCCTGCGTGCGCCCTCGCTGTTGGCCGTCGAGCCGCCCGACCACACCCGCTACCGCAAGGCGGTGTCGGCGGTATTCACCTCCAGAGCGGTCGCCGCGTTGCGCGAGGGCGTCGAGCGGACCGCGGCGAACCTGTTGGACCGGCTGGCCGGGCAGTCCGGCGCCTCCGAGGTTGTCGACGTCGTCGACCGATACTGCTCGCTGCTCCCGGTCGCCATCATCAGCGAGATCCTGGGGGTTGCGGAGCAAGACCGGCGGCGGGTCCTGGAGTTCGGGGAACTGGCTGCACCGAGCCTGGACGTCGGTTTGCCATGGCGGCAGTACCGCAGCGTGCAAGAGGGCCTCGCCGGATTCAACTTCTGGCTAACCAACCACCTGCGGCAGCTGCGTCGCGCCCCCGGCGACGATTTGATGAGCCAGCTGATCCAGACGGCCGAAAACGGCTCCGCCGAGACGCATCTCGAACAGGAAGAACTTCAGGCGATCGCCGGGCTGGTGTTGGCGGCGGGGTTCGAGACCACGGTCAACCTGTTGGGCAACGGGATTCGCATGCTGCTGGACGCGCCTGAGCAACTGGAGACGCTGCGTCAGCGTCCGGAGTTATGGCCCAACGCCGTTGAAGAGATCCTGCGACTGGATTCACCGGTGCAACTCACCGCGAGGGTGGCGCGCAACGACGTCGAGGTGGCGGGCAGGCCGCTGCAGGCCGGCGAGTTGGTGGTGATCTACCTGGCGGCCGCTAACCGGGACCCGTCCGTGTTCGGCGACCCGCACCGCTTCGACATCGAACGACCCAACGCGGGAAGGCATCTCGCATTCTCCGGAGGCCGCCACTTCTGCCTGGGGGCCGCTCTCGCGCGCGCCGAGGGGGAGGTCGGCCTGCGGACGTTCTTCGACCGCTTCCCCGGCGTGCGGGCGGCCGGTAACGGGAGCAGGCGCGATACCCGGGTCCTGCGCGGGTGGTCCTCGCTGCCGGTGGTCCTGGGGCCGGCCCGGTCGATGGCCCGCGTCGACGGCTAGGAGCCGGACCCCGGCCGGCCGCGAAGCCAGGTAGGAATATCGCCATGCGGAGAGCCATCGGAGCGGTCATCGTAGGCATCTCTGTCTTCACCGCCGTTGGGGCATCGGTGGCCACCGCCAGGGCGGACGTTCAATGTACCGGCCAGGACGAGCCGAACCCCTCGACGCCAGAGCTTTATCAAAAGTAATACAACTCCACTGTCGCCAAACCGATGACGGAGGGCTTGAAGACCTTCAATGCCGCAGTCACCTCCGGCGACCCGCGACGGATCGCGCAGGCAGCCGGGCAACTGAACAACCAGATCTCCGCGGCTCCCATGATGTTCGGGACACAGAACCCGTTCGGCTGCTACGACCCCGCCATACTGTCGACTCTGCAACTTGCAACCAGCACCTTTTCCTCCACCCTCGACGGCATCAGCGGTGCAGCGACGAGCCTCAGTGGGAAAAGCCCACCGACGTTCCCGGTCTCGCCGTGAAGTCCAAGCCGCAGGAGGCGGCGTACGTCAACGCCTTGAATGCCTATGCCGCGCAATTCGGTGGACAACAGGTGCCGAAGTTCTGAGAGCCTCAGGAACCTCGCGCGGCGAGGGCGCGTGTCTGCACGACGACACGCCGTTCTCGCCGGCATTGTGGGGACGCTCGCGGCCATCGGCGGAGGCCGGGGACGGTCACGACCCGAAGAGCCGACTGAGCCGTCTGTGGAACGAGGCCCGCAGCCCGGCGGCCATCACCTGGTGTCAGAGGCGATAGATGCGGGCGGCGTTGTCGCGGGCGATCAGGTCGACTACCCGGATGGCATCGTGCTCGCTCCAGTCGCCGGCGGCGACGAAGTCGCGGAGCACACGGTGAATACCGTTGCGCCACAGCGCCGCACCGAGGAAGTGCAGTTCTGCCGGGCCGAAGCCGTCCGAGGAGTACAGGATCTTGCCGAAGGGCGCCATCTCCAGCAGCCGGGCGATGAACGCAGGCGCCCGGGCGCCCAGATGGTTCACGCTCAACCCGCCGTCGACGTAGACGTTGTTGAACGCCTGCGCCAGGTATCCGGCCTCCCGTTCGTATGGATAACAGTGCAGCAGCACGATCGGGGTGTCGCCGGACCGTCGCAGAAAGTCGAGCAGCAGCAGCGGGTTGGCCCTGTTGAGATCGCAGTCGCGGTCGCCGAAGCCGACGTGGAACTGCACTGGCTTGCCGAGCCGCAGCGCCTCGTACAGCCCGAAACGCAGCAACACCCGGTCCTCCAGGCGGACGCCGCCACGGTCGCGCCACCGGGCCGCCGCCTCGGCGACCTGCGTCGCCGACGGCTTGCTGAGGTCACCGTCGAACCCGCCCCGGTAGGCCAGGATGGACTTGGTGGCGACCGCGGTGGCCGCGCGCCGGTGCAGGATCTCCTCGAACGCCGAGGCATAGCCACCGGGAGCTCGCGCGGCCTGCTCGGCAACCTCCTCCAGACGAACGACCCCGTGCGCGCGACCGCCGGAGACTGCGGCCATGTCGGCCACGCCCGCCACCCCGCCGGTTCCGGTGTCCACCAGCCAGTCGCTGACCCGCGCGGCCGGCAGAAAGAGGCGGGCCAGTTCCGCCTCGCCGATCCGGCTGCGTTGGTCCCAATATCGTTCCGGATCAACGTGTCTGGGTAACCCCAAGACGGGTCCGCAGTGGGCGCGGACGGCGAATCCGAGTTGTGAGTCGAATCCGGGGTGCGCGATCGGATCGGTGTTGGCCTCGTTGAGCGCGTTCTCGAACCGTTGCCGGTCCCCCGCCGCCAGCCAGCATCCGTGGACGTGCTGGTCGATCAGCGCCACTTCGTCGATGTGGTGCGCCAGGTTCGGGTAGTCGGACAACCGTCACACGCCCTCACACGCTCCAGGCCATCCGGAACTTTTCCGCCACCTGCTCGGCGTCCAGGTTGCCGTAGCGCTCCTGCTCCAGGCGACGGACCGCGACCACCGTGTCGACCACGGGATCGCCCAGAATGCCCCGCAGCAGGTCGGACTCGTCAAGGGCCGCAATGGCCGCCGACTGACGGGAGGGCAGTAGCACGGTCCCGATGCGTTCACGGTCGATGTCGGAGAGCAGGGCCGGGTCGACGGTGGTTTCCGGCGGCAGCGCCGCCTCGCGGTTGATTCCGTCCAGCGCCAGTCCGAGGATCGCGGCTGACGCCAGATACGGGTTGGCTGACGGATCGATGACCTTGACCTCCACGTTGGCCCCGCGCGGGCTACCGGGGCCGGCCTTGACGAATCGCACGGCGGCTTCGCGGTTTTCGGTGCCCCAGCACACGTAGGCGCCCGACCAGTTGCCGGGATTCATGCGCAGCCCGGACACGATCGATCCGCACAGGATGCCTTGCGCCTCCGGCAGGCCACCCAGCACGCCGGCCACCGCGCTCTCCCCCGCTGGGGTCATGCCCTCGGCGCCCGTGCCGTCGGAAAACAGCGGTCCCTGCGCCATGCTCAGCGAGAAGTGTTGGTGTGCTCCGGATCCGACGCTGCCGGCGAACGGGGCCGGAGACAGGCTGATTCTCAACCCGTGGCGGCGCGCCGCACGGCCGACGATGAGCCGGGTCAGCACCAGCTGGTCGGCGGCGGCCAGCGGAGGCTGAGGTGCCAGGGAGATCTCGAACTGGTTGGCGCCGTACTCGGGGTGGAACTGCTCGATCGCGGCACCGGCCGCCGTGGCCGACCCGATGACGTCGCGGACGAACGCTTCGTGCTCGAGCACTCCGGCAAGACCGTATTGCGCCCACAGCGTCGACGGCAACCGGGCGCCGTCCGGTGCGACCACCAGGAATTCCATCTCATGCCCGATCGCCGCCTCGATGCCGGCCCCGGTCAGCGCGTTCTGGATCCTGCTCAACGTTCCCCGCGCGCACGTCGCGACTGGCGTGCCGTCCTGCTCGAAGAAGGCGGCGGGCGCCCACGCCAACCCGTCGCCGATCATTCGCAGTGCGGCCAGGTCGATGCGCAGGCGCTGATCGCCGACGACGCCGATATCTGGGGTGAAGGCGATGCCGCTCTGGTCGACGGCAAACGCATGCCAGGAGGGGCTGGCGCCCAGGCCGGGGTCTGCGAATATGTTCGTCCGCCGGATCGGCACCGTTTTAGCCAGGGTGAGTCCGGCGGGGTTGACGACGGTACCGATGACGGTGTCGACCCCCTCGGCCTCCAGCTTGGCGATCGCCGCGGCGGCAAGTGGCGTGCCGGTCATGGCAGTCCCTGTCATGGCAGTAATTGTGCAGCGCCCGGCAATTGTGCAGCGTCGGGGACCATTGGGGACTATTGCCTCGCGAGACGTCCGCCAGCCATAAACCACTGCTACGTGCCACGTCGTGTCGGCGCAGCCGTCTATGTGTCGCGACTTGGCGCGGCCGTGCGGTCGAAGGCTACGCGCGGCCGGGCAGCGTCAGCGTGCAGGCCTGCCCGATGTCCAGCGTCCGCAGCACGCGGCCCATGCCGACCCACAGCGCACATGAGATCGCCAGGTCGGCCAGCAACTCGTCGGTCAAGTGCTCTTCGCAGCGCTTCCAGAAGTCTTCGTCGTCGCGCAGCACTTTGTGCTCGGTGGCGAACCGGTGGGCGAACTCCGCCGCCAGCCGCTCCTGGTCGCTGTAGCCGGGCCACGTGCGCCACTCGGACGCGTGGTCGTAAAGCTCCTCGTCGACTCCCTCGGCGGGCCCGTCGGCGTCGCGGGTGTTGATGCAGACGATGCATTCGTTGTTGTGGGCGATCACCGCCCGGGCAAGCTCACGTGTGCGCAACGGCAGTCGGTTTTTGGTGTAGACCGCGCGGCTCAGGCCCGCCAGCGCGCCACCCAGCTCGGGTGATTTCACAAACCAGCCGGCCACGTCGTCGTCGGCGAAGGTTCCGATTCGGCTCATGGCGTGATGGTACGCGCGCGCTGCCCAATCCCGGGCAACAGTCAACGGCCCGCTCCCACAGCCGCCCTGGGAAGCGTCGTGGTGGGACGGTCGTCGTGCCAGTCTCGTTGTGCCACATTCGGCCCGCGACGCCGGGCGGCCGGAGCCGGTCATGCTCCCCGTCGGTGGCTCAGGATCTCAGCAGCCCACCGCGGATCCCCGCTGAGGTCAGCTCGGCGGGCGGGACACGCACTGCGCCGAGTACAGCTCCTCGCCCAACTTGTCCATCAGCTCCAGTTGAGTCTGCAGGTAGTCGACGTGCAGTTCCTCGTCGGCCACAATCTTCTCCAACAGATGGGCGCTGGTGGTGTCTTGTTTTTCCCGGCACATGATGATTCCCGGCTTGAGCCTGTTCAACACATCGAACTCGATGGCCAGGTCGGCCTCGAACTGCTCGCGCAGCGTCTGGCCGATGCGCAACGACCCGATTCGCTGGTAGTTCGGCAGGCCGTCGAGCAACAGGATGCGATCGGTGATCTCCTCGGCGTGTCGCATTTCGTCGAAGGACTCTTCGCGCGTGTGCTTCGCCAACTCGGTGAAGCCCCAGTTCTCCTGCATTTTGGAGTGCAGGAAATATTGGTTGATGGCGGTGAGCTCGCTAGTCAACTGCTCGTTGAGCAGTCGCAAAACGTCCGGGTCCCCTTGCATGATGATTCCTCCCGTGTGGGCCGTCATGGCTGGCGAGGCAGGCGCTGGGCTGAAGCGCACCGAACTCGTCTATAGCGGACTTTGCCATGCCGGACCCCGATCTGCCAGCAAGGCCTGGCTCGGCTCGGCGCGCGGCGGGCGTGTTCCGGATCACTCCTATCGCCCGCGGCTGGCTTAGACTCCACTCATCTTGTTAGGTTAGACTCCACTAACAACGGGTTTACCGCGACGGAGTTGGTATCGGCGTGCAGGAGGTGTGCTGAATGTACGTGTGCCTGTGTGTCGGGGCCACCAACCAGACCGTGTCCGACGCCGTCGAGCGGGGCGCGTCCACCTCCAAGGAGGTCACCGCCGCGTGCGGGGCCGGCGGCGACTGCGGGCGTTGCAGGCGCACGCTGCGGGCGATCATCGCCGCCTCGCGCAAGCTCGAGCCCGCGTCGTAGCGACGTGAGGTTCAGCGGCCTTTGTTGAAGCCCGCCAGGGCCGCGGCGTTGGCCGGAGCGCCCATGAGTTGGGCGAAGTGGGCGTTTTCGCGTGCGGTGGCCGCCGCGATCTCGGGCCGGATGGGTTCCATCATCGTGTGCTTGACGGCCATCAGGCTTGAGATCGGCTGCGCTGCAAGGATTTCGGCGTGCCGGCGCGCTTCGGGGAGCAGTTCCGCCGGCTCGCACACCCGCCAGACCACGCCCATCCGCAACGCCTCGTGGGCGTCGACCCATTCCGACGACATCAACAGCCAGGCGGCGTTTTGCCGTCCCACCAGTTGCGGCAGCAGATATGACGACGCCGCTTCCGGCGCGACGCCCAGGCTGGTGAACGGGCACTTCAGCCGCGCCGTCGACGACATGAAGGCCAGGTCGGCGTAGCCGAGGATGGTTGCGCCGATGCCCACCCCCACGCCGTTGACGGCGCAGATGAGTGGCTTGGGGAAGGCGCTGAGCGCGTCGATGAGGCCACGAAAGCCGTGCTTACCGGGCGTGAAGTCCGGGTCCGTGACCATTGCCTGCATCTCCGCGAGGTCGGTTCCGGCGCTGAAGCCGCGGCCGGTGCCGGTCAGCAGGACGACGGCCACCTCGGGGTCCTCGGCGGCGGCCAGCAGCGCTTCGGTGGTGGCGTCGTAGAGGGCCTCGTTGAAGGCGTTGAGCGCCTCGGGCCGATTCAGCGTGAGGGTTCGTACCCGCTTGTCGTCGTCGATCTGCAGCGTCACGGCTGCAGCCTAGCCCCGTTTTCCGCATAGTTTTGGAGTATGGTCTGCATTATTGAATGTTGTTGTGGTGCTGTGTGTTTCGGGCCATGGTAGGGGGATGTCGAGGTGGGCGAGGAT
>Ga0080006_1210638_pt1 | contig 14557 bp, 11 predicted proteins | sample RS3BMetagenome_FD_69209 | JGI IMG/M metagenome (GOLD analysis project Ga0080006, IMG submission 69209) | Ferric oxide microbial mat and aquatic microbial communities from Rainbow Spring, Yellowstone National Park, USA - RS3B (SPADES... ...
GCACCCTGATCCGTATCACCGTGAATACTCCAAGATACTCACGTCTCGTTTGTTGGCATGGAAGATGATCTTGGACTCGGGCCGCAGTCATCGCAGGGATCGCGAGCAAGAAAGCGAGCGTCATCGCTTAGCACGAAGGGAGCGTAGACGAATCAATTATCTTGCGTTGCTGTCCTGACTGGATTTTTTATCGGTTACTCGTTTTATCAGAGGCAACATCGGGTTCCGCAAATTCTCTATCGACAAGAACAGCAACTTGTACACCGAGTTCGAAGACGCGTTCTATTTGATTCGGATACCGGTTTCGCTCGACGCTCTGAGGAGTATTGCTTCGGGATCTGCCACCGGGTGCACGGGACCGTCATTCGCGGGCATCCGCTGGTGAGCGATAACCTGCCAGCCTCCGTTCAATTCACAATGTGACGAAGCGCTGGGGATGCTTTGTTTCGGTTTCTCCTGCTCGTGGGCGGCCTGGCGTAGAGACTGGACTCGCGAGCTTGTGCCCCGCAAAATCTTGAAGATATGGGAGATTTCGGCGGAGGCCTCGACCGTGTCCAGGTACCAACTTTTGCAGGCTGGACTTTCTGCGTCCCGGCACAGTGACATCGCGTTCCCAGTAGACGAAGTGCTCTACACGACAATGCGCGATGTACGCAGGGGTCAGCGACTGCCGGGAACGCTGCTCCTGTATTCGTCAGTGACTCGAAGCGCACCTTTCATGGATTCATGCAGCGGGCCATGTACGCTCGCAGGTACTGGTCACATCGGCCACGACTGCAGGCGTCAGGGCGATTCTTAAGCTTGAAGGCTGATTTCCTGCGATACAACTGTCGGATCATCGATGCCAAAGCGTGCTCCACGCACTTGTCGTATCAATCCCTGTACGACAACCGCATGACTGAGCGAGAGCGAGAGAGAAAGCGGACGCCCGCCATATCCGCGAGCGCATAAGCACATATCGGGTTGCCCAGCAAGACTGGTGCTTGTCTACGACTCGACAAATCGTACGGTATACGCATATTTGGACCATGTAGTTTGATGAATGGTGCACGTAGCATACAAAACCATTCAGGCGTCTCGGCGAAGTGAAACTGCGTCAACATGAAAGCGCCTGAACAGCGCAAACGGTCGCAGAGCCCTCAGAGGCGCAAGTACAGTGCAACCCGGCAGATAGCCTCGTGATGCACCTATTCACACAATAGATGCTTGCTCCTGAACGGATGTGTTTACAAGTGAGTCCATTGCACGCAGCTCTTGAGCGACGGACACCAACCAACAGAACAACAGTGAACCTTCATCGTCGTGCGTGCCAGTGGAACAGTTTCAAGTGCTTTCAAGCACTCTGGCTAAAGCATGCGTCTTTCATCTATATATGTGGCAACTCTAGATGCCACAAACAACCTGCATGGTGTCAAACTTTGCCTTGCGACAAAACTCCAAATTTCTCGTAACGTTGATCCAAATCTGCCATCGCCTCTTCGACTCCAAGATGCTTCCAACGCGATCCATCGCTAATCCTGGCACCACTGCCCGCGATCTGTACATATCACAACGATTCCAACTGGAGAACTCTTTGTGACGCACATTTTTCAGCAATCGCCCTCTATGCCTGCCGCTTCATCCGGGACGCACCGCTGCAGTCGTCGTCATCGGAGCCGCGGCGAAAAAAGTCATAGAACGTCGCTCACGTCCTTGTCTGCATACTGCTCCGCATTGCAGTGTTTCTTCAGCAGCGCTAAGGTCTAAACTGCCATATACGGCATGATATGCCCGTCCGAGTAGCGCTCACCTCCCTGCTCTGACCGGATACCAGCGAGACGCCTCGACAGCAGCAGCAGCAGCAGCAGCAGCAGCAGCAGCAGCAGCAGCAGCAGCAGCAGCATCGCTGGTGACCGTCGCGAGGAGCGGCCGCGGCGTCCGGATCGCCTCCTTTATAGTCGAAGCGCATCGAAAGCGTCTCGTAAAGCCAGGTGATCCTCTGCTACGGTGTGCTGAAAACTGACCTCGAAGAGCATACCAGAGAACTGGACGTCTAAACTGTGCGGCTTGACTCGTGGCTTTCGGAGTTTGGTACGTTTCGCGGAGGATGCTTGGACAGCGTTCGAGGTTCGCTGTGGCGCTCATCGGGCGCCTCGGCAGTGTGCGAACGCGGCGTGGCTCGGCACTAGGGTTCGAGCACCGTTCTGGTACTGTTCATTGGCGGAGGATTTGTTCGGATTCTCGTAAATCCACTGCGGATCAAGTTTTCGGTTACGATGAAACGGCAAAAGGCGGATCAGCAGCCGGCACGAACGGTGCTGACACCGGGTCGCAGGGCCCGGCGACGGCAAAGCCGACCCCTGGCGCTTCCGGAGATCAAAACACGCAACAAAGCACTGGAACTCCCGATGCACAAGAACGAGTGCAGAGACTCGAAGGTCTGTTACAGGAGAAGGAACAGGAGATTGCGACACTGCGGGATCGTGCGATTCGGCTGCTCGCCGAGATGGAGAACGTGCGTATGATTGCTCGGCGGGACGTCGAAGCAGCCCGGAAATACAGTATCTCTTCGTTTGCGAAAGAGCTACTGGATGTTGCGGATAACTTGAATCGAGCATTGGCAGCGGTCCCGCGGCAGCAGTTGGAAGTGAGTTCATCATCGAATAGCACTGGCGCAGGCGGTGCGGTTTCGGCAGCAGAATCAGCGAAATTAGCGAGTCTTCTTACCGCTTTGTATGAGGGAGTATCGGCGACAGAACGGGAATTGCAGAGAACCCTGCAAAAATTTGGTATTGAGCGGTACGGTGAAATTGGTGAGCCCTTCAATCCCGAGGTTCACCAAGCGGTGTTCGAGGCACCTGCCCCGGTAGCTGATTCCGCTACCTCAGAGCAGTCTGGAGCGGCGAAACCGTCACCGTCGCTACCCGACGGGGCCATTTTGCATGTGCTCAAAGCCGGCTATCGCATTCATGATCGGGTGCTTCGGCCTGCCGAAGTCGGTGTCGTGAAAAATGTATCGCCGTCGACGTAGGAAGCGTTGCTGGCGTTTACGATGTGGGCAGTTTGCGCAACAAACGGATCATCACTTGTCGCTCGTCGATGTCTAATGAGCACACTAAACGATTGTGAAAAGGTACACCGTGAACTGATGCAATCCATTGTACGACATTGGGCATTCTGACGTTGAGCTTTCAAAACAGCGTGTTGGTTCGGGAGAGCATCACTTTTCATCAAGCGGCTGCGCTTGCGTCGACCGCTGTCCGTCATTCATGATCGTTCGAGGTTGCTGCAAACTCCTGCGTTAACCGGCAATGCGCGCAGGAAATTCTGTTCGATAGGGCTCGCGGAAAGCAGCGCAAACGTTGGACTGCGTCGCGGAAAACGGGTACTCTACGGGCACCAGCAACTTGGTTCCAGCTCGAACGACTCGGCCTGCATGTTGTGCCGAAAACTGGTGAGCCTGCGCTCGTATGCAATCCTGTGTTTGTCGAGGATTCCGCGACGCTTTCTCAAGGGCGTCTCCGGGGATGGTATTTGTTGGACGTCCAGCTGTCGAGGGTTTTACCTGATGAACTCGCCTGAGAGCTAAGGAAAACTGGCGGCATGCTTCCTCGAATCAGCAAAGCCACCGGCATTCGCACGGGCACCATTCGATTCCGATGTTGAAAGCAGAAACGCATCAACGCCACTTGGTAAAAGTCGTGTTGCTTGCGTCGAGTCTTCGTCTCCGATTCCGTTCTAGAGCTTCAAAAATCCTCTCACTAGAGCAATTGGTACCCAGCTGGTACGAATTCGGAGCGATTGGATACTTGTCCTGGCGATGGATGCCTCGCTGCGCACCCTTGATCGAATCTGCATACTAGAGGGTTTTGATATCCGACAGGAACCAGTCGGTAACGATTCGATACCCTTGATCGAATCTGCATACTAGAGCGGTTTTGATATCCGGCAGGAACCAGTCGGTAACTATCCGATACCCTTGATCGAATCTGCATACTAGAGCGGTTTTGATATCCGGCAGGAACCAGTCGGTAACGATTCGATACCCTTGATCGAATCTGCATACTAGAGGGTTTTGATATCCGGCAGGAACCAGTCGGTAACGATTCGATACCCTTCGAGGCGACGCGTACCTTGACGCTCGTACGCTCCGCAGCGTCACTCTGCGGCGCACTGAGGTGTCAGGCATGCGAACGCCCCAGGGCGTTGCCCGACGCAATCGCTCCTCGCTTCCGATTCCGCGTTTTTCAGCTCTAGTTTTCGATACACATTTACCATTTGGGATGCCGCTGACCAGCGACGAAAGCCTTCAGGTATACGGCACTCATTAGACGGGAACAAGCTCGTATCCATGACCGTTCGGAACCTAGGAAACATGCGGTTCAGATGTTGTACAGCTGACAGCAGTACCTTGCAAGAAGAGGCAATCACTCCCGCCACTGTTGGATCGCTCGTTTGGATCAGCGGCTCCCGATACACAAAGATCCAACCGAGAGCACGGTCCTCGCCTTTGTATTGGCCTATCCAGAGCCAGTCCACAGAGATCGCACCCTTCTCGAGTGCTTCGGGCGGTAAGCACCAGTAGTAAAGTGGAACACAGAGCCGGTGTCGGGTGAGCGCCTCAAAGGCACTGGCCGGACTGGGTACCGTTTCCCAGAACGACTCGGGTTGCATAGAGACCCTCTGATCTGTGGATGCGTCGATGATGCAGGGTTCAGAGGATTCCTCTGCAGGCGTTTCCCAGCGGGTAGCCTTCAGCATTGTTGCAAACGTCTCACGAACATGGTTCGGTGCTGAGGCGATGCGTTCATCGATCCTCCGGAGGATTTGCATGAACGTGGGACTCGGCCACAGCCAACACCTCTGGAACTCGACAAAACCAAGTTTTCGAAAGATGCGACGCATCGGCTTGTTGTCCGTTATCGTACAGGACCAGAGGTGTAGCGTCTGTTGCGAGTTCTTGCCAAGTTGTTCCAGTGCTCGCACCACAGCCGACGTGATCCCCAGACCGAGTCCCTTGCCCCGCTGCGCCGCTGCAACGCGAACGCCTTGGATCCAGTAGTGTCCAGGAGAGAGCAGAAAGTACCCACCTACCGCTGCAACAAGAGGTGCATCGACTCGATCAATGGTGTCTTCAGCGTCGGCAACAGCCTCTCTGTGGACGGCGCTCGGTTTCGACCTGCACAACACGTAGTACCGCTCCACACATGGGTCGTTGCTTGCGACAGACGAGCCTTCCGAGCCATATCTTTCCGCTAGAAGCGTAGGGAGATAGTCCTGGCCACCGTAAACGTCACGGCATATGGCCTGTACGCCAGTTGCATGTAGCTTATACTGGAAAAACTCCAAATTGTACTGGTATTCATTCGAAAGCATACGTTCAGGTTGCAGAGCGCGATGATCGCAGGCGCTGCGACCTGGCAACTCGTTTCGATGGCCGCGGCGTTGCGACCGGAGCGCCTCTGCGGAGAACGCTGCTGCCGCTGCTGTGTATGCGTTTCTCCTCAGCAGGCAACAAGTGCACCTTCTCGTACTGAAGGGAAAACGATCATGCAATCCGAGACTGGACCACTACCGGAGACCAAGTCTCGTCGTCTACGCGGGAGCGGCAGCTCGGAGCGGAAACGTCAGCAGACCGCGCGGAGTGGTGTCAAGCGAGTTGCTCCAGTGCCCGCGCTGCGGAAAAACAAAGATCTCGTGGGAGCGAGTCAGCAGCCAGAGCACGGGAGAGGTCTGCAAGGCGCCTGGGCGATCCTGTGGTACCTGCACCGGGTACAAGAACGGCACGGCGGCGAGCTGAGCGACTATTGCGGTTACGCCCAGTACTGCACGAGGCGACTGCGAAGCCTCCGCGTACGCTTGGCATATACCTGCTCATTCTCTCGTCGTTCGTCACAGTACGCACAAGCGCGTATCGACGAAAGCATCATTCGCGACTATGCGGGTAACGATCGGCGGTTCATAGAGATAGGCGTTTTGGAAGCGGAACGTGCCTGGGCACAAGCCATGGATGCGAAAGAGCAGCTGCTTGCCATGGTGTCGCGTTTAGATACCGCTGCTGACACCAATCGCCCTATTGCAACGGAGCTGCCGTCCTTGGTGGATACCAAGCAGCGTCGAGCACAGCGACTTCGGCGCTACTATCGACGTCGCCTTCGACGAGCAGCGCTGTTGGCTGAACGTCTTGCCTATGCTGCTGTTGCTGCGCGAAGTCAGCTCTCGAGCTGGACACTGACGGAGCTCGTTGCATATGCTTGCTGGTTATGGAGTCTCTTCTATGGTGAGCGGCATCGTCTGGGGCCGGGGGCACTCCACCGGATCGGGACTGCAGCGCAACTGTATCGGACGCTTTACGATTGCATGGCTGGTATCGAGGCGACGCTTTCGGCGCCGTTGACCCAACGGATCCAGCAGGTGTACCGACAACGCGCCCAGGAACTGGAAAGGACCGCACGAGCCTGCGAAACCAGAGTGGACAGCGGAAACGTGCCGCACCCACACGCCTGGCCTGATATCGCGCTGGTTCAGCGGCTCCAGGCACAGCTCCTGTCTACGAGAACGAAACTGGAAAACATGCCGCCGGAACTCGTCCACGAAAGGTATTCGATATCGACGCTGTCGGCAGGAGAGACGACAACACTACTGCCGATGCCGACGCAAACAGTCGACTGGTGCGGGCACCAGGTACGCGTTCCGCACCTCACCCTGGCGTGGCTCGAAAGCGGCCGACCAGCGCAGCGCACCTTGACCGGGGACGGCACCTCCGGGTCCGCGTCCGTTGCCACGACCGGTGCGATACCTACTTCGACATCGAAGCAGCAGGCAGTCTCGCTTCTGGAGCTGTTGGCCAAGGCGGAGCATTACGAAGCGAAACGGACACAAAAGGCGGTGCGCCTGCTCGAAAGTGTGCAACGGCACCTCGAGTCGCTGGTGGCGGAGCGTCCAACAGATGACGAACTGCGACTCGTGACCGCATTCTGGCGATACCGAAAGGCGCTCTTGCTGCTGAAGAGATGCTATCGACGACAGCAATATGACAAGGCGCTCGTCTGGGTTCAGGAAATCAGCGATCTCTTTGGGATCGATGAGCAATTGCTTGAGGCGACGCAGGTTGCTGCCGCTTTCCTGCAACTAGCCCAGAAGCAGCACCAAATGGAACGCTGCTGGAGCGAATGGGAAGCAAGTTCAAGTCAGCTGCAAGGCGATACAGGCGCACAACAAGGCCTGGTTCAAGTTTACGGTCTCGCTGTGCAGCTACTGGGCCTGGTAGCCGAGCTGCGGGCGCGTGTTGCAGTGACTGCACCAGCGCCATCACGTGAGCGACGCGAGCTGTTGAGCGCGGTCGCTCTCGATGATAACGCGCTTACCGAGACGGATACGAAGGCTCGGGCGCTCAAAGTCCGGGCGAGTGTGTTCTATTCGCTGGCGGAGGCAGGCATCGCAGAGCGTCTCGAGCGCACAACGATAGCGGAAAAACCGTTATTATCGCGATGCTACCTGGAGGAACACCCCATCGACTTGCAAACGCCAGATGAGATCGCCAGAATGCCGCCAGCGTTCCGAGCGATGGTATGCAAACCATTTGTGCTGGACTTGGCGTTCCAGCAGATTAAGTATCCAGAGCTTCCCGAGCGGCGAGATGCTCGCCGCGGCCTCCTGAATCGTCTCTTTGGGCGCTAAACGACACCGTGCCCCGCGCGCTCGGACCAGCATCATGAGGTATTTCACGCTCGATGCTGCTGGTGCGAGTGCTGGGATGCGAACGCCCGCTGCAGCCACCTGGATCGCCAGGTCCGTTCAACGAACCGGGTCGACGTACTCCATCCGATTACCTTGCCGGGCGCAGCGGTGCTCGCGGGCACCTCTGCTGCCGGATTCGTGCGACTGCTGGTACCGGAAATGCGCGCTCCTATACGGGATAGAGAGGCTGCGAGCTTGCGATATCGTGTAGAGACTGCGTTTCATGATCGACAACCGCAGCGCAGGTCGCGAGCCCTCTTCGAGGCACAGCCTGTCGCGCAGTGCGTCTGCGCATTCGTGCATACACCACCCGTAAAACAATGACGCAGCACTGCTGTCGGGTCGAAAATGATGCACGATGCGCACTTTGTTGCACATACGCAACGATCACAACGCCCATGGAAGCACCAAACACGGCTCATAACGAGATGGTCACCTCAGGGACCTGAACGTTTGAAGGCGAATGTGCAGTGCGCTCTCGGCGTTGCATCGACTGGAGCGCGATTCACGAGCAAGCGCCTGTGCATTGCAGTGCGGATCCAGTGCCCGGTGCAGCGAAAGCACTGGTTATCCATTTTAAACACATCAACTTGAACTGTTTGGGCGCCTAGATCGAGTCCAGATATCGAAGAGCACATTCACGTTGTCGACAACGCCTCTGGTGGCACAGCGGGTTACTCGATCCCCGACGTTCCTCAGCTGCTGATCCACCGCCACCGCCACCGCCACCGCCTGCGACGACTCGAAATGTGCATTCGTTGGACTAATGTGCTAGTGCTCTGCACTCTTGCGCAGTCTGGGGTAGAGCAACCGCGGCAACGTGGAAGGCCTTACTTTCCTCGCTCGCGGGTCCGTTATCGTTATCGAGGGGTGCTGCAGCAGGTTTCGTCGCTCGTCGCGACATCTGCTGTGTGTAACTCTTCAGGTATAGAGCACTGAACACGATCGCAGCTCCGCACCACTGCTGAACAGTAAGTCCGTGCGCAAAAAATAGGTTGCTTAGGAGGATGGTCAAGATTTGTCGGGTCGTCATGACGGTCGCGTAGACCAGGGCACCGAATTCTTTGATCGTGTAGGTGATGAAAAACTGAGCAATGACTGCTGCTGCACTCAAAACGCTTGCATCGATGAACAGTCGTGGATACTGCCAGCAGAGCTGCAGGTCCGCAGCGAGTCGGCCACTGCTTGCAACACCCAAAAAACTAATGCAGGCAGAGGTTAAGTTGACGAACAGCATCTGGTTATACGTCGACATAGGGTACCCCCTGAAAAGTTTCTCCTGAAACGTCGACGTGAACCCGTCAAACGCCAAGTACACAACCATAAGCACTAGCCCATAGAGCGAGTTCTGCTCTGCACTGTATTTCGCTTGAATGTTTCCAGCCAGTAGAAAAAGCGTGCATCCCGCAGCGACTGCTGCTGCGACCCCGTAGTCGCTCAGCGTATACCGTTTCCCGCTCATTATAGAGCCCCAAACGAGTACTGGAATCATTTTCGCGCACTTGCCCAGCGTCTGTGTAGGCATCGACACCCAAGCCAGCGCAGAGTACTGGGCCCAGGTCGCAACCACGTTGCTCAACGAGACAGACGCGTATTTGTAGATGGGCGCTTGCGGCCGCATGCCATTGCGGTCGCCCTGCCACAAAAGCACAAAGACCGCTGCTAGTGCAGCGTAGAGACGGTTCTGCAGTACCAAGAACAACGAGTCCCTAAAGAACACCGGCTGGCCGGCGGCGTCCGTGGTCAACGGCAACGCCATGATACGTTCTTGCAAGTACGCGTACACCAGAAGCGAACTAATAATGCCTACAACGCAAGTCGCAAGACGCACTGAGTACACAGCGGTAGTAGCGGGAGGTGCGGGTACGTTGAGCATTTTCCGACGCCAGTGCTCCCTCCGGAACGCACTACGCAATTGTCTACCTTTGGCGTTTGCCCAGCCTGTTACCGCGTGCGAGAGACCACCTCTCACGAGTTCAGTTGTCAGCAGCACGCGTAAAAGGAAACCTAAAATGGTAGCCTTCCGAAGATGCTGCCCTTGTAGGGATAGAGCAGCGCTCACTACACCCCAAATCGTTGAAGAAACATTCTCCAGGTCTCTAGCAGCGCCTTGCATTGATGGAGGCGCCCTGGAGCGGCGCGTTTGCACGATAACGGATCGCGGACGTTTCGCGTTGTAGCGGTAGGTGTGCGCGTGTCTCGACCGCGCGACACCGCGATGTGGCTTTGCCTCCAGATCGGGCGACGAATCGAGTGATCGGCTTCGGCACTGGACGCGAACGCAACGGATGCCCGATCGACGTCGATCGATGATCACGGTAGAGGGTGTGCGAGTGCGAGTGCGAGTGCGAGTGTATATTCCGATAGATAGATAAACGCTTGTCTGGTTTGTATGTCGACGTGTTAGGGTGAAGGTTTTGGCTTCTGCTTCTGCTTCTGGTGTTGGAGCGTTAGAGGCTGCCCTATTGCGGTAGATCGCCTCAACGCTGTAGGTCTCGTCTTGATCAGCGTATATCGTCTGATATAGAGAGCAGCGTTCAAGTGTCGGATGACAAGCGCCTTGTGTTTATTGCCTCTGATTGAACTCAGCAATTCAACTTGGCCTCGAACTCGTGCCCTGAGTACGACTGCACTATCGTCATCGTTCGGTCGGGTAAACACCTCTTCCCGTCTCTTCCGGTGTTTTTCTTCGCTAAAAGGTCGGCGAGAAGAGGATTGCTTCCGTTGACTCGGCACCCGGCGGTGACGGGCCTCCAGGATCCCCTACTTCCATGTTCACAGTTTTCCCCTGGACTGTGCATGTTTGGAAATGAACGCACTCCGAATGGATGTGCTACTAAACGCGAGAAGCGTAACTGAATACGCGCACCTGGAATTGAGACACCTTTCAGATGAAAGACTACATGTACACTCTACGACTCGTATTCTGAGTGGTGTTCTGTAGTGCGTGAGTGCTTGTTTCATTGCTCGGTACATGCTCGTGACGAGTCCAGAATGCTCCCGTCGATGCCTTCCTCCGTTTCCGCTACTCTATGCTAAGGGGCATCATCGCAGGGGATGCAATGTGCGAGTACGCTGTCCGCTGCACGTGCGAGCGCATGCTGTTCCACTCGACAAGGGATGTGTGGAACACGACGCTGACGCTCGGTGCAACATGTACCGTACGAGAGCTCTAGGCTGGAGATCGAGTCGAGAGATTCTGATCTGTCTGCGTTCGCTCGCATTGGAAGCGATCGTTGTGAGGACTCAAGTCCGAGCCCGTGACCTCTCCCTTCGAACAGAAGAGGCAAGGACATCGGGGAGCATACCGCGGAAGACGTGTCACGCTGGTGTGGCATTTCGCTTCGTTGCTAGTCACACAGCGATGAGGAGTTCTCTTCCACACGGAATCGATCACTGTACATGACGATTTCAGTGCAGTTTGGGCATGAACTTGTGAACGAGTCGACGAGGTGCGACGTCGAGTTGTTGTTCGCGGTTGGCCTGTGGCGCGACTTGCTGCGCCCGCAACTTACGTTGAAACACAATGATCGAAAACTTGAAGTATGTGTGAATCGAATGTGCTTCACGTACCGAAAAGGGCAGCGTGCAAGCTTGTACGTCTGAACTGGATCATCATACGGGCTGTTTGTCGAATCCTTGTTCAGGGGGCGTCGCGAATCATCTTGATCCCGGCGACATAAGGCACGCCAGCCGAGCACCCCACAACCACCTATGCATCCGAAAGCACCTACGGCTGCACTTCAAATGTTGACGCTGTACATCTAAATAGTTTTGGAAGAAATAGATCATTGTAGCAAGTGCGCGAGCAGTTCAGTGTTGCGTTTTCGTCGGAACTTTCCAGTTTGCTCCCGATATGGTAACGCGTGCCGCAAGGCGCCTCTACAAAAGCGGCTGTTCGTTCGGATCGGCAAGTCTGCGCACAGCAACAGTTACTTTATGTTTGATACAACGTTGACGTAAACCAGGGATCCTTGGTTACACGATCGGTCCCAGCAATCGGGGAAGCGTCCACCATTCCATGCCCTGCGTGCATTGACGATTAGCCACTGTTGGGACATTCCCTGGAGCATGCTGATCATGTCATATGCTCCATCGTGCGTCGAGTCTGTTGAGCGCGTCCGCAGTAGCGTCGCTAGCGACGGTGCAGACGCAGTACGCAGGCAGAACAACTTTGCCATAGAGCGACGGTCGTCGCTTCGAGGCGTGTTGCACGCGTCGCCAGAGCGTGTCGGGTGGTCTCGTCTACACGTTGGGCTCGGATAGTCTGCGTATGCAGGCCTGCCTGTGTCTGCAGCACGACGCGTTGAAGAAAACTGGCCGGTAGAATGAATCCCGGGTAACGAGTTTCTGCTTCACACTTGTGTGTGGAACGCGCCGCGGGTCATCGACACGGGCATTTGCTCGGCATTCACCAGCGGGCAGGTACAGGATTCGGTGTGTTAGGCGGCTCGTCCGGTTCGCTGGGCCTTTCGCCTACACGCTAGCATGTGCGTCTGGTGACCGCGAGCCTGGGATGTTGCACAGATACAGGGTCACCAGGCGCCAGCGCTGTGCTCCATGCGAGCGATCGCCTCCCATCAACTCCAGTTCCTCAGGCAGCTGCTCTACCGCAAAGAGGCAGCCACAGACCTGTTCTCCACTTGGACGCTGAGAGAGTAGGTGTATCGGGATTCCGGGAACTGCGTCGCCACAATGACTGCAGTGTGATTCACAGTGAGCAGCTCGTGTTCTGATACGAACCAGGGTCAGGTTTTCACCGCAGTTCGCGAACAAGCGCTTTACCGTGCCAGCGGGTGCCACACGTGAACGCCGGGGACCTTACAATCTCCCACTAGTATTCGAATGTGAATGATAGGTTGCATTCCCTACATGGTGACGAGCTAACGTGGACACTCGACGGTTGCTTCGGTGACCAGTCGACGCTTTCTCCTGAACTACGCTTTGGAGGTGTCCGAAGCCGTGCCCGTTCCTGGAGAACACTTGGTGTGTAGCGGCACCAAGGAACCTCTTGAACCAGATCTGCGCCGACTTGATCCAAAATGCTTTTTCAGTGCTTTCGGGTGGATATGCCAATCTGGATGATCCAGGTGCGCATGCTGAGCGCCTTGGCCAACATGCGTCTCTGCATTGCATTGTTCCACAACTGGTGTGGGCACACGCTCCACCATGAGCGATACTGCCACCCTGAGGGCATCGTTGCGCACGTAACGCCATCCCACTCAAGTTCGGAACAAGAGCACCACCATGAGTGGGAACGGCATCGCTGGGCAGCCTGGGTGCCGGCGACGACTCGGTGTCGGCCTTGTCGAGATTCATGGCTCTGGAGCCCCGACCTGCGCCCTGGTGTGCCCAGTGGCGCCTCGGAGTTCGCTCGCGCTTATCCGCAGTCATTCCTTGTCTCCGTGAGCAGACGCATCGCCCGCGCTCACCGGTAACGCTATCAGCGTATCCAGTACCGTACAGCGTATGGAGGCGAGTTTTGGAAACCGCTGTCCGTGTGGGTCATGGCGGTGCAGACGGTCGTCGGCTGCGGATAATACGCAATATCCGTGGGGCATACTCCCAACGGTCACGACCCGTACAGCACGGAGTACTGCCCAGATCGAGACGCGGTTTTGGAATCAAATAACTGTGTCATGCAGTGCGCCCGAGCGAAAGCCACAGCCTCTCCGCTGGTATGCAGTTTCCACGACTCAGAGGCCAGCGGTGTACCCACCATCCGGAGCAATACACTGCCCGTTCACCACACAGTTTTCAGGACTGGCGAGAAAGAGCACCACCCGAGCAATTTCTGGCGGGTTGGCAAAACGTCCGATCGGTACCCGCGCCAGTACCGGGCCGTGTTTCTCGGGATCTTCCCAAACTTGGCGTCCCATGTCCGTCATAATGATTGACGGGCATACGACATTGCATTGAATTCCGTATGGACCCCATTCTACGGCCATGGTCTTTGTCAGCGAGTTGAGCGCTGCCTTGGATGCACAATAGGCCGCGTGCTCTGGTACACCGCCGAATGCCGCTACCGAACTGATATGGATGATCTTGCCTCCTGCGCCTCGCGGGATCATTGACTCCCGAACGAATATCCGCGAGAGCAGAAAAGGCGCACGCACATTCACGGTCATGGTGAGATCCCAGTCCACGGTGCTCAGCTCTGTCAAGGGGTTCAGGAGCGCTATCCCCGCGTTGTTCACAAGAATGTCAACGTGTTCCCAGTCCTGTACGATCTGTCGCGCTGTTCGCTCCACGGCTTCCGTGTCGGCCAGGTTCAGTGAATAGAAACCCACTTTTGTGCCGCGAGATTCCGCTCGTTTCCGTAACTGAGTCACAAACTCGCTTGGCGTACGACTAATGAGCGCCAAACCCTGGACACCGGCCTCGAGGAAGCACTCGGCGATGGCGGCACCGATGCCGCGGCTCGCACCAGTTATCACTGCCACTTTTCCCTGTAGAGCGTCACTACGAAAGTCCATGGAAACCAGCTGCGGACACTGTAGCCGAAAACTTCAAAAAGTCTCTAAGCAGCGCAAACCCCAAACAGCAAAAATGCCTCGTAAAAAACCGCTGCTGGCTCGCCGCAGCGTCATGGGCGATTCTTTTTCAGAGCACGAGACGTGTAGATAGACCATAGATCCTAGAATGCGGAATGGATGCGTCATGGGCGATTCTTTTTCAGAGCACGAGACGTGTAGATAGACCATAGATCCTAGCATTCGGAATGGATGCGTCATGGGCGATTCTTTTTCAGAGCACGAGACGTGTAGATAGACCATAGATCCTAGCATTCGGAATGGATGCGTCATGGGCGATTCTTTTTCAGAGCACGAGACGTGTA
>Ga0080006_1086518_pt1 | contig 14555 bp, 16 predicted proteins | sample RS3BMetagenome_FD_69209 | JGI IMG/M metagenome (GOLD analysis project Ga0080006, IMG submission 69209) | Ferric oxide microbial mat and aquatic microbial communities from Rainbow Spring, Yellowstone National Park, USA - RS3B (SPADES... ...
TAGCATTCCATCTCAGGCATTTGCTGTAAAGGGTATATGTATCGGAATGCAGAGCAATTGGTTCGAGTGATCGATCCGCTGGGCCATTTCGAGTGCATCGTGAAGGACATAGGTGCATGCACGCGAACCTCCTATTTCGAAACAACCGCGCGAAAATAACTCGCAGTTGAAGCAAGACAAACTCTGGTCAGGATGAATCTCGGAATACCGCTGTAAACGTTCAACTTTTCCAGGATCAATGACGCCAGAGAGACCCATTCGCGCTTGCCGCTCGCGTGGTGTAACCCAGAGCACAGCCTCTATGTTCCTGCTCTTTCGTTCGAGGTAGCGCATTCACTCAACATATATCTCGACATCGTCGATGAGCAGGTGCGCTTCGCCGATCACCATCGGTGCCAGCCCGAGCGTCCGGTGCGGCACGTCCACCGACAACGCGTTCAGTGAGAGAGATCTACACTTCGAAGCGTGCCTTCCAGATCCTCGACTTGTTCATCCTCTGTCATTGTTGGACGCAATTCACGTCGCGGTGATTCTGGCCCGGTCGATCGCATCTTCTCGAGAGGCGGTCGAGCGTCAGCTCCCGCAGGCGCTTCCCGAGCAGCACATCGCATGGAAAGACTCCGAGTGCCTACCTCTTTCAGCTGTTTCTGCTCGGATACCCGAGTTTCACCAGATGCGTCCAGTAGATGCGCTAGCTGTTTGTCGAGCTCATCGTCATTGTCTCCGTCAAGGCCTTCGAGCTGCGCTTCATCCAATATAGCCTGCGTAAAGTCAGCGTTGGTTTCCAAAACCTCCGCCAAATCGTCCAGCGTTCCCGAGAGCGTATCCACCGAAGTGTCCCGCTCTTGGATGGATTTCACGTGACGCACGCCATGGCCCAACGCGCGACTGACGTTCGCGTTATCCTGTGCCTGCTCCATGGCCCAGATCGTTCGTTCCAATTGCTCTATTGCGGCTTGTAGTTGTCGTATGCGATGCTCTGCGAGGAGCTTACGTCGCACATGAGGCGCCGCTCGCTCACGTGCATGCGCCAGCGAGCGGGTAACGATTACGTGCCCAGCGGCACCGTCGCCTATAGCGTTCGCTGTCAGTCGACCGCGGAACCCCGCCAAAATATCTCGCGCCTGGGCCTCGCTCTCTACAGCAACTCGTTTCCAGGCATTAGAGCGCTTGGCTAGCTTCGAACGCACTGCATCAAGGGCCAAAATGCTGCGATCTGTCTCGGAGATCGACCTTGCACGATACTGGAACCCGATAACCGGTGGATCGGTGGCGTACCGCACTGCACAGAGTCGCCCCGATCCCTGAACCGATAGCGCGATGAGCACGGCCAGAGCATCCTCTACGAATCTGCCGCAGAACCGGTCGCAAAACTCATCCAGAATATAGAGTCCTCGCGGATTTCGTTCTCGATCCTCTTCGAGGCGGGCACAAACGTCTTTGCATCGAGACGCCAATGCGTCTACCATGACGATGCGATATGTTTCCGATAACATTTGCTCGGGCTCGATGGATGCCGTGGGAAACGCTTGAACAAGAGCATCCTGTTTCCTGGTTCGCAGTCGACGCCATAAACGGGGTACTCCGCTGAAACGCCCAGCGGCAGGCTGACGGGCATTGAGCGCGTTCCCTGGCGCCTCTCCGAGCTGCACGGGTGGCTCAAAGAGTGGACCCCCCGCAAGCGCAGTGCGCAGTACGTCCTCAGGCCACGTTCTCGGCATAAAAAAGCACTTGCCCTTGAAAACCAGTGCTGAAAGAATCTGTGGTGCACACGCAGGCGCGGGTCGTCTGGAGTTCCCTCCTGCGTCGCTGCTCCGAGACGCGACTCGTCGAAAGAGCGCTGATGCACTTGCAACGAGCTCGCACTCTGGAACTAGACTCGCCTCTACGAGCGCCTGACACCATATAGATACCAAGTCATCGTAGAGCTGGGGGTCAACCTCTGGTTCCGGTGGAAGCAAGGTACTCCAGGCAAACGCTGGTACGTTCATCGTGCGGGCAACGTTCGTGTCTCGCTCATAAACGACCCCTTTACACTGAGCGACGCGTTTCAACAGCACACAACTGGGCAACGGTGGCGGTACAGACTTGCTCGTAGAACATTTGCCGTATATCTGAAAAACAGGACCTTTTGTACGCTACCAGCTCATAAGAAAGTACAGATCTTTTGTCCACAAACGCAAGTGCAGCAACCTGAATAAAAGCGCCCATCCGGCGATCGCAGCAGCCATGGAGCAGGCCTCTGCCTGCCGCAGCCTGTCGATAACAGTGAGTAGCAGTTCAGGGCAGGGTGCTCGCAATGAAAGAGACTGCGTCTCAGCACAAAGTACATGATTCGGAAACTCCAATGCTGGTAAGTGCCAGCATGCGCCATGTTCATATGACGTGGCTGGTTTCGCGTGACGCGCCGAGTCTTGCGCGTTACGTACCGGGAACTCGGCTGCGGTGCGGCGTGTGGAGCGCGGTCTGCAGAGACGCTCCCGTACCCGAAAGCGCTGCTCAGGTGACGCGTCGGTGACCGCACCACACGGTGCAGCGCGTTAATCATGGGTCCAGCGAACGCTCGCACTCGCTTCCAGTGTCTGGCAAAGAGACAAGAATCTCTCCATGCCAGCCTGATAGCTCCGTGATGCCTCCGCGGCTTTCCCGTCGAAGGTGCAAACACAGAAACAAGAGCATGTACCAACGGTAGTCATGAATGTGAAAGACAACGGTATCCACTGGAGTTTGCGCAATTGCTAAACCAGCACCTGATGACATCGAACGCGCAGCATCATTCGCTTGGGCTTCATCGGTCTCTGCGACTCATATGTAGCGTTTTAATTCCACACGGAAGCGACCTCGTGAGGTAATGGCAATGGAGATGACTTGTAGGCGACCACGCCCTCGTGCGGTGATCGTGTCACCTTCAGCGACATTCCGGGACGCAGACTTGACAGGGACCCAGTTCACGTGCACATCCCCGTTTTTGATCATTTCTACCATCTTCGTGCGGCTCATTCCAAAGCCCGCACTTCCAACTGCATCCAGACGCAGCGAGGCCTCCACACTCGTAAGCATCTTGGTTCGTGGAGGTTGCACCTCTAGCTCCGCAAGGCTTCCCAGTTGCCGAGTACGAACCGTTACAGACCGCACCATCTTGACGGAGCTCCGGATGGTTTCGGCATCATTCTTGAGGACCACCACCTGGGCACCTCGATCGCCAAGAATGATGATGTCACCGAAGCGCTCTCGGCGAAGTCCAGAGCATCCTATCAGGGCACCGAGAAAGTCGCTGTGGCTCGCTCGATCGAAAATGAAGTTTCCGGCGAGTTCAAGAGCCAGTAGCTGACTTTCGCAGTGCGTAGTTGCTACTTGCTGTTCTTGTTCAGGTGTTGGCGCGAAATCCTTGGGATAAAAAGCTGCAACTTGCCGCTCTGCTGCTGCATAGCCGCCAGACGAGGTCACACCTACAAATGCGAGACTTTCCAACGCTTGTTTCATACCATGGAGCTCGTTTGGACGCAAAAAGAAGTCAGTGGCGACAACCTGATAGTTCTTCGTGGCCTTTATCGCCAAGTCTACGAGCCGCACCGCGACCTCCTCGGCAACTTGAACGGTTTGCAACGTCTTGAGAACCTTGTCGCGGGGCAGCAGTTCCGTCGCTGCTAGAACTTGTCTTCGGCGTCTCGTGTCGTGGCATGCGTATCGTAGTCGCACACGTGGAAAGGGTGCGCTACGAGAAGCGAACCCCCAACGCGGCACAGGTCGAACGACGGCGCCTGTTCGCCCTGGGAGGTTTACGAACGCCACGACGCCACCAGGTGAGCGGTACACGAAACCGGCCATGAACGTGAGCGTTACACTCACAGAAAAAGCGATGCACTTGATCCAAGCGGAGCGCTGCGAAAATAGAACGTGCCACTTGTGCGGTGAAGGCAAGCCTCTCTCCCGAAGGAGAAGAAGCAACTGCGGGATGAAGCACGGTCGTCGGCCGCGGCGAGGCGCTGAGCCCTAGCGATTGTCCAAGACCTCAGATCCAGTTCAGGTCTTGTATACAAGTGTTGAATCAACATGGAACACTGAACCGCTTCCATTCTTCCTCGACTTCGATGTATTTTCCGAACCATTTTCATAGGTGTATAGACTCGACGTTGCGTGTGCGGGATTCATGGATTCCGGTTTCATGATTCGTTTTGGGATTCTCGGGTGTTTCTCGATCAGCGTGGCTCTTTCGACGCATCGGCGCTGGAACTCGTAACGGTATCGGAATCAAAGGCGTACGAGACGCACTCAAACAACGGTTCGTACAACAAGTGAGATCATTACGCGACTCAGAGGTACGAGCCTCCACGCTTCTGCTTTCCGTTGGCGAGGCGTCCGCACATCGCGCACGGTTCATGTGTTCGATTTTTCGGATGCAAGACTGGACTGGGGCGCAGCTATTCGCGCTGCTGGACTGCTGAGGTAACGTACGCGATGTCGCGCGTTGACGATTTGTTCCCGAGCGTGTGCGGAAGCCACACTGAACTCTTCACGTCCGATGCTCGATTCCGCTCGAACGACGTATGCTCCAGGCTTTGCAGTCGTCGACGAGGGTTCGTAATTCGACAGTACACTCGTAGCTCTCACGTGATTAGCTCGCAGAGGCTCCCGTCGCTTGTATTCGCATGGACAAGAGTGCTGGGCTCTGTCTTCAGTCATCGCAGAGATTCCTTCGAGTGAAAACTGCATCACCGGTTTGTACAAGAACGAGTTAGGCGAAGCGAAATCTCTCAAAGTGTTCTCCGTCGTAGATTTCGCTCCAGCTGCACGTTTCCCCGTGGAGCACGAGGCGTTCCATATATCCTCTGTGGAATGGAGCGGTGTGCTTATCGGGCTTAGACCAGTCGGAAGCAACCCTCACTGGTCGTGCACCGCACCGGACACGGATTTGGAGCAGCGTATCGCAGGATGCCTCCTGCAACCGCCAATGGCTGGTACCGAGCGATGATTCAAACGGTCATCGAAGGAAGAGCGACCGCCAGACGAGGAGCTGCTGTGGACACTCGCTGGCACGCCTGTCTGCATTCGTGCATGAACGTTGCGAAGTGCGTCTGGAGGCTGCATTGAAAGACAATGAAAATTGCAAGCGAAGCTCGGATCGCAACTTGCGCCTCTGCATGAATAGCGTCGACAAAGGCGGGAAGCGGCGCAATCGGGACACGAACGCTGCCATCAGTATTCATTGGCTTGCGAAGATGGAGATGAAGGCAGAACAGATATCCGCATGTTTTATGCTGGAGGTTTAGCGTACGGACAGGTTATCCGTCGCAGAGAAATCCCACAAAAGGCCTATATTGATAGCGTTAGAGTGCAGCCCAATCTATATACAACGTAAACCTCATTAATCTGAAAACAACCCGCTCCACTCCATTCCCTCATGATTGCCGCTAAGCGATGTTCCGCTGACCTGCGGGTTGTCGGCTCCCGACAACAACGTCTTGCCGGCCGGCGAGCAGTACGCTAACGCATCGCATGCTTCGATGGGCGCCTGTCCGACGCTACAGTGGACACCGACGCATTATCCGTTCGTCACAAAGGTGCCCTGTGCGACAGCGTTCCGCTGGGCAGCTACTAAGGTGAATCGGAAACGCTTGCATGGCATCGAAAATAGTTGCACAGCTTATTATATATGGTGGACAGTTTCTTCTCAGAGGCTTGGCCGAAGCATACCGACAAGCGCTTGCAAACGCACAGTCCACGGGTGCGGCACAGTCTGCTGCAGCGAACGCAGTACGACGTGGGCGCATGACCGTCGAGGAGGCGTACCGAATAGTAGGTGCTTCACCAGGAACCTCACCAGAGCACATAGCGGAGCGACTGAGGCGACTTTATACCTTAAACGATCCAAAGAACGGTGGATCTCTATACTTACAGGCCAAAGTGTACACTGCGCAACGTACTTTAGAGGAAGCGTTAAAGCGAAGCTTTGAACTACCGCTCGAGGACAAAGGTGATAGCGCCAAGCACCACACAGCAAGTCAACAAGGGAGTGAGCGCTAGCGAGTAACCGCTGTTGGCGTCTCGAACAAGTCCGCGAACACCGAAGCCAGTTCGGCTACGCCTGCGCACTGGTCTTCAGGTGAAGTGGCCACGTACGAGAGCATGACAAGTCGCTGGAGTAGGGTGTTGGCTTTGGTATACCATCTGCAATGGGCCCAAGTTTCGTCGTCGATGCTCAGGAATCCTTGATTTCCAGTATCTGTTGCTGTAGGTGTTGTTGTTGACGTGGAGGCATCTCCGCTGAACAATCCGCGAAACTGCAACGCGCGTGTGACCACAGCGCTGGGGAGTCCGGCTTGGGCAGCAACTTCGGCCCCGTAACGAGAAGACGCTGGCGCACCCTCTACAAGCTTGTAATCATGATAGAGCGTGCCATTCTCCACTCGTGACTGTAGGTGCATCACATGGACGTTAGGAAGGTACGTTTGCGTCCGCGCAAGCTCGCTGAAGTGTGTGGCAAAGATGATATGTGCGGTCGTATCAGAAAGGTACTCGAGCATCGCCCAGGCGATGGATTTGCCATCAAGCGAGCCGGTCGAGCGTCCGACTTCATCGAATAAGACAAGTTTGTGAATGCGGCGCTCCTGGTCTAACGGATTTAATGCGCTGGAGAGCGCCTCTCCGTCAATGTAGTGAAGCGCGCTTGTGATTTCCCGCATCTCCATGGCAAACGAGGAGAGATTATGTTCCAGAGCGTCATCAGAGCGACTCCGCACCAGAAGCACGCTGTAGACAGGCATGGAGGCGAAAGCAGCTGGTACGAAGCACCCCATCTGGGCGAGCACCACAATGAGCGCTGTCTGTCTCATGTACACGGACTTGCCCGACGCGTTTGCACCGAAGAGAAGCATCACGTTATGAGCGTCATCTATATAGACATCGTTCGGTCTTGGTGGATCGCGCCGCTGTGCCTCGTACAGATGGGACAGGAGCAAATGGCGTCCATCCTTCATGGCCATGACATTGGTGTCGGGGAATTGTGGTCGCACCCACGGACACGAACTGCGGTCGCGCGCTCGTCGAATACATGTCGCCAGCGCGAGGGTGACGTCCAGTGCAGCCACGCAATCACAAAACTCGTGGATCGCGTGCGCTGAAGCGGTGCTCGTTGCCATTTCCGCCAGCTTGGAAAGTTCTTTGCTGCTCAAATGCCAGATTTCTGCCAGCGTCTCCTGGTACTGCATGTTCAAACGAATCAGCGCATCGGTTGTGAACAGGAGTTTTTTTCCTGAACGTACCGGATACCGTAAGAGAACGCCGCCGATCTCCGTGCGAGTAAGCGATTGCTGCACAGCGTCTCGCAAAGGCAAAACAAAGTGGTATCCGCGCAGCGTGCTGTACGCGACATGCAGACGAGGGCATCGCAACTGACCCTTGGTGGCCTCAGCGAGGTGATGTACGCTCGATACGGTGTCGGACAGCGCACGACGCGCAGCGTCGAGCAATGGATTGGCGCCAGCGCGCAGGGCAAAAGCAATATGCAAGCGATTCCGCTCGGTTGAACCGAGCTCGAGCTCTACTTCTGTCGTAGAGGCGAGACAGCGCCCCAGCTCATGGTGCAAATCGGTCAGTGCAGTGAGACGGGCAACGTTCCGGCACCATTCCAGAAGTACTGGTAAGGTCCTTGTACCGGTCTGGGTCGAGCGCTCTTCCAGGAACACATCGAGCGCTTCGCGTATGCGAAAGAGGCTGTCGAGTGCCCGTCTCAGTTGCCAGACGCTACGCACAAAGCGGAAGTCGACGACATGGTCGGTGGATTGCGCCCCATGAACGCGCGCATCCCGAATATGGGACTGCGCCTGCATGCCCAACGATTCCCGTGCTCGCGGATAGATATGGAAAATCTGCGCGATCGTTCTTTCGACCGAGGGCGTCTGTCGAAGCGCCTCTTTAAGCTCGTAGTAAATCGCATCATTGCTGAGCATGAAATCTAGGGCATCCAGGCGCTCCTCGATGACGGTCCGATTCGCGGGTGGTTCGAGGATCGCGCGTCGCAGGGCGCGCGCGCCCTCGGCGGTCTGCGTGAAACGCAGCGTACGCTGTAGAGATATGTCTGCGTCGGTGCCGCTTTCCGAGTCGCCGCGCTCCACCAGTTCCAAGCAATGCACGGTGCATGAGTCCATGAAAAGCGCGTCCTCACAATTCGTGAACACGAATTGAACGGCCCTTGGTCGAAAACTCAACTCTCCGCGGTGCTCGAGATACTGCAACACTGCGGCACATGCTGCCGTTGCGAGGTCACGCTCGGGCTGTGACGCGCTTAGACGTATCGCGGCTGCGTCCACGGCGAATCGTTCCATAAGTTCCAGACCGATTTGCTCGTTGAATAATCGTCGAGGGATCGGCACAGCGCGACGAGAGTCCGCATGCACTGTACCGCTGCCGTCGCCCGATATGCTGGTAGTCGCGACCCCTTGATCACGCTGGAGTATCGGCGCCAGAATGGAAAGCGCTATTCCATCAGGCACCACCAGTTCTGACGGGTCCAGCACCTCCAGGCCCACAGCCAGGCGGTCGTATGCGTAGTTGTCGGTGAACTGACGCAGCTCGACCCGACAGGCATCGACGAAGCATGCAGCCACACCGACACGCCTTCCCTTGTCCTGGATGAGCACTCCAGCAAGCACAAGCGATCGGGTTGTGTTGGTTGACGTCAACCGAGTCGAGCGTGAAGCAAACGTACCGCTCCTCTTCGAAAGCGTGCGCAACGAGCGAGAACTACCTGTGACCAGACGGGACATGCGGCGGGGCGCAGAGGATCGTACGTTCGTCTGCTTCGTAAAGACTACTGTTCAGTCTCTGTGCGTAGTCTGCTATATCTGTAGCGTGCAAGCAGCGTACCCTGCGCCGATGTCATCAGGGCCGCCACACGACGCTGCGTCATTCCAGAGAGAGACAACGCATCGAGACGCTCGGGTTGATGCGTGCACTTGCGTGCGTGTCATTCTTTCCCGCGAGGCGCATGCGTGCACGCATGCGACGACGGGTAAACAGGTGCGTCGGCGCGCATGCATTACCAGATCGGACGCAGCGTCCAGCAATGATGCGCATTTCTCGCGATGATGCCCCGAGAAACGCATCGTCCGAGCGCACAGTCCCCGGAGGGTGTCAGCTGGAGGCGCAATACGCGGGGATGCATTGTATCGATCAAGCATCTGTTTTTGAGGCGAAGACTAGACCCAAACGCATGGGATGTATGTGCGTATCGCGAGGATGTAAACCCTCTCCCGCGCTTATCGCTGGCATGTTCGCACCAGGGGGCATTTGGTTAGAAGCTGCGTTCCTGGAAGATTACCAGAGCATCGATGCCGCCGGCAAACCAGGCATACATGCGTACCTACATAACGCCGATAGCGTGGATATCCCTACGCCCACGTGCAGACGCCTCTCAGTCGTTTTGGACCGGCCACCTACTGCTGGTTTCAACTTGTCTTTATGTGATTCGACCTTGAGGGGCTGCCCTACAAGGTTGGTTTGCGTCAGCGCCGCGGGTCTCTTGTCCAGCACGGTACGTCTCCTGATATTGATGGCGGCGCTCAAGTCCCGGTTTACGAACTCCATCTGTTTCTTCGCGTTCATTATACTCACCAATGCAAGGAGTCCTCGAACTTGCGCCCTTCTTTCCATTTGCTGTTCCTCCAGCGCCCCATACTGTTCTATATCCTCCGGGATCCGCTGGGAGATTTCCATCTCGACCCTTTGAAGTGTGCACATTAGCTCGTGGTGCACATACGATATTCGGAACTCATGTATCGGTATCGTGAAAAAACTGCGAGCGAACTTCCTGTACGCTCTTGTCGATGGGGCTTATATGTCCCCTTTTCGGACGCCCAGCGCCCTGCACGGTATGCTAGTACGAGCCGCTGACTCTAGTGGTCCTCGAGGGCGCTCAACTCAGTGAACAGTTCGGCGAATGCGCGCTGTTTCCCAGAGTGCAGGTTCGTACACTGACGAGCCCACCTGGGCTTTGTATACTCTTTTCAAAGCTACTCGTCACGAGCAACGCGAGCTTCCATGAACTCCAGGACGGATCGAAAGCTCGCTCCACGGCAAGTCACTTTGCTGATCGCTTCCAGGTGCGCCTTCATTCCTGAATTTCATTTCTTATTTTGTTTCCTCGCTTTCATTATTCCCGATTCCCGATAGTATCTCGCTATCGAGAACTTTAAAAGATGCATGTTTTTCTGACGCAAGATGCCGTCAATGCCATCTTCCGCACTCTTGGGTACTGCGATTGTGACGATATTCGTGTTGCCGGGGTCAGCGCCAACGACAAAGTCGTTCTCCTGCACCTCCTGCGTCACAGGATCCCCGTGGTTGTTTTCTTCACGCTTCGCCGAGGGCGATATCAAAGACACTATAGGACGATCCGTCCTCAGGCGCGGATACTGAGCACATATGGATACTCCATCGGTTCTGATCATCCCAGTAAATACTTTTTGCTTGCTCATTTCGAGACGTTTGAACTCGAAGATATTCTTCCTGTACGTGTCCCGGTTTTACGCCGATGATCTCTGTCTTCCTGACATTGAACTCCGGACAGATCTCGCTCATGATGCCATGAAGGACGCTGGAGTTGATTGCCACAAAGTGTGACTTGCTGTTGCATATCGTAACGAAATCGAAGCGCTTCCCCAGAAGCGCAGCCTTTCGTTTCTACGACTCTGCATTTTTCCGCATACCCAGCTCCATCTCCGCCTTGCGTTCGAGTTCTCGGTTCAGGTAGACGAAATACCGTAGAATGAGTGGATAACATCCTCTTTTTCATCTCTGATAACTTTTCTTCCGGATTGAGCAGCCCGAAGACCGCACGGTGCTCTTGAATGGCCGCGCGGATCACAGAAGCTTCATTCCTACTCCTACGTGATGCCTTCTTGTCAACGAATTCGATCTCCTGTTGATTCCTAAAATCATTCGTGGCGCGATTGATGATGCTCCATATCCCTTTGCGAGAATGGCCCGGACACAGCGCAAAGAAGGAGCATAACTTGAAACGTTCCAAGATCATGATCATATTGTTCTCCAGACTCGTGAGGTACGTCATCGCACTGTATTCGTAAATATCCGCGTCACCATTGCATCGAGTATCGTTGAAGCGGTATTCGGCGTGATATTCGTGGAGGTCATTTACTCGCTCATTTCTCCTCGACGTTTCCCCTATGCGAAGCGTCAGGTGGCGAATAAAGGTCGTGTCGAACGATTCTTCCGGAACCTCAACTGTGTTGATGTCCGTCACGTCGCGATACATCTCCCTCATCAAATGCATTATTCCTGGAGAAGCCTTAAAAACACTGGTGGAGTAGGTTGCGACACGGTTTCCGATGCCCTCTTGCAACTTTTGTTTGTACGGATCCTTGGTATGTTTAAGAAGACCGGCTTTCACCACCATCTCGTCGTACTGTCGTCTTTCTTGCGGCCTTTGGCGTCGTGCCTCTGCCTTCTGCTTCTTCGTCTTGTCTTATGTCTCTACGTTGGGCTCTGTTTTTCGTTTTTTTTCCGCCAGCCGGTGACAATGCGCCTCCGGGATCCTCCGCTTCCATTCCCATTTCCTTCCTTTTTTTGTTTTGAAAACGATCTCATTTCATACGCGTCCGATGCAAACTGTGGAAAATCACTTGAACATACTTGCTTCAGGGTTGAAACACAATTGAATCGAAAGAATATAATCAGCTATGACTTGAACCCCCGTACAACTTGGAAGCTAGAGCTACACACGAACGGTCAGGATCTCGTTTCTCTTTTAGCAGCGAGATGCACGTCGTGTTCCATACCTGCCAGATATGGAGATGCGCGTATCGAGCGCGCTACATAGAACAAAGAGCAGAGACCCACCATTACCAAGCAATGATATAAAAATTTCTTTTCTTCGCTACGATCAACGTTAAAAGGGGAAAAGTTTCCGTAATAGAGTAAGGTCCAGCGTGCCGGACGAGTCTCCCAGACTAAAGCTTCATGCTTCCCCCAGTGGCAGGCATTGTAGTGATATCTGAGCAACGCATCCGCAATGCTGTTTATTCTGGGACTCGGAGCAGTTAGGCTGCGTCCGGGCGCAGCCCATGCTGCAGTTATCTCCCAGCAAATCGCTTCGCGCACCCGCAGATAGCACGCCTGTATGTGCAGCTTCCTGGCTCCCAGACTTGTCATGTACTCCGACCCCGTGTCGATTAAACCACGCCTCGAGCCGACGCCCGCAGTGGTATGGCAACGCCGTTCTGTCTCCGTGCTGCATCCGCACCAACGGTATAGCTGCCATCGCTGCTGCTCAAAGCAGACACTCTTGGAACAATACAACCTACAAAACCACGAATACATCGGAAAAAGGAAATACAAGTAATGGAAATTGAATGTAGGGTGCATCGTGGTCGACGAGTTCCCGAAAACAATTATCCACCCCGCAATCAGGGATCCATGGTCCAACTAAACGTTTTGTCATCGAAAGAAAACGGCGCGGCGTTTGTCAGTCGCCGGGCATACACTGAAAGATCGCGCCTCGATGGTGCTGCTGGCGGCAGCTGGCAACAGCGCGCGTTACTCCCGCCTCGCCAGAGATCAGCAGTGCTGAAATCCGCGGCATCTGCCAGGATAAGCACCTTCCGACTGGACACAGCGCGAGACGTGGTGTAGTGGGCGTGGTGCTGTTGAGCGTTCCGGGTGCGCTCTTTTCGCTATGCTTCACGTCAGCGTGATATGGTCGTGGACGCCGTTCCCGCCGATGACTTTTTTCTCTGTGGTGGTTGCTGCGGTCATGGTTGCGGTGGGCTGGGGCCTTCTCGCAACGGCGCTAAGGCCGCGGCCGCTGTCCAGAGCAGCGATTCGCTTCAAAACAGCGGCACGAGCCGCACGCGGTTCTGGAAAGTTTTTCTACGATCCCAAGGCGGGAAAAGAGAAAAAATCGTCTTTTCCGACGATCTTCGAACCTGCCTCAGTGTACCTGAGCGTGATTATACCAGCGTATAACGAGGAAGCGCGTCTGGAGCACACGCTGCAGGAGGCCCTGCAGTACCTGGAGAGGCGGTCCACGGACACCACTGGCTACAGCCCTGATCCCTTCACCTATGAGCTGATCATCGTCGATGATGGTAGCAGGGACGCGACGGTTCGCCTCGCACACCGGTTCACTGATCGATACGGAAGCGATAAAGTGCGTGTCCTTGTCCTTCCACAGAACTCGGGCAAGGGCGCTGCAGTGAAAGAGGGCATGCTGGTTGCGCGTGGGAAACTGCTCTTGATGGCGGATGCGGACGGTGCAACGCGTTTCAGGGATTTCGAATACCTGGAACGGAAGATGCACGACATTGCCGACTGGGATCACGAGCTCGGCGCGGTCGTCGTCGGTAGTCGATATGTGTCGCCACTGGGCGCAAGCAACGCATCCTCCAGTGAACGTGCGGAGTCGAGCGCTGGTGGTGGATCGGTGCTCCAGATCCATGCGTTGCGCGACTGGCGTCGGAAACTGCTCGGCAAGGGCTTTAACTTGCTCGTCAAGTACTTGGGCGGGGTTCACGATATTCGTGACACGCAATGTGGGTTTAAATTGTTTGCGAGAGAGTCAGCGCGAACGCTTTTTCTGACACAGCACCTGAAACGATGGGCATTCGATGTTGAGCTGCTGTATCTCGCGCAACGCCTGCGGATACCGATCGCTGAAGTTGGGGTCAACTGGACCGAAATTCCCGGGAGCAAAGTGCGTGTGGTGCGGGCGATCGTCAATATGGCGCTAGATATTTTGCGGATGAGAGTACGGTATTTTCTAGGCGTATGGCGGATCGAGTATGCCTAGATAACGAGCTATGGTGTTCGATTATTTCGAAACCGGGAGCACGAAAAAAACAGCCTGTTATCTGATGTTTCACAGAAAATTGAACGAAGAAGAGGTCTACGACGGGCAAGCTCACATCAGACCTGCTACCATACGCAGGTAGTTGGCCGGAGTCGACTCGAAGCTACGACGGATGGCCCGCGAACGCGAGGCGCACCCGGATACTGGCGACGCTTCTGGACCTCGCCCCGATGCCTCGCAAGGGCGCCACGCTTCATATGCGGTGAGAAGGCGCGCGTGCGGTAGCTTTCCGGGCGATACCGGGAACTGCTGGCACGCTTTGCAGGTTGCAAACGCGTGTGCAAGGTGCGCTCATGTAGACACCAGCGGGACGATGGCGCTACGATGCAACGTTCACTTGAACGCACGCTTCGAATGTATGGACGTGTGCTTCGTTCATCGCGAGTGGGCTGCTTTCGGCAGACCCCTTCGTGCACGTTCTGCCGCAGAGCACGAGCCGAGATTGCCGTCCCTGACGACAGATCCAAGCACATACCCGACCGGAATCCGATTTTGGAGAACGAAATCTCGGTCATGGACATAAGTTTACAGGGCAGGTGCGTCGGATGCCTCCGCACGGCTTCCAGTACCTAGCATTCCATCTCAGGCATTTGCTGTAAAGGGTATATGTATCGGAATGCAGAGCAATTGGTTCGAGTGATCGATCCGCTGGGCCATTTCGAGTGCATCGTGAAGGACATAGGTGCATGCA
>Ga0080006_1100200_pt1 | contig 14551 bp, 14 predicted proteins | sample RS3BMetagenome_FD_69209 | JGI IMG/M metagenome (GOLD analysis project Ga0080006, IMG submission 69209) | Ferric oxide microbial mat and aquatic microbial communities from Rainbow Spring, Yellowstone National Park, USA - RS3B (SPADES... ...
GGGTCGGTTCGTTATTGTCTGACGCGTGAGTCATGGGTATCCTCCTGGTTCTTTTGACTGACAACTGAGTGCCAGTTCAGGATACCAGACTCTGCTTTTACACACAACTCAGTATACTGCCGTTCTTTTTGGAGAAGTACCCAGGGGTCGCTCCCTTGAGAAAAGGAGCGTGCGAAACCTTCGCTGAGGATTGAGTCAACCTTTGACACGTAATTGAGACCATTCCAATTCGGGAGCTACTTGCTGTGCTTTTCAATAACGATCTCCCTATAAGCTTTGTTCGCGAAGCTTGCGTTTGTTGATGTAGGTGTTGAGTGCGAGATGGTTTCTGTACCCAAGGAGAGGTAGGCCCAGGATACGTGCAAAATGCTCTCACAACGCGCGAACGAAACCACTTAGAAGCATCTCAAAAGCGGTTTTACCATATCTTTCATACATGAGCTAGGCCCAGGATACGTGCAAAATGTTCTCACAACCATGTACACACGGTTCGACCTCTGCCTGTGACTCCACCATCCGCTCACTCCTGCGGGCCGGAGCAAGCCGTGTGGAGGTACGACTAGTACTCTGTCAACTGTGATTTGATGAGCTGAAGGAGAAGGAGTATCCTTGAAGGATGAACAAAACAGAACCATTCAAGGAGGCTCCATGAACAAGAAGTATACTGTCCAACTCGACGCCAGATAGATGGAGAGCATTTCTGCTTGTCTCAGCCGTTGAGCCAACTCATTCACGTCGTCTTGTAGAAGAGAGGTCATGAGGATCAGTCCCTGCTTTCTGAGTGTTCTTGATAAACTCATTCTAGCAGAGAGTGGCCCTTTTCTTTTCTTTCTTGGCAGGGCAGAATTAAATAGCCCTGGAGCTACCTCAACAGTAGTTACATTACCTCAACCCTTATGATAAAATAAAACTGATTCTCAACCGAAAAACTTCCATTTCAATACCTAATAATTAATTTGAAAATTTTATAATACTACAGAGTCGATTAGTAAAACGTTTGGGGTGAAATAGAAAGGAGTTGAAAGGAAGAGGCCCAATGTCTTACAGTGAGCAGATCCAAACTTTCTAAGAAAAGGAGCTAACTGCTGATGGACATTGAGACCTTCCTGACACTGTACGTGATCGTGGACGATTGTTGCAAGATGCAATTGCCACAGAAAGCTGTTCATCCTGGCCCAGCCGCCTCCTTGAGCCGAAGTGAAGTGGTGACGCTGGCGGCGTTTAGGCCATGGAGCCAGTTTGCCAGTGAGCGCGGCTTCTCCCGCTATGCCCTGCGGCACCTGCGCGAGGCTTTTCCAAGCTTGCCGATGTTATTCAAGAAAAACAGGTAAGGCAGGAAATATAGGCACATTTTTCAGAGCCAATGCAGGAAAAATTCCTTGCAAGTGGCTCACTCCCGTTCCTTTGCCCTTCATAACAGCTTGCGTGACACCAGGCCTGATACACAGGGGTCGCCTCGCGCACCCTGCTGTTCTTTCTCTGTTGCTTCTTCGCCACGTCATCTCCCCCAATGACCGAGGTAGTGGTTACACTGACAAAACGAGAAGAAAATGTCTCTCTAAAGAGGTATTCTGCTTGCCTCCTTGCAAAACGGTAGTATGTTGTACCTGTCGTCACTACAAGCGTGGCAGTGTTCTCTACTATAGTCTATTGCGAGGCTTTGCGCAAGATGTGAGATAAGGAAATGAGGAAAAATGTGAGGTAGGACTATGAGATATTTCATCAACACAGCCCTTTTTTCTCTGCTTGTTTGGATTATAATTCATACTCAATCATACAGACTAACCGTCTAGATGAATCCGATAAGTCTTATGCGACCATAAGATGCAGAAATTTGAGCATTCATAATGTAGAGATAGCCAAATGATTCAGCGTTCAAATAATGCAAGTGGAAAGCGCAAAATTCCACGGTGGCTTATTATTTCTTTTACCTTCATTGCTCTCATTTCAATTTCATTTACGCTTGTAGCGTTCAATATTAGCAAGGTGAATATTTGTTTCACCGCACCATGTAATGTGCAACAATCAATTAATGGAACTCCTCAGCCAAGTTCTACTCTCTTATATCCTCAAGGGATGACACCAACTTCACCTCGACAGATGCCAACTCCTACATCAACACAACCATCTGCTCCACCACCAACACAACCGTCTGCTCCACCACCAACACAATCGTCTGCTCCACCACCAACACAACCGTCTGCTCCACCACCAACACAATCGTCTGCTCCACCACCAACACAATCGTCTGCTCCACCACCAACACAACCGTCTGCTCCACCACCAACACAACCGTCTGCTCCACCACCAACACAACCGTCTGCTCCAGTTGTAGCATCAACTTATCCACCAACTTCTACTCCTGCACCGTCTCAAATTCATTTCGTTCGCTCCCCAGTTGTAGCGCGGAACGCGGATGGACGAATAGAGGTATTTGCCGTAGGTTCAGATACTCAGCTCTATCATAAGTGGGAGTATGATAGTAATGGCGATTGGTCGTCCTGGGTCTCGCTTGGAGGTTCCTGGTCAGGGCAGCCTGCCATAGGGATGAACACTGATGGACGTCTCGAAATTTTTATTGTTGGAAACCAGGGACAATCAGGAGCGGCATTGTTTCATGCATGGCAGACTTCTCCTGGAAGTGATTTATCCTGGTCCAATTGGACAGCATTAGCTGGTGACTGGCCTGCTGGCACACCGGCGGTAACCAGAAATTTAGCTGGAGGCCTGCAAGTGTTCATGCGGGGCTTGGACTCCAATCTCTATAGTGCATGGGAAAGCAATCCAGGAAATAGCACAAATTATACAAGCTGGGTTTCGATGGGAGGTATTTGGAATACTGATCCTGTTGTTGCTAACAATCAGGATGGAACTATGGAAGTGTTTCTGGTTGGCGAGGGCACACAGCTCTATTATAATCAGGAAAATGCACAAGGGAATTGGTCAGGTTGGCAATCTCTCGGTGGCTCCTGGCCTGGTCAGCTAAGTGTAACGCTTAATAATCAGGGGGAACTTGAATTATTTCTTGTAGGGGATCAGGGGCCAAATGAAGCTAACCTCTTCTATACGTGGCAAACAAGTCCAGAAAGTTCTTCCTGGGCTTTTGACTCAGGTGGTGGTTGGTATAAACTGCCGGGTTATTGGCCTCCCGGTAATCCCGTCGTTATAGATAATCCAGGGAGTAACTTGATGGATGTATTCTCACCTCAAAATAACGGAGTACTTTCACATGACTGGGAAACATCGACCTGGAATGGCCCGCAGTCACTCGGCGGCAATTTTACTGGTCAACCCGCCGCCACAATCAATCTCGCCGGAGGAATCGAAGTATTCATGCTTGGCACTGACGGGAAAATCTACTATTGTTGGGAGAGTACACCGGGCAATAGTGCAAGCTACACAAGTTGGTTTGCCATGTGAGTGTAGGACAGATATTTGTGCTTGGTTGAGCAGGTTGATACATTGGAAAAGATATGAGATGGCTGCATCTCTTGGTACACGTTTAAGAGTATTTGGGCTAAAGTAAAGGTTGCTGTCGTGCGCTGCAAAAGCGCACATGTGCTTGCTGAACCATCAGCCTCACTGGTGCGAAGTGAGAAAAGCGCCTCTCTTCCCTGAATGGGAAACCAGGAGGGGACAAGAGTAGGAGAGAAAAAAGGCCAGGATGAGAATAAGTACCTAAAACATCGCTGGTCAGCGAGCTGCGCAAGGCTACAGCTATGCTGCCTGAACCCAATCCGAGCGGTCTGAACCTTGACCTACATCATCACGGTACTCGTGGATGTATGCGATGTTCTAAGCTAGGGTGACAGCCTGGAATGGAAGCACCACATCGCAGCTTCCTCTAATGAAGAGAGAAACCGGAGAGTTGGGAGCCTAAACGCTGGGGAGCACGGGTGTGAAAGTGCGGGACTTCCTACAAGCCGAGAGGCTCAGGGAAGCGGAGTACCCATCGTACTCAAATGCTTGGGGTAATGCCCAAGACATGGGGAAGGGATACAGGTGGCGAAATCCAGCAAGCCGAGGGTGTACCGGAGGGTGCAAAAGCCCAAAGCGCAGAGAGGAGCCACTGGAGAGCCGGATGCCGAGAAATTGGCCTGTCCGGTTCGGGAAGGGGCGGTTGGAAACGTGTCTGGGAACAGATAACGCACTGGCCGCCTACTTCACACCAAGAGGTAGCTCGAAGATCTCTACGAAAAGAGGCAACAGAGTACTTTTGTTCTAGAAAATCACCTCAGAAAGGTGATTTTGAGACAAGGAAAAAGGGAGAAAAAGAGCATTTTCTCTCAAGAGCTTCGTCAGTCCTTGCTCTCTCCTCAGCCTTGTGAATTGGCATGAGAAGCTCGTTCATGACCCTATTGCCTCTTTTTGTAGAGATCTTCGAGCTACCTCAATATCAAGCACCAGGTCGGCGGGGAGCTTCATCACCGCGCGGATGTGACTGATCACGGCCCCTGGAATGGTCTGTGGATCAAGAAAGTAATGCAGACGCTGGTAGACTTTGAGCAAGATCATCAAGGCAAACTTTTGGGAGGGTCCCCGTGCGCGCGTAGCAACAAAGAGGTAAGCTGAGGATACGTGTAAAATCCTATCATAAAGCAATTTGTTCTATTTTTCTCTTGGCAGGCGCTCTTACAAGAGAGAATTGTCTGCCATTCTGAGAGACGATGCCATATCGAGTGGGTGTTCTGGCTCATCGGCCAGCTCTGGAGTATGTTTCTTCCCGCAACCGCTGCACATCGCGCATGGGAGGGATGCCAAAGAGGCTTTTATATTCGCGATTGAAGTACGCAGCGTCCTGGTAGCCTACACGATAGGCCGCGCTCGTGGCGTCAAGGTCTTCGGAGAGCATGAGACGACGAGCCTCCTGGAGTCGCAACTGCTTCTGGTATTGTAAAGGACTGAGCGCGGTGAGCGCTTTGAAGTGGTGGTGGAACCCCGAGACACTCATGCCCAGATCCCGCGCCATCTCCTCAATGCGTAAAGGTTGGTCGAAGTGTTGCCGGAGTCGCTTGACCGCCTGGATGATATCGGGAGCATAGCCTCCTTGCAGCGCCAGGTGACGGAGCCGATTCCCCTGCTCTCCGATGAGAAGCCAGTAGAGAATCTCTCGCGTGATCAAGGGTCCAAGCACCCGTGCGTGGGCAGGAGAATCGACCAACCTCACCAGTCTCACGAACGCTTCCAGCAGATTGGCATCCCAGCAGACTGACGGAGATTGCCGAGACCGCTGCCTGCTGTTTCGACCAGATATGGTCTGTCTCAACAGCAACGGAACTGACCAGGGACGGGTCTAGCTCCAGGCGGAGACTGAGGTAGGGATGCTCCTTTGAGGCGGAAAGCACCTGGCTCACACGGGGCAATGCGACGGTGGTCAGCAGGTAATGCGCCGGATCGTAATGATAGCGACTCTCATCAAGTAAGACCTCTTTGCTGCCCTGAGCGATTACGCAGATGGATGGCTCAACCACGCTATGAACCGGTTGCAGAGACACGGAACTGTGGGCCAGATGTAATCCTGGGAGTGGCTCCTCTACTCCATCTCTGCACACCACTCGCCCAATCCGTTCCACCAGTTCTTCACGATAGGCGTGCTGTATCATAGTCTCGCGTTCTCGCTGGTGGCCATCTCGTTCGTCCATGGTGATTTCCTCTCTGGTTGCTTTTTCGCTCATCTCCGGGGGCACGTGGTCATCGCCACCAAGTTTGGCTTTCAACTCAATGCCGACGGAAGTCCCGGATGGAGCGGTTTCAATAGCCGTCCGGAGCGCATCAAGCAGGTCGCCGAGGCATCGCTCAAGCGCTTGAGGGTTGAGGCCATTGATCTGCTGTATCAGCATCGGGTCGATCCTGACGTTCCCATCGAAGAGGTCGCGGGAGCCGTGAAGGAGTTGATCGACGCGGGCAAAGTGAAGCATTTCGGACTGTCAGAAGCCTCTGCGGAGATCATCCGCCGCGCGCACGCCGTCCAGCCGGTGACGGCTGTTCAGAGCGAATACTCGCTGTGGTGGCGAACCCCAGAAGAGGACGTGTTACCAACCCGTGAAGAGATGGGCATCGGCTTCGTGCCCTACAGTCCGCTTGGTCGAGGGTATCTGACAGGCAAGATCAACGAACACACCACCTTCGATAGTTCGTATCTGCGCAGTCGTATCTGCGCAGTCGTAATCCGCGCTTCACCCAGGAGGCTATCAAAGCGAATCAGATGGTGATAGACCTGTTGGCTCGCATCGGAGCACGGAAACAAGCGATGCCCGCGCAGGTCGCGCTGGCCTGGCTGCTCGCTCAGAAACCATGGATCGTGCCTATTCCGGGCAGCCGCAAGATTGAGCGCTTGGAGGAAAACATCGGCGCGATCCAGGTTGAGCTGACCGAAAGCGATTTGTCTGATGAGGAGATGGCTCAGATTGCAGATCTGGATACAAACCAGACGCTGGTGAATCACGAAGATCCTGATTTCATGAAACGGTTATTTGGCCGTCTAGGCTGAGCTTCGACCACCGTGACCAGAGCGCCCGTGAAGCGGTTGAGCGAAGCAACACGTCGGCTGCGTATGGTCCTGTGGTCGCAGGCACTGGAAAGCACGCTGGTGATCCTCCGCAAGTGGATCGAAGGCGAAGATCGCGCAACGTGATCTCGCTGCTTCCACTGACTTCCCGCCTAGAGAGTGATGACGTTTTTCATATAAAATTTCACCTTTCTCAAGAATAATTTCCCCGTCACAAACGGAGAAAACGCGCAAAACAGGCTCATTTTCTCACATAACTTTTCCTTCAGCTTTTCCTCTCGCGAACCATCAATTTTGGATGTTGTTTTTTGCTCCGTTTTGGCTCAACAGAAAAAGTTATCTGAGAAAATCTTGCCTGTTTTCTCTCTTTCGGGGCGAACTGTCTACTTTGCTTTGCCGTCTACAAGCTTGACAGCCTCTTTTTTTGAGTTATAATATATGTTTTAGAGACTGGTCTTAGAGATATATCTCTACGCTATTTTCCATGTTCAGAAGAGAGGTAGGACATGTATGAGTTACTGATTCTCGGACAGCTCATGATGCACAAGAGGGCGCATGGGTATTTAATTGCGAGAATTATCAATGACAGTATCGGACCATATGCACGAGTCAGCAATGGACGATTGTATCCTTTGCTGACCAAACTGGAGCAATCCGGACTCATAGAGCGTTCTCCAGAGGGAGATTCTCGTGCTCAGGGGGATCGTCAGCTACGTGTTTATCGTATAACGGAGTCAGGGAAACAACGCTTTTATGAACTCATGAGAGATACTTCAAGCAATCCGGGAGAATATCAAAAGCTTTTCTTAATGAAGAGCTTTTACTTTGATCTTTTGCCACCACTTGAGCTTCTGACTCTCATCGACCACTATATCCATTATTGCCAGACGCATATTCTGCATCATACAACTGAAGCTGAAGATATTGTCCATCGCTCTTCTCACTGGGACATTGTTGACCATGAAAACGTTGTTGCAAGAATGCTAGCAACGATGGAGCATATGATCAACCAATGGAAATTGGAACTGGATTGGGCAAAAAGTCTGAAGGCGAAGGAAATAACCAGATCACACATACAGAGTGATGATGAGAAGCAGCATCCGGGAGAAAAGCATGTCGGGAAGCGAGCATGAGAAAAAGAAGTTCATCCTGAATTATCTATTTCAAGAGGCACATGTAAAAGCTTAGCTCAGAAGGAATATATCACATGAAAGCTGGAGTTGTTTTCGAGGTAGGGAAGCCCCCGGTTTACAGCGAATTCAAAGAACCTATCCCTGGGGACGGCGAAGTTTGTGTCACCGTCACCGCATCGGCACTCACTCATTTCACGAAGGTCAGGGCGTCAGGGAAGCACTATAGCTTTCCCGCTCAGGCCCCTTTCGTCGTCGGAATCGACGGCGTGGGACGGTTGGATGATGGTCGCCGGGTCTACTTTCTGTATCCTCGATCACCATTTGGTGGAATGGCTCAAAAAACCGTGGTTCGTTCATCTCAGTGCATACCCATTCCCGATGGCATAGACGATGTGACGTTGGCCGCGATAGCAGATCCTGGGATGTCCGCTTGGGTGGCATTAGAGGTGCGGGCGAAACTGGCTCAGGGGGAAACCGTTTTGGTCAATGGGGCGACTGGATCAGCCGGCGGTATGGCAGTTCAGATCGCGAAACACTTAGGAGCCAGGAAAGTCATCGCCACTGGGCGTAATCAAGAAGCGCTCAATGCATTATTGGCTCTTGGAGCTGATGTCGTGCTTCCATTAGTGAATGACAGCGATGCACTCGAAGCTGCGTTCAAAGAGCAGTTCAGCCAGGGTATTGACATCGTGCTTGATTATCTGTGGGGACCCTCTGCCGAGCGATTATTGGCTGCCATCGCTCAGGGAGGAAAAGGCACGGTCCCTCTTCGCTTCATTCAAATCGGAACAGCCAGCGGGCCAACGATCACGCTTCCAGGAACGTGGCTTCGGTCTTCTGCGACCCAGATCATGGGGAGCGGGATTGGGAGTGTCGCGCTCGAAGATATCACCAGCGTCATGTCCAAACTGATAGAGGCCGCATCTACGGCGGGCTTTCAAATAGCAACGAAAGCGACCCCTCTCTATCGCATTGGAGAAGTTTGGTCGATGGAAAGCGTCACCCCACGGATTGTTTTTACCATGAGTTCATTGGAAATGCCAGCAGGAAATGGGTGAGGAGCACCATGCGCCTCCCAAGGTCAGGCAGGTTGTTTGAGAGAACTTGCCCGCCCTGGATAATTATTGGACAAGAACTGCTCTCTACGTAAATGGTGCTGAAGAGCCTAACGTATAAGTTAAGCAGCTAAGGTATCATTTGACTTGATTACTGGCGGAGGTTATGCGAGAAAAACAGTCATACAGCGTCGTTTGCTAAAAAGCAAAATGCCAAACACAACATGAAAAAGTTATGCGGGAAACAGAAACTGCACCGTTCATCAATGATATCGCTTCTTAGACCGCTTGAAGAAATCCTCTAGAAAAGTTTTCTGAGAGAAAAGCGAAAAATATCCTGAGAAACATCAAGTGATGGGTTACTCACCTGGTCGCTCATGTTGCTTCCCATCTGGTTCTTCTGGAAAATACTACGCAGTCTCTGATCGGAGTCGAAAAGATCAGAGGCTGCGTGGGGCAGAAACTTGCACGAGTCCTTATAGAAATCTGTGGTGGGCAGGAGATGTACCTATGACGGATATTTCACGAACCGCCTACCCCCGCTTTACTCGGGCCCCTTGAAGGAGCTACGCGAGATCTACACACCAACGCCCAGTGATATCGCCTTTGTTGCCACATGCGCGCGTGGATCTTCTCAAAAGTTTGCGCTGATGATCTTGCTCAAGATGTATCAACGCCTGCATTACTTTCCTGACCCACAGGCCATTCCAGGAGCCGTGATCAGCCATATTCGCGCGGTGATGAAACTGCCTGCCGATTTGTGCCTGATATTGCCCCCGCAACACTCTATCGCTATTACATGGCCTTGCGAACCCCCATCGCGGATGATCTGACCTTTGCTATCGAACCACCAGAGGGGTCTGACGTGGTGGAAGCCGACCAACAAGCGCTTTCGTAAACAGCCGACCTTTGTCCTTATGATAGAATTTTACACGTATCCTCAGCTTACCTCCTGTTCGCAAGCTCACGCCTCTGCTGGTTGAGATGGGAAAGAGAGGCGAGGACGGTGGGGATGGGATCTCACAGGCGATGGGGCCAGCAGTCGATGCGTTGGGCGGTTTAGGAGCGTTCGCCGAATCGACGTACTGGTTCCATGATTGAGTGAATATCGGACGACAATATTCAACCCACTGGAATGACGATATCTGGTAGGAAGGCAGGACAGCACCGATGACACCCCCAAACACCACGTCGGCCAATATCTCCGGCCAATCATGGACATCGCACCACGCGCCAGGTGCCGCTGGACCGATGGGGGGAAGAGGAGCTGGCTCCCTTGCCCATATGGTCATGAATGAGAGAGATGAGACGAACGAGCACGAGACGGCTCCGCTGCTGTTGACAGCATCACCCAGCGCTCTCGCCCCGCTGTCACCCAGGCACCGCTGCGTGGTACCCCAGTGCCCCGCTCCCGTGCAACTCCCCGACGACGGCATCCTGCTGGCCTGGCTCGATGAAAAGACGGGCCGGTCACGCAGTTGGAAGACGCATGTCGCCTACCACACGACTGCGCTCTCGCTACGTGACGCCCTGCGCGCGCAGGGCTTTGACCTCTTCTGCGACCTGTCGGAGGAAACGCGCTACGCCAGTTTCCTGCCGATCGTGCAACAGTGGGCCGGAACGCGGGCCGAAGCCTCCCATCACAGCGGCCCCATTAGCGCCGCCACCTATAACCAGCGCCTGGCCACCATCTCCAGCCTCTACAGCTATGCCAGACGCATGCGCCTCTATCGCGGCGATAATCCTATCGAAGCCATTGCCCGCCGCACTCTCGGCGAGCAGCACGGCGCACAGGCACTCGACGTGCTGGAAATGCGCAAACGTCTTGTGCGCATCAACCGTGCCACGCTCGCCGGACAACGCGACTATGCCCTGCTCTCCGTGGCGTTACAGACCGGCAGCCGCGTGCAGGCGCTGACCGACATGCGCATCGGCGACCTCACCTGGGCAGGCGAGCGCCTCGTCATCCACTTTCCCCGCACCAAAGGCGGCGAAACAGACGACAAGGAACTGGAGGTCGAGACGAGCAAGGCCGTCGCCGCCTATCTGCGCGCACAGTACGGTGAGTGCTGGCAGGACTATCCACAGGCCCCCGTCTGGGTTTCCACGGCCCGCAATGCCAGCCGTGGCAAGCAGCTTTCAGCGCAGGCCCTGGAACAAATCTGCCTGAAACATGTGGGCACCAGCAAGTTCCACACCCTGCGACACACCGCCGGTCTGACGCTGGAAGAGCTGGGTGCCACCACCTCGGAAATTCAGAGTTTCCTGCGGCACAAAAATATCGCCACCACCAGCCGGTATCTGAAACGCGCCCGGCGGGCGAAGAATAAATACGGGCGTGATCTGGAACAAGTCTTTGGCATCAGGGGTCAGGCTCAGCAGGATGATGGGTAACACCGGGGAGGAAAGGCCAGCCGAAACAAGCGGAGTAGGCAGTGATCTGGATCCAGCAGCCGCACAGGATCACCTGCGCGCTTCTCACCATGCCACACGCTGGTCGCCGTCCTTGGCAGTTCGCTCCGCATCACCGTAGAGAGGCTTGCCCTCTTCAGGCTGTTCAGCTCTTGCTCAAGTCGCTCTCAGAAAATTAAATAGCTCTGAGACCAGGGCAGTTACCGGGTAACAAGCTAACTGTTTCTTGTAAACAGAAAAAGAATGGTGTTTGGGGAAAAGATCACAAAGGTATAAAAGTAATGATTTGATTATTGCTGTTTTCCGCCCTTTTACTATAGAGCAGTGGAGGTAGATACGTGATCGAAGCTAGCATCATATTAGGAAGTCAATTAATGGTAGGGAAGGTTATAGTAGACCCAGGAGAGATAAGAGGTGTGGGAGATTGGTATAATCCATCTCTTTACATACCTATCAAGATACAACTTTACCCAACAAAAAAAAGCGAGCAACTCGCTCTGATACGCCTAAATGCATCGATTCATTTAGCCCAGACCCAAGATATAACTAATCAGTTGGGCGCAAAAGTCGATGCCATACCGATTGTTGTGTAGGGATGCGGTGTAGAGGAAAGGTGGACTCCCTGAGGGTGTTGGCCTTTCTGCCGGTGACTTCAAATCCCTCTGGGCTCTCCTCTTTACTCCTGGCCAAGAGGCACCGTTTGCTCCTGTGTTGCTCTCAGAGCCGTCTCTTGAGACACAAAAGCCACCCCCTGCTGAACCACCCTCTCTGGCTGGTTGTTGGCTCGGCTTCTCGCTCTCAGTCCTGGGCAGTCTCACACGGAGATTTTGCGCAAGCGGATATCCTGGATCGTGGCCCAGACAATCGCTAGGCAACTGGCCTCGGTCGTGAAGACATCAATCTGATCGGTGCGCTGACGCACATTGCTAAAGAGGCTTTCGATGGCATTGGTCGTCTGGATGTGTCGGTGCATGGCGGCAGGGAAGGCGTAAAAGGTCAAGAGATGCTCTTCATCCTCAGTCAGGCTGCGCACCGCTTCTGGATAGCGCTGGCTATACTTGGCTTTAAAAGCGCTCAACTGGGTCAACGCCTCCGCTTTACTGGATTGCTCCCAAATGCCGACCAGTTCGGCGGCAACGTCGTCGCGTTCGCGGCGAGGGATGGCAGAGAGGACGTTGCGTTGCTTACGCACCAGGCAGCGCTGCCGAGGGGTGACCGCAAACAGGTGGGCGAGAGCAGCCAGTAGGCCATCATGCCCGTCAGTCACGATGAGGTCGAACTGCGTAGCTCCTCGTGAGCGCAGGTCTTGCAGCAGGCTCAGCCAGCCCTCTTTGTCTTCCTCGGCACAAGCACGCAGTGCGAGCACCTCTTTGTTTCCTTCCAGATCCACTGCCAGGGCCGTCAAAATGATGGTGGAATCCGCCTGATCGCCGTGACGAATGCTGAAATGGACGCCATCGAGGTAGAGCACACGCCAATGAGGTTGCAGAGGACTCTCTCGCCAGTTGTCAAATTGCTGGCTTAGACTCTGGTTGAGACGACTGATCGTGCTGGCACGTGGCGTAACTCCCAGCAGCGTTTGAGCCACTTCTCCCACTTTATGCGTACTGGTTCCCGCCACGAACATCTGCGTGAGCCCTTGTGCGATATGCGGTTCATAGCGACTGTAGCGTTCAAAGGCCTGGGTGTGGAACTGGCCTTCCCGATCTCTGGGGACTTTGAGAGCCTCGATGCGCCCGGTCGCTGTCGCCAGATTCCGCGTGTACGTCCCATTGCGATAGCCTTTGCGTTTGGGACTACACACCCCCCAGGCGGCTCCAATGAACGCATCTAACTCCTCGCGCATCACCAGTTCCAGGACGGTGCGCACCGCGCTTTGAGCGAGGGCACGCAGATGTTGATGAAATTCTTGCTGTTCTGGCAGCCCTGGGGAAGAAGATTCCGACGTTGATACCCCATTCTCTGGTGTGATACCCTTTTTCTTGGATGCAGGCATAGTTCCCTCCTTGTAAGATTTTGCATCACTCAGAGGAACTGTCTGCTGCATGCTAGCTTATGGCCTATCAGTGCGAAACAGGCGAAAAGATACGACGTACCATAGAACTGAGGCTGAGCTTGCCCATTTTCTTCTTTTCTGCGCTTAAAAAGTGGATTTCTCTCTTCACCGGCAAGCTTTATCAGATATCGAGCATCTCATGAGGTTTCAGGTTCATGCAACGACATGAACATCTTTAAGCAGCGTGCAAGGGCCTCTAGAACCGATTTATCAAAAGTTCATGCGTAGTTCTATGGTACATCATACTTTTCCGTCAGAAAAACACTAACAGGCCTTAAGTGCTTGTAGCCGCTCTCCTAACGTAAATGCCCGGCAAAGGTTGCCGCGGATACCGGGGGCAAGGATAATACTTTTGGAGATGCAAGCAATGAGTATGTTGATCAGGATGATAATAGCAGCGTAGGCCCAGGTATCATGTAAGAAGCCAAAGTGTAGGCCGAGCCAGATCAGAGACAATACTATAATGTAAGAAACAAGTGTTGATCCCCACTGTCCGAAATTCTTTAACGAGGAATCTTCTACCAGGGGAACTGTGGAAATTACTCCTCGTGTTTCCTTGAGGATACGAGTGGCTAATTGATAACAGAGAATATTAACCGTGGTAGGGACTGGCAATCCTATAATTAGAAGAGCAAGCCACCAGCCAGGGTGGACTAAATTCCCGAATGCTATGAGTGGTAAGCCAACAAACGTCTGAAAGCGCAAGAAAATTTCGGTGAGACGTGCTAGCATTCCTCTCATTGATCTTGTCGTGAGGCCAGCAAGAATATTCGTATAGTATGCCGACTGAATAAGGCCGATACTCAAACCGACGCCTCGCATCGGGAGGTTTTCTATTCCATAGAGATTCTGTCCTGGCAAACATGTACCATCACATCCCTTTATTACTGTCTGAAGAATATTGATATATGTTGGGAGAAAAAGGCTCATTCCGAAATCTCGTGCTCCCCAAATGAGGGAAATGAAGAAAATAATATATGTAGCAATTGTACTCACAAGAAGCCACGAAAAGAGCCATCCTGTATAATCAGCAATATCGGTATGTATCGAGGAGGCACATGTCATGCGCCAGAGAACCCAGGCATGTTTCACTTGACTATCAGGGTAAAAGAGTGCGCGAAATTGCTGAAGCCAGAAGAATTTCCCTGGTTTCATCTCACGCTCGGAAGGAAGAATTTTGAGCAAATCATCAAAGAGATGGCATAGGTCGGCGTAGGGGGCTTTAGGCTCTTTGGTGGGAAAGATTAATCGACGATAGTTAGGGTTGGCAGTATACTGAGTTGTGTGTAAAAGCAGAGTCTGGTATCCTGAACTGGCACTCAGTTGTCAGTCAAAAGAACCAGGAGGATACCCATGACTCACGCGTCAGACAATAACGAACCGACCC
>Ga0080006_1175668_pt1 | contig 14551 bp, 10 predicted proteins | sample RS3BMetagenome_FD_69209 | JGI IMG/M metagenome (GOLD analysis project Ga0080006, IMG submission 69209) | Ferric oxide microbial mat and aquatic microbial communities from Rainbow Spring, Yellowstone National Park, USA - RS3B (SPADES... ...
TCAGTGCAACCATATCCCAATCCACAATATGAAACCAACGACTTCGACTCTTTACCGCCGCCAACCCCTCTCTCGGCGAAGCCGCCGCAACCATAAAAACCGCCATTATTTCCATTAACTAGTCACGTCCCCGTTTCACGTTCGAGGCAGGAGAGGTGATCGAGGTTTAGCTTCAATATAAGCTGATCAGTGATCACGGACTGTTGAAAACGCCTCCGCTTCCCTCTGTTTCCTCCGTGTGAATAACCGTCGTAACATGCTTCCCTCCGAGCGAAATTGTTCATTCAGCGCAACCATATCCCAATCCACAATACGAAACCAACGACTTCGACTCTTTACCGCCGCCAACCCCTCTCTCGGCGAAGCCGCCGCAACCATAAAAACCGCCATTATTCCAATTAACTAGTCACGTCCCCGTTTCACTCTCTTGAATAATGCCGTTGCCCAGCGCCACTTCGGCAACCCGACTGGGACCGAAGTATTGCCAAGCGGCAATCACCGCGCTGGTGGCCGCCTCGATAACCTGCTGGCGGCGATACAGGGCGTCAAAGCTGTTGTTGATCTGCCGCGCGTTGGGGAAGGTTAACTGGCTTACCGGCAACGACGTAAAGGCGTTGTTGGTGATATACCGTGTGTTGCCGCCATAGGTCTGCGCCTCTTCCACGGTTCTCTGAATGGAATCGTACACCAGTGTGACATCAGCGTTGTTGCCGTTGGCGGTGTCTCTGGCAAACGTGGTCTGGGCCAGGCCGTTGTATTGGAAGCTCTGCGCGGTCGCGCCGCCGATGCCGCTGGCGGGTGCAATCCACAATATCTGACAGTCGCTCATTTTTGATTCCATGCAGTTGGCCGGGCCGGGGAGAACCTTCAATGTTTTTCGGCGCTTGGCCCTGCCTCGTCAGGGCGCGTCGTTGGCCCTATCCGAATGTGTGCCCATATGTGCATCGGGAGAAGCTTGGCTGGACCGGGCAGCAAACCATTGATGCCCTTAATCGTCGCCGGTAGCCTCCCGGCAATCGCAAGGTAGACGAAATGCCGGAACTTCTGTCGGTTGGCCCTTGTCCACCCATTTGGCCAGGCGCAACGCCAGCGATGTCCGTTCCATAGAAAAACCAGCGGCGGCATCCCAAATGAGACCCCGTTCCCGCGTGGGCGAAAGTACACAACCGCCAACAGTCTGCCTTCACCGCTGATCCAGTCCGCAGCAAATGTCGTTCCCTGCTGGTTGTCGTCGCTCCAGCTCTCCTTCACGTACGGAATAGGCGGAGGCGTCGGACCGTGGGGTGCACGAGCATCCACAATCAGGGCATACACCGCGACCGTACGCTGCAATCCTGGGAGCCATCGGGAGACGTCCTTGCGCAGAAGTTCGGCCTGCTCGGTGCGGCGACTGCTGCCATACGCAGGGGCGCTTTGAACCAATTTGGTGATGTAACCGTCAGGGCGGCTGGCCGCAACGGCCAAATCCCGGTTCTTACCGCCATGTTCGCCACAGGCGGGCAGGGATAAGAACGCAACTCCCAAGGCAAACAATACCACGTAGGCTCGCATCACTTACAACTCCCCGTGTAGCCCTTCGAAGTGAGAATCCCGCTGAGCTCCGCAGTGAGCGTGCAGCCCGGCGTGCTCACTACAAGCGTTATGTCAACAGGATGTCTTCCCGTAAAAGCGCGCTTATCACAACACTTTTTACCTTTAGGACAGGGGAGGTAATATTCCAACTGCTTTTTGGCCTTCTGCGCGGAGGCGAGCGCCGATGACGCTGCGTGGCATGGGTGATCGTAGCCAAGGTGCTTGAGAAGGAGCTTGAATCCATCGCACCCGAACCCCAGAAAACCCTGCCAGCCGAGTTTTGCATGGCAGTTGGCTAAGGCAGTGGGCAAAACGAGGGCGCACAATCCCGGCGGTCGCCCCCAAAGGGCATATTTCACTGTCATCGAAATTTTGACATTCGGCGGGTACGGTGGCCCCCACGGCGGGCACGGTTTTGCCCCTGCCGGGCTATCTGCCGTTTCAATACCCTGCCCCGACCCGGGACACGCTCCAGAAGCCAGCCCTGCGGGGTCTGCCTCGGTCACCGCCCGTCCTCCCACATACTCATACAAGTTCACGCCGCTGGCGTAGCCGATCGGGTCCCGCTGAATCCAGCGGCCAAGGGGCGGATTGTATGTGCGATTGCGGACGTAATAGAGTTCACTTTCGGGATCGTAGCGGTAGCCGCAATAGATGATTTCGTTCGCGCCATAACTCGATTGCGTATCGCCATCCGTGAACCAAATCCCGTCGGCACCCGGGCCAGTGAAAATAATCGAGTTTCCATACGCATCCGTGTCATACGCTTCCACAATTGCACCGGATGCGTTGGCCAGCGCCGCCGCGCGATAGAGCAAATCCTGCAAAAGGTAATAACTTCCAGTTGACAGGTTTTGGGGGCCGAGGGGAATCAGCGTGGTCAATTGGATGCACTCGTCGATGTATGTCCCCCATACAAATTGTCGGATGGGCGTGTTACTGGTGCTGCTTTCCTCCATCACCTGATTACCCATATAGATGTAATCCGTCGTTCCGTTCGGCACGTTGCCGGTCAGGCCACCATTAGTGATCGTTTTCCTTACCCGTCGATTCATTGCATCATACAGATACGTCGCAATGACCAGGCCATCAGATACACGATTAATCTGAATCGCCCTGTTGAATGCGTCATAGAAATAAATTAACGTGCCATCATTTTTCAGGTTACCGTTGGATGCGCCCGTCGTACCGTCGTACTGGAATGTGATCGCGCCGCCGTCTGTCAATGTCCGCTGAGTGATTTCGTTGACGTAATTGTGATTGCGCTGGTCCACTCGCGCAGACGAACCCACCGGCGTAAAGCCGGTGGCTCGCCAGTTTCCTAAACCATCCAGCGCATAGTTTCTGCTTTGATCGGTGTTGGGTAATGTGATCGCCGTGCTGACCGATCCACCACCGGTGTTCTGGTAGCCCCCGGTGGAAGCCAATGTACCCCGCTGGTATTGCAACAACCGATTCACACTATCATAGCCTGGCGCCGGCGTAGCGATGTTGCCGCTGCCATCCACTGGCTGGTACAAGTTATCTCGTTCCTCCGCCTGCAACGCCCGCTCATAAAACTTGCTGCCTGCGCGGTCATACGCTGTGGTATTGCCCACCAATGCCGTGGTATTCGCATAACCGTTCTGGGCATTGAGCGTGCTGTTCAGATACCGCTTGGTGATGTTTCGGCCACTGCCGTCATAGCCCAGGCGGTCGCTGGAATTATTGCCCCATGAGGGATTGGCCACGCCGCTTTGCACGCTACTGTTGGTTCTCGCGTTATTCAAGTAGCTCTGTGTAATCCCGTTGGCCAGCACCACTTCCGCGATTCTCCCCGGGCCGTAGAACTGCCAGGTTGCAATTACAGCACTGGTGGCCGCTTCAATGATCTGCCGCCTGCGGTACAGCACGTCATAGTTGCTGTTGACCTGTCGGCTGTTCGGATAGGTGAACTGCGTGGCGGGTGCTGATACAAACGCGGTATTGGTCACATAGCGACTGCCGGTGCCTAATATCACCGGTGCCTCCTCTAAGGATCGGCCCAATGAATCATAGTGGAACGTCACCTGCACGGTACCGCTGCTGGTGATGTCTTGATTGAGTGTCGGCCGGTTCAGACCGTCGTACTGGAAGGTCTGGCTGGTTGTTCCGCCGATGCCGCTGGCCGGGGTAATGGCGACATTGGTCTTTCTTCCCAGGCAATCCCAGGTATTGTTGAATATCGAACCGTTTTCATCGGTATAAGTGATTACATCCGACGCAGTGTCGTACGCGGTGATTCTTGTTGACCCATCGGCAAATTCGATGCCCACCTGCCGATCCAGGGTATCAAAGCTGTAGTCAGTGGTTGCCCCGCGATCATCAATCATCTGAAACATCCGCGAATTACCGTCAAAAAGCGTCTGCGTGCGAATCAGGCCGCGCCCGGTCCCGGCGCGCCGGGATGCTGTTCGCTGCGGGGCCTTGATTACCTGAACCATTCTGCCGCATAAGCTGATCCGATTCAAGCGGACGCGAGGCACCATCGAACATTTGCAGCGTTCAATTGCCCGTGGCATCCACCGTTTCGGTCTTGTTGCCTCGGCTGTCATAGCCGGTAAGGGTTTGGCTGCCATAAATTTGTAGCACAAACAAACTCAATATGTCGCTCCTTATTTCCCTTTTCCAGACGGCCGTTGCTCCCCAAAACGGATGTGCAGCATTTTTTCGTATGCGGCATAGAGCGCCGTGGGCAACGGGCCATACAGCGGGCAGCGAATTTGGGGCAGCCGGACAAAATTGCTCCGCAACGTGACATCGGTGGGCGTGAATATTAATTCCCGTGGATATTTTTCGACCGCCACCCAGGAAACCTCGGGCATCTTCCGGCCACGAATAAAAAACATCGCGGCGTACCGTGGAGACGTGTCCCTACCCAGAAAGCCCCATCCGAAATATCGCTGCGAGCGTTCGATGTAGTTGATCGAACTCTGTTGGCGGCGGTCAATCTGCCCTTTATCCTTTAACGTTACAACCGCGCCTGATCGGTTTGCAAAAACGATCCGGATAATCGCAAGCCCTGCGCCGGGCAACATTTCCCTCACACGCAACGCCGGTTGGCTCGTGGCCGCGGGGTTGGGCTGAGCTTGGTTTTCCTTGGCGTGGCCCTCGCGCAACAATGTTTCATACGCGGCGTACAAACGGGTGGGTAGCGGGCCGTAGAGCGGGCAGTTAATTTGTCCCGCTGCCATGAAGTTCCTGGCTCGCGAAAAGATCAATGCGCGGGGATAACGCTGCGCCGCGGCCCACAGGAGCAATGGGGCCTTCTTGCCACGCCGGAAAATGGCGGCCCTGCTTACAGGGCCGCCGACGGGTGCGCCCAGAACAGCAGGGAGCAAATATTGCGAAGCGTCCAAATAGCCAACGCTCGCTTTATCCGTCATGCGCAGGTTCATCCCGCCCGAAGACAATACAATGCGATCTGCCGGGAAAAATCCCCCAAATGTCGGTGCCGCGGAGAACCCGTGTGTCGCTGTACCCCTCACGGGCGGAGCCTTCGGAATTCCCGATGCTTTCGTATCCGGGCCGAAGCACCTGGTGCCGCGTTCCCCGGGTGTGGCCAGAAACCTCCAGAATTTTGCCAAAGCGCGTGGTAGCGGATGGTACAAGGGAACCACCGGCGCGATTCCTCCGGCATCTATTTTTAGTGTTCGCGGATCGCTCCGGCTGAAGCACAGGGATCGTGGATAACGCCGTGCAAAAAACTCCCGGTACAGCTCTTGTCCGGTGCGAAATCTAACAGTCGCAAAATATTCACCCTTGCTAAAAGGTACAGTTGGTTCCCCATTACGAAAGTAAAATGTTGCCCCTCGGCCAATCGCCATTGCGACGTACCGAAGGGATTGCCGATCACTAAGGACGGCAATACGGTGGAAACCACTTACCGTGATTGACCGTATCGGCTTTCCCCAAGGCCAGTTGGGGCTTGGCCCTGCGTTTCCGAATGCCGCGCTCGCCGCGAAAATCAAGGCGAAAACGGTTGTCGGCAGACAGATTGACTTATTCGTGATAATCATTGCGAAAGTAGTCCCCGTTGCAAATTGGTGATGTCCCCTATGAACCCGGAAATCCTTTCTTTAGAAATTGTTTTAGGACGTCCAATATTGATCATTGCTCCATGATCACTGATCAGTGATCAGTGAGTTCGCCGCAACCATTTCGCCCTCCAGAAAACGGGCCGTCCAAAATTGATCCGCACATTCTATCACGATTCGCACTTTTGCAAACCGCACCGTTACGTGCCAATAGCCAAGTAGCCTAGTGCTATGTCACAGCAGAATGTTAGGATTGACGAGGAGCCTTGGCGATGGTGGGTGTGCCCTTTGAGGGGCAGGCGCCCTAAAATCTTGGTGTGACAGAGCACTAGTTGGTTGATGTTCCGCATTTTTCCTGCATCTCCTAGATTAACGATGGGTGCCGCTCTTTCGTGTTTTCCCCACTTAATGCTTTTGGCGCCCATCGGTTGGGCGCGGTGGGATCGCTATCCGGCGCTGCGCTCGCGCCGGCGGCCACGGCGACTGCCCCGGCGGCGACCGGGCGGGGATATCGAAAATGACAGCCCCGCGTTGCCCTCCCTCAACTTCAACAGCGAGCCTCCGACTGTCCGGGGAAAACGATAAAGCGATCGGTGTGGCTCCCGGAATCTTGGCCCAATAGAGGGGACGGAAACCCTTAACAGATGCAATGAGTAAATAGGCCCCGCTAACGCCAAAAGGCAGAGAAAGGTGCTTACAAAAGAAAACGCACGCTACAAGCTTGTTATCAGGCGAGAATTCAGGGGCGGCGGTAGCAGTACCCGAATCCGCAAGCCATGTGCTCACCTTCTCAATGCTCTCAACCCCAGCGCCCGATCTTGGTGCCAAGATCGTTGTGATGTCTGATGCATCCCAACGCGGACTCGCCATCAACACTAAATGCTTGCCATCGGGTGATATCGCACCCTGCCGCAAGGCTGCGGACACGACCCTGATCGAACTGACCCGAGAATGCTCTGCACCCCGCGCTTGCAAATGTGCAAAGTAAACATGATGCCCCGCTGAAACCCAACCCAGCTCACTGCCGCTGCCATCACAAAAAGCCGCATTGAAAGACTGCCAAAGAGGCGGCAAATGCACCGCCAGCGTTTTGCCGTCACGGCTTCTCCAGACGCGGACCCTTGACCAAGGCTCCGCACGGCGGGCGACAGTGGCCAGCCAGTTCCCATTCCTTGGCGCAACCACCTTGACTGGCGCAACCACCGGAACGCCCATGTATGTTTTTCGTGCGTCGTCTACCGTAATTGCGTAGGAGCGGAGAAACCGGAGGGTCTTTTTGGCATACCATTGCGCGATTAGCCTTATCCCGGCACCGCGCGGGCTGACCGCACAGAAGATAACCCCAACTGCATCTCCCTGTATGACCATTGCGTCGGGAAGCTTTTCCACAGCCTCGTTAATTCCCAATCGGTGGAAGGGCATTATGGTCGGGGCGCCCAACGCGAAGCCCCGAGCGGCCAATCCCCAAACCGTAAATCCGGAACGCGAGCTGACAACCACGTCCCTTCCGCCGTTTTTCCATAAAAGGCCCGGCACCATGCGAAACCCAACTCCATCCCTTCGTTCTCCCGCAGTGCGCGGGGCCTTCAGCACCGCCATAATTCCAAGCCCGGACGACGTCGAAATAGGCGGCATTTTTTTTGTGTCCGGGAAATCTTTCCCGGCTGCTTGTCCAGCAACCGCGGGAAAAACTATCACCAGGGCCAACGGCGCTTTTAACGCACGGGACCAACGGCTTATCCAAGCTAACGGAATACGCGTCATTTGCTAATTTCGTCCTTAAACTCCTCTAGCACGTCGAGAAGTGACTTGCCAAACTCAACTTCCTGGTCAACTCCGTTCGAAAAGTAGAGTTGGCTAATATCATCCCACCGTGGCGGATGGGGTGCAGAAACCTTTACGGATTTAAGCGCCCAAAGCGCATTTACGTCGCACCTTGTATAAGTTTTTCTAACGTCGATCCAAGCATGGCCCCGATACTCGTCGTACGCCTCCCCGAATGCGGTCGTCTGTTTTGCAATCGAAGCTATGGCTGCGCCGATGCCGGACAACATGGATAATCCATTGAGGGCCAACACCAAGGCTTTTTCCAACAAAGAGTGGCTAGGATTACCGCTCCCGTACGGAACTACGAAGACACCGAGGTCCTGCGTGTAATGCAAAACGTGGTAGCGTAGGGTCGGGCTGATATATACCCACGGCCCCGTCGACGCCAGCACAGGTGCCCGAGGGCCGGGCAATGCACCAAGCCCCGTCGGATCCTCCCGGCGCGCCGAATTCCCCCCCACATACTCATACAAATTCGCGCCACCCGCATACCCGACCGGATCACGTTGCAGCCATCTGCCAAGTACAGAGTTGTAGCTACGATTACGTGCATAATAGAGCTCGGACTCAGGGTCGAAGCGATACCCGCAGTAGATAATCTCATTGACACCATAGCTCGATTGAGTGTCATCATCCGTGAACCACTGGCCGTCCGCCCCCGGTGCGATGAAAATCAATGTATTGCCGTACGCGTCACAATCGTAGGCTTCAACAACCGCGCCGCTGGAATTGGTGAGTGCCACAGCGCGGTACAATAAATCCTGCAACAGGTAATACGCGCCGGCGGGCAAGGATTGCGGGCCGAGTACGGTGTAGCTGGTTAATTGTATACATTCATCAATATACGTGCCCCAAACGTATTGGCGGGTGGGAGCATTGCTGGAATCTCTCTCTTCTACCACCTGCCAGCCCATGTAGATGTAATCTGTGGTGCCATTGGGCGCGTTTCCCGTCACGCCGCCATTAGAGATTGTCTTCCGTACTCGTCGATTCATGGCGTCATACAGATATGTCGCGATGACCAGACCGTCGCTGACCCGACTGATCTGGATCGGTCGATTCAGCGCGTCATACGACACGCTGATCACGCCATCATTTTTCAGGTTACCGTTGGACGCTCCGGTTGTGCCGTCATATTGGAACGTGATGGCCGGATTTGTCCCCACCGTCCGCTGCGTTATCTCATTGAGCTTGTTGTGATTTCTCTGATCGGTTACCTGGCCCCCGCCTTCCGGCGTATACACACTGCTCGTCCAGTTGCCAAGGGCATCCAGATTATAATTCCGGCTCTGATCCGTATTTGGCAGGGCGATGGGCGTGGTCACGCTGCCGCCGCCGCTGGCCAATACACCGCGCTGATAATCCAATAGCCGATTCATGGAATCGTAGGAATCATACAGGCTGCTGCGTTCCTCCGCCTGCAGTGGGCGTTCAAAGAGTTTGTCGGAACTCATATCATAAGCACTCGTGAAACCCACGATGACATTGGCTCCATTAAAGAATCGCTTGCCGATCATGCGCCCCGCGCCATCATAACCGAGTTGGTCTGTGGCGATGCTGCCCCAACCCGGTGTGGGCAGGCCGGATTGAATCGCGGACCGACTCTGGGCGTTGTTCATATTGGAGCACACCAGTCCATTGCCCAGCGTTACCGTGGCAACTCGGCCCGGCCCGAAGAACTGCCAACTGGCAATCACCACACTGGTCGCCTGTTCGATAATCTGCTGCCTGCGATATAGTTTGTCAAAGCTGCTGTCGACCAGCCGATCGTTGGGATATTCAAATTGCGTCGCCGGGACCGAGGTAAATGCGGTGTTGGTCACGTATCTGCTGGTGCCCAGCGTTGTTGGAGCTTCCTCAATGGACCTTCCCAGTGAATCATAGAAGAATGTCACCAGAACCGTGCCGGCGCCGGTGATGTCCTGATTCAATGTTGGCCGATTCAAACCGTCATATTGTCCCGGCGCGCCGGGATGGCTGGTCGTTCCACCGATGCCACTGGCGGGAGCAATCGATACATTTATCTTCCGGCCCATACAATCCCAAGTGCTGTTGAATACCGAACCGTTTTCGTCCGTATATGTTACCACATCACTGGCTAAATCACCCGTCCCGATATCCATTCTCAACATTTTGAGATCGGGATAAACAAATTCCCTGCTTGATCCGTCCTGATACGTCATGGAGATTTTGCGAGCCATTGCTGAACCCTTCCGCCCGGCCAAACAATGGCCGGTAACTGTTTACCGCTCTGCGGCAAATATTCACAATAACGGCACTGGCGCGCTCGGGTAATTGGTGTTATGCTTGATTTCACCATGGATGGTGAAGTGCAAAAACATCGCAAACAACCGGTCGCAAATCAGACCGTCAGCATGGCGCAATACCGTAATCTGACCAAGCGGTTTAATTATTTTCTCAAGCAACATGACAAACGCAAGGAGGAATTGAGTCATTATCGTGCACGGTGCTACGATCTGGAGGCAGAGCTTCGTGTAGAGGGGCCGCAACTATATCAGGCCTATCAGAAGATCGACCGCCAGCAGCAGCGGCTGAATAAGCTTGAAGCGGAGAATATCGCCTTGCGTAAGGAATTGGCTGGGATTAAGGAGAAGCTGCATCAGCAGCCCAAGGTGTTACCCACGTTTGTTAAAGCCAATGTACCCAAAGACAAGCCGCGCCTGCGGCCTGGCCGCAAGGTTGGCCATCCCGCCGCGCTTCGGCCCATGCCGGAAAAGATTGATGAGTACATTGATGTACCAGTTCCCCGGGACGCCACGGGTGCGGCGTGTTGCCCGCATTGCAGTGTCCAATTGGCGGAGGTGGAAAAACATGACCGCATCGTGGAAGACATCATCCCGGCCAAGGTGATTGCCCGCTGCTATCACACCATCAGCGGCTATTGCCCGGGATGCCGCAAGCGGGTGGAGAGTCGGGCACCGGAGCAGCCGCCGACGGTGGATCTTCCGCATGGACAAATAGGGATCAATGCCTTGGCTACGGCGGCGTTGCTGCGGGTGCAGTATCGCCTGCCGTACCGGTTGAGCACGCAACTGCTGGCAGACTTGCCGGGATTAACGGTCTCTCCCGGAGCCGTGACCAAACAGATACGTCGCATGGGCCATTGGCTGGAGGGAGAATATGATCGACTGCAGGTCTTCCTTCGCTGCGCGCCGGCGGTACATATGGATGAGACCACCTGGCGGGTCAATGGGATCAATCAATGGCTTTGGACACTCTTGGATGACCAGCACACGCTTTTCCATGTCGATAAGAGCCGGGGGCAAAAGGTGGTGCAGAAATTACTGGGGGAAGTCTTTGGTGGCGTGCTGGTAAGCGACTTTTATTGTGGATACTCAAAACTCTCGGCCCGGAAACAGAAATGTCTGGTGCATTTATTAAGGGAATTAAAGGAAGCCTCGATAAAAAGCCCGGCATTTGCCAAGGGATCATTCTGTCGAAGGCTTAAGCGGCTGCTCAAGGAGATGCTGTTACTCAAGAAGAACAAGCCGGATATGGAAGTTCAAGAATATCAGCGCCGGGGCAAGCAGATGGAAGGGCGGCTCAAGGATCTGGCCCAACAGCGGTGGGAAGAACCCCATGCGGACCGTCTGGCCGCACGACTGCGGAAACACGAACAGGAATTGACGGTATTTCTCTGGGAAGACGCGGTGGATGGGACCAATAATGCGGCGGAACGGGCGTTACGGCCAGCGGTGGTGATGCGGAAGATCACCGGCGGAAGCCGCAGTGAACGGGGAGCCAGAGCCACGGCTGTGCTGATGTCGGTCCTACGCACGGCCCGTCAGCAGAATCGGCCACTGTTTGAAACGATCAGGACGCTTCTCATAAATGCATGGACCGGGAAAAATCCCGGCCTGCTGACAGACATTCTGGTCGATTCGTCCTGAGCTTGCCCGCCGGAGCCGCGGAGCGGTAAACAGTTACAATGGCCGGACCCGACAACTAGCCACGTCCCCGTTTCGCTTCCTGCCGCATAGTCTTCTTCCTGCCGAAACAACGCGATGCGCCCAGCCGAGCGCTTAAGCACATGGTATACATACCCACCCGGACAATAACGCGCTTTTCTAGCCATGCAATTACACTAACGTGAACGGCCGCCCGTGTCAATACTAGCTGCGTCCCCGTTCCCTTCTTCCTGGATGGGGCAATTCAGCGCGTCAAAGGCATAAATCAGTGTGCCATCATTCTTGAGATTGCCGTTGGACGCACCGGCCGCTCCATCATATTGGAATGTAACCGCTGGATTCGTTCCCACCGTCCGCGGCGTTATCTCATTGAGCTTGTTGTGGTTCCGCTGATCCGTTACCTGGCTCCCGCCTTCCGGCGTATACACACTGCTCGTCCAATTGCCCAAGGCATCCAGATTATAATTCCGGCTCTGATCCGTATTTGGCAACGCAATCGGTGTGCTGACACTTCCTCCGCCGCTGGCCAGTACGCCGCGCTGATAATCCAATAGCCGGTTTATGGAATCATACGAATCATAAAGGCTGCTGCGTTCTTCCGCCTGCAGGGGGCGTTCAAAGAGTTTGTCGGAACTCATATCATAAGCGCTGGTGAAGCCCACGATGACGTTGGCTCCGTTGAAGAATCGCTTGCCGATCATGCGCCCCGCGCCGTCGTAACCGAGTTGGTCTGTAGCGATACTGCCCCACGCGGGGGTGGGCAGGCCGGATTGAATCGCGGATCGACTCTGCGCGTTGTTCATGTTGGAGCACACCAAGCCGTTGCCCAGCGTTACCGTGGCAATTCGGCTGGGGCCGAAGAACTGCTCCCGGCACTCCGGGAAGAGTACCGCGCTGGTCTTGCTCGCCGGTTGCGACCTCTGAGTGCAATAGGCTATTTGCATTGCACCGGTGACAGCCGGCGCCAACCGCACGCGCTGTCGAGGCAGATTACCACAGGAATCAAGATCTCTGTTAATATCCATGCGTATCCAATACCCAACTTTCGCCTATCAGAAACCTATCGAGGCGGGATCCAAAATCCCAATGTTGACTCGGACCAGCCAATCGGGCGCAAATCCCATCCCGCACCTCGAGGGGCCACTACAGCCAGTACCTCCTGTTCAGTTACGCCCTTTCGTCTCCAGATACCGCATTCTTTCAATAGACAAGAATCAAATGCGGGAAAGTCATGAGCAGCGCGGTGATAGCCAAGGTGATCAGCACGAACGCCACGCTGGCCACCAAATGCCGTCGTCGGTTCACAAAGTCACGATCCCATTGCGCGGCAAGCGCCGCAAGGAAATAGACCGCCGTCCCAGCCGCAAAACAATAGAATAGCATCCCTTGGCAATCCTTATACCAAGCTTCGAAATATTGGCCCCGGTCGTCGCTCATCAGCCAACAAATGAGGACGAATGTCGTACCGCCCACGAGCAGCGCTCCGAGGGTTGGCCCGAAGGCCAACCCTAGCGATAAAATCCCGTGCAAGAAACGTTGAATCCGCCTTGGCATAGCCGAAACCTCGACACAGACAGCATTGACCCGGCGAGCCTTATCACGGCACGGGTGCGACCTCAGCGCCTAGGACCCCAATGTTTGGGTTGTTGGCAATCCGCCCCGCAGCCGAGCCGACACCCAAGATATATCGACTTACCAACCCGTCAATCCAGTCAAAATAAAAGCCCCAGTAAATCGCGCCGTAGGAATCCCCTTTTTCCTTGCCTTCAAGGCATACCGCCACGTCTCGGGCCTGAAATATCCACTGCTCCGCAAACGGAAGATAGACGCTCGGCCCGGGCTGATCGTCCAAGGTGGCCCAAACGGACACCGGTCCAGTCCAGAACCGGCCAACAGCAGGGTGCGGGTAGGGAAAGGCCTTGTCCAATCGGAATTGTCTTGGGAGGGTAGCTCCGCCATGGCCAAAGCCCGTGAACGGATCAACCCATGAATAGAAAGCATCCCGTTCGTATTGCACGAACCCGATCTTCGTGCACACGCAGCCCTTGGTCCAATCCTGCGAGGGCTGAAAATGGATGAGGATCGCGCTCTGGTTGCGACCAAGGCCGAAGCTTGAAACCTTCCTGAAAGTTCCTCGACCCGGTTTGTAGTGCGCGCCTGGCGTGACCCAATCCATCGCCGACATCAGGCCAAGAGGGTCGAATCGGGAGCCCGGCCCATCCTTGGCATATTCATAGAAATTCACACCGCCCCCGTACCCAATCGGGTCCCTCTGCAGCCACCTTCCCAGCGCGGCGTTATATGTGCGGTTACGCGCGTAATACAGCTCCGTTTCCGGATCATACCGATAACCGCAGAGGATAATCTCATTTGCGCCGTAGCTGGATTGGAGGTCATCATCCGTGAACCAAATCCCATCGGTACCCGGGCCAGTGAAAATAATCGTGTTACCATACGCATCGGTGTCATACGCCTCAACAATTCCACCGGCGGAATTGGTAAGCGCCACCGCGCGGTACAACAAATCCTGCAACAGATAATATGCGCCCGCTGGCAGGCTCTGTGGCCCAAGCACGGCCAGTGTTGTCAATTGTATACATTCATCGATATAACTACCCCAGACATACTGCCGAACGGGCGCGTTACTGGAATTCCGTTCTTCAACAACTTGCCAACCGCTCCAGATATAGTCCGTTGTGCCGTTGGGAATATTTCCCGTTAATCCACCATTGCTGATCGTTTTCCTTACCCGTCGATTCATCGCATCATACAGATATGTCGCAATCACCAAGCCGTCGCTGACCCGATTGATCTGAATCGGGCGATTGAGGGAATCGTAGGCATAAATCAGCGTGCCATCATTTTTCAGGTTGCCATTCGATGCGCCGGTTGCGCCGTCATACACGAAGGTTACAGGTGACAGGTTACTGGTTACAGACTGCGTGATTTCATTGACATAGTTGTGATTGCGCTGATCCGTGGTGGAACTGCCAGCCACGGGGGTATACACGCTGGTCTTCCAGTTGCCCAGACCGTCGAGATTGTACGTTCGATTCGCATCCGTATTCGGCAATGTAATAGGTGCGCCGATCGATCCGCCACCGGTGCAGGCCGGACTACCTCTACTCCCCCGCGTTCTTTTATTTGCCATTACCATCAAGCCATCCG
>Ga0080006_1237421_pt1 | contig 14548 bp, 10 predicted proteins | sample RS3BMetagenome_FD_69209 | JGI IMG/M metagenome (GOLD analysis project Ga0080006, IMG submission 69209) | Ferric oxide microbial mat and aquatic microbial communities from Rainbow Spring, Yellowstone National Park, USA - RS3B (SPADES... ...
CGACCATCCGGTGAACCTCAAGCGACGTGCACGCGGCGACAGTGAAGCCACCTCGGTGTGGTTCTGGGGTCAAGGCCGCGCGCCGTCGCTCCCTAGCCTAAACAGCCGCTTTGGGGTCAGCGGTGCAGTCATCTCCGCCGTCGACTTGGTCAATGGCCTGGGGCGGCTGGCTGGTCTGGAAACAATCAGGGTGCCGGGCGCGACCGGCTTTCTCGACACCGACTACGCTGCTAAAGGGCGCTACGGACTCAAAGCGCTTGAGCGCCACGACTTTTTGCTCGTGCACATCGAAGCGCCGGACGAGGCAGGTCATATGGGACGCGCCGATCTGAAACGAGAGGCTATCGAGCGCATCGACCAATTCATCGTTGGACCCATGCTGGAGGGACTGCGCCAGATGGGTGAGTTTCGCCTGCTCTTGATGCCTGACCACGCAACACCGTGTCAACTAAAGACTCACTCGAACGAACCAGTGCCTTTTGCTATGATTTCGCGAGCGCAGCTAAGCGAAACCGAAGGCGCGCATCGAGGCTATAGCGAAAATGACGCTCGGCTGACCGACCTTGTGTTTAAGCAAGGCCATGAGCTAATCGCGCAGCTCTTCGCCGACGGATAGCTCGCTTAACTCTCACCAGAAGGAAGGGAAAGAAGCTTGGACCGCAACCTTGCGCTAGAAGCGGCTCGCGCCACCGAAGCGGCCGCGCTTGCGGCCGCGCGTTTCATCGGCAAAGGGGATGAGCGGTTGGCCGACCGCAGCGCCTGCGAAGCGATGCGCAAGGCGCTTAATTCAATCGCGATCGACGGCAAGATCATCGTCGGCGAGGGCGAAGAAGGCGAGACCGACGTCCTGTACGTGGGAGAAATTGTCGGCAGCGGAGCCGGACCCGAGGTCGACGTTGCGGTCGATAGCCTTGAAGGACCGATGATTTGCGCAACCGGCGGGTCCAACGCGCTATCGTGCGTGGCGCTGGCTGAACGGGGCGGACTTCTGCGATGCCCGAACACGTATATGGAGAAGATCGCCTGCGGCCCGATAGGCCGCGGAATAGTGGACCTCGATCGTTCGCCCGCCGATAATCTCAAGGCGCTGGCCGAGGCCAAGCAGGTGTATGTCGAGGATCTGCGCGTGGCGGTTCTCGATCGCCCGCGCCATGACCGCCTGATTGCTGAAGTGCGCAAGGCCGGCGCCGGTGTCAAGCTGCTCTCCGCCGGCGATCTTTCGGCAGCCTTGGCAACCACTCTACCTGACTCCGAGATCGACATTCTGATGGGGATCGGCGGCGCTCATCAGGGCGTGCTCGCGGCTGTCGCCGCCCGTGCGGCTGGCGGCCATTGGCAATGCCGCTTCAAGCCGCGCAACGAAGAAGAGGCGGAAAAATGTCTGCAGGCGGGAATTCTCGACGTCAACCATTGTTACAGCCTGGAAGAGATGACCGGCGAGAACGTGATGTTTGCCGCAACCGGCGTGACCAGCGGCGACTACCTTAAAGGCGTGCGCTTTTTCTCGGGAGGCGCGACGACCAACAGCGTGGTCATGCGCTCCAAGACTCGCACGGTGCGCTTCATCCAGGCGATACATCGCTTTGACTTTAAGCCCGAGTATTAAACCCGCGCGCCTGGCGCAATCGGAGTGTCGATGGAGTTCAAGGCCCTATCAGTCGAAATCGCTTCAGTCTCCCTGATCACAGTCAACCGGCCCGAGTCGCTCAACGCCCTCAACCGGACGGTGCTCGAAGAACTATCGCACGCGCTGCACGAGGTGCGGCGCGCGCCGCAGGTGCGGGCGCTTATCGTCACCGGCGCCGGCGAGCGCGCCTTTGTCGCTGGCGCGGACATCAAGGCGATGTCCCAGATGTCCACGGTCGAAGGGCTTGAGTTCTGTCAGCTCGGCTACCGGGGGATGCGCACGGTAGAAGAGCTTCCAGTGCCGGTGATCGCAGCGGTCAACGGCTTTGCTTTAGGCGGCGGTTTAGAGCTTGCCATGGCCTGCGACCTGATCGTAGCCAGCGAGCGCGCCCGCTTCGGCCAGCCCGAGATAAACCTGGGGATGATCCCAGGTTTTGGCGGCACGCAGCGCCTGCCCCATCGGATCGGCCGCACGCGCGCTGCCGAACTGATCCTGACCGGCGAGATGATCGACGCGCAAAAGGCGCTGGAATGGGGCCTGGTCAATCGCGTTTGCCCGGCCGGCGAGCTGATGCGAACCGCGCGGGCGCTTGCCGAGCAGCTTCTGGATAAACCACTGGTCGCGCTGCGCCAAGCAAAGGCCGCGCTGCACGCCGCCGCGACCATGGGCGAGGACGCTGGCCTGCGGTTTGAACAGGAGGCGGCGGGCGTGGCCTTTTCTACTGCCGACCGCGTCGAAGGCACCAAGGCATTTCTCGAAAAACGCAAACCCCGGTGGCAGGGCCGCTGAAGCGCACAGCGCTGCGTTTCACACCGACCGGTTCAGTCGCGCCGACAAGGGGGCGAGACTGGACCTGCGGGCATCATCCGCCATAAAATAACAGCTAGCAGGGGACTTTCGTTTGGTCATGTCGTCCGCCAGTCGGGTCGCGCAGTGCGGGCGCGTGAAGTGGCGTCGCGCAGGAGCCGGCCCACAGGGCTGCTTTTGCGGCAGTCTTTGTCCGAACGGCGGCGCTGCCAACGTCGAGCGTCAGCGCCAGCGATGCGCGCCGCGTCAGGAGCTGCGTAGATGGAGCTAGACCTTACCGAGCAACAGCGAGCTGCGCGCGATACGGCGCGCCGGTTCGCGCGCGAGAAGCTCGCCTCGAGCGGAGTTGAGACCGACCGCACCCATCGCTACCCAGCGGAGATCGTCGCCGAGATGGGGCGGCTAGGCATGATGGGCGTCTTTGTGCCTGAGCGCTACGGCGGCGCCGGTCTTGACCACGTGAGCTACGCGCTGACGATCGAGGAAATCTCGGTCGAGTGCGCCGCCACCGCGGTGATCTTATCGGCGCATTCGTCGCTGGCCGAATGGCCGCTGCTTGGCGCCGGCAACGAGAGCCAGAAGGAGCGCTTCTTACCCGCGATGGCGCGCGGCGAGCGGCTCGGCTGTTTTGCGCTGACCGAACCGCAGGCGGGTTCCGACGCGGCTGCGCTCAAGACTCGAGCCGTCCGCAACGGCGATTACTATATTATCGACGGGACTAAAAACTTTATTACCAACGGCCCGCAGGCTTCGGTCGCAATTGTCTTCGCTGCCACCGACCCAAACCAGGGTCATCGCGGGCTTAGCGCCTTCGTGGTCGAGACGGCAACGCCGGGCTGGCAGGTGGTCCGCGTCGAAGAGAAGATGGGAATTCATGGCGCCTACAGCGCGCAGCTAACCTTCGCTGACCTGCACGTGCCGCGCGAAAATCTTCTGGGCGAGGAAGGACAAGGCTTTAAGATAGCGATGCAGACCCTGGACGGCGGCCGCATCGGGATCGCCGCGCAAGCCGTGGGGATTGGCCGCGCAGCCCTGGAAGCTTCGCTTAGGTACGCTGCCGCACGGCAGGCGTTCGGCGCGCCAATCGCCAAATACCAGGCGATTCAATGGAAGCTGGCCGATATGGCGGTGGAAATCGACGCCGCGCGGCTGCTCGCGCTGCGTGCGGCGCGGCTTAAGGACGCGGGCAAGCGCTGCACCGTCGAGTCGTCGATGGCCAAGCTTTTCGCCTCAGAAGCCGCGATGCGCGCGGCGACCGAGGCGGTGCAGATTCACGGCGGCTACGGTTATACCAGGGAGTTCAAGGTTGAACGATATTTCCGCGACGCCAAGATCACCGAGCTGTACGAAGGCACCTCGGAAATTCAGCGCTTGGTGATCGCGAGCAACATTTTGGGCACGCGGTGAGCGTGCAGGGGGGCGTTAGCTAGTGGCTACCAGCAAGCAGCAATGGTTGAATGGTCCGTATCGCAGCGCAGGTGAACGCGCGTGGCGCTTTTCAACTGTCTCGGACCTGGAAATCGAACCGCTTTACACCCCGGAGGATGCTCGCTTCGATTACGACGAAACGCTCGGCAATCCCGGCGAGTACCCTTTCACGCGCGGCGTCTATCCTTCGATGTATCGGGGGCGGCTATGGACAATGCGCCAGTTCGCCGGTTACGGCCTGGCTGAAGATACAAATGCACGCTTTCGTTTTCTGCTAAGCCAGGGTCAAACCGGCCTGTCCACGGCCTTCGATATGCCGACGTTGATGGGCTACGACGCCGACCATGAGCGCGCTATCGGCGAGGTCGGACGAGAGGGCGTTTCGGTTACGTCAATTCACGACATGGAGCGCCTATACGACCGTATTCGCCTTGACCAGATTACCACCTCGATGACCGTGAACTGTTCCGCCTCGGTCATTTTGGCAATGTACCTGGTAGTCGCGCAGCGCCAGGGTGCGTCCTGGGAAAACGTGAGCGGGACGATCCAAAACGATATGCTCAAGGAATTCATCGCGCAGAAAGAATGGATCTGTCCGCCTGAGCCGTCAGTGCGCATCGTCACCGACATGATCGACTTCTGCTGCCGGCGCGTTCCGCGGTTCCATCCGGTGTCGATCTCCGGTTATCACATCCGCGAGGCGGGGGCGACCGCGGTTCAGGAGTTGGCCTTCACGCTGGCCGACGGCGTCTGCTACGTCGAGCATGCGCTCAAGCGGGGTCTTAAGGTTGACGACTTTGCGCCGCGGCTTTCGTTCTTTTTCAATCTCCACAACGACTTCCTGGAGGAGATCGCCAAGCTGCGCGCCGCGCGCCGCATCTGGGCGCGCCTAATGAAAGAACGTTTCGGCGCCAAAAAGGCCCGCTCGATGACGTTGCGCACCCACGCCCAGACCGCCGGCGTGGCGCTCACCGCGCAGCAGCCGCTCAACAATATCGCGCGCGTGGCGATTCAAGCTTTGGCTGGAGTGCTCGGCGGCGTGCAATCCTTGCACACCAACGCGATGGACGAGACGTTGGCGCTGCCAACGGAAACTGCCGCAATGGTCGCCCTGCGCACGCAGCAGATAATCGCCGAGGAAACCGGTGTGGCTAACACGATCGATCCGCTCGGCGGCAGCTACGCTATCGAGGCGCTTACCGAGCGCATGGAACGCGACGCGATGGCGTATATCAACCGGATTGACGAGATGGGCGGCATGATTCGCGCGATCGAGCTCGGCTACCCGCAACAGGAGATTGCCGACGCCGCCTTTCGCTACCAGCGCCAAGTCGAGGAGCGGGTCAAGACCGTCGTCGGCGTGAATAAATATGTGATACCCGAAGAAATTCCGCTGCCTACCCTCAAAATCGACCCAGCGGTCGAAGAAAAGCAGGTGCAGCGGGTGCGCAGGATGAAGCGCGAACGCGATCAGCAGGCGGTCAAGGACGCCCTCAAGCAGGTAGCCGAGGCCTGCCGGTCGGGGGCGAATTTGATGGAGCCGCTATGCGAAGCAGTCAAACGGGAGGTGACCGTCGGGGAAATCTGCGACGTGTATCGCGCTGAGTTTGGAGTTTACAAGGACCCGGCGTGGATCTGAACGCACTCCTCGCCGTCCATTACACGACAGCTTGTGCCAGGATGCCGCGATGACCGAAAGAAGGGTTCGGATATTGGTGGCAAAGGCCGGGCTCGACGGCCATGACCGTGGAGCCAAGATAATTGCGCGCGCCCTGCGCGACGCCGGTTTCGAGGTCATCTACACCGGGCTTCATCAGACTCCCGAGATGGTCGCGACGGCGGCGGTTCAGGAGGACGTCGACGGCGTTGGCCTGAGCATCCTTTCGGGCGCCCACATGACGCTTTTCCCCGAAGTCATACGCCTGCTCAGGGAGAACGGCGCCGGTGATGTAGTGGTCTTCGGCGGAGGCATCATTCCTCCGGAAGACGCGCAGAAACTCAAGGAACTCGGAGTCAAGGAGGTGTTCACCCCGGGCGCGTCAACGCAGGAAATTGCCTCCTGGGTGAGGGAGAATATCAAACCCCGGGAGTAGCGCGGGCGAACTTAGCCTAACGCGCACGCGCGACGTTTTCGAGCACGCGCCCCGCCCAGACCTCGCCTGCCCTTGAACGCCGCGCCGCGCGTGAGAGTCTCGAACTATAGGGACCAAGCAGCAGGAGCATGCCAACGTGTACTCTGAATTAAGCGAAGAGCATCGCCGCATCCGCGACACCGTAGCGGCTTTCGGCGAGCGCGAGATAACGCCGTTTGCCGCAAAATGGGAGCGTGAAGAAGCTTTTCCGCGCGAGGTGATGGAAAAGCTCGGCGCGCTTGGGTTTCTCGGCGTGTCGTTCCCGGAGCGCTTCGGCGGTGCCGGCGCCGACACGCTCTCCCAGGTGCTGGTGGTCGAGGGCTTGGCGCGCTGCGACGCGTCGGTGGCGCTTTCCTGCGCGGCCCATGTCTCGCTCGCCGCAGGCCACATCGGCAGCTTTGCCTCCGAGGAGCAGAAACAGCATTATCTGCCCGCGCTGCTCAGCGCCAAGCGAATCGGCGCGTGGTGCCTGACTGAGCCCAACAGCGGCTCGGATGCGAGCGCGATGCGCACGCGTGCCGTCACGCGCGGCGACAATTACGTGATCAATGGCAGCAAGATGTTTATCACCAACGGCAATATCGCCGACGTTTACGTGGTGATGGCAGTCGAACGGCCCGAGCAAGGCAAAGGCGGGGTCTCGGCGTTCATCGTCGAGCGCGGCGCAAAAGGGCTGAGCAATGGACGTAAAATCGAAAAGCTCGGCCTGCGCGCCTCGGACACAGCCGAAGTGCTCTTTGACAACGTAACAGTTCCGGCCGCGAACCGGATCGGAGCAAGCGGCGAAGGCTATGCGCAGACGATAAAGGTTCTCGAGGCCGGCAGAGTCGGCGTCGCCGGCTTCTCGCTTGGCATCGCGCGCGCCGCCTTTGAGACGGCCGTCGCCTACTCGCGCGAGCGCAAGCAATTCGGTCGCGCTATAGCGGAATTTCAGGCAATCCAATGGATGGTCGCCGACATGGCGACACGTATCGACGCCGCCTGGCTGCTAACGGTGCGCGCGGCGCGGCTTAAGGACGCCGGGCTGCCCTACGGGCGCGAGGCCTCGATGGCCAAGCTATTCGCTTCGGAGACCGCGATGTGGGCTACGGAAAGAGCCGTCCAGATTCACGGCGGCTACGGCTACATCTGCGAGTTCAACGTCGAGCGCTACATGCGCGATGCGAAGCTTGCTGAAATCGGCGAAGGCACGAGCGAGATCCAACGCATGATCATTGCCAAATCTCTGCTGAGAGACGGCTACCTGCCCGCCTGAGAAGAGCTGGGGAGAGCCCGGCAGCGCCGAGCGCCCTGGAGTAAGCACGTCACCCTTGCCTTCGTGCGGGTCTGCGCTGACGCGGCGCGGCAGGCAGGCGTTGCGGTGTAAACAGCTTCTGTTGCTACGCTCTTGCTTGCACTTGCGATCCCGGTGCCAGCAGCTCGACGCGATCCTCGGGATACGCCGGCAGGCCGAACTGGGGCACGTCGAGCCCTTCCAGCTCCACTTCCTTTGACACCCGGATCGAGCGCATGGCATTTACCAACGAGAAGGCTGCGTATGTAACGCCGAAGGCGTAAATTGCCATCAGCGTGGCGCCGCCGATTTGGGTGAAGAATTGCCGGTAATCTCCATATAGCAGGCCGGTCACTCCTTGCCCGACTGCGCCTAAATACGAGGTCGCCCCCACGCCATTCCAGCCTGCACCGTAGGTGCCATCGGCAAATATGCCGACACAGACAGCACCCAGCCAACCACAGTAGCCGTGAACCGAGACTGCCCCGCAAGGATCATCGACCTTGAGCACGCGCTCATTGAAGAGCACGCCCAGGTCCACGAGCATCCCGGCCAGGATACCGATAATCACGGCCGAGTTCGGTGAGACAAAAGCGCAAGGAGCCGTGATGGCGACGAGCCCGGCCAGCATTCCATTACAGGCCATTGAGATGTCAGGTTTACCGAAGAGGAAGTACCACAGCAGCATCGCCGATGCGGAGCCGGCAACGGCCGAGAGGTTCGTATTCACGGCAATCACCGAGATGCGAAGGTCGCTGGCGCCCAGCGTAGAGCCCGGGTTGAAGCCCATCCAGCCGAACAACAGGATGAAGGTGCCGATTACGACGAAAGCCAGGTTGTGCGCAGGGAAGGCCCGCGGTTTGCCGTCGGGCCCGTACTTGCCAAGCCGTGGGCCAAGAATGACGGCGAGCGCCATGGCAGCGAAGCCGCCAACCCCGTGGACCACGGTCGATCCGGCGAAATCCACATAGCCATGACCGAACCCCATGCTTTGTCCCAACTGCGAGAGCCATCCGCCACCCCAGACCCAGCAGCCGAACATTGGATATAAGATGGCGCCCATGAAGAGTTCACACAAAATAAAGGCCCAGAAAGTGATCCGCTCGCAGATGGCGCCGATGATGATGTAGCCGGCGGTTTCCATGAAGACAACTTCGAAAAGCGTTAAACAAAGACTGCCGGCGTCATAGGCCGGGCCGCTCAGGAAAAAACCCTTGCCTCCCAGGAAGCCCCATAAGCCGCTTCCGATAAGGAAGCGGTCGAGCGTCGGCGTGCCGCCCAGATTGGTAGGCGCGGCATTGATCGCGGTAGCGCCGTACTGAAAGGCAAATCCGCACACGTAGTAAGCTAGAAAGGCAAAAACGTAGGCCGCGAAGTTCAGCATCATGAGATGGCCGGCGTTTTTCTTGCGCACCAGTCCGCAGGTGAGAAGAGCAAATCCCGCCTGCATGAAAAGCACGAGGTACCCGGTTAGGAGGGTCCAGGAGAAGTTCGTGGAGATTCGCAGGTGCCCCACATCGTCGGCGAGCTTCATCGCAAGCGGCTCTTTGGCTGCCTGGGCCTGGAATTCGTCGAAAGCCTTCTTCCTCTTGGCATAGTCCGGCGCGTTCTTATCGGTGGGTTCACTAACAACAAAGGCATTGCCGCCGGCGTCAAAGGCGGTGGTCTTGTCGCCGGTCGAAATTCCGGCGGGATCGGCTTGCGGTCCGTCAGCGAAGGCCAACGCCACTGGGCCGGTGATCATTTGCGCAAACAATATTGCGGCCGCAACCTTAAGCGGCCAATCTCTCGTGTGTCTGCGAGAAACGTGGGACATTCGAAGCTCCTCCTCAAGTGTAACGGCATTGAACGGCGCTGCCGGTCAGATCTCCGTTGACAACTCAGATCGCGTCGTGGCCTCGCTCGCCGGTCCGAATGCGGATTACGTCGTCGATGGAAGAGACAAAGATCTTTCCGTCCCCGACGTTTCCGGTGCGGGCAGCGTCCGAGATCGCCTTGACTACGGGTTCAACGAGGTCCTCGACGACGAGTACGCTGATAAGGATCTTGGGCTGGAACTCCACGGTGTACTCTGTCCCGCGGTACAGCTCGGCATGCCCCTTTTGGCGGCCAAAGCCCTGCGTCTCGAAAACGGTCATGCCGGTGACTCCCAGAGCGGTGAGGCTGTCTTTTACCTCGTCGAGCTTGAAAGGTTTGATTACTGCGTCGATGCGCTTCATTTCGCGCAGGAGCCTCCTTTTGGACACGCCCTTGCGAGGGCGCGCTTCGGTTTCGTCCTTGGCCTTTTCCTCGACCCAGCCATGTTGCCCTCGTTATATAGTCGTCTTTGTCCGCGCACGGTTGCCTTGAGAAGCTGGGCCGCTATGGTGTTCGCTCTATCGTTTAGAAGGAGTACATCGCCGTCCACAGCATAGTGTTCATCCCCGCGAGGTCGGGCTCATTCGCTTGAGTCGGAAATGGGTGGTCAGTTGATTGATCGTGGCGGAATTCCCACCTGACCATAATCTGCTCGGTGAGCTTGTAGTTGAACCCGAAGGTGATCTCCCATAGTTGCTGAAGGATGCCGGTCCGGAAGCCGTCGGCGTCGTCAAAATATTCGCCGCGGAGGCCCGCTTGTAGGCGGTTCGTTATGTTGTAGGCGATCCAGACGCCATCACCCCACCAGTGCACGGAATGAGGTATGTAAGCGGGCACTATGAAGGGGAATTCCGGCAAGATTTCCGCCGGCCCTTGCTGGCTTGCGTAGTAAGCTTCCTCGGTGATGCTTAGGCCGGGAATTATCGGCGGCGTGTAAGTGACGAAGCTGTCGACCATCTCTCGCAGAGCCGTATTCTGTGGCTGGGTGGGGCCGAATTCGTTGTTGATGGTCCAGGAGAGCCATGACGCCGGCGTAATCACGACTCGGCTCTCCAGATTTTGCAACGCGTTACGCGAGGCGATCGTGTCCCAACCGCTGTTGAGCCCGATTATCGCGCTGAGCTTGTCGTTGAAGGCGTATAAAGCGCGCACGCCGGTCACGGTGAATGGCTCGCCGAGGTTGTAGAGCAACCCTATTGACTCGAAAAGATTGGTGGTCTGCCAGTCCGGCAATCCCTCGTAGCCGATAAGTCCGTACTGGCGGCCGGCCGTCACGACGATTCCGTTGCCAATCGGAATCGTGTAGGTGAGGAATGCCTGGGTTGCATCGAGCCAACCGCAGGGAGTTTGCGGACAGACGCCGGCGGGACCCGGCGCGCGGTAGTAGGTCGTTAGCCCGTACATGACCTGAGCCGTATTCGCCGTATTAAGGTCAAGGACAAAACCGGGTTCGTTGGCCGCGGTATGGTCGATGTGCAGCTCGCCTTGAATCAGTTCGAAGTTGTTTGCCCCAAAGTAGTCAAACGCGCGGTACAGGTTGTTGCCGGTGTACGGGTAATCGAAGTTGTTTTCGTATCCCATGGCGATGAGGCCGTGGACGTTAAGACCCGTTGCTTCTTGGATGCTCTTCTGCGCGGATTGGACTCCTTGGGTCATCAGGCCGTAGAAGTCAATTACGCCGGCAACCGCCGAGCCTAACGCGCCGGCGCCAACTCCCGCCGTGTTGAAAGCGCTTGCTCCTAATGCGGGCGCTGGGGAGGAGCCGGAGCCAGAAACGACGCTCGCAGGTGCGGGCGCGCCCGAGGGCTGAGCTGGGGCGTTTTGCGCGCCCGCGCTTTGTGCCTCGGTCCGTGTGGGGAGCAACGCTACGCTTGACAGCAGTAGCAGACTGAACGACAGTGATTTGTAGCCCGCCGGATTTATCACCGTGGCAAAGCTCGCACCTCCCAAAGCTTTGCTCTTGCAGGTAATCAAGTGCGGTATTGACCGCGGTGCCTAATCCACGAAGCGTGCCAGCTCTCTCCGTTCCAAATCAGCCGGAAAATACGCTTTTCCGAGACGGCTCGCCGCAGGACGGTCCTGGGGTTCTGCCTAAAATCTGAGCGCAAAGCTGCACGCAAAATGAGCAGGGCGAGCCGGGGTCCGCGGTTAGTTCCCGCAAAATTGAAAGCTCGCATTTCAGCTTTGCAAAAACTAATGCTCAACCGGGCGCGGTCTTGGAGCAATCGCGATTTTCGCGGACATGGACGTGTGCGATCTGGTGAGAGGAGGAGCGCACTGACCTCTGCCGACATTACAGTGACGGTTTGGCGATACCGGAGAGACCGTCACCGGCAATTACGGCACAGAGCATTAAGCTGCCGTCTGTATCTCTCCGGCGTGGGTAGGCGACAACATTGCCGGTCTCGCAGACGGGAATTGCGCAGCAAGTGCGCCTGGCCGAGCCGATCCCGCACCCGCGATCTGACCGGTCGCCGGGCGGTTCGATGAGTCTCAGCGTCGGGCTTAGGCGGGGTCGCAGGAACTAGCGTGTGCTCGCGAGCCGAGGCTATCCGCCACGGTTGCCCGATCCGTGGCTAGGTCCCCGGTTGCATCTTTCGCTGCCGCAGCGACTCCCCATAGGTCAACCGTGGTCTGGGTCACCTTAAGCGGCGCATAGCGGCGCCTACCGCTATGCTTTGCAAGCTTGATAGCCGGTCGCGTGCAGCGTGGCGGTCCGTTAGGCACAGCATCGCTTCTCCTGTCGCCGGCGTGTGCTTACTGCTCGGCGCGTGAGCAAAGCCGCTCCGACGCTAGTTCTTGCCGTTGGTCTGCGCCTGCGAGGGCGAGCTTGCGCCCTTGGTTTGCGCAAGCTCGGTGTTAATCAACGATTCGAACTTTTCCGGCGGCTGAGCCCCGACCAGGCTTACGCCGTTGATGAAAAACGCCGGCGTGCCGTCAACGCCGAGCGCCTCGCCGGCTGCGATGTCCTTTTTTATCTGGTCCGCGTGCTCGTCCTTGTCAAGGCAGTTCTGGAACTGAGGCATATTGAGGTCGAGTTTTTTCGCGATAGCCTTAAATTCGTCGTTGCCGAGCTTCGATTGGTCGGCAAACAAGGCGTCGTGATACTGCCAAAAATGTCCTTGGTCACCAGCACAGTGCGCCGCTACGGCAGCCTTGAAGGCCTGGCGATGAAACGGGAGCGGAAAATCGCGATGAACCAGGCGCATCTTGTCCCCGTACTTGTCGCGCAGCTCTTTGATCGTCGGTTCGGCGCGCCGGCAGAACGGACACTGGAAGTCAGTGAATTCTACAACCGTCACCGGAGCATCGTTGGGGCCGAGCGTGGGGAACCCGGCGGTCGCGACCTCAACGCGGGGCGGCTTGAGCAGCATCGTGAAGCCGGCCTGCTCGCGCAGGGTGTCGAGCAGTTCGTCCCGCCTTTCTTGTAGCTGCTTTCGCTCCAGATAGCGCATCAGCGCGGTCTTTACTTTGTCGAAGGGCTGGCCGATATCTGCTTGATGAGCGTCGTAGTAGGCGTGCGCCTGCTGTTCGGAGACGGGCGTCAATTTGTCGCCGATCTTCTTCTTAAGATATTCTGCTTCGCTCAGATTTTCTCGCTTAGCAGCCTGCTGAATAACGTAGTCATCTGCAATCGAAAGAATCGCCTGCCGCTTAAGCTCGTAGATCTCGTTCTCTACCGAAGCCATACGAGGCTTGACGAGCTTGTCCACCTCTTGTTCGGTTATCTCGTGGTTGCCGACCTTGGCAACGACTGGCGAGTCCTGGCCCGCGCGTGCGTTGACCACGCTAACGATCAGCCCGGCGCTCATTGCGAGCGCTGCTATCAGCGCTAACGGTTTCGTGGCCATTTGGGCAAAGCGGCCTACCCTGCACTGGAACGGAAAGATGCGACCCATCAGCAATTAACTCCCTTAGGCGCCATCACAAGCGGCGCTCCACGTTAGGCTATCACGGCGCCGCTCGCTATTCACGCGGCGCTAATCTCAGGTTCACGCCTACGCGTTCTGGACTCGACCAACGCCGCAAACCCTTTACAGCTCTACTTACTCGGTTAGCCTGCCTACCCATCGCCTGCCTGCGCAAGCGCCGGCGCCGTCGCTGCTGCATTCTACCGAAACGGCCTAAGTCGTTGGCGTCGTGCTGCCTTTTTACTTCTGAGCGCTTCGCCCTCATCTTCAGCGAATGCAGAGCCCAGACAAGAAGCGAACCTTTGGTGAGGAGCCCTCTGGTCCTGTATGATACCGTTACGGAGCCCGAACGGGCATTAAAACGCGAGAATTGGCTGCGCCGGCGGTCGTCAGTTTGCACATGGGCCAACAGACCGCAAAAGAAGGATAGTGCGTCTTTTCCGTGCGGGGTCGCAATTCTAGGACGCCTCGATGCGCTAATTATATGCCGCCTTTTGAGCGGCGGTAAAAAGGAGCCGCTAATTGGTTGAGCTTTTCGTCCTATGCGTTTGTCGGTTCGCCCTTCCATCGCTTGGCAAAAATAAATTAGAGCTCGGCTAAAGCCGCTGTAGCGAGACGCGAGAGCGTGGCGCGTGAAGCGGCGAGCGTTTTTCCAACGAATTTAGGCCGATGTTTGTAATGCGATTTTTTTAGCGTGTCGGCCTATTTTGCAGCTTCGCACTCATCTTCTAGGGGGCGAGCAAGAGACGCACGCGCAACAGTTGGCTTTGCGAGCAGCGTCACTCACATGGCAAGGTTCATGGTAAAGCCAGGTGGCAAAGAGGATTAATTGATGCCGAAGGTTTTGGTCATTCAGCACACCCCAATGGAAGCGTTGGGAACTATCGCCGACGCTCTAGAAAGCAGCGGGCATGCATGGCAGTACGTGCGAGTCTTCGACCGGCACCCGGTGCCTCGCGAAATGGGCGCCGCGGCGGGGTTGGTCGTGCTCGGCGGACCGATGGGCGTATACGACGAAGGGAAGTACCCATTTTTGCGTGAAGAAATGCGGCTTATCGAGAACGCTCTCGAGCAGAGGCGCTCGGTGTTGGGTGTCTGCCTCGGCGCGCAGCTTCTCGCGACCGTTTTGGGTGCGCCGGTGCGCCGAGCGCAACGGGCGGAAATCGGATGGCATGACGTGACGCTTTCGAAGGCGGCGTACGATGACCGCCTATGGCGCGGTATCGGACCGTCGTTCACACCCTTTCACTGGCATCAGGACTACTTCGAGCTGCCGCTGGACGCAGCCTTATTAGCCAGTTCCGCACTAACCCCGTGCCAGGCGTTTCGTTACGGCGAGAGAGCCTACGCCTTCCAGTTTCATGTCGAGGCTACGCGAGAGGTGGTCTCTGCGATGCTCAAAGCTGGCGCGCGCTCGCTGGAGCAAGAGGGCGGGCGCCCAGAGGACATTACCGGACAGTTCGACGCTCGCCTGCCGGCGCTCCGCAGCATCGCCGATACGGTCCTTGGCCGA
>Ga0080006_1150225_pt1 | contig 14546 bp, 11 predicted proteins | sample RS3BMetagenome_FD_69209 | JGI IMG/M metagenome (GOLD analysis project Ga0080006, IMG submission 69209) | Ferric oxide microbial mat and aquatic microbial communities from Rainbow Spring, Yellowstone National Park, USA - RS3B (SPADES... ...
CCCCCCCGCGGGGGGGGAGCCCCACCAGCCCCGTCCCCGAGGGGAGGGCGGCGCCCGCCGAGGCGATCATGGCGGCCGCTTCCTTGCCCGCTTCGGCGGCCGCTTCCAGCACAACGACGCGTTCGTCGGCGAACAGCGACGGGCTCAGCAGTTCGGCGAGCTCGTAAGTGTCGACATCGCCGGCCCGCATCCGGTTGACGGGAATGTCCGCGTTGTTCGGGGTTCTGGCCCGCTTGCGCGCCGATCGCAGCACGTCGGCCACGGCACGCTCGACCAGCAGTTCCTCGTCCCCGAGGACCAGATGTAAGGAGGAACCTTCGCTCACCCCACGATGGTGTCACGTGGGTCTGACTGGGGCCGAAGCGGCGACCCGCTTCACCCGGCTTCGCCGCGCTCGCGATCGCCTCAGAAGCCGACTGCTCCGCGGGGAGGATCGAACTGCTCGGCGATCGTCCAGGCCAGCGCGCACAGGCAAAGGACCGCCAGGACAGCGCCGGCGGCGGCGCGAAACCAACGCCACCGCCACAGCAAGACGGCCGTTGCCGCGGCCGCGGCGACCGTCAGCACGCCCGCGACGCCGGCCGGAACGGGAACCGTTGCCGCCGGCAGATGGGCGGCCGACTGCGCCACGCAGAGCACCCACCACAGCTCGGGGCCGGTGAAGCGGATCAACAGCTGCGCCCCGGGCGCCCACAGCAAGCACAGCGCGGCTGCCGCGCTGCCCAGTACGGTGATCGGTGCGATCACGGGGGCGACCACGAGGTTGGCGCCCACCGCGACGAGGCTGACCCGGCCGGAGATGCCAGCGACCAGCGGAGCGGTCACTAGATGTGCGGCCCCCGCGACCGCGAGTCCGTCCGCCAGCGGCTTGGGGCAGCCGAATCGGACGAGCCGTCGCGACCAGGTCGGGGCGATGACGACCAGCGCGGCCGTCGCCAGCACGGACAGCGCGAAGCCCACGTCGACCGCCAGGTGGGGGGCCACGGCCAGCAGGACCAGGACTGTGGCCGATAGGGCCGGGATGGCTTGCCGCCGACGGGACGATAGCGTGCCGGCCAGTGCGATGGCGCCCATCACGGAGGCCCGCAGCACGCTTGCCGTCGGTTGCACGACGATGACGAACGCCGCCAGCGCGACCGCGGCGAGGACGACGGCGGCCTTCGGGCCGATAAGCCGGGCGGAGAAAAGCACCGCCACGCATACGATCGTGACGTTGGCGCCCGACACCGCCGTCAGGTGCGTCAATCCTGCCCCGCGGAAGTCGCGACCGGTGTCGGCACTCACCGCCGAGGTGTCGCCGAGCACCAACGCGGGCAGCATCGCGGCCGACTCGGCGGGCAGCGTGTCGCGCACGGCGGCGGCGAAGCGGCGCCGCACCTGGTGGGCGGCACGCTGCACCGCGCCGGGGGTGCCCACGGTCGGGCAGCCGGACGCAGTGAGCACCGCAACCGTCAGGTCGTGGCGGGTCGGACGACTGATGCGCGCCGTGAACCGCACCGGCTGGCCCACCATCAAGGTGCCCGTCTGGGGGCTGAACTCGGACCCCCGCGCGAAGACGACCACCCGGCCGGAGATGGTGTCGTCGCGGACGCGCCGCAGGTTGGCGCGGAACATCAGTCGGCCCTGATCTCCCGGGCCCAGCGACACCGGGCTCTCGGTGGGGATGACCGTCACCGAGGCCGCCTTTCCGAATGCCGCGGTGATCGGGTGGCGGTCGACCGCGTCGGCCCGCAAGGCGACCGCAAACCCGAAGCCCGCACCCACGACACCGACCGCCACACCCGCGATCATCATGCGGAGCCGCCCGCGGCGCCCGGGCCGGCGCGCCGCGTGGCAGGCCAGCGCGCCGGAACCGGCGGCCAGCCCGACGCAGCACAACGCCAGTACCCGGCCGACCGGCCACCAGATCCCGGCGGCGGTCACCGTCCAGCAGGTCAGAGCGGCCGGTACCAGACGCACGTCGACGGTCGTCGACGTTTCTTCGCCTGTTGATTCATCGGGGCCGAGGTGGTGCACCCGGATCAGACACGGACCAGCGGACGCAGCTTTTCCAGCCGGGCCGGGCCGATCCCGTCAACGTCGGCGAGCTGGTCGACGCTGCTGAACTTCCCGTTGGCCTGGCGCCACGCCACGATGGCGGCGGCGGTGACCGGTCCGACCCCGGGCAGGTCGTCCAGTTGCTCCACGGTCGCGGTGTTCAGGTCGACCACGCCACCTGCCTTAGGCTTCCCCGATCCCCGCCCCGGTCCGGGCGGCGGTGTTGACGGTGTCCGTGACGAGGGTGCCGAGCCGGGGCCCACCGAGCTACCGAGCGCCGTGGGCTGCCCCGAGAAGGGAGCGAGCCCGACCACGATCTGCTCGCCGTCGTCGACGGGTCGGGCCATGTTCAGTCCGATGGTGTCCGCGCCGCGTACCGCACCGCCGGCGGCCTGCAGCGCGTCGGCGATGCGTGCGCCCGGGGCCAGGGTTACCAAGCCCGGGTTGCGCACCAAACCGACGACGCTGACCACCACGGGTCGATCCGGACCGGCCGGCCGGCCGGCGGCGGGACTCGCGGACGGCCCCGGGGTCGCCGTGGACGCCCTTTCCACCGGAGGCAGCTTGGCCGACATCACCGGAGCCGGCCGGTCATGCAGCAAGGTGAAGACTGTGACCAGGACGGCCAGGGCTGCCACGATCGCCAGCGCGATGGCACCGGCACGGCCGGGGTCAGCGCGCACCCTCGCCATCCAGCCCCGGCCCTGCGAAGTGTCCGGGAGCCACCGGGGCAGTAGCGAGTTCTGGTCGTCGTCCCGCGCGTCGTCTTCCAACGGGTGATCGGCGCCCGGAGCAGTATCCGGGTCTGCTTCGAGCCGTCGATGCAGGCGCTCGGCGGGAAGTTCTGATTGCATGCGCCCAACCTAGGTGCGTCGACGACCACACCTGCCCCGCCGAGCGGCGCCGCGACGGTCACCTGTGGATTAAGTCGAGGCTGTGCACAAAGGGCTGAACGGGATAGGTCAAGATGGAACCCGAAGCGCATGACCGCCGATCGAAGACTTCGTCCAAAGCGGGTCATCGCGTTCGCCCCAGAGGACAGGAGGCTGCCATGAAGTTGGCGCTCACACCGGAGGAAGCCGCGTTCCGCGACGAACTTCGCACTTTCTACACCACCAAGATTCCCGAAGAGTTCCGCGAGCTGATGCGTCAGGGTGCACCGCTGTCGAAGGACCAGCTGGTCACCACCCACAAGATCCTCAACGATCACGGGCTCGCGGTACCGAACTGGCCGGTCGAGTGGGGAGGCAAGGACTGGACAGCGACGCAGCACCAGATCTGGGCCGACGAGATGCAATTGGCGTGCGTCCCCGAGCCGCTGAACTTCAACACCAAAATGGTCGGCCCGGTGATCGCCGAATTCGGTTCCCAGGAAATCAAACAACGCTTCCTGCCGCCGACGGCCAGCATCGACATCTGGTGGTGCCAGGGGTTCTCCGAGCCGGAGGCCGGCTCGGACCTCGCCTCGCTGCGCACCACCGCGGTCCGCGACGGTGACAGCTATGTGGTCAACGGGCAGAAGACGTGGACAACGCTCGGCCAGTATGCGGACTGGATCTTCTGCCTGGTGCGCACCGACCCGCAGGCACCCAAGCGCCAGGCCGGCATCTCGTTCCTGCTCATCGATATGGCGACGCCGGGCATCACCCTGCGACCGATCAAGACGATCGACGGGGGCCACGAAGTCAACGAGGTGTTCTTCTCCGACGTCCGGGTACCTGCCGATCAGCTTGTCGGACAGGAGAATCAGGGTTGGGCGTACGCCAAATTCCTGTTGGGTAACGAACGCACCGGCATCGCCGGGGTGGGCCGGACGAAGGTGCGCCTCGCCGAGGTGAAAAAGCACGCCAGGGCGACGGGTCTGCTCGATGATCCCCTGTTCGCCGCGCGGCTGGCCGAAGCCGAAAACGAGCTGCTGGCCTTGGAACTCACGCAGGCACGTGTCGTGTCGGACTCCTCGGACGGTCGGCCCAGCCCTGCGTCGTCGGTGCTCAAGATGCGCGGCAGCCAGCTTCAGCAGGTGGCGACCGACCTGCTCGTCGAGGTGGCCGGACCGCACGCGCTGCCGGTTGACGGTGACGACATAGAGTCCCCCTCCTGGGCACAAACCAGCGCCCCGCACTACCTCAACTACCGCAAGACCTCGATCTACGGCGGCAGCAACGAGGTGCAGCGCAACATCATCGCGTCCACCATTCTCGGATTGTGAGGCAGCCATGGACTTTCAGCTGAGCGACGAGCAGGCCCTGCTCCGGGACACCACCCGAGAGCTACTGTCACGCACCTACGACCCGGAGACTCGCAACAAGATCATCGCCACCGAACTCGGGTGGAGCCGCGACGTTTGGAGTCAGCTCGCCGAGACCGGGATTCTCGGCCTCGGGTTCGACCCGGAGGAGGCGGGGCAGATCGAGATCGCGGTGGTGCTCACTGAGATCGGGCGGAGGCTGGCACCCGAACCCGTCCTGCACGGCGCCCTGGCACCGGGCGCACTGATCGCCGAGCGGGGCACCGATGCGCAGAGGCAACTCCTGGATGACGTCGCAGCGGGGCATAAGCTGCTCGCGTTCGCCCACCTGGAGGCCGGCCACCGCGAACCGGCCGCGACCGTCGCTACTCGCGCTGTGCCACGAGGTGATTCGTGGGCGTTGAGCGGGACGAAGAATCCCGTCCTGGCGGGCGACTGCGCCGACACCTTGGTGGTCAGCGCCGCGCTGCCGGATGGCGGCACCGGGCTGTTCCTGCTCGACGCCGAGGCCGTGCACCGCCATCCTTACCCGACGTTCGACGGGCAGCGGGGCGCGCAGATCGGTCTGGACAACACGCCGGCCGAGCCCCTCGGTGAGCCAGTCGACGCCTCCGGCGCCATCCGCGACGCCATCGTCCGGATACAGTCGGCGCTTTGCTGCGAAGCGGTCGGCGCCATGGAAGAGGCGCTGCACCTGACCACCGACTACCTCAAGACCCGCAAGCAATTCGGCGTCACGCTGAACAAGTTCCAGGCCCTCACCCAGCGCGCCGCCGACATGTACGTATCGCTGGAGCTGGCCCGCAGCATGAGCCTGTACGCCGCGATGTCCGTCGCCGAAGGCAACCTCGACCCGCTGATCGCGTCACGGGCCAAACTCCAGATCGGCCGCTCGGGCCGGCACATCGCCCAAGAGTCGATTCAGCTGCACGGCGGCATCGGCGTGACGGCGGAATATCCGGTGAGCCACTATGCGGCCCGGATCACCGCGATCGAGCACACCCTGGGCTCCTCGCAGGACCACCTGCACGTCCTGATCGATCGCCTCGCCGACTACGACTTGGCCCGACTGTAGAACCAATGGCCGAGCTGTCGTGGTCGGCGACGGCTGGAGCCCGGAATCGGAAGCGATCCGCAGGCATCGCCGGGGCGAGTGTCCGGCTCGACACGCCTTCAGCAGCAACTGGCCGTTCAGACGGTGACGCCGGGGGTCGCGGCGAGTAACCGGTCGAAGGCGACGGCGAAGCCGTCGACAATCGTCTCGTGATCGGGCACCAGGGTTTTGTCACAGGCGATGCCCACGATCACGTTGCCGTTGTAGGTGGAGATGGTGAAGCTCATGGGCTGGTTGCCCGAAATGGGCGCCCACCCGACGATGCCCTCCACCTTGCTGCCGGCCAGGTAGACCGGCATCGGGGGGCCCGGCACGTTCGTGAGCGTACCGAGCGTACGGCTGGTGAACAGGTCTACCGATGCCTCGTACAGCTGACGGTTCAACCCCGCGATGGTCTCCTGCAGACGAAACGCCACCGCCGCCTCGTGCCCGTGCTTTATCCGGTTCATCCGTCGCTTTGCCACGGCCAGGACTCGGACGGGATCGGGCTGATCGGTCGGCAGTTCGAGTTGCACGAGCGCGAACTCGTTGCCGAGATTGTCAGGCAGCGTTACATCGACCGGCTTGAGGTTGACTGGGACCATGAAGGTCACCGAGGGGCAGCGGGCGTGGTGGGCCTCGAGATAGTTGTGCAACGCTCCGGCCACACTGGTGACCAGCACGTCGTTGACCGTGCACCCGTTAGCCCTGGCCACGGCTTTCACTTTGGCCAGCGGCACCGGCTCCGACCACGCCACCGCCTTGTCTTGGCCCGCGATGCCCGTCCAATGTGTCGAATCGTTGCGGGTGCCGATCAGCAGTTTGCGGACCATGTCCACGTCACCCGGTGCGGCCGAGAACATGTCGACCAACGCGCCGCTGCCTGGCACCGCCGCCCGCGCAGCGGACTGGACGGATTCGGCGACACCAGACACCGTCGCGAGTGCCGACGTGGTGATCGTGTGGCCGGCCCCGACCGGGTTCTGTAGAGCCAGGCGGGCAAAACCCTTGGCGCGACCGAGAATCCGAGGCATTTCGCCAACGGTGCCGATGACGCCCCCCGCAATGTTTGCCGCCCGCCCCACCGGGTCGCCGAGCGTCTCTTCGAGGCGCGACCTGGCGCGCAGTGCCGTGGCCGCTGCTTGCGCTGCCGCGGTCCGCAGCCGGTCCCCCATCGGCTGCCCCGGCGGGTGGGGCCGTACTGCGTGCTGCACGATGTCAGGGCCGTGGATGGAACCTCCGGTGGGTGACGCGTCGAACAGGCTCATCGCCAACTCGACCATGCGCATGCCATCGGCGACGGCATGGTGCGTCCGCATGATCATGGCGCTGCCCTTCCGAAAGCGGTTGACCCAGATGCCTTGCCAGAGGGGCCGTTTTCGGTCGAGCATTTCCGTGCGGTGGCTGGCCACGAGCGCCTGCAACTCCCGGCGGTCGTCGGGATCCTTCAGGTCCACGACCGTGACGTGCCCGCCGAAGTCGAAGTTGTCGTCGGCCTCCCACCACCACGAGCCGTCGCGGTCCTTGACCGCCAGGCTGCAGAACACGGGGTAACGGTTTATGAGCCGTTCCTCGACGACCTGGCGCACCCGGCCCCACTCGAGCGGCTCGGCCGTCCAGACCACCGTGTCGACGACCATGAGGTTGTTAGGGCGATCCATCTCCAGCCACAAAGCATCCTGGATGCCGAGCCGGCGTCGCTCTGCCACCTTGCACCTCCGAGAACTAACGACTGTAAGCCGGCGGCGCCGGTGCTACATTCTCTGCCAATCATGCACGCGACCAACGAACTCGGGCCAGCCCTACTGTCCCGGCGTACCTCCCGTTTTCTACTAGCTTCCCCCCTGATATAACCGTCCCCTTTATGCCCGGCATCGTTCAAGGGCTTTGCCACCAAAGTGAATCGCAGTATGAATAGTTAATACGCAGCCATCATCTGCCGACCCGATGATCTCCTCAACGCTCTTGCGAAAAGCGACGCTCTTGGGGAAAAGCGACGCTCTTGCGAAAAGCGACGCTCTTGAGGACAAGCGCCGTCGGGAACAGGAATTTGGTGCCGGTATATCTGTTCACCTCGACTCGGGTGACCCTGCCTCGCATTTTCTGTCGTCTTCCCGGGATCAGCGATACCTGTCTGAGTCCGGGTTGGATGTCCAACCGTCCGAGGAGGATACCGCACCACTGCATCGACCACCATGAAGCGACCCAGGGGCAGCAACGCGACCATCCGGCGCGACACGCCAGACGTTCGCATATACGGCGATACCGTGGTCCCGCGCTCGCGGCCAAACTCGGGTCGCATCGCTCCCACGGGCGTGGCGGTCGACAAAACCGATTACCGGCCGGATTTTTAGCCGCGGCTCGGTCGGCCGCAAGCACCGGGACCCCGGCTCGCGTGCACGTTGGCAGGGTTGAACATAATAAGTCCGATCCGCACCGGCAAGGGAGAACCCGATGAGTCTAACCGCTCCTGACCGCCCGCTGCGGGTGATCCAGTGGACCACCGGCAACATCGGCCGACGCTCGCTGCATGCCATCATCGGCAGGCCCGACATGGAACTGGTCGGGGTGTACGCGCACGGGCCGGAAAAGGTCGGGGTCGACGCCGCCGAGCTAGCCGGCTGGCCGGAACCGACTGGGGTGAATGCGACCAACGACATCGATGCCCTGCTCGCTCTGGGCGCCGACGCATGTTGCTATAACCCGTTGTGGCCCAGCATCGATGAACTCGTACGGCTATTGGAGTCGGGCGTCAACGTCTGCTCCAGCGCGGCCTGGATCACCGGCGGCAAACAGACACAGCAGGACCGCCAGCGCATCCTCGACGCCTGTCGCCGGGGCGGTTCGACGATTTTCGGCAGCGGAGCACATCCGGGGATGACGAACGTGGTCGGCATGGTGCTCAGCGGCGCTTGCGAGCGCGTCGACGAGATCCGTATCACCGAGTCGGTGGACTGCTCGACGTACGAATCCGCGGAAACCCAGACCGCTATGGGGTTTTCCCAGAATCCTGACACACCGGGGCTGGCTGACAGCGTGCGACGGGAAAGCGAGGTGTTCGCCGAGTCGGCCGCCATGATGGCCGACGCCATCGGGGCCGAGCTGGACAAGATGACGTTCGACGTGACCTTCACCGCAGCCAGCGGCGACTCCGATCTGGGGTTCATGAAGATCCCGGCGGGAACGGTCGGCGGCGTCTGCGGCTACCACCGCGGCTGGCAGGGCGATCGCAACGTCGTCAGTGTCGGATTCAACTGGACGATGGGCAACCATGTGGTCCCGCCAAAGCCGCTCGAGCACGGCCACGTCATCCAGGTCTTCGGGATGCCGAACATGCGCACGGTCCTGCACTGCATGCCGCCGAAGGATTGGGAGGAGCCCGGTTTCATGGGCCTGGGGATGATCTACACCGCGATGCCGGTCACCAATGCAGTCCCGGCAGTGGTGGCCGCCGAGCCCGGGATCGTGACGCTGGCCGATCTGCCGCCGGTGACCGGCCGCTTCGCCGGCTAGCCGCACGGCGCAGAACGTACGGCGCCCACGCTAAAAGGCCCCGGAGGAACGCGCCCGTGCACTACGGTTTAATGTTCTTAGCCGAGCAAAGTAGCGGGTTGTCAGGGTCGAGGAAGCAAGCTATCGGGAGGGGCGACGATGCCTCGCGGCGGTCATCGGAGGTAGGTCAGGTGAGGGTTACTCCAAAATCGACGTCCATAACCCATGGGCTCAAACGCGTGTGGATACCCCTGACCTTATTGGTTGTGCTCGCCGTATCGGGTTTGGTCGTGTCGCGCCTGCACAAGATCTTCGGTTCGCAGGACCTCAACGCCAATGCCGGCGCCGGGATCGAGATCGTCCAGTTCAATCCCAAGGTCGTGACCTATGAGATCACCGGGCCACCCGGGGCCACCGCGAACATCAACTACTGGGACGCGGACGCCAACACGCATCAGGTCAATGGGGCGCCGCTGCCATGGTCTTACACCCTCTCGACGACACTGCCCTCGGTGAGCGCAAACATCATGGCCCAGAGTGACGCCGGTCAGATCGGCTGCACGATCACCGTCGACGGCGTCGTGCGGGAACAACAGAACGCCGACGGCCATAATGCCCAGACCTTCTGCCTGGTGAAGTCCGCATGACCGATTTCGACGACACCGGCCCGATCAAGACCCGCAACCCCGCGCCACCCCCGCCCGCCGGGAGCGGGGCGAACGCCGCGCGTGCCGAGCGGGGCCATCGGCCAGCCATTCCTCACGCAATCCGCATCTTCGCGGTGCCGATCATTCTGGCCTGGGTTTTCGTGACGGTCCTCGTCAACGTCATCGTTCCCCGACTCGAAGTCGTCGGCGAAGCCCATTCGGCGCCGATGACGCCACTGGATGCGCCGTCGATGAAGGCGATGATGCGGTTGGGGCACAACTTCCACGAATTCGACTCCAACAGCACCGTCATGATCGTGCTGGAGGGTCAACAACCCCTCGGTGACGCCGCGCACCGTTACTACGACAACCTCATCCGGCAATTACGGCAGGACAACCATCACATCCAGCACATCCAGGACTTCTGGGGTGACCGGCTGACCGCGGCGGGAGCGCAAAGCGCCGACGCCAAGGGTGCGTACGTGATGTTGAACCTTGCCGGCAACCAGGGCACCACTGAGGCGAACGAATCGGTCAACGCCGTCCGCAAGGTGATCGCCCGGAACCAGCCACCACCCGGGGTGAAGGCCTACGTCACCGGTCCCGCGGCGCTCAGCGACGACATGCACATCATCGGCAACGACAGCCTGGCCAAGATCACGCTGTTCACCTTGGGTGCCATCGCGATCATGTTGCTGCTGGTCTACCGGTCCGTCGTCACGACGCTGGTCCAGCTGTTCATGACCTTTGTCGCGCTGGCGTGTTCGCGGGGCGTCGTCGCTGTTCTTGCGTACCACAACGCATTCGGGCTCACCACATTCGCCGCGAACATCCTCACCATGTTGGCAATCGCGGCCGGCACCGATTACGGCATCTTCTTGGTGGGCCGTTACCAAGAAGCGTTGCGCGCGGGCGAGGATCGAGAAACTGCGTACTACACCACCTTCAAAGGGGTGGCGCCTGTTGTTCTGGGGTCTGGGCTGACCATCGCCGGGGCGACGTACTGCCTGAGTTTCACGCGGCTGCCCTGGTTCAACACCATGGGTGCGCCCGTGGCGATCGGCATGCTGGTCGTGGTGCTGGCGGGCCTTACGCTGGGCCCCGCGGTTGTCTTCGTGGGCAGTCGCTTTCACTTCTTCGAGTCCAAACGCGCGGCCAGGCGCGGTCGGCTGTGGCGGCGGGTGGGCACCGCGGTAGTACGTTGGCCCGCGCCGATTCTGGCCGTCAGCGCCGCGATCGTGTTGGTCGGCATGATCGCCCTGCCGAGCTATAAGACGAGTTACAACGACCGCTACTACCTGCCCACCTCGGCCCCGTCGAATCTCGGCCAGCAAGCCGCGGACCGCCACTTCTCCCAGGCCCGGATGAACCCCGACATGCTGATGGTCGAGGCCGACCACGATATGCGCAACCCAGCCGACATGCTGGTGCTGGACCGGGTGGCCAAAAATGAGATGCGCACGCTCGGCATCGCCATGGTTCAGGACATCACCAGGCCGCTGGGCATTCCGATTCAGCACAGCTCGATACCGTTCGCGTCCAGCATGCAGAGCCAGACGACGATGCAGAACATGAGTTTCCTCAAGGCGCGCATCGCCGACATCCTCAGGTTGGCAGACGACCTGCAGACCCAGATCGACACCACGCAGCGGCAGTACGAGGTGACCAAGGATCTTTCGAAGGCAGCCGATGACACCGCACGGACAACGACGGATACATCGGAAATTACTGACAACCTAAGAAATCACATCGCGGATTTCGACGACACCTTCCGGCCGGTACGCAGCTACTTCTACTGGGAGAGGCACTGCTACGACATTCCACTGTGCTTCGGGTTGCGGTCTTTGTTCGACTCCTTGGACGGATTCGACCAGCTCGCCGAGCAGTTCCACAAACTCACCGGCGACATTCAGCGCACGGCCGACGCCACGCATGATTTGGTGCAGCTATTTCCGACGCTGATCACGACGCTGAAGACCACCAGGATTATCACGCTGACCCTGTACCAGACGTTCAAGGCGATGATTGACCAGATGGAGGCCATGAGCGACACCGCGGTCGTCATGGGGCAAAGCTTCGATGCGTCCAAGAACGACGACATGTTCTACTTGCCGCCGGAGGCGTTCGACAACCCGGACTTCCAGACGGGTCTGCGCATGTTCCTGTCGCCGGACGGGAAGTCGGCGCGCTTCTTCATCACCCACCAGGGCGATCCCATGACCCCCGAAGGCATCTCACGCGTCGACGCGGAGCGAACCGCCGCGCAGGAGGGATTGAAGCAATCCTCCCTCTCATCCGCCAAGGTCTATCTAGGTGGTACCGCCGCGACCTTCAGAGACATGGCCGACGGCGAGAAGTACGACCTGATGATTGCGGTTGTGTCGGCCCTGACGCTGATCTTCATGATCATGCTGCTGCTGACCCGCAGCGTGGTCGCGGCTCTGGTGATCGTCGGCACGGCGGCCAGCTCGATCGCCGCGTCGTTCGGGCTGTCGGTGCTGATCTGGCAGGACCTGTTCGGCATCAAGGTCCACTGGATCGTCATGGCGCTCTCCGTCATCATCTTGTTGGCCGTGGGATCCGACTACAACCTGCTGCTGGTGTCCCGGTTCAAGGAGGAGATCCACGCCGGGCTCAAGACCGGGATCATCCGGTCGATGGCGGGTACCGGTGGGGTGGTGACGGCCGCGGGTCTGGTGTTCGCGTTCACCATGGCGTCCATGCTCGGCAGCGACCTGCGGGTGCTCGGCCAGTTCGGGTCGACCGTCTGCATCGGCCTGCTGCTGGACACCCTGATCGTGCGCACGCTGCTCATGCCGTCGATCGCCACCTTGCTGGGGCGCTGGTTCTGGTGGCCACAAGTGGTCCACCCGCGCGGCGACAACGCCCGACGGGCCCGCCTGGCCGGATCCACGTCAAGGTAGCTGCACGCAAACCGCGACGGCACCGGCGCCGACGTGCAGCGCCAGCACCGGTCCCAACGGGGTGATAATCGCCGGCTGGCACGCCGGCAGCCGGCGTGCCAGCGCCGCCGCCACCTCCTTGGCACCGTCCGGATTGGCGACGTGATGCACCGCGAGGGCGGCCGGATCCTCGCCAACCACCTCGCACACCCGGTCGAGCATCGCCTCCGTCGCATGGGTGACGGTACGAACACGTTGCGCCAGAACGAGTTTGCCGTCATCGATACGCAGTAGCGGCTTCAGTGCCAGCGCCGTGCCGAGCCAGGCCTTGGCGCCGCCGATCCGTCCGCTGCGGCGCAGGTTCTCCAACCGGTGCACCACCATGAACGCATGACTGCGGGACACCGCGGACCGTGCGGCGGCCGCAACGGAATCCAGGTCTGCGCCCGCGGCCGCGGCTCGTGCGGCGGCCAGTGCGACGAATCCGGTGCCCATGGCAGCCGACTTCGAATCGATCACACGCACCCTCGGGTCGAGATCGGCCGCGGTCTGTTCGGCGGCGCCGTAGGTTCCCGACAGCGCCGACGAGATGTGCACTGCCACTACGCCCACCGGGCCACCACCGCCGCTGTCGGCCAGTGCCTGCTGGTAGGCGTCCGCGAGTTCGGCCGGGGTGGCCGCCGCGGTGGTGGCATGGCGCTTGTGGATGTCCTCGGGAATCGCGTCCACGCCGTCGCGCAGGTCAGCACCGTCGAGCAGGATGTGCAGCGGGACGACGCGCATTCCCCATTCGTCGCGCAGGTCGGCCGGCAAGCGCGCCGCCGCGTCGGTCACCACGACCACGGGCATGATCAGCCGCGGGGTTTCTCGTTCGGCACTACGGATTTATGCATGGCTTCGGCCAGCGCCTTGAGCATCAGCTCCGACACCGCCCGATGGGCTTCGAAATTCCAGTGGATCCCGTCGGGATTTCCGCGCCCGCTCATCACCTGTTCGGCCACGGCGGCTTTCAGGTCCACCAATGTAACGTCATGCTCCTGGGCCCACTGGGTGATCGCCGCTGCCGTACCGGCCCGGCCGTGATGCGCCTTGCCGTAGGTTTCAGCGACGTGCACGGACGGCAGCGCGGCCACGATCGGGATGCCGGGGCGGTTGAAGTCGATTGCGCTGCGCGTCTGTTCGAGGTACCTGGCGGTCAGATGCGGCGGCAGCGCGGATCTGGCCACCGGCGAGAACCGCGGTTGCAGCCACCCGTAGCCGTCGCGGGCCCACCGCCGCAGCCACGGTGGCCGCACGTAGCGGATCAGCTCGCGCAGCGCGGTCGGCAGAACCGACGGCAGCGAATCCATCCCGCCGGTCGCGAAGATCACCGCGCCCGCCCGGGGGAGCGCCGCCCACGCCCGCGGGTCCTGGGTTGCCGCCCACCAGATGTCGCGGCAAGTCCAACCGATGCGGCCGATCAACTCCAGATCCCAACCCAGTTGCGAGGCAACCAGATTGGGCCAGATCCGCGGATCGTCGGCGGGCAGGCCGCCAGTGGGTCCGTAATAGGACAGCGAGTCGGCGAACACCAGCAGCGCGGGCCGCGTTTCAGAGGACATCGCCCGCGACCTGCGCCGATGCGTTCCAGACATCGAGACGCCACCGGATGCCGTCCAGCACGGCGCCGTCATCGTCCCCGTCGTCGTCCGAGACGCCGGAGAGCTGCACCCAACTGGCATTCCCCATGCCGCCCACAGCCGGCCAATTGGCGACCGGAAGCCGCAGCAATGCAGCCGACAATGCGGCGATCAGACCGCCGTGGGCGACCAGCACCACCGGTCGGTCGGGGTGGTTGGGGTGACCCCATTCCAGAATGCCGGCAACCAGTTCGGCAACCAACGGCAGGCTGCGGTGCGCCACGTCGACCCTGCTTTCCCCGCCATGCGGTGCCCACGTCGCATCTTCGCGCCAGGTCAGTCGGGCACCCGGGGTCTCGGAGTCGATCTGGGTGTGGGTCAAACCCTGCCACTCGCCGAGATGGGTTTCCCGTAGCCGGTCGTCCGCGCGGACCTGCAGCCCGGTGCGCTCCCCCAGTTTGATCGCCGTGTCGTAGGCGCGCCGCAGGTCCTAGGAGACGATCAGCA
>Ga0080006_1128853_pt1 | contig 14543 bp, 15 predicted proteins | sample RS3BMetagenome_FD_69209 | JGI IMG/M metagenome (GOLD analysis project Ga0080006, IMG submission 69209) | Ferric oxide microbial mat and aquatic microbial communities from Rainbow Spring, Yellowstone National Park, USA - RS3B (SPADES... ...
AAACATAGAGTAATATTAACTACTTAAGAGAAATAGCTTCAGAAGAACTCAGAAATAGCATAGAGCTAAAATCAATTAATAGCAAGCTAGTGCAGAATGTAGCTAATAGAGTGCTATGAAACACTAGCTAGAGACCTTAATTCTGCAAAGATTATCAAAAGGCCTTGTATCACTAGATGCTCAGATGTAGCATCATTATTCGCTGAGCAGATGCTTCTACAATCTCTATGAGTAATGGTAAGTCAGAGCATTGAAGAGGGAAGCGAAAGGGTTTATCAGTTGAAGGACGTCAGGGCTAACAGTTAAAGACTAGGTCAAGTGCAACTTCATAAACTCTTGGCCCTGCTTCAGTCACTATCCTCCCTCCGCTGAGTTCGAACATCTTATACTGCTCCTTAACCCTCTGAAATTCTTCAGATATCACTTTCTTGCTATCTCCTCTTACCATGGAATAAAAGTGTACTGTCCCACCTCGTTTTATCACATTAGATGCGGTTGAGAGATAGGAGAACGCATCTTCAGGTAAAGACATTATGATTCTGTCAAATTTGAAATCAAATTTGCTGGCGTGCTCTCTGCAATCGCCAAGCAGAGGGACTATATTACTCTGCACCTTATTGAGAACTAGATTCTCAACCATCAACCTGTATGCATCTTCATTGACTTCGCTACTGTAGATTTTAACGTCCTTAACCTTCTTTGCAATAAGTATAGAGTAACTCCCTACCCCTGAAAACATATTGAATATTTTTTCCCCTTCTTTCACAAGTCTGGCAACTCTTAGCCTTTCTTCTGAGAGCCTTGGCGAAAAATATGCCCTTTTGATATCGACAAGAAGTTTTATTCCGTGCTCCCTATATTCAGCCAGACTATTTTCGCTTCCTGCTATATGTTCAACCTTTCTAAGTCTGTAGGTACCTTCAAAAGGACCTGTCTGGTTCCAGACTGATTTTAACCTAGGAATCCTTTTGATCAGCATTTCTCCAACCATTCTTCTTTTATCTTTTTCCATATCTTCGGGCAACTTAACAACCGCAATATTACCAATTAGATCAAACCCTCCTGCGAGCCTTTCAAGCTCTTCCTCTTTCAAAACACCCTGAAGCATCTGTCTTAACAGCTTTGTCATTCCTTTTCCCCCTCTTTCATATAGTAGTAATTTCCTGATGCCTTCTGCTCCCTGTCGAGCCTGCTATCGGGCTTGTTGACCCTTGGTCTTCCTGTCCCAGGGTCCCTTCTGTACGTCATCCCTATATTGGCTAGGAATGCATTCATTCCCTTCTCCTTTGTCATTACAGTGCTTGCTTCACCTCTAATGCTTGGTTTACCTGTGAATATTATCAGAGCATCAGAAACTATATCAATCAGCATAACATCGTGGTCTATAACTATAGCCGACTTCCCTTTTGCCTTTACGTATCTCTGAATGGCCCTTGCCATTGCGATTCTATCTTCAATATCTGTGAATGCTGAAGGTTCGTCAAGTGCATATATATCAGCCTCCCTGAGCAGCGTTATTACTACTGCAACCTTCTGTAATTCACCCCCGCTCAGCTCGTTTATTTTCTTTTCAAGCAGTTTATGAACAGATAGAGGCTTTATGAGCTGAGAAAGATTGTATTCATTATTCCAGCTTTGCAATGCAGAGTCCAGTAGTTGCTGAACAGTTCCATCATAATTAGACTCAAGATACTGGGGCTTATACGAAATCTTTGCCTTAGTGTTTATCTCCCCGAACTCTGCCTTCTCCTGTGAGGCCAGAAGCTTCAAAAAGGTTGTTTTACCGAGTGCATTTGCCCCTAGCACACCTATAACCTCCCCTTCTCTGAGCGAACCTTCCTCAGCATAAAGTTCAAAGCCTGAATACTTCTTCACAAGCCCCGTGTAGCTGAGAACATTAGGCGAATCAACCCTGCTTGTTTTTGAAGAATACAATTCAAAGCTGACAGATATATCTCTGAACCTTATGTTTTCATCAGGTATGCTTCCCTCTAAGAGTGCATTTATTCCTTCAGACGTTGTGTATATGTTACTCACTATCCCGTATACTGCAGGCTCCCCGTAAAGAATATGGATGTAGTCAGTTGCATAATCAAGAAAGGTAAGGTCGTGTTCTACAAGAACTACACTCCTGCCTTCATCAGCTATCTTCCTAATCACTCTGGACACCTGCATTCTCTGAAAGACATCGTTATAGCTGGACGGCTCATCAAAAAAGTAGATATCTGCATCTCTTTCCCCTGCAACTGCAACCGCAGCCCTTTGCAATTCGCCCCCACTAAGCTCCTCAGGTAGTTTATCCAAGGATTGTTCTAAACCTAGTGATTTTGCTATTGTCATCCCTAATCCCCTCTCATCATAAGCATCTATCAGCTCTCTCACGCTCTTCTTCCATGCCTTCGGGACCATGTAAATGGCCTGAGGTTTCACAGAAGATTTTAGCTCTCCTCTGCTTATCGATTCAAAATGAGACCTCAGCTCTGTCCCCTGAAACGCCTTAAGAACAACATCCCAGGAAGGGGAATTTTCAAAGAATCCCAGATTAGGAATAATGTTACCTGATAATATGTTTATAGATGTAGATTTACCGACTCCGTTCTTACCTACCAGACCTACAACCTTTCCCTTTTTTGGTATGGGTAGCCTGTAGAGCCTGAAGGTATTTGCACCATACTGGTGCACCTTTTCTCCCCCTAACTCTTGCGCAAGGTTTACGATGCTTATTGCATCAAACGGACACTTCTTCACACAGATGCTGCAACCTATGCATGTCACCTCGTTGATCACAGGATATCCATCTTCGCCAAATTCGATTACGCTGGTTCCCATCATCTGAGGGGGGCAAAATCTCTGGCATTCATGCTGGCATTTCTTGAAATTGCAACTATCTCTGTCAAGGACAGCTACTCTATGCTCCAATCTCTATCTCCTTCAGTAACTTAGCTTTTCAGAATAAGAAACCTTAAAAAACATGATAATAACGTTTTGCACAATTTCAATAATACCTGTCTATCCTTTTCTGCTCACTCATCTCCTTGATCAGGTAGCTCTTGCTCTTCCAAAAATCCTTGTTCAGCTTTAGCTTGCTGAGCGCAAAGTTCAGAGCATCAGAAAAATTGTCAAAAAGGTATGGCTGAGTCTCAAAAGCCTGCCTGACCGCTTCTCTCACATTCCAGACTCCGAGGGGCAGGAGCTGGCCAGGGTATATTTCCCTTAACGCTATAACAACTCCTTGCCTTCTCACTCTGGAAAGATATTCGGCAGCAGCTAGCCTAACAGAGTAGTAGCAGCCACCTGGTAAGGCATAGGTTTTTCTCCCTGAAAATCCCTCATGGTCTGCTATCGAGCTTACATTCTTGCCTGAAGGATTCCATACTGTCCCTGGGAACCACGCCTCTATCCATTCGTATGCAAAGTTACCGGGCAGTATCATTATCACATACCTGCTGCCTAGCATGTCGCTGACAAACACATGGAAAAGGTCTATGCCCTGCATCATCTTAACCTGCTCAAGCAGATAATTAGATAATATATCATCAACTGCAGTTATGCTCCACCTCGTAGGAACCAGCTTCCTCTTTCTGGATAAACCTGTCATACCAAGGCTGAATATTTTTTGAATCGAATTCACTGTCAACCCAGTTTCATACAGTTTAATTACAGCTTCAACAGATTTCATATCCTTATCGTAGTAGACCTTTTCCACCCTCCTGTCTGCAGTGGTATTGCCAAATCTGTAAGATTCAACTCCCGCTGAAGGACCAAAGGGAGCTGAAGTGTCGTCTATGTAATAAACTGGCTTAATTGAGCTCTTGAGAGAAAATTCAGCATAGACTGGTCTTGAGCTGAGCAGGCTCAGCTGAGTTTCATACAGCAGGCCCGAAGGGTCTGATGCCGAATTTATATCGGTGCTGACCTTTGCTCTTACCATGGACATTCTGAAATTAACGATTTCTTCGAACGAGAGACTCCTCCACATTTCAGGCTCGTCAAATATCGAAGTTTCTCCTCTCCGAGAGGGCAAAAGAGGACCGAAAGTGACCTTCGGATATCCTAGTCTACCTACAAAAGCCGAGGGAGGCAAGTCTGTCTCAATTTTTCTATCTATTGCTTGGCTTCCCTTTACAAAAGAGTTCAACTTTATCAGTATGGGACATTTTGGCCTTCCGCAGAGCAGTCTTGAAAACCTGCATTGGAGACAGATTTGAGTTCCCTTTATTCTTACGATCGCTGGTAGACTGTCGGATATCTCTTCGAGCATGTTCATCTTCGATGCATTCCAGCCTAATAAACAATGATGCAAAGGAAGAGCATAAATTTATGTTCTTTTAGGGTTGAAATTATGGTTGACGATGCAAGCAGCATTCATACATTCTTTTCAGCTCTAGGCAATTCTTCGCGCCTTAGGATCATAGAGCTCCTTCTATCTTCACAGAAACCTCTTCATGTAAAGGGTATAGCTAGATTACTTGGCGCCGATTATGCTGTCACTTACAGGCATATAGAAAAGCTGGAAGAAGTCGGGATTCTTGGGATCTACGAAGTCGGAAGGTCCAGGGTCCCCTACTTGAAGAATAAAGAAGAGTTGAAGAAGATTTTAGAATTATCCAGACTTTGTATGTCTAAAAAGACATAACAGATTAAGATTTTTATACAGCTGTTATGCCCACCCATACGCTCTGTGTTGATTCCAGAACAAAAAGAAAGGCATGCTGATGCAAGAAGAATAGCTCTTACTGCTTTGTTAGCTTCAGTTGCAGCTCTTCTCTCCCTTTCTTCCATTTCTATTCCTTTTCCTCTTCTGCCTTTTCTCAGGTTCGACCTGGCAGAAGTTCCTGATGTGCTATCATTCATACTTCTCGGCCCTGCAGGCGGAATGACAGTCACTCTTATTCACTGGATGTTACTGAATCTTCATTCAAGTTTTGACCCTATTATAGGTCCCACGATGAAGTTCATGGCTGTCTTTGCAACTATCCTGGGATTGTACTTGGGTACTTACTTCATAAGGCAAGGCCTTTCAAACAACAGAGCATATACTACCCTGCTGTTTTCAGGTACAGTTGTAAGGTTCTTAATAATGATACCTCCCACCTTCCTCCTTTACTACCTGATTTCTCCAGGCAGATACCTTCCGTTTGCAGTTCAATCTCTATCTGAATTTGGCATTCACGTTTCAGGTCTGCTGGCAGCAGCTCTGCTTGTAACTCTTGTCACAGGCATTTACAACATAGCTCATGCACTACTTACAATAACCTTGGTCTGGCTGATATATTCAACCGCTGACAGAATGGGAGTAATAAATACTGGCGTGAACTGGCTAAAGTCTCAATTGAATAGTTAGATCAACCAAAGGACCTGTCTCCAGCATCTCCAAGTCCAGGCACTATGTAGCCATGCTCGTTGAGCTTGTGGTCTACTGCAAGTGTGAATATCTCCACCCTCGGATAGCTCTTCAACACTCTACTTATCCCATAGTCACATGAGATTATAGATGTGATTATAGTCCTCTTTGGCCTTCCGAAATTCTGTACTTCACCTATAACCTCGGCCAGAGTCGAGCCCGTTGCAAGCATAGGGTCAGCCACTATAACTGTATCCTCGCTCTTCAGCGCTGGTATCTTTCCGAAATATCTGACTGCCCTTATATTCTGCAATCCCGGCTTATCCTCAACCCTCTGTATTGCCATAACCCCCTGCCTGGCAAGGGGAAAGGCTTTGAGAAGGCCTTCAACAAGAGGCATTGCGGCCCTCAGCACGTTCACTATAACAATATTCTCCAGGTCTGGTATTGTTATACCTTCAGCCTGAACATTAAGAGGAGTAGTTACTTTTGTCTTTCTTACTGGCATAGTCCTTATGATTTCATAACCCATCAGCCTGCCAGCTTTCACAACCCCTTTTCTGAAGGTGATCTGGTCAGTCTTCTTATCTCTCAACTGGGTAAGTATTGCTTGCGCAAGAGGATGCTCTATCACATGAACTTTACCCTCAAATAATTGAGTCGACATCTCTTAACTATCTGAATCACTTACTTAAAAGGTTAGACCCTTGTTGAATTCAGGAAGACTTTTACTGTTACCTTGGAATTTTCCTGCAACGATAGTGCATCCCTCAGCCTTACTGGAGCTATCACTTCTATGACAGAGTTGTCATAGTGAGTCCTGTCAATAGCTAGCAGAGCCCCCCTTTCATCCTCTATCAGCGCAGAATACACCTTAAGACCACCGTATGTTCTATTCCCGTTGCTGAACCCTTCAATCCTTATACCTTCTCTCTGCTTCAATTCTGCAATTCTCTGCATTTCAAGGGCTGATTTTATCTTTAAATTTAAGGTACCAGGATAAGGCTCAAACCCGAGCTTCTTTCTGAACTGGTCTCTGTATCCCTGCAGGCTCATGTAATAAGCTCCTTCACCCAAACCTGTAAAGACATAACCGTGGAACTCATACATATCAGGTGTCTCCTCCATCATGCTCCTGAGCGTCAGGTAGAAAGAAGCCAGTTCATTAACCCCTTTATCAGTTATCTTCAACGCAAACCCTCTGCCTTCCCTCTGCCTTTCTATGTAACCCTCCCTTTCAAGCTCCAGAATGTGGTTGGATGCAGCCTGCTGGGACTTACCCAGTCTTTTTGCAAGCTCTGAAGTAGTCATGCTTATTGGTTTACTCTTTGCTCCAGCCAGCAATAGCTCTATCAGCGCTGAAAGCTGACTAGATTTAAGTTTGCCATGAAGCCTTGTCAATCTTCAGTGATAGGGATTAACCAATATTTTAGTATTTACCAAAAAATATATTATAGTCCAAACCTAAACTTGCAATATGCCAAATTCAAGGACTGAGGCGATAGCTGGAGGCGCAGTCTTCGGTGCACTTGCAAGCGCTATATCTTACATGCATCTAAGCCTTCCCTTTCTCCCCCTTCCATACCTTGAATTTCAGTTTGCAGAGATTGCGATTGTGATGGCTGTTATACTGTATGGTCCTCTAGCAGGAAGTCTGGCAAGCTTCGAATATCTTATAATCTTGGAGATGCTTGGACAGTTTGCCCCCTTCGGTCCTCTTCTCGCATTTATGGGAGTTGCGAGCATTGTAATAGGCATGGCTCTGGGCAGATACCTTTTATACAATACCAGCAGGAAAAGAGGTGTATGGAGTTATGCAGCCATATCCATACTGATTGCATCAGCAATAAGAGTCCCTCTGTTGACAATTGCCAACCTCGCATACTTCTATCTTGTTGCCCCTGGCTTCATAAGCATAGCATCATCAGAATTATCATCTTTTCTTGGCAATATTGCTATTTCTTCTTTTGTATTGGTCCTAGTCTTTACAGCATTATTCAACGTAATACAGAGCCTGATAAGCATTATACCAGCCACAGCAGCCTCGGGTTACATATTTGCAAGGTGGAACTTTTATAGTATAGACAGATACTGGCTCCCCAGTTTCATTGCTATGGAGAGCAGAAGGGAAAATTCTATCTCAGATAGCTGACAGAATCAAGAAAGAGAATCACCTTTTTTAGAAGCTCATTTTCTCTGTTTAAAGTGTAAAGTATCCTCCTTTCGCCTTCTTTAATCTGAACAACCCAGCCTATATCCTGCAGCTTTTTAAGGTCAGAAGCAAGAGAAGATGACCTGATACCTGTCCTCCTCTCTAGCTGATATTTTGAAAGAGGTTTAAGATCAGGGTTTGCAAGCGCTGCTATTATTCTGAGCCTGCCAGCGCTGCATATGCCCATCTCTATCGTTTTGCTCTGGTTGATCAATCCCTTTCAAGCCTCTTCAACAAAAAGTCAAGAAACTTCTCGAGCCTGTTGGCAGGTATGTTGGGTATACCTATCTCTGTAAGGCCTTTTACTTCAATTATACCCCTGTCAGAAAGGTCCTGCACGCCCTTAACTATAGCCCTTATTTCCGCCTTCTTCCCCTTCATCTGTTCAATTTGTGAAAGAATCTGGTCAAAGGAAAGATAGGGAGAGTTGCTGTACTTTAGCCCGTTTGCTATAGCATATAATATCAGCTTCTCATCCTCGGGCAGGTACATCAGTTCTTCTTCAGTCAACGATGGGCTTATAACCCCAACTACAGTCCTGACATGGTCAAGTTCAACCATAGCATCGCCCCTGTTCTGTGCAAGCATACATGAGTTGTATAGCAGTGATAAGGCATATCTTATATCTCCAGAGATAGGAGGGCTTGCAGTTATATCAGCTATATACCTCAGCACGCTGTTTCCTATTGCACCTGCCTCTATAGCTTCATAGCTCCTTCTTTCAAGTATATCATACACCTGCTGAGAATTGTACGCCTCGAACTTCACATAGTATCTACCTAGACTGCTCAGCTCAGCTTCATCAAGCTTGCTCTGGTAAGCAGTGCTCCTTGCGGTGAAGACTATTCCCAGAACTCTGCATTTATCAGCAGGAGAGATTTCGTTCAGCCTTGTCAGGTTATACACTATCTGTTCTTTGGATTGTGATACAAAATAATCCAGCTCATCAAATATAAGCATCATGTAGCTGTTGCTTCTGTTGAGATATTTCAAAAGCTCGACGAGCAGCTCCTCGGCGCTGTAACTGGCAGAAAAGATGTTAGTTTCTACTGCCTGAACAATCCTCCTGAATATCATCAGCCTTGTGTTCCCATGCTGCCTTGGGTTTACATATACCACTTTCATCTTCATCCCCCTTCTTCTTGCCCCCTGCTCCATCGCTTCGCCAAACTTCAGAGCTGCCACAGTCTTGCCTGACCCTACAGGCCCTACTATCTGGTAAAACTTCAATCCTGCAGAATCCGGATTATCAAGTGCATTTGCAAAATACTGAAGGAGTTGCTGAACCTGCTCTTCTCTGTGAGGTATTTCGCTCGGAACGTAGCTTGGTAACAGCTTGTCTCCGTCCTTCAGTATCATAAACTGAACCAGTTAATCCAGGGATTAAATCCTTTCCTCACTGATTAAGCTGGGAAAGAAGCATCTCTGCAACTCTATCTTTTCCAAGGTCAAAGATATACGGGCCAAGTCTTGGTCCTCTTTCAGAGCCGAGCAGCATGAGATACAGCAGACTGAAAAATGCTGAAACCTCTATAGAATTACTCTTTGCAGTTTCGAATATTGCATTCTGTACATTGTCTGCAGAAGTAGCTGCCTTTATTCTATCCACAAGCTCAAGCACAGCTTTCTTCTGCCTTTCATCTAGTTTTACACGTGCCATTTCCGCTTTTACCTCGATCGCCCAGTTCCTTGCCATTTCTATCTTTTGAATCAGCTGCTGGTCTATATCTTTCTCAGTGAGCAGCCTGTAGGATTCGAGCTTCTTCAATACATATTCAACAGGCTTTTCAGGAGGAGCTATCCTGCCCAGTTCAGCCAGAAGCATGTATGGTATATGTACGCTTGGCTTTTCTGGGATTTTCATGAAATTAACATATTCATAAAGTCCCTTGAGCTTAATTGCCTTGGATTGCTGCGCCACCTTTATTCTTCCAAAATAAACGTCCTCCAGCTTATCTACTTCATCCATATATCTAGGTATATCTTCTACAGAAATAACCCTGGTCCCTACAATTCTTTTGAACATCAGCAATACTAGGCTCTTTGTACTGCCATACCTGAACCATGCTTCAGGCGTGATGAGGTTTCCTTCAGATTTGGAGAGCTTTTTCCCCCCTTTACTCAGGAGCAGCTCATACTTTACATGGTAAGGGTGAGGGAAGGCAAGTATATTGTCGCTAACCCAGTCATTTACCCTGACTGATGTAAGCAGTTCCTTGCCATGAGCCTCATACCTTATATCTAATGCAGCCCATCTTGCAGCAAATTCAACCTTCCAGCTAAGTTTACCTTCTCCCTGCGAAAGTTTTACTTCTCCTTCATAGCCGCAACCTTCGTGCCATTTCCCCTTCAACTGAACTCCAACACATCTGTATGACACTTTATCAGTTTCTGGCTCGTATTTTGTTGCCAGAGTCGTGTATATTCTCCCACAGTTCTGGCATACAGCAAAATATGGCAGTGCTTCTTCATATTTCTGCTGTCCTGTTATCTCCTTGATCGCCTTTCCAATCTCTTCGCTCTTGCTGAGTATCTTTCTTGACTGCTCAAGCAGTCTTCCATTTTTGTAGTTAACAGAAGCCCTTTCAAAGACATATTCTACGCCAACTTTGTCCATTGCATCTCTGAGCAGATAGCCAACATGCTCTCCATAGCTTCCGTGGCAACCATATGTGTCAGGTATTCTGGATACTGGAAATGCAAGGTATCTTTCCAGTTTTGAGGCATCCTTTATCCCCTGTGGGACCCTCCTCAATCCATCCATATCATCAATGTATGCTATGTGCTCGCTTTTGTACCCCTGAAGCTGTATTGCCAGCTGTATACCATACGCTCTTATTACGTCAGAGAGGTTGCCTATGTGTGGTATACCGCTTGCTCCTAGACCGCTCTCAACCCTAATGATATTAGTGTCTCTTTTCAGAGTAATCTCTCTGTTTATAACCTGCTTTGCAACTTTGTCCAGCCAAGTGCCTTTTCCTATAATCTGTGCTTCTGTCAAACGCCTCCCCCTCTTTCTTTTCTTCATCTATCTAATATACTGTATTCATATCAGAGCAATCGTTACAAGCAGGGGTACAAAAAAAGATACTAGAGCTCCATGAGCAAATGCAAGCGCTGTTATACCTGGTTCCCTGCTGTTTCTCATCACTGTAAGCGTTGTATCCATAGTTGTAGCACCTCCCATGGCTATAGGCTTTATTCTTCCTGCAAATGATGAGATTGGAAGGTAAAATATCAGGGTAAGCAATTCTCTGAAGAAATTTGAAAAGAATCCCAAAGCTCCTGCGTTAACTCCTGCATAGCTTGCTAGAGCAGGTCCGTCAAAGGTATACCAGCCCATGCCTAAAGCTATTCCCAGGGATAACTTTATTCCAAGGCCTGCAGTGATTGCAAACAATATACCTGCAACTGCACTTCCGACTATGCAGCTGATTACAAGTATAAATGTCTGCTTCATAATACTTCTCATGCTGGATGCCCTCATCTTGCTACCTACATCGTATGATACAACAAATATAAATGACGCCAGAGCGATTATCTGAAAAGAAGAAGAGTCATCTCTGCCAAGACCTGAAAAAGGCGATAATATGCTTCCAGCAAGAAAGCTGCAGAGAAGAACTGCTGGGAAGATGCTAAGCTTCAACTGAAATTCCTCCAAAGCAATTCGGCCATAATTACGCTGAAAGCTATTGAAAGTAATGCCATAAAGAGAGAAAGTGGCAAAATTCCAGTGAAAGCCTCTGAGAGCCATGAACTACCGAGACTCAGGCCTGTTGCAAAGAGCAAGACGATAGCAAGAACTGAACCCAGCTTCTCCGCATGAGGTATCTTTAGCCTATCTCCGTTTTTAAGGCCCAGAATAAACCCTGCCACAAACACTATGAGTATATAATAATCTGCAAATATCATCCTTCAGACTCCATCTTTAATCCTTGCATAGCTAGACTCTCTTTGCTCCTATACTCTTCCAGCAACTTTAGGAAGCTGGACATAAACCTTGGCAGGTCAGAAGGTTGCCTTGATGTGACAAATTCACCATCTTCAACAACATCCCTGTCTTCATAATTTGCACCTGCAGCTATCAGGTCGTCTCTTACACCAATCCAGCACGTCATCTTTCTCCCCTTTACAGCACCTGCAGAAATTAGGATCTGAGGTCCGTGGCAGATTGCGCCCACAGGTTTTCTGCTTTCTACAAAACTCTTTACGATCTGTATTGCCTGATTGTTAACCCTCACCCTTTCAGGACTTCTCCCTCCCGGAAGAAGAAGTGCAGAATACTGGTTGAGTTCAGCTTCATCGTATGTAATGTCAACTTTTACTCTGTAGCCATGCTTACCGATTATTTCGCCCTTCTTTCCGCTTGCAACTAAAGGCAGGTATCCCTCTTCAATCAGTCTGTAGTAAGGGTAGAGAAGCTCTACATCTTCAAAGTCATCAGAAGCCAGTATCAAAACTCTTTTCATGTCGTTCATACTCAGCTAGACTATAATGTGTGTTGATAATCGTTTCTGAATAGTTAAAGGTGGAGCAGTACAAATATAACAACAAATACTATGGATATTGTATTAAGAACCTTGATCAACGAATTAATGCTTGGCCCTGCTGTATCTTTGAAAGGGTCTCCGACTGTATCTCCGCTGACCGCAGCTGCATGAGTAGGTGTACCTTTTCCTCCATACATCCCCGTCTCTATATATTTCTTTGCATTGTCCCATGCTGCTCCAGCATTTGCCATCATCAGTGCAAGAAAGACGCCCGATATGACGCTTCCTATCAGCACTCCTCCCAGGGCTACAGGCCCAAGCAATAGCCCAACAGCTACAGGGGTTAGAATAGCAAGCATTCCTGGCGCTATAAGCTCCTTCAATGCTGCTGAAGTGCTTATATCCACACACCTCTCATAATCAGGCTTGGCCTTTCCCTCTCTTAGACCTGGTATCTCGTTGAACTGCCTTCTTATTTCGTTCACCATCTTGAACCCAGCTTTTCCTACAGCACCTATCAGAAACGATGAGAAGTAGAACGGTAGCAGGCCTCCTATCAGCAGACCTATCAAAAGGTATGGGTCTGATAGAATGTATTGAGGAGGGTTGATGACGCCATGCTGCATGTACTGGGTAGAAACTTCGCTTTGGTATGCTATGAAAAGAGATAATGCGGCAAGAGCTGCAGAACCTATGGCAAACCCTTTCGTCGTAGCTTTGGTTGTGTTACCTATTGCGTCAAGCTCATCAGTGACCTCTCTCACTCCTTCAACTCCTGCCATCTCAACGATACCGTTTGCGTTATCAGTTATAGGTCCAAAGGCATCTATCGATAATATTATTCCTGTCAGAGAGAGCATGCTCATGGTTGTTATTGATGTAGAGTATACCCCTGAACCGCATATTGCGTTTAGGCTGCAGCTTCCGGCTGAAGCCCAATAGCCTAGATAGTATGAAATGCCTATTGCAACGATAAGGATCAAAGCCACAGGGGCTGCACTCTTTAAGCCTGTTGCAAAACCTGTAAGAAAGTTTGTAGCTGAGCCAGTTTGAGAGGCCTCCGCAATCTCCTTGACGGGCTTAAACCTGTACGATGTGTAATAGTCAGTTACAGATTCTATAATTACTACAACCGCAAGCCCCAGCAATACACTTCCAAGCATTGCATATGCGAACTTCATGTTGAACGAAAATAGGTATAAAGTGATTACAGCATCAAGAATTGCTGTCAGGATTGCTGTCGAATAAAGACCTCTATTCAGAGCTGACATGGCTTTGCCTCTTTTTGCCCCTCTTACAGCAAGTCCGCCAGCAATCGAACCAAGTATTCCCATTGCACCTATAACCAGAGGATACGCAACAAGGTCTGGCCTTGCTGATGTAAATACTCCTCCGTTCAGAAAGACTAATGTGCCAAGGAGTATTGCGGCTAAAGCAGTTACTATGTAAGATTCATAAACATCTGCCCCCATTCCAGCGCAGTCACCTACATTATCCCCTACGTTATCTGCTATAACTCCAGGGTTTCTGGGATCATCTTCGGGAATTCCAGCTTCTATCTTTCCTGCAATATCAGCCCCCAGGTCGGCTGCTTTTGTATAAATTCCTCCTCCAACCCTTATGAACATGGCTATCAGGCTTGCACCAAATCCGAAACCAACTACTGCTGCAGGGTTGGGAATAAATACGTAAAAAAGAGATAGGCCAAGCAACGCCAGCCCTGGAACAGTCATTCCAAGCACGGAACCGCCTCTGAATGCAACTGTCAAGGCATCGTTTATTCCTCTTTTGCCTGCTTCGGCAGCTCTAGAACTTGATCTGACAGTCATGCTCATACCTATATATCCAGCTAGAGCTGAAAATGTTGCTCCCACACCAAACCCCAGTGCCACAAGACCGAAGGGCTTAACCACGAAGGCTATGATTATAGCTAGAATTACTGCTATCGGGGTTATTGTTAAGTATTCTCTTCTTAAAAATGCATTTGCCCCTGACTTTACGTAATTAGCAAGTTCTTGCATCTTTTCGGAGCCTGGATTCCTTGTAAAGATATATCTTATAAGCACTGCAGCATAGATAAGAGCTGCCAGAGCTCCTACTATGGCCAACTCTTCAGTCAGATACACCATGTCGCATCACCATCAATCTTACAATACAAGGCAGAAAGGGCTTTTTTTCCCTTCATGCCAGAGAGCTAGTAGTTGATACATAGTGAATTATCAAAGCGGGCTCCTATCGTTTCTGGTTAAAAGTTTTTCGGGTAAGAGGCTCTGTTGTTTTTTCCGGAAATAATTTCGCATCTATTCCTCACTCCATATCAATGAAGGGTCCATAAGCATCTCTCTTCTTGGCATCTTATCATAATATGCCCTTATTGGTGTTCTTAGCTCAATAGCACCATGGGGCCTTATGCAATTGTACCATTGCATGAATTCATCTATAGAGGAAAAGTATCTTATCTTACTTTCAAATATATCAAAAAATTTCTCTATCTTAC
>Ga0080006_1138091_pt1 | contig 14533 bp, 12 predicted proteins | sample RS3BMetagenome_FD_69209 | JGI IMG/M metagenome (GOLD analysis project Ga0080006, IMG submission 69209) | Ferric oxide microbial mat and aquatic microbial communities from Rainbow Spring, Yellowstone National Park, USA - RS3B (SPADES... ...
ACTTGGAATCTCCCAACGCCCGTATAGCGGCCCGTGTATCAGGTTCAAATCTTTGTACTTAAGGTAAACCTCAACTAAAGCTTCGAAATCAGGAACCGCCACTCGCAGAATTCCACCGGGTCTAAGCACACGACGCCACTCAGCCAATACTCTCTTTACCTCAAACCTGTCGAAGTACTCCAAAACATGGGAAGCATATATCAGGTCTACAGTGTTATCAGCAAAATTGCTCAGGTCATCTACTCTCTGTTTAAAGTCTATGTGTGGATAGTCGGCCAAGTCAATATGTATGTAGCCAGGTATGTACCTTTTGCCGCAACCAAGGTGGAGTTTCATGTCTTCCATCTTTTCACTAGACTTTAAACTACGCCTGTTTACTATTTATATGTCCAACAGTAATTTAGTTCCTATACTTCGACAACGGTAGTAGTGACTGCATAAATTTTGGATTCCCATCAACTTCAGACGTTATGCATACCGGGCTGCTCCTGCAAATGGGTTTGACAATCTTGGATCACCGAACTCACTCAAATACGCGGAATATACTCTTGCAGCATGCGGCTTCGCTGTGAAGCCATAACTTGTTCTTTATTCTAGGATTTGAAAAAACAGGCGTTTAAGCTGTTATCCCAGACGTTGGAGGATCCCGCTGGCTAACGCCAGCTAATCTACGTGCTTTTCACATAGAATCACTAAATTTACTGCCCTTCGTTTATCTATACTTGCCATCAACCTTGATAACCTTTGGGGAAATGGGTAGTACCCTACGCCATAAATTCCGACTAAATTAAATTTGGACGCGGATATTAAGTTATACAAGATATCTAGCGTGAATATTTGGGTTCGCCAGTCATAGGATATGCCCGGTCCCCCCCCCTCCAGCATTTTATCTATATTGCCCCTAAACATTGGCGGCGGCTTTCCTGAAAGTAAAAAGATAGAATTATGAAGACTGGCCAAATTAGGGGTCGAGAGAACTAATAATCCCTGTCTTTTTAAAACTCTTTTTATCTCCTTTAGAAACATCAAGGGTCTTAAGGTTAGCTCGATCACTTGGCTAGCCATAACTACGTGAAAGGAGGAATCCCTGAAAGGTAAAAAGCAGGTATTGAAATCGCTTCTTACTACTTCCACACCAAACGTCCGCGCCCTAACGAGGTCTTCTTCTCTCATATCAAGACCAATCGTACACGAAGCCCCGACGATCCTCGAAACTTCTCTGCTGAAAGAACCGTCTCCACATCCTATATCAAGGAGGAGGCAATCCTTCGGAAAGGACCAATCACCAATCTGGCGTAGTATTGCCCCTCTTGTACTTTTAACCACCGACATTAACATCCGTTGGGTGTTAAATTTCACGGAGAATCTATGGGTCACAATTCTACTCCATGCTGTTTGTCGAGGCTTCCAGAGTAAAGAAATGGAAGATTAGTCAGCAGTTGATTTAATTCCGAGACAGAAAACGAGGCAGAGTCTTTTAGGTGGATAAGTTAACATCTTTCCGTGAAAAAACCATTTTGTTCTCTGCCTCAAAAATGTCAGGGTCTCCTTGGTAAACCCCTTATTATCGCGTACAATATTGAAGTTTAACCAAGAATAGTTCATTAACTTCAATATGAATAGGAAGATGTAACTGGCTAATGACACTTTGCCAACTTTGTATTGTACAATCTGCTACTAAATTAACTCAATGCTACCGGTGCTGACCAATCACATCGAGGCGCAGAAAGAGCTGGAGATTTATTCTCCTAGCTAAGAGATTCATCGAAAATCTTGCCTAATCTATTATTTCTGTAGTCTATGGAAAATTTACCTTTTTCTACTTCTAGACGGGCCCGCTTACCCATCAGCCTTCTAAGGTTTGGCCTCTCTATAAGGAGAATTAACGCTTTCGCTAGTTCATTTACAGCCACCTCGTCGCCCTCTGACATCAATTTCTCTGAAGCTCTTCTGAGCGGGGTCGCTCCATAGTAGACATATTTAGCATAATTAAAATCATAAAATAAGGGGATTCTTCTCGAATCTTTGATTAATATACCTGTTTTGCCGTTCGACACTATTTCGGAGTTGGCAAACGCATCTCTTGTTACAATCGGAAGTTCATAGCTCATGGCATCCAAGAAAGCACCAAACGGAGTATCATAGGTTGGTTGAACAAAAACATCCGCGGTCATAAATAATCTCTCGAGTACAGACCAAGGCAGGACATTATTGATAATTCGTAAATTTGGTAGCCCAGAATATTTAACTCTGATATAATCTGGTACATTAGCTCGAACGATTAACTCCACATTATCGAATTCCTTACGCACCATGGAATATGCTTGTATTGTTTCAAGACCGCCTTTGTGGAAAAAGTCCGTACGGGAATCAGGCGATCCAACAAATAATAGCCTAACTTTTGTATCATCATATTTTTTATTAAAATTTTTTGGTTCAACAGACAAAGGTACTACATGCACCTTGAGTTGTACTTTATCATCATCATAGTTTTCTATGATTGCTTTTTTTGCCAATTCGGACCACGTTATTATAGCTCTGCAATAGTCATTTCTAAGTAGCCTTACGATCAGATTTTTATAATACTTGAAATGTGATATCTTCCTACCGACAAGAACGTGGAACCATTCAACAAATGCAAACCAAGGAATCTCTCGGAACACGAGATGATTGTATGAGTAGATTGCGTCGACACTGTGCCGCTTTCCCAAATAACTTGCATAAAGTGCGTAAGTCAGATTAAGTGGAACGATACTTTCAAGCATCCGCCTACGATTATACCAGAAGAAATCCTGGGTCAAGATAGATGACAATCCTGGGCTCGAATTGGAGAGAACAAATTCATAACCTGCTGGTGGATAATTTATTAATCGCCACTGAGTAGAATGTATTCTTCCTGCCGGTTCGTACAAGATTCGCTTATTCATATTGATGGAAAATTGACCGAAGATAAGATAGTAAGCGAAGAATTTTTATGTGAATGCCAGATTGAACAGAATCTATTCAATCTAAATGCTTTTGTTATAGATTTTAGGTTTCTGTGTACTATATAATCTGTAAGAGTAGGCGGAGTAGCCCAGTTAATTAAACGACAAAACCGATTTTTAATTTGGATAGTAATTCGCAACTCTGAAAACGCATATCGTGTCAGGCTGCAAAAGCGTTAAAGACGACATCCATTCTACTTATATCCAAGAAGTTTGAGTCTTTCTCTCAATTCGATCGTCTCCGTTAATTCTCGACTATGGCATTTACAGCGATATTGGGCCACGATATCGCTACCTTGCAATCCTCTGAAGCAAGAACTCTCCTTGCAAACCACCTATAGTTCTTGTAATGTTTGGCATTCCTACCTAACAACACTTTGAGCCATTCGAGGTAGGCAACCCGCGGACGATGCCTGAAGACAGGATGATTGTACGAATGAATCAGATCGGCTTTTGGAGCTCCTGCGAAGCTGCTTTGAATTATGCCTGCGACCAAGTTGGTGAGTAGTAGCTTGCCAAGTGTGCAAATTCGACTAGTAACAAGTTTACTCCCCATGACTGGCTTCGAATTAGTTGCATTGGAAGCAATGAACCGATATCCGGATGGCGGGTATCGGATGATTGACCGCTGGGTTGAGTGGATGGCTCCAGTAGGTTCAAAATAGATTGTTCGCATTTCCAACTAGTCAACTATCTGGGCGAAATGTAGATTCTGACTGGAACTGTTGCTGAGAACACGGAATCGAAATTATAGACAAGCTGACGGCCAAGTGCTATGTAAGAAAAGCCATGATATGATGTACCGCCCTCTGTAATGTAGGACGTGTTGAATGTGTCAAGCTGATTGTATACGATTACGATACAGTCAGGTCCTATAGGTTCAGTACCAACGAGATGGAGATTGTACCAATCTTCAATGGGGAACATCAAGGACGTAACATACGCTTCGTTTGTGAATACACACGAATTAGTTTCAGATGACTCAAGAAAACCAGACGCCGCTCCATAAAAGACGGGGTGTTCCCCAAATGACGCAGAAGATACCCCTGGGGTATACAGATAAGTTGGAGCATATGAATTTCCCCAATAGCCCAAAGAAATAGTAAACATGAAGAAGACGGTTACTCCAATCGCGAAGAATCTCCCGAGACGAGTATTCCTCAAAAAGATAAAGGGCGAAAGGACTGGGATAGCAACTACGACACTAAGAAGAGTAGATATCCGTCCATTATTACCAAGCACGGGGAAGATGGTACCCAAGAAGATTTCTAGCAAGATAATTAACAATACCAAGTACTCCTCCTTGTTCGAGACTGCTCTTGGCCTCAGGATCAACGTTATTGTTCCAGCGAAAATTAGAGCAAGAAATGCGTAATTCCTTAGGTGAAGAAGAGACAAAATCCAAGGTATCGTCGCGGCTGAAAGATATGGATCGAAAAAGCCCTGTGGGTTGGCGAAAGCAAATGTAATCCTAAAGAGAGTACCCGGGCTTAGAATGGGGTTGGCTTCAGCAACCCATACCGCAAAACCAATGAACACCCACCATGCCAAAGTTGCAGAAAAGATCAAAAGAGATAAGGGGCCCAACCTGCCGCAGTTCCTTTTTACCCCTAAATACGCATGCAATCTTGAAAACTGATGAATAGATCCCAGAAACACCGCAATTGTTACCAAAAATAGTGTTACCAACCACACAAAGGCAGTGTAACTGTGGATAATCACCAGCCCTGCTCCAATCAAAATCATGCACACTATGTTAGGACTCTTAGAGTTCTTTAGGTAATCGAGAAGCAGAATAACTAGGATTATCAACAGATCCAACGCGAGAAAGTCATATTTGAAATGGAGTGGGATTTCCGTGAATGTAAACGACCCAGCCAGAGCCAGTACCACAAGAGTATAAGAAGATTCTTTCGTAAGAAATCGTGAAATCAGAATGAATGAGCCCAGAATCCATAACGCATATAGCGCGAAAGGAAACGCCACTCCTACTTGAATAAGGGAGATTCCAGTTATTAACGAAAACGAGGATGCGGCAAACTCAAACCCAGGCCATTGGGAATAGGTATTGATTCCCAATGTTACGATCGGGGGTTGCGAGAGAATTGACAGATGACCGTGTTGGATAATGTATGATGCGATTCCAAACTGCCCGTAATCATCTCCAAATGGCAGAACGGCGAAGTGTGTAAAGACTGGGTAAATCAGCTCGATTGTGAATAAAAAAGTTAGAACTCCCAAGAGAGATAACCGGTAGTCGTTCAAATAGAAGACAACCCCTATGGCGAGTACTAATATGATGACTGCTGCCACATATATTGACAAGTCGAAAAATAAGGTATCTGCTTGTGCAATCATCAATGATGCACAAGCAGATATGACCGAGTAAGTGAGTGCACGAAAAGCGTTTCTTGTTGCCAAACTAGAGTCGCTTGAGCTAACCTTGAAACCAGTTAAAATAGACTACAAATGGCTGTCATTCCCATCCCTCATTGAGCCTATTCCAAAACCAAGTCTGGCGGTCAACCTTGTCCTTTCGCGTGTCACGAACTTGCAAGGTTCCATGAAGCGTAGAAGGCCTCACCCCAAGATACTGTCAAGAAGCAAAGAGAATAAACAAGTCAGTCAATCCTTAACTTCACAGAGCCCTTTAGGCGTAGCCAAGTCTTCGTAACCTTTGTTCTATTTCTTCTTCCTCTATTCTGGTTAGGGGCTCGTTTATTTTACCTTTCCGATTGAGCTCGTTCATTTTACCTTTCCGATTGATTATCTCCCTGACCACAAACTCAACGTAGTCTTCGACACTTCGGAAATCCTCTCCAGATCCTTCCAAAATCGCCTGAATCTCGTTGAAAAGTTCCCTTTTTATAGAGATTGATGCTCGCTCCCCCATAGCGGGTACCCCCGACATTGTACCATTTGCCGAATTTATTTGAGTATTTCGCAACCTATGCGAGATGATTTGTTCCCTTGCCAGCTCTTCCACACAAGATATTGAAATCTCTCGCAAATTCCCTGACTCGTATCCAGTCTCGTTCGCAATTATGAATTGTTCGACCTGCTCTTCGAATGCTCTTACTTCGGCGGGATATATTTTCGATTTGTCGTATCTTTCGAGCGGATCCATCCCTATGTCATAGAGTCTACTCTCAACTTGCCCGGCACACTGGTCCTCTCTTCTAATGTATTTCCATTTGTCTGTCCTGATTGTGATGATTCTTTCTTGAATTGGATAGTTTAGTGCAAGACTGAGAATTCCCCTTCCGATTCTTTTGTATTCTCTGGCAAGTGGTTCGAGAAAGGAATCTGTTTTTTCTATAATACATCGAATGGCCGACATCAAACCAAGATGCGTCACAGGCTGGGTGACGACCTCGTGATTTATTCCAGGTCCGCTGAAGATTAGCGGGACCCGAACTACTTGTTCAGATACGGACCCGTGTCCAACTCTTCCGTGTTCGCCCAAATTCTCTCCATGGTCTGAAGTCAAAATAACAAGCGTTTTGTTGAAGCGACCAGTTTTCTGGAGAGTATTGACCAATTCCCCGATGCAATTGTCTACATATCTGATTGAGGCGTCGTATAGGTCATTCAGTCTGCCCAAGTCCTCGCTAGAATACCTTCCCTCGCGTTTGCTAAGTTCGCGGTTGAAGAACAAATTCGAGTAATAACCATGGGCTTCGGCACCGACGAGTTGCATGTACCTTGATTTGGGAAGAGTGGGCTGATGAACGTCCATATAGTGTAGCCACAGGAAATACTTAGTCGTTCTAGAGACAATCCAACGAATTGCCCTTTCATTAACTTCAGAAGCGGTGAGTATGGGTGGCTTTCTCATCATGATTAGAGAGAGATAGAATTCCAAATCCAAGGAAAAAGTGTTTCGGAAGATATGGTTGACCCTTCGCATTCTACGGTGCCTCGTGTCTTCGATTGAATCGCAGAAGTAATCATAGCCACGATCATAAGAGTAGAACCTCGACAGATATGGGTTGGAATGTATTGCTCCTGTTTCGTATCCAAGGGATTTCATGAGTTCGGCTAAAGTGCGGTTTCTTCGCATTATTCGGGTGTACTGCTTCACGTTAGTCGGAGGATTAGCGCCGGCGAGGATAGAGGGGAATGATTCGGGTGTTCCCCCTCCATGAGCAAAGGCATTTGTAAAAATCGTTCCAGTTCGGCCCAGCTCGTCTATATTCGGACTAGTTTTTCGTTTATAACCATAGCAACTTAAGTGGTCGGGTCTGAGGCAGTCTACCGTTATCAAGATTACGTCGATGTCTACCATTTAGACCTTAGCCTGTCCCAGTCTTCAATGAGCTTCCTCTCGTTTAAGTATTTTTTCGGTCTTTAACATTATTGAACAACTAACGCTCTTGTCAGTCGATCTTGTTCTCCTTGATATCGGGCAGACGATTCCCCTCATCTTGGCATACCTGCCAAGAAGAAGAGGAACAGAAGAGAGTACAACGATGAACTGGTGAGGAGGCGAGAGCTCCTGTTCGACCCATCTTTTATCTGGATGGAGAAGCTGTCTCGAAAGTTCAAACGAGGGAAAAAATGAGGGGGCGAGGTATCTCTATTCAAACTCTTTAATGAGTATGCTCGCGGCCATCCACGTCCATCTCCTGCCATACGGCCAGCTGGAGGGGTTCGTAAGGGTCTTCACAGAGCACGTCAAAGCGTTGAAAGGGATACTGTGAGCCGAGCCTTTTGAATTTGGGCGCTATTTCTTTTTGCTTCTTTATCGTCAAGTTATGGTTCAACTCCACAGAACTTGATCCCGTATTTTACGAACTCGCCAGCCAAGGCACTATCGGATGCACCAAGATCTAACCCCGAGGCTGCATTTAGTCAGATATGAAGAATAAGATTTGCTATTCTCCATGCTAGTGAACATCTTCCTCTTCGCTCCAAGTCACTGCCTTCCCTTAATCGAGATATAGATTTCACCCATGGACCCCATTTACACCACAGGCAAGTCACTCACTTATTCACTTGAAGGTTACCCTCAGGTATGCAACCCTCATCTTGGCGTGCTGTTCTATCATTCGCACAAATCACGTATATATCCCAATATTGTCAAATTGGCTGTTGTGCATCAACGGCTCCAATTAAGTTATCATGGGGCCTTCTTTTTGCATGGTTAGTTAATCCGACACTTAGGCAGGGCAGGACATCAATGTTTGACATTTGTGCACGAATTCATTTGAGGAGATGTTCATAGACTGATAGGAGGTCTTGAGTTACGTCATCCCAGTGTCTCAGTTTGGGGTATGATACTCGCCTGCCAATGGCCCGCCGAATAACTTCAGCAATTTTTGCCGGACCATCCGAATCCGAAACACCAAGGCAATTGCTTCCATCGACCCATTCCGCCAAGGCTGACGAAGTTGCGACGACACAAGGAGTTCTGGCGGCAAGAGCTTCGGCTACTGATATTCCGAAGGCTTCGTACTTAGAAAGTAGAACAAACGCGCTAGCCCGCTTGTATTCTTCCAATAACCGGGACCTTGGTAGATCCTGAAGGAATTGTACTCTATCATTTAGTCGGAGGTCCTGAATCAATTTCAGCAACCTTTTCTTGTCGGGTCCAGAGCCAACGATATCTAGACGGATTTTAGAATCGAGATATTGTAATGCTTCCACTAACCTGTCTATCCGTTTGGTCTTTTCCAGCCTCGCCACACAGAGGAGCAAGTCGCTTGATTTTTCTATTTTCTCTAACGACCCAAAATCAGAAAGAGTAACACCGTTTCCAATTACTACAATCTTCTCCCTTGGGATACTGAAATTCACTGAGATTAGTTTCCTTTCATAATCAGAGACAGAGATGATAACATCAGCATTTGTAAAAATTTTACTTCCAATGAGCTTGTAGGGGACATGTAACAAAGTAGTCAGAAGATTTCGTCCAACGCCGTGATAATGAGGTGTGAAGACCAGTTTGTTCTCTCGTTTGGACAATGCCGCGAACAAGGAGGGAAAAGCATGATAACTATGTGCATGAACAATATCATATTGTTGAGAGTTATCTTTTAGAAAAGCCCAAAGTTTGCGAGAGAAGAAACACGTATCGTTTGGCGCCCAAGACGGAAACCTTCTTACTCTGACGCCATTGATCATTTCGGACGTTGGAAGCCTTCGAGTCGGATCGGTTGTCAACACCTCGACATCTACGTTTCTTTGTGCCAGTTTCTGACTGATCATTCCGACGTGAGTCTCTACACCTCCTATGTTCGGATAGAACAATGGGCAAACCTGAGCAACACGCAACTTTTTTCATCACTGTTTTGTAAGAAAGGATCGCGAGAACCATCCGTTGAATTTTGAGTACGACATTACATCATGCATATTCAAGCTATTCGTGATTTTTCTTCCATGGATGGCGGAGCTTCGCCTTTCGTCGTATTAGAGGACGAATATACTTTCTCATCGATTTTGCTACAGAATTAACAAGCGTCTAGGGACACTCTTCAATTTTCACTGGAATTAGACCGTTTTGTTTTTCCACCCAGAGGAGTGCAGGCACAGAGATGTAACCAAACGAAGTTGCAAGAAGTATCACAACGGTCCCCGATAATCTCTTCCATCCACGCAATGGATTCCTGACTAAGTCTTTCAGGATACTTTGAAACAATCTAGTAATCATACGGTGGCACAGCGCATGCTCTGCAGCCGTGCTCATTAGTAAATGGTTACTCCGGTAGATACTTAGCAATGTCGCTCTACTTTTCCCAAATGAAAGGTGTGTTTAACGATATACTGCGCCTTTGTTCTTTCTGTTTGCGCTCTATGCCAGACCCTGACTCTGGGACTTAATACTATCCTCTGACCTGTTTGCTCCCTTATTCTTATTGAGAGTTCATTCTCTTCGGAACTAATTTTCTTCCAAGAGCTCAAGAAACCACCTCTGAAACCCATTCGGTCTGAGAAGAATCCTGCCTTCTGAAAGGCTTCCCTCCTGAAGGCGGCGTTCGTTACCCAAACGTTTTCAGCGTCTTTGACACGGGAGTTATCGTGCCATGAGATGTAACCAAGTACCCAAGAGAATTCATCGGGAAACCAATTTAATTGATGGGCTTCCCACAAAGGGAAGACTGGTCCACTCAGGCCTATAATAGATGGGTTTTGGTTGAACGTCTTTATAATCTCATCAATCCAGTCTCTAAACACAACGGTATCGTCATCGAGGAATGGGACTATTTCGCCGCTTGCCGGTGCCAGACAAGATCAACGGTACATGTATAACCTCCTCGCTAACCTTTACGTGCTGCGTATAACCGTTTTCTCCAAAGGAATCCTCATGGTCCGCTGTAAGCACAATTATTGTTTTCCTTAACAAATCATTAGAAAGCAGATATTTGACGAATCGTCCAATCTGATAGTCGACGAAACTTACTGCGTCCTAATAGAGCCTAAATAGGTCTAGTAAACTAGTTGTCATGTCATTTGACTTCGAGTAGAGATTGTATCGGGCAGTAGCGTAAGAGACATGACGTTTGAAATTAAATTTTTCCCATCCGTTTTTAAAACTAGAATATGGTGTATGAGTATCCATATAATGAATCCACAGAAAGAATCTGTTCCGTTTGTATTTTTCTAGCCAATTTAAAGCGTCAGAAGTCAATTTATCGCCTCTTGCGACAGGTGGATTCAAAAACTCGTAACAGTAGTACAACTTGTGAAGAATTGGTACAATCATATTTTTCTTTAATGAACAAAGTATCCGACCTTTGGCATTGTCGATTCTTGGCGAATTTTGAAGACTTGGATAATCTTTGAAGTCGAACCCATTATTAAAGTCATACATCGGAGAGAGGAATAGGTTCGGCAAGAATGTGGCGGTTGTTATGCCTCGTTCATGCAGTACTTTTGGCAGATTAGGTCCTGTCATCATATAGTTTTTATATGATGATGGATTTTCGAATGGATGAACTGAAGGAGGTTGACACGATTTGATCAACAGAGGAACTGCTTCAGGGGTAGCTCAACCATGGGAAAACTCGTTAAAAAAGAACACCCTTATTAGCAAGGCAATCGATGTTACGTATTTTTTAGCCTCTTTATTAATACAAGATAGTGCATCAAAGCGTAAACTGTCAACCGTCAGCAATATCACCGAATCGTATTCATTTACAGATAACCCTTGTGAATGCGAATCCAAGATGCTCATCCTGCGAAGAGAAACAATTGACGAAAACTATTCTTGAAAATCACGCCAGTTAATGGTTCATTATAATTGATTTGGCAGCAGCGTAGATGAAACCAAACACCAAACTGGCCAAGACTAAATAGTATGCAAGCAACCCCCTAAACAATGGCGTTCGTCCAAATCGTCGCATTTGGGTTTCTCGCCTTTGGATTCTAAATATTCTTTGTATTGCTTTTACCTGCACTAATGATTTCTTACCGTGGTATTGTGTAAAACCCATTGCGATGGATCTGTTAGTAAGGTATCGAAAACTGGATCGAAAGGGTTTCATTTTGTGCCATACCACAGCCTTACGACTCCATCTAATCGTTCCACCCGAAACAGTCCTTGCCCTCACGGAGAAATCCGTTTCCTCTCCAAGCAAGAGCTCATTTGATCCACCCAGACCGAGACGACAATCGAATCTTAGACCAGCGTCAAATATCTCTCTTCTGAATACCATGTTCCCTCCCCATGCAAAAGGAACGGGTTCACCGTCCTCGAAGTCAACCCAAGACGTGCAACTCACGACCCAACTGATGGAGTCCGGAATTGAAGCTTTGCAGTCGGACCATAGTGGTAATACAGGTCCGGTGACGCCTACTGTTCGAGGATCTTTAAATAAAGCAATCACAGAGGAAAGCCATCCAATTGAAGGCACAACGTCATCGTCGAGGAAACCAATGAATTTGCCCGAAGCGTACTCGATACCAAGATTCCGTTGATAAGACAGACCTGGGTCTCCATTATTAAATATGACAGTGATATTTTGCTGCCCTAGAGCGATTTTTAAATTTTGGAACAGCTTCTCAGATCTACCCACAACAATGATCACCTGAATGTTTTGCGCTGTTTTATTCCACAGTGCGTTGACAAGATCGATTACGTCCTGATACCGGTCCTCGCTCACAGTGCATACAATTAATGAAATCAACATGTTCTCTTAAGTGCTCTTTCTTTTCATTCTACTTTTGTTACGTTTGCACGAACTCAACATCAATATCTGCTCCATAAATTTATATGTAGATCGAAGTCCGTCTTCCAAAGACGTATAAGGCTTCCACTCTAGTTTCTCAACTACCCTTTTAATAGAAGGTATTCGGCTCGACGGCCCAACAGGTTTCGATTTATCATATGTGATTTCTATCTTTTTGCCGCTCACCTTTACAATCGTTTCAGCCAGCTCCCTGATGGTTGTTGTCTTTTCATTGCCCACGTTCAGTATGAGAGGTGGGTAGAACGCCTTCTCCTCCATCTTCAGAAGGGCATCAATACAGTCCCGAATATAGATCAAATTCCTCGTTTGATTGCCATCACCCCAGACCACGAACTCCTCCTCCGGATATTTTATCGCCTTTCTTATCAGCGCGGGGACAACCTGAGCCGTACTCCGGTATTCGCAGTATTCGCCATAAGCATTGAATATCCTCGCTACAGCAGACCTGCATTCTTCCATCATTCCGAGCTGAATCTCGCCCATCAGCTTGGCCCAGCCGTACCCACCTTCAGGGTTGATCGGATAGATGTCTTCATCCCTAAACACAGCGCCAAGTCTCTGCTGTCTATCTATGGGGTAAACGGAAACGCTTGATGCGTAGACTATCTTCTTTACTCCGACTTCCCTGCACGCTCTGAACACATTGACGTCTATAGCAAGATTCGACTGTAGCGCATCAAGCTCGGCGTTGTTATTCCCATGGAGAAAATCGATGCTCCCGACTCTTGCTGCAAGATGATAGACAACATCAGCCCCATCGACAGCTTCCAGTGCCTGGTCGTAACACCTAAGGTCAGCGTAGACGATGTCAACGGGCAACCCCTCAGGGTTCCTGCTCTTCCCCCTTGATATATTGTCCACGCATCTAATATTACGTCCAAGCTGAATCAGCCTCCTGACAAGGTTTGCCCCTATGAATCCGGCTGCTCCCGTTACTACAGTTTTCATTCAGTTATTCTTCCCAATGCTGTTCAGCTTCCTCTCTATACGCCTGAGCATCACCGCGATCGTTGAAACTGTGAAACCCTGTGCACCAAGTACAAAGAGTACCAAGGATGCGAGGAAATATCCGCTGTGATACGCATGGAAGAAGAAATAAAGGTAAACAGCGTATAAGAGCAATATGAATGCTGGAATAAGAATGAGGGAGGCAAGCACGGAAAAGAGCAGGATAGGATTGTAGCTTCTTGACAGGTCAATATTTGTAATCAGGTCTCTGAAGCCCTGCCTCCAAGTGTGCGTCTTTGACCTGCCACCGAATCTCTTTCTATAGGTAACAGGAACTGATGTGATAGCATGGCCCGCAGATATCAACTGTGCAAGCATCTCCTGCTCAACTGTAAGTGGATGCTTTTCGAAGTTCAGATTTTTAGCAACCTCCGTCTTGAATGCATAAAAGCCTGAGCAGACATCGGGGACTTCTGTTCCGAATAGCAGGTTAAATGAACGGGTGATTATGAAGTTACCCAGCCTGTGAAGTCTTGACATAGTGGTCTTTGCTTGCCTCTCTCCCTTCACAAAGTCAAATTTATTTAACGGAAAAAGGAATCTGTCGATGTCTCGAGGGTCATAACTTCCATCTCCGTCCAGCACAACAAGATATGGTGTATCAACTAGCAGAAAGGCGGTCTGAAGAGCGCCAGCCTTTCCTCTGCCGTGTTGCTGAATCAGCCGAACATCTTCAAAACCATTCACTATCTCGACAGTTCTGTCTTGGGAATAAGCGTCAACCACCATTATTCTTGAATATCCTAATGCCTTGGTCTCCTGAATCAACTTCCCAATCGCCTGCTCTTCGTTGAGCGTGGGAATTACAACAGTCACATTATTTCGCAGTTCACTGATACTATCTTCATGCTGCTGCGTCGACTGTCTTTCTTCAGAGTATTGTTCTTGAGTCAATTTATTACCTTCGTACTCGCGATCAATTTCTTGAATTCCCTCAGAGACTCGGGCGAACCTACATCGTAGAATCTCTTTGATACCTTGAAGGCGAGCAGCTCTCTTCTTGAAATCAATTCGTTGAAGAACTCCTCTTCGTCCCCAGAGCGAGCCAATCCTAAAGCTTCCTTCCTCAGCGCAAAAACACCGTAGTTTATCCACTCGAAGCCTTTGTCTGAATGCTTCGAGTATGCAACCACATACCCATCCCTGACATCGGTATCGCTTTTTCCCCATCTGTTGAAATTGTGCAAAACCGCCATAATACCTAAAACGTCTGACCGCTTCAGCCATTCCATCAGCCCAAAGTAATTCATAGGTACATAGTTATCCGCATAAGTCACAAGAAACTCATCATTCAGCATTCCTTCTGCCTTCTTCAGAGCGCCAATCGGCCCAAGCAGCTCCTCCCCA